>Ga0307511_10004841_pt1 | contig 13762 bp, 11 predicted proteins | sample 13_EM_MG_FD_200266 | JGI IMG/M metagenome (GOLD analysis project Ga0307511, IMG submission 200266) | Populus trichocarpa ectomycorrhiza microbial communities from riparian zone in the Pacific Northwest, United States - 13_EM | ecosystem: Host-associated > Plants > Roots > Unclassified | place...
TTAAAATAATGAGGAACAAATCTTACAAATTAAAAAGTTGAATGAGAATGAAATTGAAAAAAAATATAATTTCATAAATTATCTCAAATAAAATAAATAATAATTAAAATAATAGAGATAAAAAAAATAAAAAAAATTGAAAGATGAAGAAATTAAAATAATAATAATTAACATTTTATAAATTATTTCAAATAAAATAAGTAACAATCAAAAGAATGAGGACCAAATTTGATAAATAAAAAATTTCAATTAAAAAATAATAAGGGAAAAGCAAAATAAAAATGAGGACCAAAGTTAATATAAAAATTAAATTCTAAGGGATGAAATTGAAAAACAAATATTCAAAACAATATATATATATATAACAATCAAAAGTTTGAGGATCAAATTTGATATAATCGGCAAATAATATGACATTTCTAATTTTTTCACAACTTCCGGAAAGTGTTTTCCGCCCAAAATAAAAGGAAAACACTTTCTTGGAAACCAAGTCAAATTTTTCTTTGATTGGAAAGTGTTTTTCGTTGACCAGAAAGTGTTTTCCGTTGACCAACTTTTCTAATGACAAACAAACACATGAAAGTTTGAAAAGTGGTTTCCCGGAAACCACTTTCCGGGAAACAAACGCCCCCTTGATGGGGCTCATGATAATTCACGTTTTGCATGTGATTTTCGTGAAGCAGTTCCTGGCTGCTTTTCTTTCATCAGCATTTCAGTGAACAGTGCAATTCACTTACACTGTTCACTTAAAACAATAAACAGTGCAATTTACTTGCACTGTTCGCGTAAACAATTTTTTTTTTCAGTGTGTTTATTTTTTGTACATTTTTTTATTAAAAAAACTAGTTTAGAGTGAATTAAATTTACTCGCATTGTCATGTAAACAATATTTTTTTTCCTGAAAAACTAGTGTAGAGTGAATTGAATTCACTTGCACTGTAATATCAAATTAATTTTATTCCTGATAATATTTTATCTAATTTTATTGCACGCTCAAAAAATAATGAAAATTGTAGTTCTTGTTGGATGAATTTTGTACGTAATGCAATTGTAGATGGTTTAACGGAATAATAAAAAATATTTTATATAAAGTATTATTTATTTCATGATATAATAGCAATAGTTAAATCTATAATATTTAAATTAAAAACCATCAATATTAATATATATATATAAATTATTTTATAACCTTAATTTCAAAAGCATTCTTAACCAAACACATTAAACTACTTTTTGTTCAACCTCAATTTCAACCACAGTTTTAACCAAACACCTATTTTTTCAAACCAACCTTAACTAAAACTACTTATTATAAAATAATTTTTTTAAAATTATAACTACAACAGTTACCGAAATACAATATATGTTCACAGAGACCAACTTGAAGTACCGTATTTTCGAGTTCTTCATCAACTCAAAACCTTGATCCAGAAACATATAAATGATAAGCTCCTGATTCTCATACCGCAACGATCTGGAAAGCTATTAAGATTTTAAAGGATACATGGATGAGAAATACTCGGCAGCACATCGGTCCTCGACAGACAAGACAAGCCAAATTCAGTGAACTGATTAGTGCTGATAATATCCTACAAATAAAAGCAGAGAAAACAGACACACACCGAGAAATGCTGATGCCTTCCCCTTTATTCTTAATATCTCCTTCTTCCAAAATCCCTTTGTCTTCTGCCGACCCACTACATTTATCAGAAACCAAATGCTATTTAAGACGAAATAATAGAAAAAATTGAAGAAAAAGGACTGGAAAATAATACAGCATCAATACCTGTCTTTTCATATTTGTGGAGGCTTATCATTTCATTGCTCCCCTCTCAACTTCCTTCGTAAACGAGCCATGCTCACAGCAATGAACACTTGAATACTATCTTTCACTCTATCCACAAATTTGAAATAGGCATCTCTTCAGGACTTCTTTATCATCAAAGTGCCACAAACAGCCCAAAACCCGAACACGAATCCCAGTTCCAGGCGCTAGTAGAACCATATCATTTCAATTCAATCACTATCATTTTTGCGGTTGTCATTCTTGGCCTTGTTACCCTCATCAACCGGCTTGGAGCAGTTTGATAGTAATGGAGGACCACAAAGCTCAGGGTTTCCCTCATAAATTGAAGGATCAGTGAAGGTACCGAACTGGTTTGATGGAGTCGGTCCTGTAAATTGTTGTGTGACAAGTTCAAATGGTTCAAGGAAGTCAGAGAAGAAATGCGCTTGAAGAAACGAGACCTGAAAGATGGTTGATTGAGAGGTCTAGAGTTTCTAAAAGTTTCTGGTCTCCAATCATTCCTGATATCTTTCCAGTCAATCGATTCCAAGACAAATTCAAGGTAACTAAGCAGGAAAGATTTGTCAATTCTTCTGGAATCTCTCCCTGTAGGTCATTACTCGAGATATCTACGAAATTCGCAAGACCAAGCGTCTACCTGTGTTCAAGTTGCCCTCCCTTCATATTCAACGCCATCTCCTCCATGTAAAAGGGGTAGTCAGATGGATCATAGAACTCAAACAACTTAGATTGCCCAAACATGGTGGGATTGGTCCTGATAAATTGTTTTGTGCAATGTCCTGATAAATTGTTGTTTCCAATATCAAGTGTCCATAAACCTGTGCAGTTTTGCAAAGACCGCAAAAATTTCCCAGAAATTGTTGCTGCTCAATTTCATAACTCGAAGCCAAGGTAGTGAGCACATGGAACTTGGGATGCCACCAGATAGATTGGTCTTCGATAGATGATAGATCTAGGGTGTCTAGTAATTCAAAACCCTTCCAATGCCTATAGATTTTTCTTGATAACTGGTTGTCGGAGAGATTAAGAATGCCTGGATTCTTTATTTTGCTCATGGAAGAAGGAATTTTGCCATGTAGAGAGTTCCCTGAAAGATCTAGAAGACTAGAACGTTCAACATTGACGTTACTTGGCCTAATTGGTCCGGAAAATATGCTTTTCAGAATGAGAGTTTCAAGATTAGAACAGAGTGGGAGTCGGCCGTCTAATTGGTTGTTAGAAAGATCCAGCGCTTTAACTTGAGGGATTAATTTCCTACAGAAGCCAGATATTGTGCCTGAAAGTGCAACATCTGCACGCCCTAAGAAAATTAACTACTGTTGAGTCTCTAGCCATGCTAGAAATGTTAGACCTATTCCCAATCAGTGATAGAGATTTCTACTAGACTCACAGGGGAATCCACTGTGTGGTCTTACATCTGATGCAAGAGACTTGTTTGAAGATGACAAATAGAAAGTTTTCAAGTCGTTGAGTGTGAGGTAATGAATCTCAGATACGATGCCTTCCCAGGAGTCTTCATCAAGATACAGATTAACTAAAGACTTAAGTTGACCGATTATTTCAGTCTGAGTCGGTCTTTCTCTAGAGCTTCGTTTCCTTTACTTCGAAATTAACAGAGCTCATTTGTCTTCGTAGTGAGGATTGAATTTATTAGCAAAGGGTAAATGAAGATTTTAAGATAAAAATGTGTATGTTACGAAGACAACAAAAATTATTGTTTTGATTTGACTTTACAGCGAGGCAGTGGTGATTCCTGTCTAGAATTTCTCGGGTTCTGTATCAGTCAGTGGTGATGGCAGCTGGGTTTGTGAAGGTGAAGGTAGACAAATTAACCACAGCGGCATCCTGATCTTGCAAGTTTTTCTTTTTTTCTTGGATAATTAATTACTCTGACGAATTTGGATTAATGGCTATTGCTAGTCTACACAATGTTTCCGTGCTTAGTTCTTCCTTCCTCAAGGAATCTCAATCAGAAGCAGTGAGAAGACGGGGTGATGATGGAGGGGAAGCACCCGGACATCGTCACACCTGCAAACACAGCAGGAGCTTGAGGATGAGCATGTGGTGAGTCATGTCCGAGGAAGGGTTAGTGATAGATTGGTCCAACGTCAAAGTGACGGAAAGAGTACTGATCTATTGAGGGTGTTTGCATCTGATAGCCACTTTAACAATCGTAACTGTAACGATCATGGTGGTTCTTCAGAGGGTGGCGGGAGCGAGTACAAATGAAGAGGCAAAGAGCCAAAGAGGTGCTTGTGCTGATTACTCTTGAGTTTCAAGAACTTTTTTGTCATGTGAAAAACAATGGCAGTAATTTTGATAATTTGATATTTTTTAAAAAGAATTTTAGAAGAAAATTAAATATTAATGCATATATAAAATCATGATATAAATGATAATTTTTTAAATTACAATGGATAATTGCAATTTAGACCCTTTTGTTTTCTTATTTACTTTCTATATCGTCACAAGAGAGAAAAAAAGGAGGGAATTAAATCAGAATAGGGTCATTTCAGTAAATACAGTTTCACTATAAATAGTAAACACAAACAAAATCTTAAATCTTACATCCCTCCAGATCTTAAAAAAAAAAACACCACCACCCTTGTCTCTTCTCTTGACACTGCTCCTCTCCCTACATGTAAAATTAATCCAAAACAATGAGAGTATCTACACCCTCCGCTACCGACGACCGCGCCGCCACGCTGAGCGGCGGAGGCTATCGGGACGCCGAATCACTACTCCGTTCAAAAACCATATCCGAAATCCGCAATGTCGAATCTGCAACTCGACAGCAAATCGAAGAAAAGAAAGAAGAGCTTCGTCAATTAGTCGGTAACCGATATCGTGACCTAATTGATTCGGCCGATTCTATCGTTCTCATGAAATCCTATTGTGGATCAATCTCGCATAACATCGCATCGATTCACATCAGCATTCGCTCCCTTTCTGCTTCTCCGTTATCAGAAACCCCCAAATTCACAAACCCTAGCCCTACGCGTGGTAAAATTTATGGGATCGCGTGTCGGGTCAAGTATTTAGTTGATACCCCGGAGAATATCTGGGGATGCTTGGACGAATTCATGTTTTTGGAGGCAGCAGGGAGGTATACACGTGCAAAGCACGTGCAGAATACGTTGATGAGTAGTGATTATAATAAGATCTTGTCGAATTTCCCACTCTTGCAGCATCAATGGCAGATTGTGGAGAGTTTGAAAGTGCAGATTTCGCAGAAAAGTCGCGAGAGGCTGTCAGATCAAGGGTTGGGAATTGGGGGTTATGCGGATGCGTTGGCTGCGGCAGCAGTGATTGATGAATTGGAGCCTGATCAGGTATTGGGTTTGTTTCTTGATAGCAGAAAATCATGGATTTCACAAAAATTAGGGGGTTTCGGTTGGGTTGATGTAAAAAATGATAATGTCAGTGGTGAGGTTGTCGTTTTTGTGTTTTGTGAAGTCTTAAAGATAATTCAAGTTAGTGTAGGACAAGTAGGAGAGTTGTTTTTGCAAGTTTTGAATGACATGCCTTTGTTTTATAAAGTTATTTTAGGTTCTCCTCCCGCTTCCCAATTGTTTGGGGGGATTCCGAATCCAGATGAGGAAGTGAGATTGTGGAAATTGTTTAGGGAAAAGCTCGAGTCTGTGAATGTTGCTCTAGGTAAAGAATGTATTGCCAGGACTTGTTTGAGTTGGTTGAGGGATTGTGGCGGAGAGATTGTGAGTAAGATTAATGGGAGGTTCTTGATTGATGCGATTGCCACGGGTGGAGAGCTTGCGGTGGCCGAGAAGATGATTAGGGAGACTATGGGTAGTAAGCAAGTATTGGAGGGAAGTTTGGATTGGCTCAAGAGTGTTTTTGGGTCTGAGATTGAGTTGCCTTGGAGTAGGATCCGAGAGTTAGTTTTAGAAGATGACTCGGATCTCTGGGATGAGATATTTGAAGGTTCTTTTGTTCAGAGGATGAAAACTATAATCACATCACGATTTGAGGATTTGGTTAGAGGCATCAATTTGGGAGAGTCCATTTGTGCAGTCAGAGAGACTCCTGGTGAACCGATTGACTTTCAGGCATACTTGAACAGACCTTGCACTGGTGGTGGGGTTTGGTTTATTGAACCCAATGCAAAGAAGTCTGGTCTAGGTTCTGGTCATAAGGTATCGCCTGAAGAGAATGATTTTCATAGTTGTCTCAATGCGTTCTTTGGTCCTGAAGTTAGTCGTATCAGAGATGCAGTGGACAGTTGTTGTCAAAGTGTTCTCGAGGACCTGCTCAGTTTCTTAGAATCTCCAAAAGCAGCTCTCAGGCTAAATGATTTGGCACCATTTTTACAGAATAAGTGTTATGAGAGCATTTCAACTATATTAACAGAACTCAAGAGGGAGCTTGATAGTTTATATGCCACAATGGGGAATGCTAACAATGTTGGTCAGTCAGTTTCTCCTGCCATGGTTGTTGACAAATCTCTTTACATTGGGAGACTTTTGTTTGCATTTCAAAACCACTCAAAACACATTCCTGTGATACTGGGCTCTCCAAGGTTTTGGGCCGAAGATACTATGGCTGCAGTTTTTGACAAGTTACCATCTGTATTGAGGCAATCTAGAGTTGCTAATGACTATCCTATCCCTGACAGTCCTGGCAGGCAATTTCCCACTGGATCTAAAAGACAGACCTCATCTGCTGCCTCTGCTTTACTTGGAGCAAATGAAAGTGCAAGTCCTAAACTTGAAGAATTAGGCAGAACCATGAGTGATCTTTGCATCAGAGCTCATATCTTATGGATATCCTGGTTATCTGATGAGCTTTCAACCATTCTTGCTCTGGATCTTGGAAAAGATGATGGATTATCGGCAACAACTCCCTTGAGGGTATGTAGTGTTTGCTTGACAAGTTACCATTCTAGCCCTATATTTTGTTTTGATGTTCTCTGTATCTCTGTTAAGCATCTTAAATGGATGTGTGCTGTTATAGAAAATAGTTCTTGTATTTTCTGTTCACTGCACAATTTATCTGGTTTACAAGCATGCTAAGCTTTGTCATCCTCTGAATGTGAGCAGGGCTGGGAAGAGACAGTAGTCAAGCAAGAACAATCTGATGAGAACCAGCCAGAAATTAAAATTTCACTACCATCCATACCTTCACTCTATATCATCTCATTTCTGTTTCGGGCATGTGAAGAAATCCATAGAATTGGAGGTCATGTTCTGGACAAATCAATTCTGAAAAAATTTGCTTCAAGACTACTGGAGAAGGTATGTAACTGGGCTGGATTGTTGATTTTACTTCCTCCACAAATTCTATTTCAATGTGGTAATGTATATGTTATTTATAGCCATATTCTAAATCTTAAGCTTATTTTATTATTTTTTGTGTGTTATTGTTTATTATTTAAATAGAAGTTATAAGGCCATTTTTACATCCTTATTCCTCATTAACAATCTAGGTTGGTATATTCATATGCTGGTGTTGTTTTACAGTGTTTTCATCTTTTAATAATTTCTTTCCTTGCCTGCTGATCATTCGTTTTTCTTGGATCTCACTGTAAATATCAAACATTCATGATTACTTACACTGCTAGAATTTGTTAAACAGCTGGTTTTTTGGGTCCATTTTTTTTTTCCTTGCTTGCTATTTTTTGAAGTGGTGGCTTAGGATGGCAAGAGAAAACTGGTTTACTTTAAAATTGACCAATGGCATTTCCCATCGTCTTTGTATGTGCTGACTGTATACTTCTTGCAGGTTATTGAAATTTATGAGGACTTACTTTTCTCTAGTGAGTCTCATCAGTCTCAAGTGTCAGAGAAAGGAGTTCTTCAAATTCTGTTAGACCTGAGATTTGCTGCTGATGTTCTATCTGGGGGTGATTGCAATATTAACGAGGAGATATCTAGAAATCCAAGGGTGAAGATTCCTTTCAGGCGGAAGCAGGAGCAAAGCCATAAGAAGTCGGCCTTTAGAGAGCGTATTGATGGGTTAATTAACTGTTTTTCACAGAGGCTTGATCCCATAGACTGGCTTACGTAAGCCTTTTCATCCTTAATTTAAAAAGAAAGCATGAAAATTTTCAAATAAGTACAACCTTGGGCTTCTGTCTTCTAGGTCTAAAGGTTGTGTGTATTTCTGTGCACATGGCATGCCCTTAATTGATTAATCCATTCATGGGAATTGTCACCATCTTATGGCTTAAGAGTCACAGTTGGCATTCTCCTTATAAGGTCAAGTGTTGAGGCCATAAAGCAAACAACCTGGTCTCTGATAAATTATATAGGTTAAGGTCTCAACTAATGATAAAAATTTGGGAACTACCAATCTGATATTAGTTGCATGCTGTCCCTTCTACATGTGCGCTGATGTGCTCTCAGGGGACTTCTTTCCTTGTGTATCTCTGCATACAATTTGCATTTTGAACCATTGAAGTAGCAGTTCATTTTCCCATCGTGATTAGGAGTTATGGCATAATAGAATATCTTTTGTCTGATTTGATGATTCTTTTTGTTGTATTTTTTACTTGTTTAGGTATGAGCCATACTTGTGGGAGAATGAGAGGCAGTCATACTTGCGACATGCTGTCCTTTTGGGGTTCTTTGTGCAACTAAACCGGATGTATATTGATACTATGCAAAAACTACCATCCAATCCAGAGTCAAATATCATGAGATGTTGTACTGTTCCTCGCTTTAAATACCTTCCAATCAGGTTGATGTTTTAAACACATTTCTTTGAAAATCATGCCCACCAAACATTTGTACACGACATTAATTCAGTGTCTTCTGTTTTTGAGTAACCTTTTCAATTATTTCAAGTGTAATTGGTATTTTCTTCTAGTTTCTTAGTTGTCCAATGCAGCTAATTTCCTCTTACTTGTCCAGCACGCCTGCATTGTCTTCAAGAGGGACAACAAAGACTTCTTTTCAAGCAACTTCAGATGATATCTCTTCTAGAAGTTCCTGGAAAGCTTATACCAATGAAGAGCTTTCTCGAAATATTGATTTGGATGAAAACTCTAGTTTTGGTGTAGCAACACCAATTTTGAAGTCTTTCATGCAGGTAAAGCTTTTTTTTTTATTTTTTTTGCCTTTCTATATCATGGCCAGACAGGTCTGAGATTCAGAAGATGAGTGTCCCTGAATTTTATTTTCCTTTTCAATTATTATATTACTGAGAAGAGGAAGAAAAGAAGCCTAGTTGTTATTAAATTATGAGAGCATAATTTTGTAGATGTAGCTGATACTGGGTTTATGTAAGAATGAATTATTAGCAGAAATAGCATTTTTTTTGTTTGATTTGAAGTTTAATGACACAAAGGAGAAGTGCCATGTTTGGTGAATTAAATATCTTATGGAGAATAGTGAAATATCTAATTTGATTTATGATGGCTGTAGATGATTGGTAGTGCTGTGTACAGTGTCTTGTATGCTCAACTGAGGTTCGGATGCGCTTTGGTTCTATGGATTCAAAGCTTAAAGATTTGCTTGAGGGCTTATAGCTCTAGCTGGATCAGAAATGCAGAAGTGGTCTACTTTCAGCTTCTGAAATGGTTACTAAAAGCTGTAATCATTAGTCAAGGCTACTTTCTGGCAAAAAAATTGAAAGCCATCGTGTTCTTTTCAAGGATGTAATGGTTTGTTACGAAAAGGTTTGGATTCGAGGCCTAATACATGATTAGGACAAGGAAAAACAGATAGTTTGTGTGGAGAAGTGACTTGAGTCCACTTGATTACCTAGGAGAATTTTTACTTCAAGGTGGGGGCTTATATGGAGTTTGTTTAGATTTGTAATCAGCTGCATGGGTGCAGAAGTAGTAAAAAGGAAAGTTTGCGGAAATGACTAAAGCAGTCAAATTTTATGAGAGAAGGTATTTTACCAACAAAAGAAAGTTGTGCTTGCTAAGGGTGGTGATAACTCTCTAATCAGACCTGTTTCTGTTTCTTAGGAGGGGTTATAGGGGGATGGATGGGATAAATTCCATATTTGGCATGATGGATGAAGACCTAAGGAAGCAAAGGAAAGATCCTATCCTTCCTCACTTGTTTTGACAGTCCATCCAATGTGGGTGAAGTGGACTCAGTCCTCTCCCTCTTTTGTCAGCCAAAAAACTAGATGGATGGGTTTACATGCATCCTTTCTCCTCACCATTCTCCTAGTTTACTCTTTGATTCCTCCTCCATACCCATCCTTCCTAACAAACAGACTCTGTTCCTGTAGAGATGTGGAGCATGATTTTTGGTAGGCCTCTTTGAAGTCTGATAGCTTACCGGCAATTCCGTACTCTATTAAAACCACGAAGCTGCAGGATAGAAGCATTCTGACAGCATGTGCCCTTAAAATAAAAAGAAAAAGACAACCAATGTAAGGCCTGGGAACTGCAATAAGAATTTATGCTTGGGATTGGGAAGTAGTAGCATTCAAACTTCAGCAGAGAAGACAAATACCACTCTTAGAAATGGCAGGGAGACTGGAAAGAAATTCTAGCTTAATTAAGCAAACAGTCATAAGCTATGTAGTTAATACTATTCGTTCCACAGATAAAGTTATCAATGATGATTACGCCATTGCTTATTTTCTTGATTTGATTATAGTGAGTAAATATAGACTGGATTCTAGCAGGTATGATTATGTAAAATTTGAGGGATGGCTTGCTTTTTCCCCCTTCGTTGTGGCATTTTCTTGATTTAGTTTTTGGTGGACAAACATAGGTTAATGTTGTTGTCTGGGAAGCTAACATTATGATAACATTATTTTCTCATAATGACCAGGTTGGAAGCAGGTTTGGAGAGAGCACTTTAAAATTGGGATCTATGTTAACGGATGGGCAAGTAGGCATATTCAAGGACAGATCGGCAGCTGCCATGTCAACATTTGGTGATATTTTACCTGTCCAAGCAGCTGGTCTTCTTTCATCATTCACAGCTACCAGATCAGACTCTTGATTTCCCGTGATCTAATTTACTTGCACATGTTATATTAGTGATGAGAATGTGTGGCAATTCGGTCATTGTATCATTCAATGCATGATATGATGCAGAAATCAATATGAAATGGAGAGACAGAGTACAGGATAAAATGTTGGAATGATGGTAATATGTGAAGAAAAAGAAAAGCACCTGGAAGTTTGAATAGATCCAGCGGGAATCAAAAGTAGGTATTTTGTTCGCCAGTCTATACTGTAGAAAGAAACCAATAAAAACCCAACTGGGTATGAAGAAATGTGATTGGTTTATACATGATGTTACTTTGTACAGAGAGACCATTGTCTCCGCTGACTATTTCCTTCAATGATGTCATAGATACATGCTGAGGTTTTTGAGGATGTAAAGCAGAATATCTAGCAATATATTCTTAGCTTGGTTCATAGTTTGTGTTTCAGTGGTTTAAGAGTCTCTCTCCGGTGAAGGCTTTAATTCTCCTCCTGTTGCATTGGCTTGTCCCTATAGATTTTGTATTTGTTTAACGAGACTCTTGTTCAACTGGAATAAACGGTATAAAACATTGGTTTTGCTGATGAAAAGCTTTCAAGTTTTGTGGTTGAGAATTTATTTAGATTATCATCCGCTGGCTTCTTTTCCGGTGTTGCTTGATTGCTTTTTCCTTCTAAGATTTGTGTGCTTGTTTATGCTTTTTACATTTGGCAAGATATTCCTGTGCTTTCTCAAAGAAAAATACCGTGCATTTTCTTCTGGAATTTTCCTTTACTCCTTTTGCGATATATTTTTTGCTGAGCAGAAAAGAAAGAAGAAGAAATTGAAAGGAGTTGCTGAATTGCTGTTCCCAGTCCAGCATAAAAGGTGCTGAATGGAGGGAAGCCTCATGCTCCATCTGAGTAAGTTTTAGTTAGAGATTATATTGAGAATCGATTCACAGGTTACAAATAATTTGAAAATTTTCCGTGTTCTATTGCATATTTGTGGTGGTAGTACTGCTTTATTTAACAATTTTATTGATGAAGAAGCCAGTATGCCCAGAGAAACATAATCAGCATGAAGCCCTCATAAAATTAAGCAATGGAGGATCATATAATGAAGCCTTCACAAGATTAAGTCATGGAGGAGCATACAGTAATAAAGAAAGGTCCAGGTAGTCCTGAACTATCCAATGTCCGATGGCTAAAAAAAAAAAAAGAACTCGTAAAGAGAAACATACAGCAGGGCCGGCAAACTACGGCCACCGTCATGCAAGAAAGCGGTTCCACTTCAAAATCCGCCGCATACCGCAATTTTAGTACCCATGTATGGTGCAACCATCTAGGCCTAATCTCCATAAGGATGGTCCGTAATACATGTGGCCCATGCTTGCCTCATATACTCAGCTCATAAAAAGTATTATAAACATAATGTATTTCATGAATTTTTAAATAAATTATATTTACAGTTTTTAACTATATAAAACATATTAAAAAGAGTATCGCCGATCACATATTACATTTTATATAAATTATTTATTTATCCTTTCAAATTAATTTCCACACAGGCTTATGAAATTCGTTATCTCTTAAACAAACTTGCTTTTAACTTTAATTCACGAATTTTAATCAGCAGAATTTAACTAAAACCAAGCTTGGTTCATTTATATAGAGGATTTTTAAAATAGACAGGCATAAATTTCTTATATCTTAACAAGTTGGAACCAAGTCTCCAGCGAGATGAGTTTCGAGCGGTCCATGAGCGCCTCTGGTCACTTGCAAAGATTTGACGATTAATTTTTAAAACATATCATTGTCTCTTTCTTATGCATATAGCTATAGGGTGTTCGGCTCGGACTACCACAACCGAGCTCACTTGTCTTGAATCCTTGCTGTATTTTGAGTTTGGAATACCAAGCCTGAATTTTAAAAGTGTTTTTGTATTAGGTTTATTTTGAAGGGTTTTTTAAATGTATTTTATTTGTATACATCAACAGTTAAGTCAAATAACTCAAGAAAAGTGGACCTGCTAATTAATTGCAAATATTTGAAACTATATTTTTCATGGTCAAAGGATAACTTATTAGCGTCTAGTTCAAGTTCTGAGCAAATTGCTAGCTAGGATCGTGTGCACAAGTATTTCTCTTGTGACAGACCTAACAATAGTATACATATTTAAAGAATTTTCAACATGCACATTAAGTGTATTCATCCACCATCTTGACGAGCTTCGGTAAATGCTCCACACGTGCATGTTGTCAATTAAGGACTAATACTGCAATAATCGTCATTTAATTACAAGTGCATTGTGAAAAAATTGAGGTGTATGAGCATGAAAAGAAAAGAAAAGAAATGCATAATGTTGACTTAAGACTATACGTGGACACCCATCATAAGACTAGCTAGTCATGTGTATTGGTTTGTGGAGCCGAGGAGGAGGAGGAGGAGGAGGAGGAGGATAGAAATTCTTTCATTTAATTTGATATCTTCAAAGTGAGGAGAGGAGAGGAGAGGAGGGGGACAAAGAGCACGTAATTGAGGTAGAGAGAGAGAGAGAGAGAGAGAGGAGGGCAACAGATGTTACGACTGAAAATGTTCTTTTGTTCTTTCTTTGAATTCTCTTTCCATTTGCATGTATGTATGCCTACAACATGTTAGAGCATGGGGAAGAGTGCAAATGCCAAACTCCAAGAAGGAATGGAAAAAAGAATAGTCAAGAGAAAGGTTTAGTCAAGTCATGCTCATATGCCTTCCCTCTGATTTGTTCTGCGTATCTCATAAAGTGTAAAAAGGAAGGGGTCATGGTGTTGGCACTGTCCAATAAATGCCATAGCATCGAGTAGGGCCAATCGCACATCTTCAATCTTGCATGATGGGTGGTGGCATGGGGATTTGGAGGGAGGCTCAGAGGGACAACCCGAAATAAATGCGAAAGCTTATAAAGGCTCTTCCTGCTCTCACTACCCTATTTTGGTATCGTTAGGCGTGCTTCTGTCGGGATATCCCCCTACCCTTGAAACCGTCCCTTTCACCTCCCCTCATGAATTATCCACTCC
>Ga0307511_10004842_pt1 | contig 13762 bp, 14 predicted proteins | sample 13_EM_MG_FD_200266 | JGI IMG/M metagenome (GOLD analysis project Ga0307511, IMG submission 200266) | Populus trichocarpa ectomycorrhiza microbial communities from riparian zone in the Pacific Northwest, United States - 13_EM | ecosystem: Host-associated > Plants > Roots > Unclassified | place...
TGGGCATGTGGTAGATTGTAATTGGGAAAGAATAACGCATTTGTAAGTGATTTGTGGCAGAGAGGTGAGCGTGTAAGAACTGTAAGAACGTCCATCCAGGTCGCCTTTTAATAATTGCAGGGTGGCCATTAACCTTGACCTGAACCCTACTGTAGTCTAATTCTTCGGTAGACTGGGGTTTTGCCTTCGTTTTGCCCTAGTAGTTATTCTTGGTGATAACTGGTTTGCTGGTATGTTGTAGGGATAGGACTTGTGTGGCGGTGCGCATAGGTACTTTAGATATTTGCTTCTTGCATTCCTTGAAGGTGTGACCAGGCGCACGGCACCATAGATACTTCAGTTCTCTAATCAACTTCATTTTGACTTGTGATGTTAATTTTTTATTAACCACTTCCCAGTCTGGATCCTTAGGGGTTGTTGTTTTCGTAACAGGGGTTCTGTCAGGATTATAACTTGTTTTCTTGTTGTCTATCTTCCAATCCCTGCGGTGATTTCGACTAGAGTTCAAAGATGTTTGGGTAGTAGGCTGACGTGTAGGTTTGGGTGTAGTTGAAATATGCCCATGTGTTCGTGCAGCCTCGTATGATTCTGCCTTCTTGACTAGGTATTTAAACGTTTACAAATCAAGGATATTGGGGAACCAAGGTGGTTTCTATGTAATCGGGTAGGTGGTTAAGCAATTTCTTGCATTTGACTTCTCCCGAGATGCATTGGTTTCCATCCTTGTCGATGGGTTTAACCTATAGTTCTTTCAGCCAGTTGGCAAAGGGTTTGATACCCATGTGTCATCCAACCTGATGCTGTGATGTGGGCTCCCATTCCTTCTAGAGGAGGTCCTTAATAGTGAAGAGATTAAGGAATTCCCGTAGCACTAGCATAAAGCTGAAAAAGGATGCCTTATCTTTTTCCTTGATGAGGTGGTGATTATAAGTAGTGAGTGCACTGCCTTGCAGTTTGAATCCCATATAGTCCAACGCTTACTTCAATTCCAATCTTATACCTTTCATACTTAACCATCTCTGTATCGCGTTGACCCAAGTCTCAAGATACTGTGAGTCTCGCCATTTCTTATCTCCACTATTGAGATTTTCTGGAGCAACAATCTTAATACCCTTCATCCGTTTGAACATTTTTGATGACGTTTCAGGTATCACAATTCCTGTCATCATTTCCTATTGTTGTTGTTCTGGTATTGTAATAAGCGATATCAATAGTAGCACCGCGGCCTGTTTAACAGAGTCTATACTATCACTGGAGTGATAGTATATGTCTGTGATTAGTTCTGCTAAGTCAAGGACTCAGAGGGTCTTTGAGAGCATACAGATTTCCCAAGCGGGAAGAGAATTAACAGGTGTAATCTCTTTGTATTAAAGCTATCTAAGGCTTGTCTGAACTCTGTTTGAAGTGATCTAATCTGAGAATCCTCCTCCAGAAGGTCGGAACGGCTCAGTACTTGTACTAGCAGCCAAGCCTTCTGAAGTCTGAAAAATCTGCTTTCCGGCCTTTCCAGAAAACCTGCTTTCTGGCCGTTCCAGAAAACACTCCTCCGTGACCATAAATACAGGTGTGGGAGGTCAGGCCTCCAGTATTCAGAAATACAGGGGTGGATGCGTAATGCATCAAAGGAAAAGTACATAAGGACTGGATACACGTAAGGTAATAGTACGTGAGGTACTATGCCCGACCAATCTAGTATATGTGATAGGTGCTAGGAAATGCGTACTAAGACAATTATAAGAAACTGTCTTCCGTTACAGGTGTCTTGCCACGATCTGTACGTTTCTTGATCTTCTTGATCTTCTTTGGTTTGCCTATGCTTCTGTGACTGTGGACTGACGATCCGCTACTAGAGCTTCCACTGCTAGAGCTACTATCATATCCATCATAATCTCCTTCACCTGCAGTTGTGCCCCGTCCTAAGGGAGGGGTTTGGTCCTCATCATCTTCTCAATTGTTTGGGTTGCCCGTATCTGAGGTACGTTCCACAATGTCATCTTCTGGCATGATGCCAGTTTGAGATCCTTTGCTGACTTCTGGTATAGAGAATTGTTTAGTTGGCATCTCAGGAGGGTCCCTTCTGCCTTGTCCTTTAGGTCTTTTGGCTATAGGTGGGTCCTCAAATTGCCCTGGTACAACAGGTAAAAGGAGGTGCTGACCATATAGCATGAAGGACATAATATCATCCCAGTCCTTCATAACCCAGTAAGGTTTGGTAAGCTGTGGAGCCTTAAGCCGTTTTAGGCTCTCTGTAAGCACCGTGGTAAGTTCCAAGTCCTTACTTTCGAATGGAATAGTTGTGTTCCAAGGATAGTGTTTGGTTGTTACTTCGAGTAGCAGTTGTATGTGCTTTGGATGAAAGCAGTGAACATAGCCAAGCATTTGTGTAAAGGCAAGGATATCATGTATTTGAAGTTGTACTTTCTTCCAGTTTGCTTCTGTTATCAGAGGTGACTCAAATTCCCATGTTGTGAGGGGAGAGTCTGCTTCTGGTTTCAGGACATCCATGGTGTAGATGTTGAGTGGTGGAGGCTTGACTGTTTCCTCGAATGTCTCTGGTTCAGGAGTATCTCATTTCTTTTGTAGAGTGTCGGAGATTAACTTCTTGATATCCTCGGGAATCATGGCTAATCTTCGTGACTTGTGGTAGGTGTACGGCTTGTCCGTCTTGGAGGCCATAATGTCAGTTACTCGTTCGGATATCACGAGGTATTTTTCTCCCTTGTGCATATATTGTGGAGACAAGTACGTCCCTCCGGACGTGCATGATTTCCGATCAACTTCGTATAACTGTGGCTCGGCTGCCTATTTGATATGTAGGCAGGATAGTCGGAATGAGTTTAGCACAGATTCTGGTTCGTCATTTTCTTCCCCTACTACGATGGTAGGTACTCCTGAGGCGTGAGTGATGCAAACGACGCCTGAGATGCCTATCCCGATGGAAGGTTTAGGGGATAGTGAGGGTGGCGCCAAGAAGACCATGAGGTGGTCTACTTATATGGAAGAATTAGATAGCTCAAACTCTTCGAGTTTTGAGCTAATGCCAACAGAAAGTTGTTCAGTTGGAAAGGAGGATGGATATGCCTGCTCTGTAAGGGATCTGGTGTTGGATGGAGGAGGAAGTAGATATGTAGTTCCTGCTGTGCTTTCGTATGTTTCTTCTAATAGTGAGAAGAACGAGAGTGAGCCACAGGATGGTGATGCGTATTTGTACGCTGCGTTTATTCCTGGGATGTATGATGCCGCCATGTCTTATGCTCACTGGTATAAGAAGATGAATGGGGATTGTAGTTGCCAGGAATGCAAGAGGTGGTGTCGATATTGGTGGGGTAAGGTAATGGAACCAGGGTCGAATTGTTTTATGGTGTATACCACTGTCCGTTAGGGATCTGCCTTTTCTTGCACAAGGTATTCTGTGGACTGCAGGTTGAGAATATCTCTGTCTCGGTGGTGGATTCTTGTTGCTAGCTTTCGTTGAATATAGTGTGTTGTTGAATATGTTGACATCTGATAGAGGTGATACCTGAAAAGGTATTATAAAGATACCAACGGCTGATCAGTCCGTGGTAGTAGTTTTAACAGTTAGATTATTTTGTTTGTTAAAAAAAATGTAATATGCGATGCCAATAGTACCACGGTGGGCCATTTAATAGAGTCTATACTATCACCAGGTTGATAGTGTATGTCTGTTATTGGTTCCGCTAAGTCGAGGACTCAGAGAGTCTTTGAGAGTATACAGATTTCCCAAGTGGAAATAGAATTAACAGGTATAATCTCTCTGTATTGAAGCTATCTAAGGCTTGTCTGAACTCTATCTGAAGTAATCTGAACTGAGAATCCTCCTTCAGAAGGGCGGAACAGCTCAGTACTTATACTAGCCGCTAAGCCTTCTGAAGTCTGAAAAACTTGTTTTCTGGCCTTTCCAGAAAGCACTCCTCCGTGAGCATAAATGCAGGTGTGGGAGGTCAGGCCTCCAATACTTAGAAATACAGGTGTGGATGCGTAATGCATCATAATAAAGGAAAAGTACATAAGGACCGGATAAGTGCAAGGCTGCAGTTAATGAGGTACTATGCCCGAGCTGTCTGGTAAACATGATAGGTTCTAGGAAATACATACTAAGACAATTATAAGAAACGGTCTTCCGTTACAGTACAAGAGGGGAGCTGACTGAGGCTTTCGTCAAGCCCTGTGCACTTGTTGTAGTCATAGTCTATTTCCTTGAAGTTGATACAGGCACTAGAAACCTTTGTGAAGTCTTCTGGAAGTGGAGTTATAGATAAGTTGTTGGTGGTAAGAGAAGTGTTTCGAGGTTAGTTGTTCTCGGCTGTGGGATCAATGCTAGGAGGAATACAGTGTTATTCCTCGATAGGATCGAAGAAGTATTTCTCCTTCCATGATAGAGCATATGGTAACAGGTTTTCTTTTCCAGCCATATGTTCAATAACCAAGCCGAATTCTCATATGTATGCTTGCCAGCAAGCTAGCTTCTGAGATTTTGTTGTAGACTGAGGAACGAGAGTAGTGGTTGGTGAGCCATAAGAACTGTGAATCTATAGTTTCACGGCTCACCTTCCAAAAATTTCAAGGAGTCAACTATTGCTAGTAACTCCTTTTGCTAGGTGGGGTACTTCAGCTACCTAGGGCTGAATTTTTGACAATGAAATCGACAAGATCAAATTGATCCTAGTTACCCTTGTGCTGGCCATTATCCTAGTCCAATATCACTAGCATCGCCCACCAGGTATTTTGGTTTTTGCGACAAGTGGTACTAGAGTTTGAGAATCTGAGGAGAAATCAAAAGATCCTTCATTCTCTCAAGTGCCATAGTATGGGTGTACGTCCCTCTCCAGGGTCCGTTTTTGCCTTGCAGTTCGGACAAGGTGCATGACTAGGATGCCAATTCCGGACAGAACTTACTTAGGAATATAATAATCACGAGTATAGCTTGTAATTCCCTGCGGTTGGCAGGGATCTTGAAATCCAGTATTTTCTTGTATTTCTTTGGGTCTATATGTAACCTATTCAGAGTTAATATGTGTCCTAAAATATGTAGGCATTTAGTGAAAAACTAGCACTTACTAGCTTTCTCCCAAAACTTCTGTTTTAGGAGCCATTGTAGAACCTTTCGTAACGTAGCTACATATTCATCATAGGTATCTGATAAGATAATAATATCGTCGATGTAAATGATAAGGTCCTTGAAAACTATATCATTAAAGATTTCGTACATAGCTTATACCATGGTGGCAGGAGTATTGTGGTCGCCTTATTGCATAATGCCACTATGGTAGTATTCCATGTTAGTGAAGAAGGTGGAGTGTTGTTCTAGGTCTTCATCGACTATGATATTGTAGTATCCATTTGTGAGGCCAATCTTAATCTAATATTTCTGATTGGCAACTAGTTCTATAAGTTCCTCTATGTTTGGTAGGGGTGTGTAGTTGGGCTCAACTGCATTATTTCGATCCCTGGGATCAAGGACATGCCTATGTTTCATTGGATCATCCCATTTGGCTTGTATGAATAGAAGTACCTAATTGGTATCATATTCTGTATGATTAATCTGGCAGGAACCTTCTTCCTCAGTATCCTGTTTAGTGAGGTTAGTATAAAATTTGGAAGGTAAGGGTCGTCATTTTGGTATCCATTTGGCTCCCAATTTCGGGCAGATTCGGTGGTTGATAGTTTTGAGAGGTGGCCATTCATTAGGTGTGCTTGCCGGAAATAACTTGGTGATTTTAACTACGCGGTTGAATACTTGATTTTCTCTGAGATTCTTCACTTATACCATAAATCCGAAGAGTGGTAGAATGTATTCTGGTACTTTGTCTTCCATAGAAAGTACGGCTAAAGTTACTTGTCCTGTAGCAAGTCCTGCTTTTCTCCATTCTTCAAGAGCAAAGCGTCCCATCCCTTCCGATTGGATAGTAACATGCTTTAGTCCTGCTATGATTAAGGGCTTTAGAGTTATAAGGATTGATTGCCCAGAATCATGTACCAACCTATAAGATTCCCTACATAAAGTGTTCTTGTTTCCATTTATCCTCCATAGTCCATTTAGATATTCACTTCTTGTATTCCTTGAAGGTGAGGCCAGGTGCACGGCACCATAGACATCTCCGATCTCTAATCAACTTTATCTTATCTTGTAGTGTTTATGTCTTGTTCAACTACTTCCCAGTCAGGATCCTTAATAATTGTTGTTTTTATGGCAGGGGTCCTTCCAGCATTAGGACTTGTTCTCATACTGTTTGACTTCCAATCCCTGTTGGCATTACGACTGAGGTTCGGAACTAGTTGGGTAGTGGGCTGGTGTGCAAGTATTGATATTGTTGAGATACGCCAATATTTTCCTGCAGCCTCGTATGATTTCACCTTCTTAAGCAGGTCATTGAATGTCCAAGAATCAAGTATTTGGGAAACCAGTGTGGTTTTAATGCATTCCAGTAGGTGATTCAGGAATTTCCTGTATTTAACTTCTATTGAGATGCATTGGTTTCTATCCTTGTTGATGAGTTTAACTTGAAACTCCTCTAGGCAGTTAGCAAAGATTTTGATACTTATATGTCGTCAATCCTTATACCGTGTAGCGGCCTCCCATTCTTTCCACAGGAGGTCCTTGCTATTGAAGGGAATGAGGAATTCCTGTAGGAACAGCATGAAGGTGAAAAAAAAGACCTTATCCTATTCCTTGATGCGGGGGTGGTTATAAATACTGAGTGCACTGCCTTGTAGTTTGAATCCAATAAACTCCAAATCTTCCTGCGATTTCAATCTTATACCTATAATACTTATCTCTGTATCGCATTGACCTAAGTGTCAAGATACTGTGAGTCTCGCCATTTCTTACCTCAACTAGTGACATTTTCTGCACGATCAATCTTGATACCCTTTATTCTTTTGGACAAATTTGAAGATATTTTAGGTCCTATAATTGCTGTCATTGTTTACCCTTGTTGTTGTTCTGATATCTTCCTACAATATGGCAATTTCTTGATCTTCCTAACCTTCTATGGTTTGTACATACTACTTTGACTTAGGACTGACTATTCGCTGCTAGAAGCAATATTGCTAAAGCTACTATACACTCCGTCGTCATCTACTCAACTTGCTGTTGTCTCTAATCCTGAGTGAGGAGTAGCGTCATCATTATCATATCCATTACCTACGCAGCCAGTTTCTGTTATGTATTCCATAATGTCATCTTCTAGCACAATACCAGTTTGAAATCCTGTGCTGACATCTGGTGCGGAATGTTGTTTGGGTGGTGTCTCAGTCAGATTCCTTCTATCTTGTTCTTTTGGTCGATTGGCAATAGTTGGGTCCTCAAACTGTCCTGCTACGATAAGCAAGAGGAGATGTTGACCATATAGCATAAAGGACACAATATCATCTCATCCTTCAGGACCCAGTTGGGTTCATTTAACTGTGGAATCTTGGTGCGTTTTAGACACTTGTTTACCACTTTGGTAAGCTTCAAGTCCTTACTTTCAAATGCAATTCCTATATTCCATAAGAAGTGTTTGGTTGCTGCTTTAAGCAGTAACTGGATGTTCTTCGCATGAAAGAAATAAATGTATCCAAGCATTTGAGTATAGGTAAAGATAATATGTATTTAATGTTGTACTTTCTTCCAGTTTGTTCCTGTCATAAGAGGTGACTTGAATGTCCATGTTGTAAGAGGAGAATCTTTTTCTAATTTTGAAACATCGATGGGGAAAATAGTAAGTTCGGGTGGTTTGACAGATTCCTCGAATATTTCTAGTTCCGAAGTTTGTCTTTTCTTTCGTAGTGTATTACAGATTATCTTCTTGATGCCTTTGGGCATCCTAACTAATTTTCATGACTTGTTGTAGGTGTATGACATGACCATCTTAGAGGCCATAATGTCGCTTACTCTTTTGGATATTACGGGTTATTTTTCGCCATTGTCTGTATATTATGGGACCAAGTACATCGCCCCGCAGGTGAGTGATTTCTGATCGACTTCGGATGCCTATACGTAGGGTGCCTATCAGACTTGTAGGCAGGATGGTGGGAATGAGGAGAGTATGGATACTAGTTCATCATTTTCTTCCCCTTTCACGATGCTGTTTACTTTTGAGGCATGTGTTATACCAACAAAGCCTAAAATGCCCTTTCTTATAAAAGGTTTTGGAGATAGTGAAGGTGGCAGCAAGAAAACCCTGAGGTAGTCTCTTAATATAGAAGAATTGGATAGCTCAAACTTCTAGAGTTTTGAGCTGATGCCAACTAATAGTAGTTCAGTTGGGAAGGAGGGTAGATGTGCCTCGCCTGTAAGGAATCTGGTGTTGGATAGAATAGGAAGTAGCTCTGCTGTTCCTGCTATTCTTTTATATATTTCTTCTGATAGTGAGAAGAAAGAGGGTGAGCTTTGGGATGTTGATGCGTATTTGTATGTTGTGATTATTCCTAGAATGTATGTTACAAGGATGTCTTATACTCTCTGGTATAAATACAAGAATGGGGATTGTAGTTGCTAGGAATTTAAGAGGTGCTGTCAACATTGGTGGGCTAAGGCAATGGAATAAGGATTGAATTGTTTAATAGTGTATAATATCGTCCGTTAGAGTTCTACGTTATCTTGCACAAGGTTTTCTGTTGGCTGTAGGTTGAGAATATCTCTGTCTCGGTGCTGCATTCTTATTGCTTGCTTTCATTGAATATGATATTTTTGTTCATTGTGTTGGTATCCGATATAGGTGATACCTGAAAAGGCATTATAAAGATACCAATGAGTAATCAGTCCGTAGTGGTAGTTTTAACTGTTAGATTATTTTTTGGGTTAAAAATAATGTAATGGGCAATCCCAATAGTAGTACTGCGGGACGTTTAACAGAGTCTATCCTATCACTAGAGTGATAGTGTATGTCTATTATTGGTTCTGCTAAGTTGAGGACTCAGAAGGTCTTTGAGAGAATACAGATTTCCTAAGTGGGAAGAGAATTAACACCTATAATCTCTCTGTATTGAAGCTATCTAAGGCTTGTCTAAACTCTGTCTGGACTGATCTGATGTGAGAATCCTCCTTCTGAAGGGAGGGACGGCTCAGTACCTATACTAGCTGCCAAGGCTTATGAAGTCTGAAAAACCTGATTTCTGGCCTTTCCAGAAAGTACTCCTACATGACCATAAATATAGGTGTAAGAGGTTATGCCTCCAATACTCAGAAATACAGGCACGGATGCATAATGCATCACAATATAGAAAAGTACATAAGGACCAGATATGTTTAAAGTAGTATTACGTAAGGTACTATACCTAAGCCATCTAGTATACATAATAGGTACTAGGAAACATATACTAAAATAATTATAAGAAACGGTCTTCTGTTACATCTACTTGTATATAATAATATTCTAATATTCTTATTTCACACAGAACTATAGAATAAACCAAATCCATAAATCTATAATATAAATAAAATACTAGAAATTATTTTTCATGTTCCCCTTCCTTTATTTCTCATTTAGCTACTATCAGGGTCTCTGATTTAAATCATATATTGTGCTCTAAGGCTTAATTTCTACTATTTAATATTATATATTTTATTCTCATATTCAATTTAATTTTCTATATTTTATTTATATTTTTTATACCTCTAGTTATCTAGTACTTGCTATAATTATTATATAGTTTTATTAGAAATAATAATACTAGATACAGATTGGTAATGGGCTTGGCCTATTACTTAATAGAATAGTCACTTGTGCCATTAATGCATAGGCCAGCCTAACCATCAGTAGTATCCTATTGACTAAAGGGCCAGCCAATTTCTGACTGGGCCATATTGCTGAATATGTCAGAATATCTATATGTTGAGAAATCAAAATATATTTAATTACTTCTTAATTATCTATTTTGTAAAAATTCATTATTTTTGTCATTTTAAATTGTATATCCATTTTCTACATACATCATATGAAAACCTTTGTGTTCTTATATCTTACAACTTGACTAGATCTTCTCATCTTGGTAGAACTTGTATCATAAATTACTCTCATTTAATGCAATAATCCACTAAACACCTGGCTCAACCTAATCTAAGTATCTCAACAAAAGGAATCCCTTAGGGCTGTTGTTCTATGCCCTCACGCTGTTGACATTGGCAGTACGTCGGATCCGCTGGACCACAATCTCTGCACACCAGATTCCACATCCTGAATGAGTTCTTTTGAAACCCCACCGGTCACCTCCAGCAGTCGCTTGAACTCTGGTAGTTCTATCAATAGATCCTTCCGGACATTCCCAAGAGTCATCACCATCTTGGCTTCCTCCTCAGCATTGGGTTCGCAAAGCCTGGAGTTTTCATCGAGTTCCTCTAAGACGGAATCCATCTCACGGAGTGTGACCGAAAGTTTATGGAAAGAGACCTGAAAACTTGTAATCGCGTCCTCCTCCGGCGTTGGCATTGTGTAGCTGTGATTTTTGATTGACTTGGTTAAACTTTATTCTCAACAATCGGAAGGGGGTGTCCTGTGGTAAGCTCATTTCAATTGCTGATACAAGGGTTCATATACTAGAATGCCTATGGTCATACGCAACCATACAACTGATCAAGTGACCGCAAGCCTTTCGGAGACCAAGTTCATGGCCAAATCTGGGAAACATTATTTACCGTTTGCAAAAAAAACCCTGCATCTTGCACCCTTCGTAGACCACTCTTAAACCTACACATTTGCGTGCCGAGCATAGCTTGTGTAACCCTCAGTGGTGGGATAAGCCGTGGCGAACCCGCGTCCCCTGACCATAAGGCGTTGGATGGCGAGTTCCGCCGCAGCGAGCTCACCTTTTGCCCCATAATTTGGCAAACATGCGCAGCCGCTCGGAGTGAGAAGTAAGCCAGTATGCAGGTAGTCTTCATCTTTTGCCTTAACTTAAATTCGTGGGTTCGGATTCTGCATGTCTCCTAGAAGGTTTTCGCCACCGCCAAGCAATCGGAGTTTTCCCTCAGTTGAGGTTTGCCCTGCTGGCCCAGTTACGGAAGGCATCCCTGAGCCCTGGTTCGCGATGCGCCGATAATCGGGCCTCACATGGGAGTAACGAATATGTAAAAAAGAATTTACCAAAGCCAGTAGAGCGCTGGGGGGATATACCCCCTGGTTAGGGTAGTGGTGGACTGAGATTAAACCATTCTTAAAGGGGAACGGTGACAGAGGTGTTATAGTTTCTGCCGCTTAGCCAGAACTCCTTTAATCTTCATCATTATCATGGTTCTTCAATACAGACTTAGGTTTTCCTCACTACACACTATGGCTTGAGCTTTAATCTGTTTGTACAATCCTCATATCTGTTTCAGAAGTTAGCCTAGGCTTGTTGGCCGAAGCCCCTCGGTGATTGTGGATTTATTACGCTACCATAACTTTGTGGTATGCTACACAGAGTCCTATCCGCAGCGGATTACATAACCCGTAATCGCTGTAAAATCACGTAACTCGAACAAAGGAAATACATAACTTGGCGGGGCGGCTGGGACTCGAATTAGGGCTCTCCTCCAAAAGGTTCGGGTACAAACCACTCGGCCAAGGGGGAATTCCCACCACGGCAAGCTAACAAGTGCATTGCCAAAGTTTCGTGTTTACGGAGCTAGGCTACCGGGCCGTGAAAGGACACACAGCAACGAGTAGGATTAGCCACCTAAAAACATCCCTATCTTTTATAGCGAACATTGCCTGACCTTGCGAGCTCTCGCCTTCCCCATTCAAACCCAAGTCCAGAGCACCCAAATTAAGCGGACAACCCGATGATCACACTATAGTCCTAGGGAACTCCCTCCTGAGAAACAGTCAATCAGACCACGGGATGATCTCACTATCCGTGGGAACTCGCTTCGCACCGGATCCTTGTTCCCTGGTCGTGTCTGGTAGTACTCGGCAGTAGACCGCAATTACACTGGTTCCCGAACTTTCCACCGTCCGGACCGCCCCACCCCACCCATTACCAGGGTACCAGAAGCAGAATCGAAGAATGGCTACGGAGGGTATGTGCGCTGTGTGGATTGGGATTGAAGAACCGCGGGAAATGTGCGAATGCGGGGCTCTTTGGGCTGGGAGCATGGTTTACAGGATGAATCTTACAAACTCTCGTTTTCGTCCATGAGGGGCCACCAGGTGCTGGGGCCAGAAGGAAGATATGAGGGAGAACAACAACTACCCAAACACTCCAACTTGAGGGACTCAGGGAAAGCAGTTCAAGAGCAATATTACCCTGATGCAGCGTAGATCACTGATGCCTTGGCCTTGAAGGAAGCTCCATTTCTTCTCCCTCCCTAGTTACTTTGTAATGAGGTTCCAGGTGTAACCGATCAAGAAACGTTTTCTCAAGTCCGTTTCCTTTCGGTTTTCAGTGGAGATGTTCCAAAGTTTCTCTATACCAAAACGCATGACAGGAGGAAGCGATATGGGCTTGGTAAAGACCCGACGTGGAGGATTATATTCCTACCTTTGGGCTGGTTAAGCCTTAGGCTATTGTTACCAATACAACTACGGCACCTACAGAGACCGAGATGGGCCATAGCATAGATAAGGGGGCACAGGCATCCCCGGGAACGAGGAGGCGGACCGGTTGGCCGCATTCACCTCCGGGCTGGGGGATATAGCAGGAGACACACATCCCACGGCCACAGATGGAGGCGTCGTCCAGGTTTCAAAAGAAACGCGGAAATCGTATAGACAGATACCTAGCGGGTTTCGGAGCCAGGAGGATAAATTGGCACAGACACGCCGTCCGGGGTATACTTGGATGAGAACAAATCGAGGGCCCCAGCAGAGCTGGCTTCAGCATATAGGAATGCAGAGGATGCCGGTTGCCAATACGATGCCCCATCCCAAAGCGGGGATCACATCCCTTTCGAATGCCCAATCTTTGCTAAGAATAGGAGGGACCTGTTCGGGCTAAGGTCATCCTGGGAGGAGCTGGACAAACCGAACTGGAGGAAAGACGAGGGGGACGACAGTCACTGGGACACAATCGAGTATCGAGCCTTTATTTGCCTTGTTTCTTGTCGTTAGTATATCTAGCGTGGGCGGGCCAGATTACCATGGCACCACTTGAATCCTCCCGGGAGGCTCATCATGGTCCCCTAACGGGCTCGCATATGAGTATTGAGTATTTTAAAAAGAAAAAAATTAAAAATGAGACCGGGATGGCCAAACCGATCAGAAACATCCGGCTTTTATTACTGCATCTGCTACTGCGCCTACTGAGGCCAAGGTACTACAACCGGCCCAAGTCGATACGGAGGAGGAGGGAACAAGACCTATTTTGCTTCCTACCTATATGCTGGATAAGCCTTGGGCTCCTGTTACTTTACGCTGCTGCACCAACTGAGACCGAGATGCCATAACCCGCCCGGGATGATACTGAGGAGGAGGGATCAAGTCCTATTTCTTCTCTTCCTTCGTCCCCTCCCTCCCCTTCGGCGCCGCCGTTGGTACACGTAGTCTGTCCAACACTTGCTTTTCCCCCTCACAAAACGCACGAAACTAAGTTACCACCCGACCTTTACCTCGAACTCACTACCGCACAGATATGGTATGATATTCTCTACCTTCTTGGCTAGGTATGTGCATAACATCTCAGTTCGCATAGCCCTCGCCGGCCCTAGATTGGAAGTATGGTGATGATAGCATCACTCACTAATAGCATGCATGGCGTTTTGCCGGTCCCAAACCTGCCAAGAAGTAACAGTTCAACCTGCATAACTAGTCCCTGACGGGTCAATTTTTTTTTTGGTAAATCA
>Ga0307511_10004843_pt1 | contig 13761 bp, 11 predicted proteins | sample 13_EM_MG_FD_200266 | JGI IMG/M metagenome (GOLD analysis project Ga0307511, IMG submission 200266) | Populus trichocarpa ectomycorrhiza microbial communities from riparian zone in the Pacific Northwest, United States - 13_EM | ecosystem: Host-associated > Plants > Roots > Unclassified | place...
TATTAAAAGCTATGAGAACTAGGCCAATATTTCAAAAAAAATTTAAAAATAATTTTTTTTTCTTTTAATGTCCAGGATTACGAATTTATACGTAAAATGTATTCCTGATATTAAAAAGGTATTTCTTTTATAGACGTTAGAAATGTTAGATTTTACCCCATAAGATAAGAACCTCTTATTGATGAGGGTTTTTCTTGAACTATAGATAGATCAACAATTAAAAAACATGACAAGACCTTAAATTTTTATCAGACAATAAAACAATGTAGCTCACTTTAGGTAATGCGTATTTGGGGTGCTAATACCTTTCCTTTACACGATCAGTCTCCGTACTTGATCTTTGAGACCAATTAGGGTTCCTATTAACCAAAAACTAAGTGGCGACTCCCATTCCATTTTTTCACTGATAAGAGACAATAATTTTTTGTCTTCCCATATTTGCTATGATAGACATACTACACATGATAAGGGTGATGGGCAATCGCCGCGACGCCGCACACGTGCGACCGTGCGCATGACCACAATCTTCCCTTTAATCTTGGCAGCGTCTAGAGTATTATCCTTGCAAAAGCAGGGAGTCTTACCCTACGTGCTATACCCTTGAAAGGGAGAATCTTACCCTGATCAGACATCTTCTCTCCACCTATTACGGATTTCAGTAAAGTAGGTGTTTCTACAACTTTAAGCAGTCGGACAATATAAAAATGCAGCATAAATTGTTGGCCTTACTATGCTGACTGACTCTTCGATGAACAAATATTATTTCCGCCACTTCCAAGTCTCGCCGGCGAGAAATTGGCATGGCCGGGATTATAATATAGTTGATTGATAGCTGAGTTGTTGCTTTGATTGCTACATGATTTTGCAGACCAGCTCCGGTAACATCTAGTTATAGTATTGACTGTGTTTTGGGAACTCGTCAGGTCTCAAGTTATCCAGCAAGGATTAGGAGTAAGTTTTCTCATTTAATGTCACTGCACATGAACCAGCTTGATGCAACTCTGGTTGAAATATGTAAAACTGATCATACGTCCTAGAAGATTCATTTTAAGCTTCTTAGATTAGAAGAAGTGCAGCTTTAGGCATTACCGGATTGACAAATCGAAGTCAGTTTGTTAAAACGAATAGTACTTTGATGTTGGACAATTTGTTTCATAGAAATGATATATAGTCTGAGATTTCTGAAAAATGCATGCAAAGAGGAGAATTTCATGATCATTTAACACATGAATTTTCTTTAAACTGATTATAAGTTCCGATAAAACCCATCGTCTGTGATAGGATTTCTCAAATACACTGCCCTGGTGAACTCAAAAGATATGATAGTATCAGCATAGAACTCTTGTCTCTACAATGAAAGCACTTGAAGAGCAATCGGTCTCCTAACCTTGTGAACACCATTGCTCCATGTCAGAGCTCCAAACACAAAATTTCCATCACTAGTCTTCAGAGGCTTAAAATCTATCCTGAAAGACATATTTTCGCCTGTCTTTGTGAACTTGAGCTGGGCAGGTGTAACTGTAACTTGAACACCAGCTGGATCATCAGCCTTCACAACATAAGCAGTCGGTCCTGTACCATAATAAGTAACTGTTCTATAAACTGGTATGCTTCCTTTCATGTTGGACACACCAATCGAGGGATTGTTAAAGTCAGATGATTGTTTAGTTGGATTTTGGCAATAAGTTGTCTGTCCTGTGAGGATTTTCAATTGTGCAGGTCTTGCACCAATACTGCAGAGAAAATCAATGACGTCACTGGAATCAAAACGGTAAATTAGTCCTGGGTTCAATGCTGCTAGTGGATTTATGTGTCCGGATCCGAAGTCAAAAGGTGTAGCCTGGGTGTCACTTGGATATCTCCCAATCAGTTTCCGAGTGTTATCCATGACTATAGCTGTAACAATGAATTCAAGTAATAGATGTCAGATATGCAATATATTTGTTAGTGAATTGAAATTCTTCTGGTAACTTTTCAGTGCTGCAACATCTAACCGGTTGTCATTATTGCAGACTTTATAGCTGCTGGACTCCAAGAAGGTCTGTAAGATTTTAAGATTGCTGCAGCCGCTGAAACATGTGGGCAAGACATGGAGGTTCCAGAGATTATGTTGTAGTTGACTCGTCGCCCACCCGTGCCAACAGTTGATACTGAAGACCATGCTGCCAATATATTCAAACCAGGTGCTGTAATATCTGGCTGCTATTAGAATATAAATAGTTAAAAAAAATCATACTTTAAAAGTCACACATGATGTATAGATTACCTTGATAATACCTGGAGTAATAACATTTGGTCCTTGGGAAGAAAACACGGTCACTTTTGGTGCAGGTTTTGTGTTCAAAACTCTCTGTGTGGAGCAATTCTTGCAATTGGATTCCTATAGTAAAAGAAGTATGCTTAGTTCTATTAGATTAAAGAGCTTTCATTTCGATAATGACATTTCCTTACTTCAGTTTTTCTTTCCTTCAATCATGAATTCTTTAGGCAACAAGTTAAAGAACTCACCTTTGTGTCTGCATATATGCCTGAAGCTGTTGTGCTTCTTCTTGACCTATTAATGTGCCTGGTATTACAAACTGAAAGCCAACTTCTTTGACAATTGGATCGATCAATTTCATTCCGGCACCTTCACCTAGTTGTTCAGCTACGGCCTTTTGTCTTCGAACATCGGTGAGAACCTCAATTGTACACACAACAATCTTGGCAGGGTCTACAGTATTAATTGTCCTTGCAAAAGCTGACAGACAAAGAATAGATTAAAAACCAATCCTTTAAGAACAAGCTCAAGTCACAGATCTTGGATCTGGGGATGTATCAATCTGGTGAAGCTTTATTTTACTTTCACTACCCAGTCGGAAGGTATTAATTACATGGAATATCATGGTGGGAAATTTTTTGAGTTTGAAACTTACATTGACACACTACTATTTGTGCTTAAGCTGTTTGGGCTTCTAACCGAATTCATCTTAGGAACTGGTTGGTTGGAAAAACTGGTCTAAAAATTAGATAAAGAAGACTTTTATAAAGAACATGGAGATTAGTTCATGAGGTAATCAACGAATGAAGGATTCGGTGTTGCATCCGACAGAGTCACTGCCAGATTATTTTTGCTCACCAACATCTGAGCTGCCGGAAGAAAAAATATATGATACGTGACATGTATAGGAGTTGAGATAATGTTTCCATGAATATTGAAGTTTGACTTTTCATGAAGATTTGAAGCTCTAGCAGTATGTCTTTGCTGGAACACCCGGTGCAGCTGCATCACCTCCAGCTATCAAACCGTATGGGGTTTCCATTTTCAGTTCAACGAAAAACCCTGAAAGCACATCAATTTTTAGAAAGTCCTCATTAATACATATATTTCTTGGCCCTCATCTTTTGTTTTTTTTACCACAGGGAACCGAGATAAAAATCATGATGGCATTAGTAAAAATCACCTTCAAAACTTGTGAATTTCCAAGATAAATGTTTGAGCCAAATTCCCGGTCCAGAGAACTAGCAGCAACAGTGAGTATCCAAGGAGCAACATTAGCTGCAGTCTTTGGGGAAAATGAGTTCCCTGCTGAACACGACACAACTATTCCTTTCTTGAATGCATGGAAAGCTCCAACAGAAATTGCATTTGTAAAGTAAATTGGCTGGGGAGGGTCAAGGGCAAGGGAAAGAGATAGGATATCGACTCCATCATTGATTGCATCGTCCATGGCAGAAACAACATCAGCGTCACTGCACAGGTTAAACCAACAAGCCTTGTAGATGGCAAGTCTGGCATATGATGCACCACCTCTTGCAGTGCCTCTGGCCATCCCAGATAAGCTAACATTAGGCACTATAGCTCCAGCTATAGTTGAGGAAGTGTGGGATCCATGGCCATCACTGTCTCGTGCTGATCGGAAGAAAGTGCCACCAATATCTTCTAAAGGCCCATTTTCGGCTTCAAATCCTTTGAAGTAGAACCTTGCTCCTATAAATTTTCTGCAATTTCCAATCCAAAACACGTTCTTCTCATAATTATCTTTCATTGAAATTCTGGTAGCAATCACAGCACAGAATCGAAGGCATTTTTTTTTATCAAAGAAGTGTTATATATCAACTTCTGTGCCTTATGATTGGCGATGATTTAAAAATTGTGTTTCAATATAAAGGATGCTGGTATATTGGGGCAAAAAAATTATTGATACCAGTTGCAGTTATCTGATGTAAAATTTTCACCAGCAACACATTCTCCCTTCAATTTTATGGGCACAGCGCCTAAGCCTGTATCGCTGAAGCTCTCTGACTCAGGCCAAGATCCTGCAACAATAAATGAACGGTTAGAATTTTAAACTGTAATGATAGTGAAGTTGGAGAAAGAGAGAGTCCATTAAGAGATGGATGTTTTTGGCAGCAAAAAAGAGCTGAATTTAAAAGCATTACCTCCATCAATGACACCAACAATAACATCGGACGCTGACGAAGTCACAGGCCCTTGGTTATTCCCACAGAGAGGATTTAATCCTAAAAAGTCCCATGAACGTGTTGTGTGGAGCTTATTCATCCGGCTCTTGAGCACAGAAACAACTGAATCTCTTCCTGCAGCAAGATGAATGTGATAAATCTGTAGCATCTAATAGTGAATCATCCATCTAGTTCAAAAAATATCTTTATGTGCAATGTGTGTTTTTCCTTTGGTGTCTTTTCGAAAGCTCTTCCCTGTCAAAAATGTTTTTATAGTATATATACCATATAGTCCAACAGTGGTGACAAATAATATTGGTTTTGTTTTATGTAGATTTATTTAATTTATTATTAATAAAAATTTATTTATCTTTAATATTCATCAAATATTTTATAAATAAATATAATATTTGATTAATAAATCTAAAATAAAAAAAATTATTGAAAAAAAAATCAAAGAAAATTATAAATTTATTATAATTATATGATTTTTATTTTATCAAATCATTGTTCTTAAATGTTGTTGGTCAATGCTCTGTTAAGACTAGATATTAATTAAAACTATTGAGACTGATATATATTATATTCTATCTTTTATGAAATGAAGTGGTTGTTCTCATAAGATGAGGTATGAGAAATACATAAACTAATATGTTGATACTTTTCGAATGACATGTACACTGAACTGACTCGCATGAAAATTTTATATGGAGAGACAATTTGTGTCTATGAAAAAGCTCGGGTGACAGTTGTCTAAGTGATCCTTAGACTTGAGATCATTAAGTTATCTTATATAGAGAGTATTATGTTTTGATCTTGTTACATGTTGTCCTAATCCAAGGTAACAAATGGGCAAATATTGGGTATAACATGAACTATATGAAGGTATTTAAATAATCAAGAGATGATTCATCACTTTAGATAAATTAGAAAAAATATTTCATCTATTCTCAAATAGTATTGATTGTAAATCATTGTGTATGGTATGAGATTTGAAAAGAATTTCAAATCGTATTCAAAGAATCAATGACTATAGTGTTGAGAACAAACATGATTTGATAGAATAGATACACTTCATGCTATAATGTCTAAATTAGAACATTATTGATGAAGGGATAGTAATTACACTAAAAAAATAATCACCGAAAGGTTAAGTCAAACCATTTGTGACTTTCCTAATATTTGAATGATCATGACATGTTGCTAGATATTGTAATTGATATTCAAATATAAATCAATCAATTACTGAATTGATAATAAATTAATTTGTTTAGTTTATTTAATTCTATTTAATTTAGGATTGTGATTTATATTTGGGTCAACTTATTAGAGAACCTAATGGTCACACACATAAGAAACATTGGTTAGAAATTAAAATGAGATGAATAATCAAGTATGACTTGAATGTAAATAAATTTTAGAAATTAAGGACTAAAATATAATTAATACATAGAATTACAATTCTAGACCTAGAAACAATCAAATAAGAACTTTATTGAATAAATTTTTAAAATTAACCTAAAATAATATATGTGATATTATTTAAGGAATAAATTGATATTTTTTTTATTTATAGGATTTTTAGATTTCTTTATAAATAAAAATTTATATCTCTTATTTTTTAAGGTGAGTAGAGTTCATTATAAAAATACATAAAAACACATAAGAAAAGAGCTAACACTCAAATGTATAGTAATTCCTCTTTTCTAAAAGGATTTACGAGATTTTTTATTGGTGATTCGTGTGGATTACCGTTAAAGGCTGGGCACTTGGACAGCTTATGATTTGCGACAATCTAATTTTAAAGTAATTTATCAAAGTAAAAAAGAATATCTGATGTCTAGATAATCTTTGTATAAACTCTAAATAATTTTAGATTAGTCTGACGAGATCTTTAGACTCCAAAAAGATTTTAAATTTACAATTTCAGTTGTATATATATGTATTTCGGAAACCCAATAAAATGTTCATGGCCAAAAACATAAGATAGGACTTGAGAACACAGTACCTGCAAGTTGCTGAGCCTGCTTTTCTGTTTGGATGGCTGAAAAACCTTTGAAGCTTTTAGTATAATGGAGAATTGCTGCTTCCTTTGCTTCATCAAAACTGAAAATTGGACAGATTCATCAGCATTCAGCAACGTCAACATTACACTAAAAATCTATGTGAATTGATACCAACAGATTAATTAGAGCCTTGCCTTCCAGAAACTGAAGCAAAATTTCATGGGTATGATTGGCCACCGATTCCGCCTTGGGGTGTGGGTAATCCCCCATGTAAACTATGCAATGCTGCATATAGACAGTAAGCAAAAGACACTAGAAAGCTAAATGAGTCACCATTTTAACCAAAATGTTTCATCATTTGCATAAGCAAGAGACATTTATAATGCGTTTTGTTGAGTACCTGAGGCATTGAAATGCTATCGGAAACAGTACACCATTACTTTGTCTTCTTAGTGGCTGTGACTCCATGCACTAATGCAATTGTGATGAATAAGAGAGAGGTAAGAAAATTGTTGACTCTCGTCATTATTAAGCAAGCTTTTGCAAGCAGTATGATAGAAAGAAAAACTATAAAGTGGTTAGAAATATGGGCTCGCAACATCGTACATGCCTTTTTATAGCCTATCGAAATTCCAAAGAGTTAAGATTATGCATTATATGAACATTCTAAAGCCGGCTACTGATAGAGAGAAAAGATTTGCTTATAGGAAAGGTGATATAATCCAAGTGAATACATTCAAAATGCATGTTGCTCTTGAAGCCGGCTTCTGTTAGCCCAAATATTTCCTTAGCCGGATACCGATTTCGACATTAACAAAGATTATTTGTGTGTTTACGCAAGGGCCATTTCTACTTTACAGAAGCTGGTCTTGACAGATACTTTTTAACCACAAACGTCGACTATGCTGACATGTTGGATTCTGGATTCTGAATTCTGAATTGTTCTCTGCATGATTTGTGCACTGAAATCCAGCGTGTGTGAACTGGTATGATAAGCAACTGGATTGTACGGAATCTCACTCATCATATAGCAACCTGGAGAGATTGATTGGATGATCAAGGAGGTTTACTGTCTCTATTGCATTCCGGGGGTTGAATTTCGAGTATAGCACTCGGGGAATCTTAATCTTTAGAATGCACCAAATTAATGTAGAGGGTGCATCCTTAGAATTTTAATGAATAAATTACTTAATGTTTATAAGCTGATCCGAGAATCCATGATTTTGAAGCTCAAAAAAATCTTATAGTATTATCTAGCTGTCTGTGATGTTTGAACTTCAGTGAAACATGCACATCACTGTCATTTTCTCCTTCTCTCTTTTTCGATAGATACCAAGTTTTAGATGCATGGTCCTGCTCCTTATCACGGCGAGCTCTTGTAATAGAACAGGCTTACCAAGTGTTTGTTCATGTGACTTCCATCCATTGGCAAACAAAGGACAGCAAAGTGTTATATCCACATAACTGCTGCTGCGTTTATTGAACTGCTGCTGGAATACAGCAACCACAGGCATAGAGCCTCTCTGTTCTCAGTTTTCTTCTTTTTTTTGTTTCTCCTTTTTCCTGGACTGCAGAGTAAAAACTAAGGGTATTTGCATCTTTTTAGGTTAGTGTTTGTTTTTGTAATTAACATGCGGCAAGGATGATTTGGTTTTTTTAATAATTTAAATATTAATTAAAAAAATTTGTTTCCCAACAGGTGGCATGCGTGGCGATTGGATTAATGGTTCGCCTCCGGTAGATTGTTTTTTTAAAAAAAAAAAATATAGATGTTTTTTATTTGTTTTTTTATATTTATTTTTTTGATTATTATTTGTTTTGTTTTTATTTTTTTATTAATTTTTTTCTTCAATCTTGCCCCTTATTATTTGGTTAGATTTTATTTAAATTTTAAATTTAATTCTCATTCTTTTAGTTGTTGTTTGTTTGTTTTTATCACCTTTCTAATTTAATTTTGTTTTTAATTTTACTCTTTAATATTTTATATCAAATTATTTTTTTATCAAGTTTAATCTTTATTTTTTTTTTAATTGTCATTTCATTTGTTTTGGAGAGGGTTTTTATTACTTTTTTTTAAAAATTTTATCCACTAACATTTTATTAATTTATAATTTTGCTTTGTTTTTTTTAAGATTTGTTTTCTATGGTATTGGTCTCGGGCTCATTCCTGGGATCATGAGTTTTGAAAATTAACATAGATTAATTTTAATTTTTTTAGAGCTTTTTTTAATTGATTTTTGCAATTTCATCTTTAAATATTTGATTTATTGAGAAGTGATATTTGTACTCTTTTTTTTCACTTTTCTTTCTATGAAGTTAACAAGTTAATCCAGATTGATACGGGTTTTTTTTTCATTATTTTTATTGGTTTCACCCATGAACATTAGGTTGTTTTATAATAAAACTTCATGATTTTATTAAATTTATTTTCGATTAAGTTACTCTCTAATATCAAGACAAATCATGCTAACTAAATAGACTTGATTTGGTTTTTTTAACCTTTTTTTGTTGTTAATTTCTTTTATAGTTTATTTATTATTTTTGCATTTTTTATTCATATTATTTAAGTTAATCTAACTTATTAAATCCAATTCAATTAAGTTAATATCCAATCCAATCAAGTTAATGATCTAAATCTCGGGTTTTATTTTTTAAAACTTTTCACGTTGAAAAAAATTTAAACCGGCAGCAGCATTGCATGGAACCCTATCCAGTTAAAAATCAAAACTACAACTTAACTCTTCAAAACGAAATAAGAAAAATAAATAAATATACAAAACTTTTTCTTTGTTGGCGCTCATTTGGCTGATTCTAGGCAATGATATGCATTTACCTTGGCTGTCGTTCACCTCACCTAACCTAAGAATAAAGGTTAAGAACTTCATTAAGGAGGAGGATAGCAAATGCACTCATAAATACGCTACCTCCCACCCCAATAAATAAATAAATAAAAATTACACGGAAGCATGGCTCCAAGTATCCTGCAATTCGACCTGCTGGTAAAAAAGCATGATTAGTAAGCAATATTGCATGGCAAAAATAAGTTGGCAAGTAGCATGGTATATTCCGTCCACAAATCTGCGGCAATATTTCTGAAACTCTTCTTTTTACACAGTTTCAAACAAGCAATTTCTGCTATTCCATCCCAATACAAAGAGAAGGTCAAGTCACCTTCCCCAAAGTTAAAATAATTATGTGGATCCAGTAGCAATAACTAAAATACAAATAACAGCATGGGCCATTGTGTCTCTATGTCATCATCTACATTAACCTTCCTCCCCAAACTCCTTTGTGAATCTTTCATGGACGCCTAGATCAGCTTTGCTCACTGTTGGCCTTTGTCTTGCTAGGACCTTGTCAAAATCTGTTTTCATTATGGGGGGTGGAAGGAGCTGCAGATGTAGTTATCAGCATCGATGAATTTTGTTACTATAACAATAAGCAGAAAAGACAGGACATCAAAATGCACACATCCCCACTTGTTATCTCTCAAGGTCTGCATATATATCCTTACAAACAAATAAACTTTTTGTACATGTTTAGAAAGAAAGAAAAAGAAAGATCTTTGATTTTAATTTCCATCTCCGATCCAAAGCATGCCCGGAGCGCTTGATGTAATGGCAAAGAAATGAGATTGAGATTGCAAGTATAAAACTACAAGTTCAAGTGTTATGAGCAGCCATAATATATCATCAAAAAAGCTGTAGATATGCCTAATCCTATATTCTCCCTCTTAACCCAAAAAGGGCAATAACAGATCTTATTTTGAAGCATCTACACATACCTTTTTTGCAAGTCCTTTTGCTGCAAGCTCCTGCATCGAGATTTGGACAGCACCAGGTTGCTTCGGTCCACAAGGCACCCACATATCATCAGGATTGTTTATGAAAAACATAGCATCTTGGGTTTTACGAACTGGTTCAAAGAGGACATCTTTGACCTGAGAGGGGCAAAAATAGAGCACAAAGCATGGCATCAGCCACACAACCATTGTGACCAAGGCAAAAATTAAATAAAAGGCTGGAGGGGCAATGTGCTTACACAAACAGAAATATCTGAACCTGAAAAACCCTCTGTCCTTCGACCCAAACTTTCAAAATCACTTTCATTCAAGTTGTGAGGAGTATCCCCTAGATGCACCTGTGCAAATAATTCAAGGCACAGCAAAATCCCATAAAATATGTAGCTCACATAAAGATGGCCTCATATCAAAATATTTCTCGCAATAGAGTAATGCTATTACAAAATCAATGACAAGACCTAATACCTTGAACATATGCTGCCGAGCCTTCATATCAGGTAGTGGGATATATATGCGCTTATCAAAACGTCTCCGGATGGCCTGTGCTCACTACTGATTAGAAACAGTGCAAAATAGGCTTGATGATTCAAAATCAAACGCCAAAAATATCTCAGAACACCCCCCCTCACCTGATCTAGAGCATATGGAGTATTTGTTGCTGCAAGAACAAGAACCTTCTGATCGTTGTTCCCTACACCCTATATATCAGAAAGACAAGGTCAGACTCCTTCATAATAAAAACTGAAAATATGGTTTCACGAACTGTTATTCGGATTTTACTTTACCATCTTGAATTCAAGGAAACAATACATACTAAAACTAACTTATAATCCATTGTGTTGAGTTTATCTTAATAACTAAAACTGACATAATTAAAATCCACTCAATCTATCTTCTTACTTCCACACCACTAAGGCCAAAAACTACTCTAAACCAGAATATTTAACAAATGTGTTTGACAATTCTCTCACACATAGTCAAATCAAATTTTACATCATGAAATGAAAAGCATTAATAATTGCAACTGAAAGAAGGTAAAATGAGTAAAAGGGTAAGATGAAAGCCTTATAATAGCATAGGAGATCACATTCTCCTTCACCTCCTTCCAACACATGAAAACAGATACCTGCATCTGCACAAGAAGTTCAGTCTTTATACGTCTTGAAGCTTCACTCTCATTGCCCTCTCCACGTTGGCCACACAAGGAATCTATTTCATCAACGAAAATGATTGAAGGAGCACTTTCACGGGCCATTTGGAAAAGGTTTGAGACAAGCTTTTCACTCTCACCCATCCACTTTGAAACCAGATCTGAGGAAGAAATGCTGGGGGGAAAAGGTTTCAAAACCAGCATGTTACAGTCTAATTACAAACAAACATGTGAGATGTTTACAAAAAGGCAAGAGACATGAACAGCTGCAGCAACACAGAAGATTGCTCCCTCGGGGGTGGGGGGCAGCCATGCATGCTTGAAACTAAGACAGACTAAACATCAAACTGACAAATGTATATCTTGAGGCAGGCATATATAAAGGTTTATTTTGTGATTAAAAAAATATATACCTGAAAAAAGTGGAGTCTGCTTCAGTTGCAACAGCCTTGGCCAAGTATGACTTTCCAGTTCCAGGTGGCCCATACAAAAGAAAAGCCCTCCAAGGCCGTCTCTTACCTAAAGAGAGCAAATGGAGGATTCATAAATTTAGCAAAACAAAACAAGTCAAAGTTGTGAATCAAAATGTTTACAGTTTAAATAGAAGAAAGGAAGAAATAGCAGCAATAACTTAGTAATTCCATTAAGCATTGCAATAACTTAATAGTTCACAGAAACAAAAGAAAAGGATTACAGTAATAACACATAAAATAACCATTTTTATGCCCATATTTTAACTGTTATTCACAACAAAAAAAACATCAGCTATTCAAAAGCCTTGACATAATATGTAAAGTCATAACCAAGTACAGAGTCACATGGATGCTCCACTTTACAATAACAAGACAAAATGATAATGATAATGATAATAAAATAGCCCAACAATATGAGGTGATAAAGAACATGGCTCACTTAATTTCCTTTCAGGTAGAATAAGCAGTCCATGGAAGGCAGACGAATAGTGCTTCCATGGGCAATTCATCAGAGAAGGTCTCCCATGTCCACCACATTCAAATTATGTGTGCTCGCATGCATTGGTGAGGTCATGTGTGTGTCAGTCACATTCAAAGTAAGTATTTGTGCATGGGTCGGTGGCTGTGTGTGTGGGCATGCTTGCATGCAGAGGTAGGCGAGAATCACAAGCATGCGTGTGGGCATGTGCTTGTGTTTGTGAAAGATGTTAATAGCTTCTTAAAAAGACTCAATATTTCAGGTCATAAGATGGAGCCAAAAATCCCAAACAGTGAAACCAGCAAAAAATGAACTTTCTCATTGATGATATATCAAACATAATATGAATAAAAATAACAGGTTAACCAATTAATACTGATGGCCAACACTGCAATCTAAAGATCAAAATAAAACGCAGCATGGATTTCACTAGTGGAAGGTTGTCCAAACAAAGTAGGGTGACATTTGACAGCAATGATAGGCAAAGGACGCTGGAATTTTGAAAAGCCAATGATGGAACTACCTCAACAAACTAAAGATAAAACTCCCTCAAAAACTCAAAATTTCTTTTCCCTCTCATCACTATCTAGTTCAGTTATGTAAGCCTATGCAAAGACAAGCAACCTGGAAGAAATTATAAATGAGCCAACTTCATATTGAGCACAATCTATTATAGTCTCCTATTACAAAAGTAATCATAAAACCAAACTGAAAGAAAAATCAAAATACTACAACATGCATATGAGAATTTCCAAGATCTTTCCTGGCATGGTTTTAAACTCCACACCGTTATAAATTCACAGCAAGTAGTAGTAGTCAAGAGTGGGACACCAATAATGGTTTTAGAAGAGAAAATGATGGTGATAAAGGTAGGAATGATATAAGTAGTTGTTTAACCATGTATAAGATAGTGATCTTGCTGGTTAAGTGGTAGGAAAGAGGTGTCAATTAATGAGCAATAACTAGTTATCGTGGGAGTTTTGGCCATGATGAAGGTAGCTCAGCTGAAGCAAATTTTCTCTATTCAGTTTTAGAAGCAGAACAAAATTAGCCTAATTCACTTAATTTAGTTCCAGAAGCGAAATGAAGCCTGTCTCAGAAGGTAGCCAGACAGTGCTTCCATAAGCAGTGGGGGATTTTCCCCAGATGAGAAGCAGGTGCTAGACATTTATAACACTCGTTCAAAATTTGAATGTATCATTCATCATTTATGTTCTAAAAAATACATCAATTCACTTTCATTTACATGGAACAAAAAATACAAGGCAACTCTATCACAGACATGAAACTGAACTCTTTTTTCGCTCTATCTAGATCATAACAAAAGGTCAATGGCATTCTCATTCACAGCATTTTAAGCAAAAAAAAAAATCACTATACTTGAAAAAAAAAAAGATTAGACAGTTACG
>Ga0307511_10004845_pt1 | contig 13760 bp, 13 predicted proteins | sample 13_EM_MG_FD_200266 | JGI IMG/M metagenome (GOLD analysis project Ga0307511, IMG submission 200266) | Populus trichocarpa ectomycorrhiza microbial communities from riparian zone in the Pacific Northwest, United States - 13_EM | ecosystem: Host-associated > Plants > Roots > Unclassified | place...
AGAAACTACCATACGCCTACAAAATATTCCCAAAATCTGAGCCAATTTGGTTGGATATTGGATTAGAAATCGTCAAAACTGCATAATCACGTTTTTGATTCACTTCCCGGTGATGGTCCGCATCCCGGTGAAGTATGGTAAGGAAATACAAGAGGGTTATATAGAGATTCCGCCCTCCTAGCTAGCCAATAGAATAAACCCACAACACTCAGCCCTCGATCCCATGCATGCCTTATCAGCTCAGCCCGTCCAACCTAAGAAATCTCGTGCATTCTCAGCACGACCGATCTCGTGCGCCGTGGCAATAACTAGAGCTCACTACTGAAGCAGCCACCAGAAACTAGGATGAATCGCAGCGATACAACCACTACAAACAAAACCCAACTACATCTCCACGCGCACTAAGAACAGGGACAGACACATCCGCCAGTTCGTAGGCGGCTTAGTGGACACCCGCTAGCACGAGGAGGCCAAAGAGGATTCAAGACGGACAGCCCCTATCCAAAGAAATGGAGCGGAGAATCGATATCCAATGAAGGAAGCTGCACACGGAGGGAGACAGAACACGAAGTGAGAGAGAAGATAGCGATGTATTTATCTGCTTGCGTAGTGGACTGATGAGAACTGAAGTGATGAAGAAGCAGGAAATACAGAAGCTATCTATACATAAACGGAGTCAGAGGAACGTTCATGAGTGCACATGAGACATTGTGGAGCTCAATGTGGAGTACCAGGTGGAGCGCCCATATGAGATCATGTGGGTCAAGCCGGCCCAGCTCGGTGTGGGCTGCAATGGCATGTGATTACATCACACATATTTTAACAGCCGCATCACCTCGGCTTCTACCTGACGTCAATCCCCTCCTCAGAAGATAGATCCTCCGGGGGCATCAAAGCCTCGGAAAAGATACCACTCACCTATATATCATACGTCGACCGCAATGATAAAAGATCCAAATTCAACGCCTATAGGAGCGGCACACTGAGCGGTCGACTCTCAGAAGGATGGAGGGTATGTTACACAGATGGCACCGGCCGCCAACAGGGTGTCGCATTAGCAGTCTATAGCGAGGACAGGAAAGGCAACCCGGAGAGTGTATACGGGGGCTACATAGGAGCCCTTGCAGCCTCTACGGGAAAGCCAGAATATATCATCCTCCTTACCATCTCCGAGGCAGCGCTCCAGACTGCTCGCAACATCGTCAAAGGCATCCCCCCCACGGGCATTGAACGAGAACTAAAACCAGCCCTGAGACAGAGCAAACTAGGATGCCGCTATGTTAAGGGTACGAAGCCACATAGGGATTCCTGGCTACGAAAGTGCGGACAGACGCGCAACCTTCGAGTCGACCCTAGGGTCAATCACAGGCTGCCAACTTGAGGCGACAGAGGAAGGAACCAGGGAAGCATCAAGGACCATCAAGAAACTTGCAAGACACAGGGCAGTGTTAAGATATGATCGGAAGAATAGGTTGCATAGACTTGTGGTAGAATTGATTGATTGAATTATCGGTGGTCTTTTACCACCATATATATACATGAATATCTCTGCATACATCGGTCCCTGCTTTTATACTTTCACCATAATATAGGCTCTATGCGGTTCATGCGTATAACGTTCTCGGGTGTGATCGGTAGAGTGTATTCCTTACAGGCAGTCTTGGGACACAGGAGATCCGAGTGGCACAGAACCGCGCTATCGGCTTACAATTGGCTAAGGACGGACCGCAGGCCACAAAGACAATGGCTACACTACATAGGGGAAGCCGAGCCCACAACCTACCCAGCCGGCACTCAACCCAAGACGGCCACCACATAACCTCCGAATGCCCCAAGCACAAACGGAGCACAAACGGGGAGGAGGAGTTGCTGACCAAGAAGATGTCGGATGAGCTTGACGTTCCAGTTTGGAGGAAGGAAGGAGAACTCATAGAGGAATTCTTTCCCTATTTACATCCCCAACCTTCATAACTACTTGCGCTATCCCACGTTATCACCTGCGTTACGATATTAGGTTCACCCTATTTCATTACTTGCCTTACCAGCGCAGGCGGGCCTAATTACCTTGACCGACTTTGAATGCACCCGACACCGAAGAACTCTTAAAAAACAATAAAAATAAAAAACACTGTTCAGCGATGCTTTCAAAATGACCTAGTCCCATAGTTGAGAGCACTGTGCAGCGGCTGCGTTCGGAGCGAACTGGACTTGATATACGACAAGCGACAGTCCATCGTGCTGAGGGCATACCGCGATCAAAGTCTTTGATTGTTTTGTGAGGGAAAGGAACCAGGATTACAGCTATGGGAAAATATTTCGGGGCAAGCGAGTTGTGGTTCAGTTCCAACCAAATGCATGGGTAGATGAACAAGTGATGCTTCAATGCCGTTGAATATGACTGGGTGCGAGCCGAGCCGACCCGAGCCCAAGCCTAACGGGGGAAAAACTAGAGCTTGCCTTGAAAAATGACAAGCCAGGTATACAGTGGAAGCTTAGTCCATCCCTATTTTCAAGTCATCAGGTATCGGTATTATCAAACTCAGTACCTTGTCTATTAATTTTGCACGTGCATGGGGCCCAAAAGACTGAGAAGATTTACGAGGGATGTATCCGCATACATACAGCTATGGCTGCGGTACCAAGTGGCTTGGTACAACCATTAGATGTTTGTATTGTAAGGCCCTCCAATCCCAAGTTTCTAACAGCCAAGGAGCATGGGCTTGTCCTAAAGAGGTTCCCCCTGTTGTCTTGGTCAGAGCTCTAGGAGAGCGGCTTGTGCCAACCAGACTATTGGTCAGACACTCTACGGAGTTAAGTCTTGGCTAAGTCCCAAATGGTCTTGGTACTGGTGGAGTAGGGGTGCGCTCTGAATCCTCCTGGGTTTCCGGGGGGCTCGTCATAGCCTAAGGAGTAATGACTTTAAAAAAAAAAAAAATCCCAAGCATAGATTAATAAGCCAACAGGAATGCAGCAATGTATGCTGCCGGAACCTTATTACTATTGGTTGGCAAGCGCTGGGAACAGCTGTCCAATGACCTGAAGGACCCTGAGCCCCGGAGGCTGGCCCACAGTACTACCCGGGGCAGAGCTGGAGACAGGGCCAGAAACTGGTGGTCATAGGCACACTGCACTACCGTACGCTGGAAAGCTGGTTGGAATTCTTCAAACCCGCCAACCCGAGAGAAGCGGTATAATTCAACCAAGCAGTCGCCCCAGGCCGCCTACGCGTATCCTCAGACGACACTATCTATCTAACCAACCTCACCCAGGAATAAGATGATGATACGGAGATGAACCTGAATGACCAGGACACCTTCATCGTCAGCAACCAGACGTAGGAAGCACAGATGAAGATCTCGATCCAGGAGGTCCAACACAACCCAAGCATCGCTTGCAACGATACTTGCAAATCCGCTTGCCAGGACAGCAGAGGAAGGAGCAGTCGCACGGGCGGACTCAACGGGGTCTACAACTTCAGGTAATCCACTGAAAGCTCGGTGTACGGCTCTGACTCAGACTCAGATTCGGCGGTCAACAGCAACAGCACGCCTCAAACTTTCATCTCCCAGGAGTTTCCCCCCCTCCATCACACACTGGGGACCAACTCGACTCATCCAGAACCTACACCGGACAAGACCTAGAGGAGACCGCCTCGATCAACTCGAGCTATACTAGAAACGCACTGAGGGAACCACCGAAGAAATTTCGGGAAAACTAGACAGCCTGGCCGATACGCTGGAAATACGAACAAAACAAGCAATATCGGAGATGACACAGCTTTCAGAGATACATAGACGCACAGCTGGAAACAGTCAAGTCCATCACCACCATGACGCCAACCGAACAGGCGGCCACACAATACTTAATGAGACAAGTTCGAGCCCAGTAGACTATTAATGAAGAACAGCAAAGGGAGACGAGAAACAACCTGGGCACCAGCTCCTGACTATAAGGAGGGAGATACGTCGACTAATAACGTCCTTGGGCGCTATCCTAGATCAGACATTAACGACAGCCTCCTCAGCAACCACCACCTCCTCGTCATCCTCTACCTCTGGCTGCCCCACGTAGTAGTCAAGGTTAGGACTAGGTCAGTCTCACCCCATGGCACACCAGTTATCAGGGCATTACGAACGATGCAGGCGGATAGCCGCAGGGGAAATGGAGACAAAAGAAGCAGAAAAAGCAGAAGCGGCGGACTTTGGCCGCATTGTCCCCTGGGATTAACCCAAACATCAAAATCTGAAACAACGACCGAGCCAAAAAGAAGCCAAAGGGCCCGATAGCACAGGGCACCCGTAATCAACAGACGCATCGAGGAACAGAACAGGGGAGTCTCAAGCCACAGTCAACTACCAGATCAACCGCTGGTAGTCGACGAGCCCAACCTTCGGGACAAACGATGATAGTCATTAGAAAAGAGTGTGGAATCCGAGGTCGGCCGCCGCACTGTACCCCACCCGCCACTAGCGAACTCCAACCCCGCGGGAACTAGGAGACGAAGATTCCCCACGATTCAGGGACAATATGCAGACAGGCTGGACAGCGAACAACTACACACGGAAGTGTCAGCAGGAAGTCCACAACCCCCGGGCGTTCCTTCACTACCAGACCCATAGATCGACGAACTCATAGGACTTGTGGCTGGCATAGACGAACAAGCCTGAAGCTCTCGCACAAAGCGTTCCGACGAGAAACGAGCCTCGAAGAAGGACTGCCACCTTCAATGACCAAAGGCAGCGCTCACACATTACAAAGCGGGATAGCCAGCTGCAAGACACCGGAAAGGAATGAGAGAAATGCTATGTAAGCCAGTCAACGAGGAAACAGCCCACCAACGCCAGACACCCCGACAGCACCGTGAACCTAGGGACTCCAGATTCAGAATACCCACATGCCAACCACAAGCGAGCACACGAAAGCCATATCAGAGCTGGTCCCAGGTGTCTCAGCCTGGCGATCAGCGGTCCCACCAGTAGCACAGGGCGTTGGGGCATGTGTGGCGCAAGCGCATGTATACCGAGCTGGGCCTTCTTGACGCACATGACATCATATAGGCACTCTTCATGGTGCCTCACATTGAGCTCCACATTTTCTCATGTACGCTCATATGAAGGTTCATCTTCACACTCCATTCATGTATATATAGTTACTGTATTTCCTGTTTCTTCCGCATTGCATTTCTCATCACGTCACTTCACTACAGAGGCAGACCAATACAGTACTCTCTTCCCACTCACTTCGTGTTGTCTCCCAATCCGTGCTCTCTCTTTCCCTCTGTGTGTAGCTTCCTGCATTGGATATCGATTCTCCGCTCCATCCCTCGAATACAAGCGCTCGACGATATGCCCAGAAGATGGGTAGCTCGATCCCTGAGAACAGGAGACCCACACATCCGGGGATTCCTTGATAGATAGTCAGCCCCAGGACGCACACTCTGGTCAGACGGCGCCGGGGCGATCTCCGTCAACGCAGAGAGCCCACTTAGCGACGCCGTCCACCTTACCGCCATAACCACATCAGAAGAGCGATTTGCGGAGACGGGAGATTCAGACCCCGTCCCACTGAATGGCGCCGAGCTCCTAAGAAAACCCCGAACACCAAGGAGCAAAGAGAAAGGTGATTGGGTGGCAACCATAGGGGGGCTGCTAGATGAGGGTTGGAGAGTTTGCTACACCGACGGCACGGGGACCGAAGCCGAGAGCGCAGTCGGAGAATTCAGCGATGTCAGGAAGGGACCCCTGGACAAGACTTACGGAGCCAACGTAGGCAACCTACCTCGGCCGCCAACGTGGAACCATCAGGTATTGCCACAGCCCTCTCCCAGGAAACAAACATGTTCATTCTCCTCACCGACTCACAACTAGCCCTGCCAACCGCTCTGAACATTGGAGGATGGGCACAACGGAGATCAGCATAGAGGAGGACTCAAACAGGAACTACGACAGAGACCGAAAGCGACACTGCCATAACATGGATTCGCAGTGACACCGGGATCCAAGGCAACCAGAAAGCCGACCAACAAGCCCTCGGAGAGAAGAAGGGCTTAGGGCGGCCTGACGAGCCACCCCAGGAGGAGTACGGCAACAAGCAGGTTTTGGTCAAAGGATAACTGACAACACGGGCAAGGTCCGTCCGCTTACACCTGGCTACGGACCAAAAGTGACCCAAAGAAGAGCCGGTGGGAAAGACACAAGCCAAGGCCTGCGCTTGTTGTCACCACACAGAGGATGTGTTCACATCGCATTTCATGACCAAGATTCAGGAGGGAGAGGAGAGAGCTCTTAGGAACAAAATGCATATGGAAAGAGCTGGACAAACTGGATTGGAGGAAGGATAGGGACGAGGAACGGTACAATGCGATAGCAGCCTTTTCAATTTCCTATACCACCAGATCTGTTAGGCCAGAACGTCATTCACCTCTCCTTACACCTGAACAGCTAACTGGAACATTATCCACTTTACTTTGGGCCGCGAAAAGTGAATTCCCTTCTGCATCCCTGTATTGGATTTCGCGCGGGGGAGGGCCCAATTTACGGCCTACCCCTAAATACTCTCCGGTTTTCAGGGGGGGCTCATCGTGGGCACTACACTGGGAGCACAAATGAGTATTGAGTATGTTAAAAATAAAAATAAGGTCCGAATACAGACAGTACATCTGCACAGACCAGCAAGATCTGAAATACCTCCCCCGCAGGATAGATACGGTAGAGGCAGGAGTCAGGTTCCCAAAGGTTCTAATCACGTGCTGCTCCATCCCACCGAAGCACGTAGACTGGCAGGTGGGGGTCCTAGGAATGTTCAACAAGATCTCCAAAAAACAAACCAGAGACCGCCGCCCGACTAGGGCAACCAGGGCGCAATATCGGAGGCCATACACGACAGATATTAACCTGGCTTTTGGACACCGCCCCCGGGCTGCTCGGTGGAGGTTTAGTTAGCAGGGTCAGAGACCTAAGAATGTAACTCTTACTGAAGGCTACCATCGATCACCGGGATGTCCATCATCACAGGAATACGCATCAGCCCCCACGCTATCTCTATCTCGGCTATGTCTGCACGGTTGTGGGGTGAATGTCAACCAGGCCCCCACCGGTGTGATGATTATTAGGTCAACTAAAGCCTAGGGAACACAGGAGAACTGACGGTAGGTCAATTCTGGTGATAAACAATCAAGATTAATGCCAATAATACACTAGTAGCACCAATGGACAAACTAAAGCCCCGCCGACTTCAGGTAGCCAAAAAGGAGGCGGATCGACAGAAAGCAATAGAGAGCGAATGCAATGGGGTACAACAACGACGGTGGAAACCGATACGAAAGGTAGCGGAAGCTTATGGGGTTCATTCCACTGTACGGAGGTACCTAAAAGGAGCAAATCCATGGAAATTAGTACATGTGCATGAGCAGCTGTTGATGCCAACAGAAGAGAGATCAACTGGGAGGTGGATTGTATGACTTGAAGAATTTGGATTCCTACCTCGAGTAAGTCATGTGAAGGAAGAAATTGTGCTTTTGAAGCACCCAGAGCTCGGTTTGGAGGAAAGCGCTATAGAGACATATTTTTTTGGAAAAGAACATGGAAAAGGTTATTTGACCTGCTTCCTAGATCAACATCCTAAGCTTGTATCTGAGCTCAGCAGCAACTTTAATAAGCAGCGTATTAAATAGAGCGATCCAGGAGTTAGTGAGAGTCATTTTAACAAGGTTCCACATATATGGAAGAAATATTGGATTACCAAAGGAAATACCTACAATATAGATAAAATATAATTTCCACAAGGGATATCTGATAGAGCTAAGGTTATATGTCAATGACAGGAATATGGTATGACTGGGGAGATGGCAACTGATAGTACATAGGAGTTAATTACTGCTGTAGAGACTAGTTCTAGAGATGGAACTTCCTTTCCTCTATTCCTCATTTATATAAGTATGGCACATTATATGAGATGGTTTTAGTATTTAGATACCTTAATTGATATCTGCAAGAATTAGAAGTTTACATATACTAAGACTGAATAGAATAATAGCCTTTTAAGTGTTGCATAGTTATAGCATTTTGATAATATTACTAAAGGACATACCCGGGCTTCAGTCTAAACCACCACAACCATCATGCAGTAACAAATACAACCTCCACCCTTGTCAATAAATCGTGTGACCAGGAGGTGCCGACACAACTTTAAGCAACCAGACAGGCCCCATCGGAGTCTTACAAATCCTGAGAGCACCAAGTTCAAATAGGTACTCAGGAAAAAGAAACAGGAATGCAGAGGCAAATTTCTACGAGTACAAAGCCACCGATCATCCTGGAGCTGTCCAAATAGCCATAGAGCCCCTCCACTGCAAAGCCACCATGGGATACTTGACCGACTAGGAGGGTGACGGCCTCACCCCTGACCGAGAGTAGAAGCGTTCCCTAAAGAACATATAATATACCCTGATGAAGTACCATCACACACTCGCCGATCCCATTCAGACAAGCACACGCCGAGACTTTGGGCAGAATTTTTACCAGCCTGGAAGAACAAATACGTTGGCACCAGGACCAGACAAAATCGGATATCGGCTACTGAGGTTAATAAAGCTCCCGGAATTAGGCCAAGCCCTACTCCAGGACATTGCCAGATGCACGGAAGATAATATGGTAGGCACCCCAAACAGCTGGAGGAAAGCCCAGATCGACGTGATTCCCAGTCCAGGCAACGGCTCGAGCAAGGTCAAATCGTGGAGACCAATTGTTGTAACACACATCCACCGGAGTTGCGGGCGCTATCCTATCCTAGCTACCCTGAGCTCGGCAGCCCATTCGGTTGTTTCTTATGTCCGGCTGTTATCTCCTAGTCTTCTGTTAAATCCGTTGTTCAGCTCTTCAGCCGCTCAAGGTTTTTTCATTCTGCATGGTGTTCGCCACCTGCTCGCCACCTTTGTGAATTTGGCTGGCTATTGATATCCTTGTCCAATGTTACCCTGAACTCTCGCGGCATATAGGCCGCTCGATTTAGATTTCGTTCTTTATTGTACTACGGCGTGGATCTCGAGCTGATCCTCATGTGGGCATAGCTACGACGGAGGAGAAAGGGAAGACAGCAAGCAAAAGTTACAATACACAGCTGAATTACATCATTTCTGTAGTAGAAGTACTAGATACCTCCTACATAACACTCAACACCCAGATCACCCAGATCTTGTATCCTAATATACAGAACTAGACACCCAGTCTCCACGGCAGCTAGCATTAGCCGTTGTGTCACCAACGATCGCCGGTCTGAACTTCAGATTTTTGTCGTGAGCAACGGTACAATATCTTCTGAACAAGAGCCGGGGTCGCCTACCGGTAGCGATGTGAATCTACTTGAAAATAGGATAAAATCCAGATCCTACTACATAGTACGTCCAAGTCCCCGAAATATTACTCGCACATCTACCTTTATGTGCTAAATTCCAAGCTGACCCTAAGCATCTACAAAACCCCCTAGAGTATTGTGGGGGCATCGTAAGTGGCTCGATACACAGTCGCCGAAGGAAAATATTTGTCGACACAGCTTCAACAAGTAAAGCAATGGAAGAGTAAGGCAATCCCGATTGGAGCTTTTCCTCGACCTGCAATGGCATTTGGCATTCACAGAGGTAGTCTGGGATTGTATTGACGGGCAAATGCCGTGCCTAGACTATCTTAGCCGGGATATATGGAGAATGTGATGCTATTACTCCGCGACCCTTCAAAACATCACAACAATGGAGGGGAAGTCGACTATCCGGTAGTGTACCAGTGGAACCAGCTAAACTATTGGGCCCTTCAAAAATAAACTCGAATATAAATGCAGCCAATATACATCGGGAAACATCATTCACAGGAGGACGTCTAGTGCTAAAAGGCATGCTAAAATTCCCCTTATCGCCCTCCACAATGCATGGGTGCTTAGCCAAAATCCAATGTCATGGGGAAGAGAAACTCAAGGCATAGAGTCCCAATGAATCCCCTTAACCACAGTTCCGAGGATATGGGCAAGGAATGGAACAATGAGCATAAGCGCAACGGCAACAGTCTCACTAACTGGACGACCTTGTGCTATAGCAGCTGCGCCACCCTCTCCACATGAAATAGAATCTGCTTTTTGGTTCCCACAACCAGCTGTACACGCTGGATCGAAGATTACGGGGAAGTACGACCTCAGGCGCAGTCGAACGGTTCAAGGCAAGAAGGAGACAGATGAAGTTAACCGAATGGTAATCGTAGCTCCTTGGCAGGCGGTATTAATTCCAAATCGAAGGGTCGTAAGACGCCCCAGTCACCTAATCTAAGGGGTGCAAGGGTAATAAGATTGGGAAGAAATAAATTTACGAATTATAAAACAAGGAGCTAGGAAAGAAGGAACTATCACAAAAATTATCAAAACGTGAGACGCCGTGGAGGAACTTGTCAAGTCAAATTTCAGGGCGGGTTGATTTTCTTCTTTTCAGGATTGTACACAATATGTATTTTCCCATCTCGAATATACGACCCAAGTTTCTGCTTGGCTCATGGCCCTCCCTCCATACGGGGCTGCATATTACTTTCAACAACAAAGGAGTGATAGAACCCTCCGTTTTACCATTGACGCTCTATAATATCAACCCTGTGAATGTTTTGCAGTCTTCAGAATGTACCAGTGCAGGAGGGGCATAGGGGTCAAGTGGGGCCAAAATCGATTAGGCCATCGGGGAATTGAGGAGTTCTGGAATCTTCATTACGTTCATATATTTTCTGACGTGCCCGGGAATATGCCCAGGATGGAGTAGCCTCCTTGGGGATTGGCTCAATGTACATATTGTAGTCAGTTACTGATTGACATGCGTGGTAATCCAGATGTTGATTATAAATGGATACTTCACATACGAGGCCATGATGGTGATAAAATTTCCGCTATAGGTACAATGATAATTCCTCCCAAAATACCCGTAACTGATTCTGTTCCCTAGGTGCACTCCATTACAGGATACACAAAGATTGTATTGAAATAAAAGTTGCGGACCCTACCAATGGTGATGCCGCAAAGAGTTAGTCTGGTAGGCGCAATCCCAGTGGCCGCAAAAAGTACTTGGTACCTATTCAGAAAAACGAACCTGGACCGCTCGCACGCATGGTACTTAACTAACGGTCCGTTGCCGTAAGGTAATGTGCTCCGAGGGGGTGTTTGGGCTATTCGGGATCGCCTCCCAGCCAGTCTTGCTGCCGAACGTGCAGCACCCTGTTTTGTTGTAGCCGGAGGTGCCGCTACCAGAGCCCCGTCCCCATCCTCATACCCAGATAGGTCCCCGTACATCCCCGATAACCGCCGGGATTGTCTGACCAATCCTTCATCACCGCGCCTTCACTGTGCTTGGCTCTCCCCTTCTCCAACTCTTCCACTATGCTTCCGTCTGTGTGCTGCCTATCGTCCACCTATATCGCCTTCGGCTCCTGGATATGGTCGGTCTGTGTGTCGTTACCGTCTCGACTGGTAGTGGCTTACCCTTTGTCTCTCACCTCTTCCGCTGTGCAGACGCTGCCTTCCCTGGCTTCACTGTTGCCTTTTTTTCTGCCCTAGCCTTCTACTTCTCTTCTTCCTCCTCTGCATTCCGCTCGGCAGCCTGCAGCCTCTCCCCCATCTGCACCGCCTGTTCCGCTAAAACGGTTACCGCATGAGTCTGTTCAGCGAGTTTCTTTTCCAACTCAGAGGAATCCTTCCCAGTTGGCAAGAATTCAATTCGCTCCCTGAGTCCTGCGATAATCCCATCTCGTACCTCGAACTTATCGTCAACATCGTCTTGCCGTTGGTGGAAGTCAAACATCTGCATCGCATGTTTTCTGTGTGCGACAGAAATCGCCGTCGAAATGTTTTCATCTATTTCCACCAGCTCTGAGTAACACCCTTCCAATCATCCGCCGTCATCCACTTCATCCTTCTCTCCATCCAATCACGGCCCATTTGGTCCACGATAACCCCATCATAGCTGTCGACGTAACCGGTTGGATTTCCCTTTGACACCCAAACACCAGACTTTATGATCCTTATCACTTCTCTCACCACGAGCACTGCATAGACACACTAATGCCTAATTAAGCATACATTCGGTTTCCGAGGTTGCCCAAGTCACTTTCTCCCCTGCAAACTACAGCCATTCCTAAAATCCACTCCGGGAGCTCCTCATTTCATGGCAGATATTTGCGACGAGAAGGCCCTTAGCCTCGTTGCTGCCTCTGCTATTTTTCAGTTTCAAGGAACTTCTACTACGAGGGTAGTCAGTGGTAACATACCCATATTAGAAGATCTGGTAGAGATCATTGTTCGGAGTAGGAGCTAGCAGGTTAGTGCTGTTGTCTTCTGTAGCGCGGGAAGGTCCAGGTGCTGTGGGTATTTGGGTGGGATGTAGGTCGTATCTAGTGCATCTACAACAGAAATGATTGAGCTGTTGTTCGCTGCTTGTTGCTGCCTGCCCTTTCCCGCGGGTTATTCAGGGCGCTTATATGATGAATTTTTGGCAACGCCCCATAACTTTAACACATCAGCTGAGCTCTTTGATCGCATCTATGGTCGACTGTGAGCCTGGTGTCGTGGTTGGTGCTGGCAGTGTCGTTGTTGTGGCGGGGCTTTGACTGCCCTCGAGCCATGCTCGGGGCGTCCTGGGCCTATTCTGAGGGTTGTGGTGGTTCTCGGTCCATTCTCGGGGCGTCCTGGGCCTATTCTGAGGGTTGTGGTGGTGGTGGTAGAGGCTGGAGATGGCTGGTGGCTGGTCGTGGTGCCGGGGGGTTATGGCCCCCGGTGGCTGTAGCTGTCCGGAGACTAGAGTTCCTGTCTTCAGCGGAGTGTTCCACCTAGCTTCCTTCACGGGGTTGCCATTTCACTTTCCTCTTCCTGGCATGGTCGAGGTGGGAATTAGCTCTTTCGTGAGTGGCTCGTGTGGTGATACTTTGTATGAGCAAGACGACGGAGATGAGGATGAAAAATGAGAAAAGCTTCAACGGAGGGGGAAACGGTAGCGATAGTTGTTCCCCATGGGCCTGTGTCGATGTTCTTGTTGTGGGCGGCGAGGCCAATATCGTGATGCCGTCAGCTTGTCTGTGTATGCTGTGGTTGTTGAGTTCCGCCGGTGCGCTCGTTCTGTCAAAGTGGTTGTCGGACGTTTGGAGCTGTCGTCAACTTCAGTTGCATGGTCTTGATATCGGGTAGCCATCAGTAGGTATCGTCTAGTCAGAGGGCATGTAGGATTCCGGTACGTTATGAAGGCACTCCTCCCCGACCAGGAGGATATGCAAGTACAGTCGAACCTCTGTAAATGCATCAATTCTGTCAGAACACTTTTGATGCATTTAGGCAGGTTTATGCAGTCAGACCGGAAGTGACAAAACATTTGATATTTCCCCTGATATATGATATTCCTAGTCCATATCCACCATGCGGCTATCCAATCCACTCTCCTATTGCCCAGGCCACTTCTTAAGGTGCGACTACTGCCTGAGTTTCAAATTGAGCTCCCACATCCGGTTCGGCAAGGTAGTTATAGGGTCCATGACAGTGGTGTATCTTGCGGAGTGGCAGTACTGTGTGCAGTCTCGATAATATAGAGCTGAACGGCCTCTAAACCTTGGTTCACGTCTTAGTGATAATGGGTCGAGGCTCGGGGTTATCATGGGGGGCTGCGGAGGTAGGTTGTCCAGTTGAATTTGCCATGATATTGTATGGTGGGGCATAGACAGCTGCAATGTCTTAAATAGTGAGGTTGGCTTGACGCC
>Ga0307511_10004846_pt1 | contig 13760 bp, 19 predicted proteins | sample 13_EM_MG_FD_200266 | JGI IMG/M metagenome (GOLD analysis project Ga0307511, IMG submission 200266) | Populus trichocarpa ectomycorrhiza microbial communities from riparian zone in the Pacific Northwest, United States - 13_EM | ecosystem: Host-associated > Plants > Roots > Unclassified | place...
TTCGAAGCCACTTGACTGTGAATAATGAAGTAAAGCTGAAGGGGCCAAATGCAGACTGGGCTACAACACCTCCCGTGTAGGTATGTATATAGGTGTTAGACAGTTGACTGGGCATGTATCAAACTTGACTGAGAGTGCGGGATTCAGCCAGGCAGGTTTGGTGTTGGCGTGGCGTCGGAGAGGGGGATCTCCACGCACTGAATCCTTGGTGGAGGGGGTGGGGGGCGATGTTGGTTGGGTTGGCGACATCCTTAAGCAGAGAATCGAGGTTCAAGCACGAGCGGCCCCACATGGATACTTTATGCTTTTGCGGACCGTCCAAAGAGAAAAATGTGTATTTCGAGACACTCCGAGATATCTCCGAGACCTTGAACTCACACATACCTCAGTGTACATGAACTACTAGGGACTACCGTAATACATTGAATTGCAGCCCAGCGTTCAGGTTAGCAATACCTGCTACCAACCACATTAGAAAAGAAGAACCGGACTAGAAAGAAGTAGAGTTAAAGAACGTCAGGAGAACATCAGGAGAACGTCAGGAGTGTCCTAGGCCATGGTACTGTATCGCCAGTGTATTGTTGGGACAGCAGTTCATCGATCGGCATGCAGGGTTCGAGTTCGAGCTGTTGTCACTGCCGCCTCGCGCAAGACATGTTGTACCGGTATGTACAGGTACAGATACCGGTACTCATGCACAGGTATTATATCTGCTGTATACAGCCATGAGGCTTTTCTTACTCTCCCTGTACCTATAGAGTACATACTATGTACTTATATCTCGTCAACCTCAAGATAAAGTATGTGCAATATATTACCGGGCATGATCATCGTGATTAATATTGATACATGCACAGGGTCTCAGCTTCCAAAGAGTAAGCTGTGAGGGCATGCATTGCCAAGCCGCCACCTTTCCACAAGTGCATCCTCTCCAATTTCATACAATACGGTGTTCTCGTGTGCAGACATCGAAGCTGCACTGCGATTGGCTTTCGCACATAGAATTTGTGTATATTCAAAAACCCAGAGTCAGGGGGATAAACTGAGCAACTCTAGGACACTTCTACATCATTTCACACTGGTTCCAGCGGAATTGACACTGTGTTCCCGATACCACTCCGTACCTACATCGAACCATAGTGTATCCACAATTGACCTGACTTGCAACATCGTATCATCAACTGAGCTACCATGCCTCCGAAGCTACTCCCTACAGCGACACAACCCGGAAATACCCTACGAGACCGACAGGTTGGTAAGTCGAGCTCTCTGCGGACATCTGCGGACACCTTCGGCCACTACTAACAATCCATCTGGGCTCTTGATCAGCATCGATTGAGAAAATCCTTACACTCAATCATGAGCGACAGACCCATGGTGGTGAGCTATCCATAGCACCGCCAATTCTAAATGAAGAGGGGGAGCCAATATGGAAGGTGCTGGTATTTGACAATCTGGGGAGGGATATAATATCGTCGGTACTAAGGGTGCAAGACCTACGCAACTTCGGAGTTACTATACACCTGTATGTGAGCCATCATGGAGTTCTAGAAATATATAAGTTCTATGGCTAACCGTTACTCTGTCCTCCAGTAACATAAACTCACCCCGTCACCCAATCCCCGACGTGCCCGTGATTTACTTAGTGGAGCCCACCTCAGAAAATATCCGACTTATCTCCTCCGATCTTCAACGCTCGCTTTACCAGACAGCCTATGTCAATTTTCTGTCCTCAATACCTCGGTCTTTACTCGAAGAGTTCGCAGCACAAACAGCACAGAACAATACAAGTGACAAGATAGCACAGGTGTATGATCAGTATCTCAATTTCATTGTCTCAGAGCCAGACCTATTTAGCTTGGGGCTTAAGGATGTTTATTATACCCTGAACAGTGTCCAGACTAAGGAGGATATAATTGAGAGCTGTGTGGACAGAATTGTAGGGGGTTTATTCAGCTTGGTGGTCACACTAGGTGCATATTTTCCCCCCAAGAAATTGATGAATTTTGCTAACTTTCCGTAAAGGACAAATACCCATCATCCGCTGCCCTAAAGATAATGCTGCTGCCTTGATCGCCCAAAAGTTGGATCGAAAGCTCCGGGACCATATCCTCAATTCCCGAGACAATAACCTATTCTCGAAATCTAATAGCTCTTCCACTGCTGGCCACTCAAACCTCTCTTCGAGACCTGTCCTCATCCTCTTAGACCGGAATATCGACCTTATTCCCATGCTTTCACATTCTTGGACCTACCAATCCCTAGTTCACGATGTGCTGGATATGCGGTTAAACCGCATCACTGTTGAGACTATTGAGGACATTCCGGGTGGTGGACAAAGGATTAGCAAGAAGGCCTATGATCTGAATAGCAATGACGGTTTCTGGGCCAAAAATGCCGGGGTACCTTTCCCACAGGTTGCGGAGGACATCGATGTCGAACTCACGAAATACAGAGAAGATGCAGATGCCATAACCAGAAAAACGGGAGCAGCTAGTCTTGAGGATCTACAAAACGATGTTGGCGCAAGTGCTCAGCACCTGAAGGCCGCGATCACCCAGCTACCGGAGCTCCGGGACAGGAAAGCCAATTTAGATATGCACATGAACATTGCAACAGCGTTGCTCAAGGGCATCAAAGATCGAGGGCTTGATACTTTTTATCAGACTGAGGAAAATATTACAAAGCAAAATAAGGCTCAGCTCTTGGAAATTATCAATGACCCAGAGAGAAAAAATGTAAATGATAAAATGAGATTGTTCATCATATGGTACGCTTTTCTCCCCAAATTGATTCGAATGATTCGAAGGACTCGTCTGATAGCAATGGAATAGGTATTTGAGTGTAGAGAACGATCCTCCAAAGAGCGACATGAGTGAATATGAAGCAGCCTTGAAACAGGCTGGATGTGACCTGATGCCACTCGCATATATCAGAAAGTATGTAATTCTTACAGCTGTGTACCCACTAGGAGCTAATAATTTCTTTTCTAAGAGTTCGTGAGGTTACTCGTATGACTATGATGACTACCACGCAGACATCGCAGCAAACTACGGCAACTGCCTCAACAGGCGGGGATCTGTTCAAGGGATTCTCATCCCTTGTCTCGAATCGCCTAGCCTCAACTGCCCTTGTTCCCTCAACCCTCGATAACCTTATCTCTAACGTCAAGAATTTTCTCCCTGCAAACCGTGACCTAACAGTAACGAAGATTGTTGAATCCCTCATGGACCCCACTACCTCTTCCTCCTCAGCCTTACAGAAAACCGAGAGTTACCTCTACTTTGACCCTCGCTCGCCTCGTGGAACCGTACCACCAGGGTCTGGTCTTGCTGGGCTAGGACCTGATGGGCGGCCAATACATGGGGGACCAAGTTTTGGTCAACGAAGACAGGGGTTTACAGAGGCAGTGGTTGTTATGGTTGGGGGTGGGTGCATGGAGGAGTATGGAAACTTGCAGGAGTGGGCAAGGAAGAAGGCACAGGGAAATACAGGGGGTGTTGGAGGGATTGTGGGTGGCCAGGCTGCGGGGTTGAGGAGGAGGGTTGTATATGGTGCTACGGAGATGTTGAGTCCAGAGAGGTTCTTGAATGGGGAGGTGAGGAGGTTGGGTGAGGATGTGTAGGGTATTATTGAGGTTAGGGGTTTCTATGGTGATGCAGCAATGTACTGAAATGTTGTTTCCAATGGGGTTTAACAGCGAGCGTAGGGATTTTCTGTAATAAAACTTGAGGAGAAGGCACACCAGCCGCACTTCTTAATAGTTTACCAAGGTGGGTGAGAAATATGAGTGAGGATTTTTTACGGAGCTGAACCCGGAGGTGCAGGTTGGTTTTTACATATATTTATACAGTTCATATATATTAATTTGTTCTCGCAGGGTGGTACCTGGAATACAGAAAATTTTACGGCCTAGGGTTGTACAGCTTCGCCGAGGACACTTGTAGTACAGGTATCAGATATATTACTCTACCGATTTACTCCATGAGAGGGTCAAAAGAATGGGAACGTCAAGCGACGCGGTGGCTATTTTTAAATCCCTCGAGCCGAGTAGTTGCACAAACGATCCGGATCTGCTGTCTGGATAAGGGTGCTGTTGGTGCAAATATTTACCCGACATTACTTTTTATCCATATGTAGAGGGCAAAAGCTGAAAGCTGGAAGAGCCGTCTCCGCGTATTCCGCAGTTCGGCGGAGAGTGCGCTATGGCTATTTCATGGGCCAAAGTACAAAGTATACAAGAAGAAATACCTAAGTAAGTTTCTTGCTCTATTAGAGGTGTTGAGCTCTAGGAGAGCGGCTTGTGCCAACCAGACTAAGGTGTTGATATTTGATGGATTTCCTAATTAGGTAGTCTATGCATTCTTCAACCCACAACCATGATCATTTAGATCGTGAACGTGTTCCCTAACTACGAGGGGTTGTGTAACCAGACTACGCTACTTAGGAGGGGTAGTGCAACTAGACTAACAACTCCATTTTCCTGTTTCTTGATCCTCTCCTCTATGTAGCCTGGTAACCCGTCAAGCAAATGTAAGTGAGTGTGTCAACATATCACAATCCAGCAGGGGATTGTCATGTAAGTACCGCCCCGAGCTCGAAATATTCTCCGTTTTAATATATATCGTTACCGTTGATCTACAATGTACAGATCTTCGATATGATATACAGAGCTAATGCATAGAATGGTGTGCTCGAAGGGTTTGAGACTTGATCAACATCTTCCATCCTGCCGTCGAGAGTAGGATCCAATGGTTGTGGTTGTGCATGTGGCTGTGCATTCCATGTGCGGAGTTCTCCGGTCCGTACGCCAACCAGAGTAGGTCCGTACTGTGGATTGTATTTCCTGATATATGCAAGATTCGGACGAATCTCAGTAACAGGTTTCGGCAGGGTATCGCCTTCGCTTCTTGTCAAGATGTTAAGTTCTGGAGATACCTGTATAGACCTGGCTAGTATACCTTACCAATATATTGATGGTAGTGGTGTCAGCTCATTAAAGTTGTATGCGTCTCGGGACTCGGTTTGTACTGTAGGTATTGCCAGACGAGCAAAGACCATGCACACCTGTATGACCCCGTGTTGATGCCGATGCCGATAAGAATCGAATTCAATGTTCTTCCCTAGTCTGGTTGCAAGTGGCTTCCAATTCTGTCTAATGTAGGAGGTCCACCCAAAAACAAGTATGGGGGAGGGATCAACAACGCAGGGACGCAAGCTTCATCAGATGTCAACCAATTCCCTTTTTGAGACATGTTTCTGTGGTCCCTGGAGATGGAGGCTAACCGCCCCTACGCAGCCTCCGCTCCGAGGGAGATGGGGGTTTCTAGTCCCAAAATGGCCGTTTACGGATGCTTAGAAGGCTAAGAATAAGCTTTACTCTGGAATCCATACCGGTACGTCCCATCTCCAGCTGCTTCATAGTCATCCTCAACACCTCAACATTTGTTTCATCCTTGCTTCGGTTAAACGCGTGCGCAGCCTTGGCTTTAGCGAGATTGATCGCCCCCTTAAGGCATCCAATCGCATAGAATTGAGCTTTGTCTGTGGCTATTGGAGATCTGTGCTGTCTTAGGACCTGATCTGTCTTGAGGGAGGAACTGATCATGTGGTTGCGACTGGCGGCGGTCGTCTTAACCTATCCAAAATTAACACCTTTGGAGATCCCAATCCTCCTTCCGAAATGGATTCTTAAATCCGCTGCCTAGTTTAGCTGCTGTATACCCAGCAACTTTAGCATTCACGAGCTCTTGGACATGGAAAAGTCGGGAAACAACCAATTTCCCACATGCGCTTAAGATACCCATGCATGCGTGGTGCCGTTCCTGACTTTCTGATGCATCCTTGTCTTGTTTGCTTGGGGACGTCCCATACCTGGCGTAGTCTAGCTTTATGAGAGCGATGCAATTAAACGGTCGGTTGATCATGAAGCAGCGCCTGCCTAAATCCTTCTTCACGAGCCTGGGGATCACCAGTGGAGGGATTTGTTTGTGTGCTGTATTGTTGTGATGTTTATCGGATGAATATCGGGAGTGATAACACTCTGGGCTCTTTTGAACTTTTATTGTGATACTTTTTTTTTTTTTTTTGTTACGTATTTTGTGCACCCTTGTGTCAAACCTGCAGGTCACCTTTCTTGATTGCATGGGCCCTGGGCTCAATTCATTTACCAGGGATATGCTTGGTTCAGGTACGAAGTATGCTTGAAAAGTCGATTGAAAGGGTAGTGACAGCCGTGCGGAGAGGGTCGCATGTTTTTTCACCTCCTTTGTTCATTGGGGTCTGAAGCGACACCAGTTCCTAAGGCATAGCAGCAATCGGATTGGTCAAGAATGCGACTGTGGCTCTGCGCTTCATCTGGTCCTATGTTGCATCACCCCAAAATTTCATGGGCCATCTTCGGTACCTGCAGCTGCAGTCGGGACTCAATAGCACGTTACGTGTACCTCACCTCTACCGAAGGAGTCGGGTATCGTGGCAGCTGTACCTAGGTACTCGGAAGCAGTGCCATAATGCAGTGGGAAAGGGGCCATGGGGCTTGACTTGCCATTGAGGCATTTCGCAGTCAGGCTGTCCGGCTGTGGAGCTCAGTAAAGTCGTCGAGCACCACTATTCGATAGGTACAGTACTTAGCCGCCCAGGCCTCACGATACTTAACCCCCAGGCACCACGGAAAAGCAGTGGTACAGAGCAATCAAGACTTCAGATCAGGACAGGCAAAGCCAGACACAGGCTTCTTCAGAGACACTTGGACGCACAGCCCAAGCCACAGTTCGCCCCTTGAATCTCGGCCTCTCGTGCTCCCAAGTCGTCGCCCTGGACCGCCTGCTGCCCCCTTTCCACAAAACCCGGCCTCTCATTTGCCGCTGCTGCTCCACTCCCCACCTCCACCCACACCAACGCAATCATACCCCTGACTCGACAACCCACAAACTTCCCATTCTCTTGCCCCCTGTTGCGTCGCCGGGTCTGTGCCGGTTGGGAATTCATTCTTATTAACGGCCCTTCGTCTTCCACTCCTTCTCTTCTTCACCCTTCTACATCCTCTACGCATCTCCACCGGCGTTCTGCGTACACTAATATTACAATTCTCCCCTCAACAACCGCTTCACTCTTTCAGCGGGCATTCTTTTCGTTGCCTATATTCTTCCCTGCAGATTAATTGATCACGACCTTTCTTGTTTACAATCATGAAATACAGCTTTGTTGCCCTCGCGGCGACCTCCATTTTCGGGGGTGCTCTTGCCACTGGCCATGGTCACCACCACCACCGAAGGCACCACAACCCCATGCCTCATGATCCTCAGGAGTGTGTTCCACCAGAAGTGCCAGCGCCATGTACTACCGTTGTCACCTCCTACTTGGTCCCTGTTGAGCACACCTACCCTTCTCAAACTCGTAAGTTAATGAGAGAACATCATCAATTTGAGCGCATGAAACTAACAGAAGATAGCCGTTCAAGAGACCCCATATGAGACTCCGACAGTTGAGGCGACTACTTACTACACTGAAACTACTTCTACCACTGTTGAGGTTGAGTACCCATCCACAACAGTGGTTGAGGTTCCCCATGGAGAGGTCCCAACCCCAGAGGTCACCATCTGCCCCACTCCAGGAACTTACACCATCCCGGACAAGACCATGACCTTGACCAGCACCGAGTACCTTTGTGGTAAGGAGACTACTACTTTACCTCCTGGAATTCACACTATCGGTGGTGTTACTACCGTCGTTGAGACCCAGACCACGGTTACCTGCCCAGTTGCCGTCACCGAGACTCAGGACTCGACCGTCACCTCCAAGGTTGTGATGACTACATATGTCTGCCCAACCCCAGGAACATATACCATCGCACCAATCACCACCACTGTCACCCAGACTACCGTGGTTCCATGCGAGTACCCAACTGTCACCTCGTACGAGCCTGGTGTCTACACCCGTCCTGAGGAGGTCATCACTATCACCAAGACCGATGAGGTCTACGTTTGCCCCACTTATGAGCACGTAGACGTCACGCAGACAGTTGTCCCAGTTCCAGAGGAAACCTCCACTCCATACCCAACTGAGGAGACTGAGGAGACCTCCACCCCATACCCGACTGAGGAGACCTCTACTCCATACCCAACCGAGGAGGCCCCAGTTGAAGAGGAGACTACCACAGCTCCAGTCAGCACCCCAAAGGCAACCACTACCCCAGTTTCCAAGCCTCCGACTGACCTTCCCCACGGTACTTCCGGACCATCTTGGGGTATCACCTATTCTCCATACAACGATGACCAGAGCTGCAAGACCAAGGACCAGGTCGCTTCCGACATCAAGGCCATTTCTGCCGCGGGATTCAAGAACATCCGCCTCTACTCTTCTGACTGTGGCTCCCTTGACACCGTCATTCCCGCCTGTGAGACTTACGAGATCAAGATTATCTTCGGTATCTTCATCCGTGATGGTTCCTGCCGCGCTGATGATGACTTGGAGCGTATTATGGCCTGGAAGAAGTGGGAGTATGTTACCATGTTCGTTGTTGGTAACGAGGCTCTCTTCCAAGGTTTCTGCCAGCCTCAACAATTTGCCGACTACATCACCGAGGTCAAGAACAAGCTCAGGGGCAATGGATACAAGGGACCAGTCACCACCACTGAGCCTCTTAACATCGTTGAGCAGCATTACAAGATTCTCTGCCCTGCTTTGGATGTTGTTTCTATCAACTGCCACCCATATTTCAACCCCGAAGTCACCGCTGACCAAGCTGGTCCTTTCTTGAACACTCAACTCAAGCGTGCTGAGGGTAAGTCATTTTTGGTAATAGAGTCACATGGATGAAATGCTAACGAATATTACAGAGCTCTGTGGCAAGCCTGGTTACGTCCTTGAGGCTGGTTGGCCCAACGCTGGAAATGCCAACGGAAAGGCCATTGCTTCCCCTGATGCCCAGAAGACTGCCTTCCACTCTATCTTGACCGATTGCCCAACTGAGAAGATTTGTCTCTTCACCTGGAGGAATGACAAGTGGAAGCAGCCAGGTGGTTTCAACGTTGAGCAGAACTTTGGATGTGGTAACCTCTTCTAAGCGTGCTTGGAGGTGGAAAATATTAGGAGTTTGGTTCTCAAGGAGCTGTTTGTGTTGTAATTTAGAGCGGGAATCAATTTAACTAGGGGCTGATTTGGTTTGGATGTCTTTACTTTGTTTGCTCTCTTTGCCGTGGAATTTATATAAAATGTATAAGTACTAGTAATTCTCCTAAGGTAATCGGGTTGTGTTTTCGTATCGGTTTGTGTGTGCCTGTGGCTTGCTTTCTTTCCGCGGCCTGAATATCTTCCCTTTCTAATGCCCTGGCTCATTGTAAATAATACAATACCTGCCGTTATAGTTCCTATATGGCCGATCCTTTTCTTGCATTTGTTACTCTGTTTGCCTTGCTCAATTGCAATCTTAAACAGAAAATCCAATGTTCCCTCCATAAAATCAATCTGTAGAGGTCACAGTAAAGGTTGAATTGATTATGGTCAGTATCTGTACTGGTATCCCCATCATAGCTTCCACCTACCACTTCTCATGTCCTTAAGGCTCTTGTCTCTGTTCAATATTATTGGAGCAAAATAAGATGGGGCTATATTCTCCCGCAATACAGTGCACAAAGCAGCGCTTTGCCGCTTTTAGGGAACAACTTTTTTAGCTGAATTGCTAATATGCTCCCCGACAAGAGTGGTTACCCTCAACTTGCACAGCGAAATCTATCAATATATATATATATATATATATTGATAGATTTACATCACATCAACCCACAGTAGGACAAGGTAAACTGTAAATTCTCCCCTCGTTCGGTGATGGAGCGATGAGCTTTACTGTACCTAGGTTTTAAAATACTCTTTTGACGAGCAAAACTCGGCATCTTCTGGTGGTTGAAAGTGTAATTGTAAGGCAAATAACTGGACTTTAGTACCTACGGTTCTCCTTTATTAGTTAGTATGATAACTATTTTACTGATGGGCTTGTTTTTGTCACGTGTCAGTTCAGGATGGTTGAGGTGATGTTATGTTAAGGGTACTTAGTTAATTGAAGCTTTCTTATAAATAAGCATATAATAAAGCCTGGCGAGTCTACTAGGTGAGTACTGGCCCACTTATGTCTCGAATGTACAGATTTCGGATGAGCAAACTTCTAAAGAAAAACCCGAATCATATAAAAAAACTAGCTTCTCCGTCCGGGCTATCTCAAAACACTCGAAGTATATGGAGACTCACGAAATCAGGTATCTGATATATCTGATACACTTAACGCTTGCTGGGTATAAACTTCAAAAAAACCAAAACAAAACACTTAAAGCTTAGAGTAACAACTCTGTCAATCTGTCCTGGCCCTCTTTCCCAGCAGCAGCGTCTCCCCGGCCTCCGAGATTTCCCAGTGCTGCCGACATCATTGGTCATCAACTCCGTGCCCCCTGCGTCCCCTTACAACCGTAGCTGGCTCGGTAAAATTATGTATTCCCCAGAGCCTTGCCTCAGACATGCTCCTAACGTATTGCGTGATGGCATGCTTAGGCATTTCCTCCGTGACTTTCTGCACTTGGTACAACTGCTCACCCGCCCTGCGGTACCTTAGTGCAGCTGCTTCTGGTATGGACCAAACAAATATGATCGGCAATTTTTGGACAGTGTCTGGGATCTGGTCGAGAAGTTTGTTCAGGGCCATCCAATTAATCTAGTGCTTCTCATTAAAGGTCATTTGGAAGAGGAACAGCTGAGGACCAGGGGAAGGATTTGGAAAGATTTTTGAGCGAGCAGATAGCTAAACCGCCCACTGCACCAAGGGTGCCCCATGTTGGACAGAGGTACTTGTTAAGAATTGATTCATTAACCTCCCGTGAGCCAGCCTCCCTTCTCGCTAGTTTTCCTAAGCTGTCTAAAGTATCAAAGGAAAACTGTGAGATTTTGTCGTTCGGGATGTAATCCAGTTCAATGCTTATTTTCTGTATATCCATGTTCACCTCATCCGAAATCGGCATTCGTACACATTAAATATGGGCCCTTGTTGTAGTATCCCATGCGCTAAGCTTTCATAGATCACACCAGCCGATGTTCTAGTTGCTGAATGGCTGGCCAGTACCAAGTATAGACGCTTCACATTTAAATTTGAGATACCCATGCCTGCCCGTACCAGAATCCGAGCAACGTAAGGGGTGATGATGGTGAGGGTTTGGTGAGTTGCTATTTGGGGAGAAGGATCCCTTGCTGCAATATCCGGGATTTCATGGCATGGAGTTATTAGAATGAGTGTATGTGAGTCGTCGTCACGTAAGCGCCAATTGATAATACGCCAGTCGAGGCGTTGATGAGTGTCCTTACTTTAGCCTGGATCTTGCGATCCATTCGACATTTTGGAGCGGCATAGTTATCCCCATCTAGCGTATCAAAGAGCATTCTAGCAAGGGGGGCCATAGTCTGTAAAATATCTATGGTAATGAACGAGATCATGTTCCAGGCCTCTGATCCTAAAGTTGAGTTGAAGAATTAACACAATGAAAGCGTTTCCTTAGGATAATAGTTGCAAGCCTGTGTGTAGCTACTACCTCCCCCCAGCTCCATGGTGCCATATAGAAGATAGTGGGGCTGTGCTGCTTCACCCAATGTTTGTAGTTTGCCTCCTTGGGAGAGGATGTATGAATAATTGCCTACGGGGGTCTGAAAAACTGGCAAAGAGGAGTACTGTCGGCAAGAACCCAGACATCTGGAACCAGATCCTCAAAATCTATATCTTGATGTCCTTGAAGATATTGTACACCTCTCTCATTGAAGTGGTAATACCCTTTTCCATAAATTGTTGTCTCGTGTGAAAAGAAAAAAGAGGTTTTTAGAACTGCAGCCGGGCTCATAACCTAGAAGGCCATGTAGAAGGTCATGTGGATAGAGCGTGATCGGCTCGGGTGATAGGCTCTGTATTCTATATATCGTAAGCGTGTGAGTATAGTGAAGAAGAGGAGGAGAAAGTCTATCGCCCGAGCTTTATCCCGAGGCTCTAAACACTAGTCCCTAGTGTAGGTTTCCACATGTGGAAAGTGGAGAGTTACCCAAACCTTCCATATAATATGTAGGGTTCAACTACGGGTAGTGCCTTACTTGTATATATTTGTTTCATTACCTATCTTGGAAGATCGTGAGGAGGTACATAGGCTAAATCAAGCATGTCCAACATTTCAATATATAATAGACATATAGGCCTAGGGGCAAGAGCTTGAGGGTATTCGGAGGGAAGATGGTGGGACTGTGTGGAGATATATTGAGAGATATTATTCCTTTTAAGTAGTTTCTCGTTGTCGGTTCAGGGTAACTGAGGACACTGTGTATTTGTTGAATGGTTTCACGTCTTTTCAGGGTAATATCATCTCTTGTGCCGTTTCGAGGATCTCTGAGAGAGAAGTTTGGTTCGTCATCAAGCAAAGGTGACTGATATCAGTCAAGAAGATAGATATTCTATGTTTCTTGTCCTCTTAGTTCCTGCCCAAGGTATGCTTCACGTGTTTAGGGCTCCGTTTGGGAATTGGTATATAGTTGGTCCCTATAAAGGTTGCATATTACCTATGGCATACTGTTGCATACTAGGTAGCTTGGGCTTGTGCCAACCAGACTAACTAGGTAGCTCTTTCTGGTTTGGCAAACTTTGAAGTTTGCACGGCTATAAATAGTCTGGTTGCACTAGGATAATTAGAACAAAACTATAAAGCCAAACTGACTTTATTAATCGCATAGCTATAAAGGCAATTAACTAAATTAGACTTTAATAGTACGTTATATCAAACCTCTATATGCACTCAAATTATACTATTGTTTGCTAGTCTGGACTAATCGCTTGCCTTCTAGGTAAGTAGTTGGTCCTCTGGTGGACTTGGCATGAGCAGAGGTCGGAGGAGAGAAAAACCTAAGTATACACTACATCAGCATCATTAACCAATCAGCTGTAGTCTGCAGTATTTCTTCCTCGCGGCTGGCGAATCTACTTTGAGCGTTCATTGCTCCAACAACGAATTACCGGTGCAGGGACCCACTTAGATGGTCTGATGCATGGGGTATGTTGGCACATGAGGAGAAGAGGGATCTCAATTTGGACACCAGTAAAGCCATTGGATATACCGATAAGCAAGTTTCTGGGGATCCTTCGCGGGGAGCCGAATTGGGAAGCCCTCCTTAAGGGCAAGAAGGCGAAGATTTTCCTTCAAAAAACCTCACAGCGCCGAGCTGATGCAGCTACTGGGGATACTCATTCCCTACTATGGGATGATCTTGGTACATTGGCCGCATTTCAGCATGTGAAATTCGGTCGATCTACGCTGTTATCTCAGGGCAGGTTCGCTTGATATCGATATCGACACCGATACCCAACCCGCCCCCCACAGGACTCTCTCCAAGGCGCGATACCGCTACGACAGGTTTTTCCGGCTGATTGGAAATTACCCCGGCACACTATTCGTGCAGACGAACGAGATTGATTTGGTGTGGTATACGCAGTGGGAATATCTGGGGGCGTATATATATATTCGAATCTTGTCACAGGGGCTCGTGGGGGTGTGGGTGGGAAGTGTAGGTTTGTGGATCATAATGATCGGTTGGAGGAGGGATTCGAGGAGACGAAGAGGTTATGTGGGGGTGGCGTTAAGATGAATATTGGCGGGAGTGAAGAGGCGCGGGATATGGATGGCGTGTGAGATGAGGGAAGTGCAGCAGTTACAGGGGCCGTAGATGGTGTAGTGTGTAAGGGGGAGGGA
>Ga0307511_10004849_pt1 | contig 13756 bp, 20 predicted proteins | sample 13_EM_MG_FD_200266 | JGI IMG/M metagenome (GOLD analysis project Ga0307511, IMG submission 200266) | Populus trichocarpa ectomycorrhiza microbial communities from riparian zone in the Pacific Northwest, United States - 13_EM | ecosystem: Host-associated > Plants > Roots > Unclassified | place...
CCGGGGGCGTCGGGGGCTCCGCTAACGCGACGACGGAGACAAGGTTTTATCGTTCGCCTTTTAGCTTAACCCTCATCCTTCGAAAACTCAACGACGTTTGGTTGACCGCCGATCAGCAAACCTCTCTCGTCCGTCCATCTCGGCATGGCGCTCGGCAATCATTAAAAAATCGATTTTATAAAATATAAGAAATTCTACAAAAAACAAATTGTGCGATGCTAAAATAATCACTTGTACTGGTTCCTCAGCACGAGGACGCCTCCCTTTAATTGAGCAACCTCCTTGATTAGCGACGTGAACTTGACCTTCTTGGCCTCGTCGGTCAGGTAGGGCGTAAAGTGCTGAATGCAATCCCGCGTAGATGCGCTGGGACTGTTCCGCAACCAATCGATCACCATGCTATCCTCCAGCTCACCATCAACCGTAGCCTTCCTTCGCTTCTTGGGCGCCATCCCACTAGCCGCACCGTTCGCATTGCTGGGCGCGCCCCCGTCCTCTGCTTTTCGTTTGTGTGGGTTAGACTTGGTGCCGCTCGGCGGACCTCCCAGAGTCGTAGATGTCTGTGCCAGAGGACTCCCAGCGCGCCCGGTCTTGGGCTGATCCCGAGGAACCTTCGGGCTCGTCGCTCGTTTCGCAACTAACGAGTGTCCGCTCTGTGTCGGAACAGGTGATGTCGGCCGCGATCCAGATCCTCCTGGTAGCGACGTCTTTACCTGAGGGTTGGCCTGGCTGGTTCCGTTACTCGAGGCTGTTGGCTGCTGTGATCCTGGCCGAGGTGGCGGCGCCTGAATTGCCGGTCCAGTATATGTTTGAGACGGATCAGGCTCCTCCTCTTCCTCCTCCTATTTATGCACAGGTAAGTACCTCCAAAAGATGGGAAGCTTGACCTATGACAGACCGAGCTGGCATACGGATTCTTGTCTTCGTCACTGTCGTCGTACTGCCCGCTCTTGTCGTTCTTCTTCAACATCTTCCGCATCTGCTTACCAGCCCCAGAGAGCTTCTGGTCGTCTTCATCATCAGTATCTTCGAGGGCTTCTTCGCCTGCGATTGCCTTCGCTTTGCGATACTCTTTCTTGATTCGTTCCTGCGTTTACGCCATCAGTGACCTGAAATCGTCTTAGCCAGGATAGCGCCGACCTCTAACTCCTTGGCGTCTTCATCATCCTGGTTGTCTTCAGGGTACTTCTCATCATCGTCTGCGAAATCCTCCTCGAAATCGAGCTCGTCCACATCTCCCTCACCACCGAGCTCCCTCTCTCTCCGTCGGTTCGCGTACTTCGTGTCCTCGTCATCGTCGTCTCCGAACAACGATCCTTTGTTGACCGCTCGTAACTGACGTCCACCTGGACCAGCACTCTGGCCAGATTCGTAGACAAGCGACGCAGTCTGGATGATATGTGGATTCGCATTCTCCTCGACCTTCACGGCAGGGGAATTGGGATCTTGGGAACCTGGCGTTCCCCGTCCACGAGAGGCCAACCACTGGTCGGGATTCCGGTGTTTTTGGTACGCGGCCATCTGGTAAACAGCGTTAGAGTAGTCCTCGAACGTCAGGGCGTGAATGCACTCACCAACTTCTCCGCCTCTTCCAGACTGGGAATCTTGTGGTTCGGTCTCTTCTGAAACCTGTACCACCGATGTGGAGGGACAAACTTGAACACGTTATCCGCCGTAGGCAAGAACATCGCGTGAGTCTCCGCCTTGTGCACATCATCCAACATCCCAGTCCATATCTGCGATCCACCCCCTTCCTCCATGACCCACGGGTACCTCTCTTCCCTCCTCAGCTGCCTCGTCGCCTCGGGTACCAAAAACACCTGCTTCGTCTTCTTCTGGAACTTCTTCCTCCCCGGGCCCTTCTCCTTCGGTTTCGCGGCAGCTCCAGAGGAGCGTTCGCCGTGTATCGGTTTGCCCTCCGCGTCGACCATGACCATCTTGCCATCCGCCCCAATCACCGGCTTCCCATCCGGACCCAACATCGGCTCAATAGCAACAGGTAAGCCCACCCCAGGTCCATCCCTCGACTCGGGCTCGCGTTTGAGATCCTTTCGGTTTAGCTTGATCGGGCGCTGCCACGTCTCAATCTCCACCGGTCGCCGAGACTCGAACTTCATCACGTTGTATTTCCACCCGTTGAGGTTCGAAGACATGAGCCTGAACTCCTGGAACTCGCCACTGAACGGTCCATTCGGATCCTCCCCCTCCTCCTCTTCCTTCTTGACTTTGGGTGGCGGCGGCCTGCGTGGCCGGGGTGTGGCGCCGGGAGAGGGTCTCGAGCTGTTTGCACCGTCAGGATGGGGTGGAGAGGGCGTAGAAGTAGAAGTAGGGGTAGCAGAACGCTTGAGAAACCGATCTTTGTCCTTTTTTCTGGTATGGAACAGAGGGGCGTTTGAGAATCTGGCCGGAATCGGTGGCTGACTGGACTTTTGCGGAACTGGAGGTGTACCATTTGTGGCCGTGCCGTTAGGTTTTGGCTTGTTCACGGTCGAAGATTCCGCCGAGGACTGAGAATCCATGATTGGCAAAGAAAGAGTGGGAGTTGAGTCCAAGGTAGATGGTGAGGGGAGAAGGGAAGATCGTTAGGTCTTGGAGTTCCAGCGAGCAAACGAGGAACAATAACGACGGGATGGGCCTGGGGAGAAAATGCTTTGTTCCACTTCCGCGGTCTACAAAGCGTACGTCGTCGCGGCCGGTGTGGTCGGCGCCGTCTGTGCCAACTTCCGGAGGATGAGCGAGATAAGCGTAGAGGAAGAGTGCTGGACCCGCCTCGGTTCCGCTTCACACACGGTTTGGTGGATCCCAAACACGGTCAAGTAGGAACACATCAACTCATGTGAAATAATTCAAGACCCAGTGGTCGTCGTACAGGATAAGGATAGACAGCGGAAAATGAAGTAAACCAGAAAATAACAAGGGCGGGCCAAATAGGATGAAGGTTAACTAGAGAGAACTAATACCCGAGAACCTGTACGTCGGAATTATAAACACGAGCAAGCGACCCAGACTAGGAGAAAGTTCACAACTATTATAACGATACAATGGGGGGAGAAATAGGAGACAAAGGGAGACTGGGAGAGCGAATCACGATGAGGGTGTTCCCGTCCTGCTGGTAACCACCCCGTTTGTGCTCGGTCCATCTGCAGACGGGAAAGGAGGCTGTACGGCTTCGCCCTCTGTGGCGGGTGGATGTCCAGAAGCTGGTTGCGCGGTCGGATGCGGTGGTGGAGGTCCCTGGTGTGGTGGCGGAGGGCCCTGGTGCATCCCAGGGAACGGCGGAACGACGTGTTGACCGTACAGCACCGGGTGTGGAGCGGCTCCAGGGTGGAATGGAATGCCCTGCCGGAAACTTTCGACCTCGTGCCTTAGCATCTCTATCTCCCTTGACATGTCCGTGTGTGACTGCTTCATGTGCGCGATAAAATCAATAGCTGTAAGCAGGAAGTTGGTGTTAATACCACCAGGGAAACGATGACATCAGGGCCAGTAGGGTTCACGCACCTTTGCTGAGGATCTCCCACTTGCTCGCCTTCATACCCCGATCCTGGGGCAACTGGTCCCTCAACTCATCGAACAGATCCTTCATTTCCTTCCGCCGTTTCCGTTCCGCCAATTTATGCGAGACTCGGAGTTCTGGAGAGCGAGAGTATGGTGTCACCCTCGAACCTCCGTTCTCTCTCGCTTGGTCATCGTCGGGGCTGGAAGATGTTTGACCGGCCTGATCATCCAGAGTTGCCTGATCAGTTCCTGCCCGCAGTTGCTGACCAACGCCACGCGACGGCGGACGCGAACGCGAGCGCAGAGACCTCGTGGGACCTGCCGAAGAGGGAAGTGGTTGGGGCTCCGCCGGTTGGACGCCCCCGTTCTGCGTAAACGCCGCGGGAGGTATCATCTGCATCGTAGCAGGCTGAGGGGGGTCAAATGTGGGATGAGGAGGAACAGCTTCGATTGTTTCGTTGGTGTCCATCGGTTGAGTGCTGCCTTCCAAATCCGTCGTACCTTGCGTCGGCCACGTGTCTCCGACCGGCCCCGGCCGGCCACCCTCCGGCTCCCCCGGTCCTCCTCCTGCAGGCTGGTTAGGCATCCGTCTCTTCGGCTTTCGCTCCTCTTCATCCATCACAAGCTTAGGATCAATGTGTTGAGGTGTTCCAGAGCCAGGCTGCTTCCGTTTTTTGCCAGCAATGGGCTTTGGCTGTTTGTGAGGATCGTCCGTATTGAATGCCGGCGTGAATGCTACCAAGTTCAAGCTCAAGAATCAGACAGCGTGTTCTCCTGGGGCAGCCAATTCCACGTTAAAAGTGCTCACCTGAATCATCTGCATGTTTCAAACTCCTCTTGCTCCGTGATTTTGTGCTGGCGACGCCGTTCGAGGAAGTAGCAATCGTAGAGGTAGCCATCCTTGTTGATCCTCCTGGGAGATCGTGGAGAAACGTGGGGACCAGGTGAGCGGTGTGCAGATCCCCCGAGATTGGCCCTGGAGGATGCAGGAGTAGGTTAGGGGCTGCGTGGAGCTTTGGGTCAGTGATTGACCCTCGACGGTGACTTTGTAAGAACTGGAGGGGTGCAAGTAATCTTACAGGCGGAAGCCTCGATGCTTTTGTGCCAAAGTCATCCGCCTGTTCGGAACCAATACTCGAACCAGTAACGCGCAGATCGACATCCCGATCACGCTTCGAGCCCGCCCTCGGTTCCAATCTCACCTCCATGGCAAGGTTTCCTGCAGGAGAGAGAAGCTGGCTGCACAGTGCGTGGCCGCTCGAACAATAAGATCGTGATGTCCCCCTCAAGTTTGCCTTATGTTCCACAAGAAACCCACTTGAATGATACTATCTCCCATGATCATTGAATATATATTGGATGTGTGTTGTGCCGCCCCCGAACCGATGGGCACCTGTCTGGTGATACTCGACACCGTCCAATGGCGATTCACTCTAACCGCCCACCAAACGCCGACTCGACCAAGCATTCCCTCCTTTCCCGTTCAAGGTCCAAATACCTGTAGTACCCGACCCCTAGCCTCTGGCTTTTCCTCATATGCTTCCCAAGCTGCGCGTACTGAGCGGCTTCAGCCTCCTTGGCGGCCTCGATGCGCGCCTCCACCTTGTCGTCCGCAACAACCATCTCCCGCACCACACTTTCGTACTCCAAGAACAGCCGTTGACCGGAGTGGGGGATCACCGACAAATCATTGGCCAACTCGCCCATCCACTCTCTATGGTCAGAGGACTGTGACTCCAATTTGGGGTTCCCAAGGGCGAATCCCACCTCGGGTCCAGACCCTCCAGGATTTTCCGGGCTCGTGGCCAAGGTGCCCAACAAAGCCGCGTGACTGAATAAACGTGATGTCAATGAGAGTGTCTCCTCGGCAACTTCGAGGTCGTGATGATAGTGTGCGAACTCCGAAGGGGTCAAATCGCCAGTTTGGAGAACCTTGTACCCAACCTCTTCGTCTGCCGGCGTTCGTTTCTGCCAATCCTATACCACATACAACCACGTTCAATGACTTGTGGATTGTCAGGTGATTTGCTTACCGTATCCACACGTAGGACTAAAGAGGAATCAAGGTGGGATATGCTATCCGTATGTTTTGCGAGGCGACGGAAGAGCGCCTTGTGCTGCGATTCATCCAGAGGCGGTGATATCCACCGAGGAAAATCAGCGCGTTTATCCAGGACACCCCCCCAGTTGTCTCTAGTTGTTTTTTGGAGGTGCGTGGCGCCGAAAGATCGGATTGACCCCCCTAGTTGACATTGATTGAGGCACCACCTCAGGTCAGCCGTTGAGTTGGCCTCGAGTGCGGAGAAGAAGTGCTCGTCCGGTTGAATACCCTCAGCGCGGCATATGGCGGAGAGATAAGTCGCGGTAACTGCAGCGGGAGGTTGGATATATTGTCGGACACCCTGGACGGGTATTTGATCCAGCGGAAGAAGATTGGTTTCTATATGAATGAGCATCGGGGACAACGCGGGAAGGATATGTTGAACACCACGCACCGTTACAAGTCAATACGACCGGCCGCCGGCAATCACGAAGGATGTTAATGAGCGTTGGCCAGAAGTTGACATCGTCCCTATACAAGATGTCGACTTCCTCAAGGAGGATCAACGATTGTTTCGCCTGTGGCTCTAGCTTCTGAATGGAGTCAACGACCGGCGGGGGAGCATCTTGTGGGGGTGGTGGAGGGACGCCGAGCCCATCATCTGAGACGATCTCCATGGCCTCAATATCCGGGATGTCAGTTCCGTCGGAGGTCCCATCCACAGACCCCGGTTCCCTGGGGATCTTCGCACCGCTCACACCCAAGAATCGTGTCAGGGCGTTAACTTTCTCCAGTGCTGGTGATAGGTGCCTCCTTCCTTGTTTTGTAACCAGGTGATTCTTTCCTACTTGTCCGATCAGGGTTTCCAGAGCAGCACCACTCCGCTTTCCAATCCCAGGATAAACCTCAAATACTTCCCAGTCTAATTCCTTTGCGCATGCATGGACCGCCGCAGTCTTCCCACTCCCTGAAGGACCAAACAGGATAATGGTATTTGACATGTTAAAAATGTCGGGCGGGTAGTAGGCAAGTGGAGGGAGGTTGGTCGCGGGAACGGTCGCAGGAACGGTCGCAGGAACGGTCGCAGGAACGGTCGCAGGAACGGTCGCAGGAACGGTCGCAGGAACGGTCGCAGGAACGGTCGCAGGAACCTTCACTTCGAGGGGGGACTCGTCGCAAGCCGATGCGTCAGAAGATGGCTCATCGTCTAGATAGTCGTCCAAAGGGTGGGGCTCCTCTACTTGGTCATCGTGGACAATCCAGTCATCGTCTTTCCGCCGCCGTTTCTTAGTCTTTCTACCCCCGACCTCTCGGCGGATCCTCGGTCGCTTCGTGCCCCGCTTCGGGGGCGGTTTCTTCTTCGGTTGCGAGGAGGACGCAGGAGTGGAGGTAGCTGGAGGGTCGACTGAGCCAGAGAAAGAGCTGATCTCGGAAGCCTGAAGCCAATCCCTCAGATAAAGCGCCTCCGCTTCATTACCTAGAACGTGTAACGCCTTACGTGGAGCCCACTTGTCCACCCATAGGTCTGCAGTATGTTGCTTTATATGCGACGGACCCGCCGCATTAGAGAATATCTTGAAAACGGGGTATTGGTTCAGGTACTCTGATGGAATCTCGGATGAGGGAAGGGGTGGAGGGGTAGGGCGCTGATTAGAGCTGACTGGAGAATGTTGTGGATAGGATATTATTCCAGCCAAGGATGGGGTCGAAGGTTCTCCAGAACTCGTCGAGGCAATAGGACCACGAACTCTCCGTTCAAATGGGATGTCCGCGTTGTTACTCTTGAACGCAGTCTGCAAACCACGAACATGCTGAGTCTCTTCAGTAGGCAACGGTGCGTCCAGAGACCCGAATCCTTTCTTGTTTTTCAGCTTGAATGGGGCCCGAGAGCCAAAGTTGGCTTTGGTCGGCAGAGATTTCGTTCTCGCTGGAGGAACGTCCAAGGTGATAGGATCCTCGGCGCTGAGACCGCCAGACTTGCCGTTGTTGGACGGAGCGGATTTCCATTTCTTGGGCTGAGATTTGGCCGGTGGGGGTTCCGACGCTTCTAAGGGCTGGGGAACGGTTTCGTCGGAGCTCGTAAAATTTATGGGTTGTGAATGTGGATAGGTTGGGGCGACATCCTCGGGAGGCGGTTTGGCCGTAACCGAAGGTGTGGGTCGACTAAATAGAGGGAACACTTTCGCGGGTTTGGCTGACAAAAACGAGTTCACAAGATCCCGGAATTCTGAGCAAATGCGTGTCACTCACAGCCATCAGATTTCTTGGTTCCGGAAACTTTGGTAGTCGTAGGACGTGGCTCCTCTTCAACAACGTCCAGCACCAACTCTGGTTCCGGAACAGGCTCGGGTGTCACAGGAGGGGAGGAGGTAACTTCGATCACAGGCACAGCGGGCTGTGGTGGCTCATGGGTGTCTGTGCTTTGTGGTTCTGCGGGGGCGCGTTTCTTGGCGAATGCCTCGGCAATAGTGGGTTGTGAAGAAGCTGCAATCTAGAAGCGTCATAAGTTCTCCTTTCGCGAACACGCTCGAGGCCACAGTGGTACTACCTTCCGCTTGCTCTGTGTCCGTGTTACACGTTTAGGGGCTGTAGGCATAATGCATGAGGGCGGGTGGTTGTAGCGCGAGGGCGTGTAGGGGTTGTAACTCTGTGGTTTGGTTCCGACGCGCCCACGCGTCGCGAAATAAAATAATAAAAGCGGTCACGTGGATCGTTCCCGACCGGTTTCCACGATCGCTCATCTTCGCAGCCGTCCCCCTAGGTCGATAGCCTCCCAAGAAAACCGGATGTTTGCCAACTCTATTTACGTGTACGCTACCTCTGCATTTACTACAACTCATAAAACAATATCCTTAAGAAGCCTTGGCGATTACACCCTTAAGCTTATCATCTGGATTCCACGGGCCAGCGTCGCTCAACGAACATCCACCCGGGCAATCGCATTTCCCGCCAAAGACACCAGGGAGGTTCTCCTCGTCAATCTGCTTCAATAAAGTGTCCTTGTAGGAACTACCCAAGATGTCGATCTTGGCCACAGTGACCTCATCCAACCACGGCTTAATGACGGTCCATACCGCAGAGAACGCCCAGGGAGCGTTGATGATGAAGAACTTGCCCATGCATTCGGGATAGCGGTCCTGGCCAATAGATGCCGTCTGCATCACGTAGTCCTTGACGCGGTAGAAGTTGGTAATCGAGACGTTGTGGAGATCCAGGATTGTGCAGGACGTTTCCACGGGATGGCCGACGGCCTTGGAGCAAGCAGGAAGACGGTCGTTGAGGAACTTCTCGTATTCGTACACCAGTCGCTTGAGCTGGCGTTCTGGCGTGGTAATGGAGTAGAGGTTCTTGATGTCGAGGAGACCCAGCCTCTCGACGTATATCGGTCGGCCATCCTGGGATCCGCAGTTGCGTCAGACCACATTACCGACAGATTAGCCAAAAACGTACCTTGTCTGTCTTATGGTAGAACTGCGGGTAATATTTATCGACTTCAGCCTTCTCCTTAAAGTCGAAGTTCCTGAGTGAGGGACAGGGTCAAAAACTTGCGGAATGAGTGTCCAGACGAAAAGACAGACTTCATAATATCTTCTAAGCCGAAATCCTTCCTCCATTGTTCGGCGCTCAGGAGCATTTCCTTGGTTTTCACGAGATCAAATTTGCGAGCCCGCAAGAATCTGTTAGGTGGCGCCGTCTTAGGGTCGAGAGCGATCTGAGAGCAACATGGCGAGATCTAACTAACCTGAGGAGGGTAGCGTCGTCCATCCTTTCTTCGACGAGATGACCTTCCTCCTTCAGCTGTTTCTTGAAGGTGTCAAGGGCATGTTGCTGAGGGACGGTGAGGTTGCCGAGCCTGCCAGGCGGGGGCTTGTAGTTTGGATCCGTAATACCAGGGGGCAGGGGACTGGCACTGGCGGCTTGCTGAGTATCAGCCATGGCAACGATGACGAGGAGGAGGGGTGGTAAAGAGGAGCGAGTTGTTCGGATAAAGTATGGTGGAGAGGGTCACCGTTCACACGATGGTCAACCGGCACAAAGACAGAGGCGCAGTCCGCAGAAAATATTACAGTAATTATATTCCTCAGGCTGTACTACAAAAACCCTTAGCAAATATTCGTACAAATAGAACAGAAGCGGGGCATGGCGTCCGGTGAGATCAAGCAATAGCATCGATTGCCCAGGTTACACAATGTCCCACAGGTCTTCCAGTGCGCAACAAAACTGACGACCAATAAATTTCATGAGCTCGTAGAACGGAGGCACGAACTTACCTTGCCACATGCCACCGAAGCACTCAGTGGATAATTGCTTATACTGATTTTTTCGTCGACAACACCGTCAGCAAAGTCATCGCTTCCCCTTGCCATAGCGCCAACGAAGATGGCAATCGGCCCATTGTGCGGGACTCGGTTCAGGTAGCTTGTGAGTTTTACGGTTGGTGCATCCCCGGAGAGAGCTGCGTGACTTCAAAGTTAGCCTTTAACAAGAAACAAACGCCATCTCCATACCGATTTTGTATGTGTTTACCGGTAGATGGTCCACAACTGGGTTCTGAAAGTCTATTAGACCGGAAACGCACGTCGGCCAATAAAAAGCGGCTCACTTTGATGACTTTCAGCAACTTTTCCGGTCCATTCACGCCACGGATAGAAAGCTTATGTAGCAGCTGGACTGGATGAGCGTTAGTACACTCCCTCGCGTAGACGGCGAAACTTTGTACCCATCAATCCGCTGAAACGTTTGAACGTCCGTGGTATCCGTACATGGGGGTTCACCTCGATTAGTACACCCTTTGCGGTCCTGATATACACTTGGAGTAGCCCAGCTTTGTTCAGTGGCGAGTCGAGAAGAGTGAGCAAGCACTGAGGATTGAAAGGGTGGATCAGTCACTCATCCTCCGAGGGCTACGCAGGGAAAGGGAATAGGGCGCACCTGATGTGTAATATCCGGCCTAGCGTCTGCTATGTCCCTCCCGGTTTTCGCCAAAATGCCTTGATGATCATCGCAGTTCAACAAGGCGTACTTGACATCACCCTCCCCGTTCTTGCTGCCCCTCTTGCTCGAGGTTATCCGGTATGCCTCCAGACAAGCCCGTTCGAGGATCACGAACAGCCTGCGTTGACCGCCGGCTGTAGACGATCTTGCGACGTGATGTTGCACGGGCAGCATATGCGGGTTGTTTGCGTACTGCATGGGGGTGGGTGTGTGCAAATTTTTCTTCGGCAAGGGTTTCGTCGGTCTCTGTTCCGGTATCACGTCCGAGATGGGTTTTTTCGAGTTTTTGAGGTGGGGCAGGGAGTGAGTCGAGGGTGGGTCTCCGGACAAAGATACAGATTCCACGGATTCTGCTTCGGTCATCTCGTCGTCGGGTTGTTCTTCCTCTCCGACATCCAGCCCGTGGTCCATGCTTTCAACGCCGTCGTCGGGGGTTACTCGTCCCCTCAGGGCTGGAGGTAGTTCGTTTGCAGGTGTGGATTTAGGGCGAGGGATTAGGTCTGGTGTCAACAATGACAGCGGCCGCTTGCGCTGGGTGAGAGATCCTGAACGCCGCCGCTGTTTGGTGATTGGCGGTGAAGATTTATGTCCTGGCATTGTCCTTGATGAGTCTTAGGCGGTGTGGACCGCGGTCTAGCGAAGACAGAGGATGGTGGGTCACCGGGAGAGAGGTCCGATGGTGGGTGTCGATTTCACCAGCCTGGGACGTTGGCGAGGAGCAAGGCGGATGCAGGGGCGGACGCGTTTCGCATTTCCCGACGCTTGGGTTACACAAAATTCGTAACGACGTGTATGTTTTCTGACCACTTATAAACGCCAAATACACCTCCAGGAAATTAAGTAGATACGCTGTGAAACACCAGCCGAACCGCACGTTCACACACAGTATCTGGGGCAGGGGATGCGAATCAGTGAAGGCCGATCAGCATGCGGTCCTCGCACAACTCACCTTCGTTCTCCGAAGTCCCCTAACCCAGGGATGATGTATGCTTTCTCGTTCAAGCCCTTGTCAATCCAACCGGTAATCTATCCAATGCCGCGGGGTCAATAACAGTTTCGTGTCAGCCGGTGGTGACGTACCACACGTAATTGAGGGAATTTGGTGCAGAAGTTTTTGAGACCCTCTGGAGCGGAGATCTAACAAAGACTGGCTAAGCGAGAAGCGTTCAAGTGCGCCGGTGGGTGGCTTACGAGGTTGATAAAGATTATCCGCTCCTCGGGAACGCCGTGTTCCATGAGTACCTCAACTGCCTTTATCGCGGATCCTCCGGTCGCTGGGGGGTGTTACTTAGGGAAGCCAGGTACAACCCAACCACTGTTCAACGTACCAAGCATAGGGTCGAGGAGAAGGACGTAGCGGTTGGCAATATCCGGAGGGAACTACAGTGGGGGTGCGTCAGGGCGTGCCGTCTCAATGGCATCACAAGCCCCACTTTAGAGTAAAAGAGTTTTGGCAAAGCTGTCTCTTCATCCTGAACGCCGGTTTAGCCTCTTCTTCGGGGCTAGAAATGCGGTTTTGCACGCACCCGCTGGATCAGGATCTTGCCGATCCTGACGCTCCTGCAGACCTCCCTAAGACCAGCCTCCATAGCCTGCGTTGTCGTATCTAAGCGCCAAACGATTTACCCCAGGATGACAAGGATCACGCTCACCTCTCCCGCCCTCAGGATCGAGACACCGCAGATCTTTCCTTCAAATCCTACACCTTCATACGTCGCGCCCTGGGTGATCACCGATCCAGCTCAGCATCAGCATCAAGTGTCGTGTGCCTGCGCCCCCGACAGCCCACGACTCGGGTGCACTCACAGTAGGAGTCTCGACGACTTTCTTTATGACTGGAAGGTGATTTAGCCCCTCCTCGACGAGCAACCTGATGATGCGATCGGAATAAAAGAGGAAATCCCCCCGGCTAGTTTCCTTGTCTCTGATGATTGTGTAAAGCGCCTCCAGCTGAGCCGTTTGGGGCAGGGTAAAGACCGAAGGCGGCAAAGAAGCCGGGGCGATTTGAGATGTCGGGGCTTCCACCGATGTCATAGTTTGTGAGTGAGGAGTGAGGCCGGTACGTCAGGCTAGAGGGGGAGGTGGCGGAAAGAGGTAACTATTTATTCCAAACTGAATTTTTGATCGAGTCCTGCCGTTGGCTGACCGCCATCGCCGCGGGTTATAACACAGGCGGGAGTGCATATGGAACTCCTCCGGGCTCACGTTTCAGACCGGGATGGAGTGAGGGGAACACGTCAAACGAACAGGCACACCCGAGAGGGTGGCGTTGACGTCGTAAACTAGCCATGGACGGGAATTGCTTCGGAAGCCCGAGGGGGGATCAAAACGGAAAGCAGATTTGGAATGTGGGAGAATCGAGACGAAGAGGCAGAAGGCGAAACGGTCTAGCTGAATTATCGGTTGTGGGCACTACCGCTTGCCGGCCCTACGGCTTATGAAAAAACTACAAGACCCAGGACTCTCGTCCTGGGAACATGTGCGCTGGGAGTTGTCACGGCCCTCTATTCAGAGTACTCAAACACCACCTGGGGCCGTTCCAAAGATTGCACCTGACCATCGCTCAATGGGCAATATCAAGGGAGCATCTAAATCTCGAACTCACCAAAAGTGTCTGAATCGGGATCCTCGAAGGAACCAGAGGGTGCAGCGGGTGTAGCGGGTACAGCGGCCTTTATTTTGCCGCAAGGCAGCATGTCGCTACCCCAGCTGGACGCCTCAGTCCCAAGGTGTTTCGCAACTTCCTTAACCTCCGGTCGCGATTCTGGTTCCTCATGCCAGCAGCGCTGGGTAAAATCCCACAACGAATCAGAGAACCCGATTGTTGGGGCGTTCTCCGGTTTCTTGAGGCGCCGTTTCTGTCTGAGTATAGAGGACGCAATGAGCGATCGCGGAACGTCACAGAATGGGTTTTCGCACGCAAGGACCTGGAGGAGATATGAGTGGAAGTGGTTGATACCCGTTATCTTGCTCGCGTACCTGGAATATAACCAACCCAAATGCGTAGATGTCTGCCTGTGGTGTGGGGCTGTTTTTTACCATCCTCAAGAGACCTCAAGAGTTCTGGAGACATGAACCTCCGTGTCCCACCCTTCCTTTCTCCGTCGCATGGGGGCTTCTGGGCAGGGCCTACGATCGTCGTAATAAAACTGAAGTCTGCGAGACAGGCGCGGGGGTATGGTTTGAGATGAGGATGTTCGACTGTTAAGCGTCAGCGAAGGA
>Ga0307511_10004850_pt1 | contig 13755 bp, 10 predicted proteins | sample 13_EM_MG_FD_200266 | JGI IMG/M metagenome (GOLD analysis project Ga0307511, IMG submission 200266) | Populus trichocarpa ectomycorrhiza microbial communities from riparian zone in the Pacific Northwest, United States - 13_EM | ecosystem: Host-associated > Plants > Roots > Unclassified | place...
AACCCGAGAGGGAGAGGTGGAAGTCCTGGGGCAGGGTGCGATGGGACAGGAAATCCTGGAGGTGGTGGGATGGGAAATCCTGGGGGCGGTGGGACGGGGAACCCTGGAGGTGGTGGAGGGATGCCTAGGAACCCTGGAAGCGGGGGAGGGATAAAGTTGGGGGGAGGTGGCGGCGGAACAAATCCTGTGGGATGTGGTGGGGGAACTGGGGGCATTGGGTAGGACGGAATCGCGGGGGGGAGTGGAGGTTGTTGCTGCAGAATGACTAACCGTGCGTGAGACGAGAGCTGTAACCCGTTCGGACGCCACGCACCTTGTTCTTTACCGGGAGGAGGACCTTCTGGCATTGGGATGTCGTCGTCGCTATCCACAGGTTCTTCCTCCACGCCAGGGGGCGGGCCCTCAGGCATAACAATATCATCGTCAGAATCTGAGGTCGAACCAAAGGTAAGTCTGTGGAATGAGAACAACGAAAGTAAACGTGCCCGAATCGTCCTGCCCTTGTGCTTTGCTTCCTTCGGGAGGTAGTGCTGCAACATCTCAGTCTCTCGCAGAGCCGAGGTTTCTAGGTGCTACTCACGTTTCTCCATGTACGGCATTCCTGGAGGTGGCAGGCCATACGGATTCATAACGGGATCATAGTAGATACTACGCTCCGGATGCCGTGGCAGGCCATTCTTTTTGAAAAGGTTCCTGCTAGTTGGGCCAGCCGGTGGCGGTGGTCTTGTTTCCTCATCCTGAGGGCGCCGTTTGGGCTTGAAAACAAGTTTCCGATGTTCGGGGTGCTCTTCAACCCATTCTTCCTTCTTCTTGTTTACCCTCTCAAGGTCTGACTTGAGTTCTTTGAGGCGGGCCTGTTCTGTGGCTGAAGGTGTTTCCTTCTTCCCCAACTGCTCGATCTCCTGCTCGATCTCTGTACGAGTTGAATCAAAACCGCGCAAAGCGTGGAGTCACCGTACGCACCAGATGTGTCCTTCTTGACCAAAGCAAAGTCGCGAGTCTTCTGCCTCTCTGCCTTGTTCTACTGTTTGGGGCCATGAGCACGCGTTCGCCTCACCAGCAAGAAAGAGCATGCCTTCTTGACTTCTTTCTTTCGCTGGGCCTTACCTATGAGGAAAATGAGGGGCATGTGGGAAACCAGGTGAAGTGCAACTTACGGTACGCGTCCGCTGGATTTGTGCTCTTGCCCTTGGCCATGACGAAAGGAAACGCCGCGCGCTAAAATCCAAACATCCGGGCGCTCGTCGGAACGGGGCTACATCACGTGCTTCCGAGTCAGGTGGAAAGCAAGCGAGCGGAACCTCAGAGGGAAACCCCCCAACAATTTACGACCAGCAATTTCTACTTGCTGGTCGTCGTTGCCGGCGGCTTTCAGACTGGCGACTCTGCCAGATGACCCTAAAACAAACTTCAAACACAACCCACAGATCAGGGCTGATCACCCAGTCCCAAACCCCCAAACGGTCCTCCAGCAGGATGTCTTCCACCCAGTCACTCAACCATCTCCTCAACTTTACCTTGCCACCCAGGCAAAGCCCACAGAGTCTCCCTAGGCGGACCCGAAGGACTAATGGTTCCGTCCAAGTGTGGAATAAGGAACGTGAGTAAGCAGCTGTCTGGTATGACTGGCACCCTCTCATCGTTTGATTTCGCAGGATTTGTGAACGCACAGTACCGCTTTGTTGTGCATCCGGCTGGGGATTACACTGTGCATTTTGCCGACCCGGACATGTACGTCCCTCCTTGTACCCTCTTATCGGATGCGAGTTGATGCGGATCGGCAAAGCTTTCCCCAATGGTATGACGTTCTTCAAGTCATCGTACCCCGCACGTCTGCGATGGCCTCCGCCAGTTCAAAAGGTGGATCCACGTCCCAAGAGGAGGGATTGACGACGTGCCCAATCTGCCTCGCTCCACCAACCGCGCCGAGAATGACAAAATGCGGACATGTGTGTACTTGAACGCTCAAGCCCGCCTCTTGTCTGACAGTCCACATAGGTGTTCTGCTTCCCATGTATTCTCCATCTCCTTGGGACTGCGGAAAACAAGTGGGTCCGTTGCCCTGTGTGCTTCGACTCCGTCAATGAGAAGCATCTGAAAGCCGTTAAATGGCTTGACGAGCCATCGTCTGTCGATGAGGCGGAGGAGACGGCCGTGGGGAGTTCCTCGTCTGCCGCGACATATGAACCAGATAGCTTCCGCCCTGGATCTACACTTCGGATGCGACTAATGCAACGTCCACAAATAACGACTTTGGCACTGCCTCGGTCTGCAACCTGGCCATCGGACCTCCTGCCACCACACCAGGCCCCCTTCCACTTCCTCCCTGACGTTTTCGAGTTCGCAAAATTCATGCTGGCAACGCCGGATCAACTCGTGGCGGATCTGTCGCAAGACTTGGAGGAGGTCGAATCCGAGAGGCGTGTCCTTCTCGGTCTCAAAGACGACATCGCCCTCTTCTTTTTAGATGATGCAGAGGAGAAGCTACGACACCAGCTTGCAAAAGCCACCGCCATTGATAACATTTTTCTGAGGGAAACCATAGAGAAGGCTGTGGCAACACAACAGAAGCAGGAACAGGAGAAGTTGCGGAGGGCTGCCCCACAACGAAGAGAGACCAACACATTGGACCATCAGGAAGAGGTCCCCGCCGCCTTCTTATCGTCACAAACCCCGAACATCGTTCCGTCACAAGGTGGACCACACAGTTCCCCGCAGACAGCAGGTCGTAACCCACGCCAGCGAAGAAATGTGAACCCTCCACCCCCTTCCACACAATCATACTATTACTACCAGGCAGCGTCAGGGTTACCAATCTTTCTGCATCCCCTGGACATCAGAATCCTTCTATCACACTTCAAAAGCTACCCCGCTTTCCCGGACGAAATCACCGTTCGGGTGGAGGCACACTCGGAGGGGACGGTTAACGACGACCTACGAAAACGGTGGAAGTACCTCGCCCACTTCCCAGAGGGCGCGGACGTTGTGTTCATCGAGGCAGATCTAGAAGCGGTGGTTGGGGTGGAGGGACTCGCTAGCTTTGAGGGTGCACTAAAACAAAGGAGGGCCCGTCGTAGGGATAAAGGGAAGAAGGATGACAAGGCAAAGGTGAAGGCTGAGGAAAGGGACAAAGAGAGACTCGCCCAGACCTTTGATCACGATACCCTTGACTCTCGGGTTCGTTTCGAACCACCGGTATCACCCGCCGATTTCCCTTCTGTGCCCGAGGAATCCACTACACCGGCACGTCCCGTCAACGTCCCAACCCCATCCGGGGCGTGGGGGAACCGTAGCTTTGCATCTGCATTGCATCCTTCGGCGACCGATCACCCACGGCAGAGACAACAACAGCCGCCGCACGCAGCCGAACACGACGACGACGACGACGGCTTAGATGCCTTTTTGCATGAGCTGGAGCAGAGGAGCAATCGCGGCGGCGGCAGGCGTCGGAATCAGAAGGTGGTTGTTCTGGGTGGCGGTGGTGGGAGGCGCCGGTGAATGGGTTGTGACTTGTAGGAACAGCGACGTGAAACGTTGTAACAACAGGTACCCCGCTTATACGCCTATACTGGAAACTCGATTGGGCTTGTCGACCATCCGCGGTCGGCATGGTCTACATTATACACTGAATGCCTCTACCGCAGCTGTCCGTGTTTGCCTAGCGTGACACTCCAAAACGCTTGCTCAAGGGGACGAATTTCAAGTTGAAATGGAGTCTGAAATGTGAGCGCCATTCGAGGAGTGGTGCATAGACCGCTGGCTGCGGACGTAGATTTCGTGATCCACTTCTCTTGAGCATCGGGACGAACACATCAGCACATGCACACGTTATGATCATAAACCATTACTATCAACCTCCGACACTTCGCGCTCCTTGACCTTCACGGAATACAGATGGAACCTTGGAGGGGCCGTCCTGAGTTCGTAGGGCAACTGTAGGCCGGGAACAGAGCTCAGCTCAATGACCCTCAATGTAGCCTTCTTACTTCCCTCTCCCCTGTGATCTCCAGTTTTCGGCTCCTTCAACCGGCCCACCATCCAACTCTTCGCAGCTTCTGTCCGTTCTCTCAATGCTATTATCCTCCTTCCTTCTTCTTGTTGGTATATCGTTTTCGGCTTCTTCAAACAGTCTATTGCCCAACCCTTCACACCCTTCATTTCCTCCCTCAACGCTCGTATACGGTTTATATCGTAAGGCCCCTGCCGGCCGCAGTGCGGCACTCCACACCAGCACATCTGGGGAGGTGTGGTAAGGGCTAGATGTACGATCTCGAGTGTGGTGAAATCTGGGAGTGCTTTGCATGCATTAACCAGATTTGATATGGCGGAACGCGTAGTTTCAACCGGACAAGGCGGATGGTCTCTTGTTGGGCCACGTGTATCCGGTAGATGTGGATGTGGGTGGGGGTAGAGGACGGTGAGAACGGTGAGCCTTGGGCAATTGACCAGAAATCCTGAGGTCGGAGGTAGTCAGTCACCGTTCTCCTGTGATCCTACAAAATGTTGGATCGCTCACGAGATGGATCCCCCTCCAAAACCAGGGGAATCCCCAACCTCTTAATTTTTGAATCCTGGATTGACGCAAGAGATCTAAGGAATTTATCGGAGGTTGCAAACCTGTCCCCGATCACCCAGTCAAGATCCTCAACATTGGGACAATGTTCGAGGAGAGGATGGGCAGCAGGGGGTAGGATTAGAGTCTGGATTTGGGGGAGTTTGACGCGGTTAAGCGCCTTCTGGAGTAGGGCAGTACGTGGAACGCTGCGAACCAACCCTATCTCTAGCGTGTGGAGATTTGGGAGGGACTTTAGGCATTCGACAAACACACCTTCGCCATTCCACGGGGAGTGCACTGTCATAACCCTTGGGAAGACGTGAATCAACCCGACGCAGGGTCAAAGAAGGCCACAAAAGTACCTCACGCTGGCAGCCAGAGATCTGTCCGCGTGCAAAGCGTTCACAATGACGGCGAGGTTCCATCCAAAGCGTTTCATACAATCGTACCAGCAGACTCGCGACGGCTCGATGAGATTCCACATAAATGGCAGCAATCGTAACCGCATCAACCTGCAGGTCATACTCAGTGGACGTAGAAAGCACATCCGCTCCTGATGATCGTCGTTGATCTGCATCCGATACTGTTCACGGAATCGTGCGTAGTGACCGGTGAGCCGCGGTTCTGGGGAGATGTAGGAAAGAATGTGGAGAATGAGCTCGTCTGGGAGTTCAAAAACTGTGGGGATGGGTGAATATATTTCATAGGAGGAGACGATCGGAGAATTCGTACTGATGCAGATTTGGGGTGCTGGAGATCGAAAGATCGTGACTGGGCGCAACCTCCTTTTGAAGCCGTATGCGGATCTGGCGAAGAATGTGGGAGAATTTCCAGAGTGGCGATCCATGATTCTGTAGCAGATGGTTCGCCGTTCGAGAGCCAACAAAGTGGAGGAATCGGAGAGTGCGTGGACGCTGGGGTCAGGACGCCGGACGGGTCCCTCCAAGCGCCGACTGCCAATTTCGGGCTTGGACGCGGCCGCGGTGAGTCCAATCGATCCTGGACTCTGGCCCGTGGAGTGCGATGGTATTACTTTTAGTCGCTCAAGTTGTCATGGACAAGTTGGCTACCCGGGAGTGATGTTATTGATGTACTAACCATTGCTACAGAGCGGGTAGGTCTCGCGTTCATCAGGAAAATGTTCAGTCGCCAAGGATGGGCTTCAATGCGCACACATTGCCCAGCGTCACATAACGTCGTTTGGATATTTTCGATACGCATGTATCGAGTGACTGTCGGAGAGACGCGCATGGAATCGCTCTGCCGGATTATCGAAGCGCGTCGAATCGTCACTGTGGAAGAAAAATAGGTAAAAGATTCGGGGTTTTTTGGTAAAGGTTGGATTTCTTGGGACTTGTTGGATAAATCTTTACCAACGCAGTAAACGTCTACTCCCTATACCTGTACGAAAATAGGTTAAGTAGTTGGGGTCTAGACGAACTTATCCAACAGCTGGATAAGTTCTCATAACTATTAGGAAACAAAACTTTCCAGAAACCCCCGGATACTTTACCTATTTTACCTGCACAGTGCGTCCCCAGGTTCCATGGAAGCGCACCGAATCACGATCGGGTCCTATGGAAGTGCATCGATCTGCCCGCAAACATGTCAAAACGCACCAAATTCCGAAAAATCGCAAAACATCGCGGCAGGGGGCTAGGCTAGCTTTTACTACCGAATCCAGCTTTCCAGGCTCACGCGTTCACTCGGGATCGCAAGAAACATGTTCAGGTAACAGAGGAAGCAGTACCTAACACAAACGAGCGCAGATGGGGCTCAGAACCAAAGTGCTCCCCACTCCTCGCCTGCGAGGGACACCATCGATCGCGTTCGCGTACTGTTGATGATGCCTAAAGGTTGAGGCCACAGGGTTGTCAATGGAGCGTGCACCAATGGTAATGCAAAGACATACTGAGACTGATCGTCAAGGAGTGAGAGCACGACCAATTGGGCCGAAAGTCAAACGCTATGGATGGCGAGTAGGCCGATGTGTGCAGCGAAACCAGGCCCTAAAAACTCGGGAATGACCAGAGTATCATTCAGAGTGGGAGGAAGGAGAAAAACTTGCGAGACACAAACTCTAAGTTCTAACCAACGGTATAGGGGTAATGGTTCATCAGAACTGAGCTCACCGGAACACAGAACCGTGGATGATCTTGTCACGTGCACCTCATTACGAGTCCATTCAAGAGTAAGAAAAGACTTGATGATACCTGAAGCATGATCAGTTGTAGCGGGGTAAGGAGATACTACCATGACGTCAGGCAAAGATTGGAGTTACCAAAGTGACAGTGATGGTAAGGTGGGCCGGTGTCGGTGTCGGGGAGTGGTTGGGGTAGAACACAATAGTGGGCGGAGATTGTGGTCGAAGAAAAAGGAGCTGGTAACATCCCAATCAGGTGAGGGCCGCTTTTAAGTCCCTGACCTGGGGGTACAGAAACATGACCAAACAAATTGACATCAGTGTATCTTGTATCTGCGCACGTAGGGACGAAAAGAGATATTTTCCTCCTTGCTACCTGCCATGGAAGCGAACATTTCCTTAGCGAGACGTACCAATGGCAAGAGAGCACCAGGCCAGAAAGGTGGGCGATGCTTCTGGCTGACATCTAAGGCCTGCGGTTTATCGAGGCATATCAAGGCGTATCAAGGCGATGGTACCAATATGCAAGCGCTTCCAGGTCGATCGCCGTTTCATGGAAGCGCGTGCAAGCTCAACCATTTCCAATCGCAACGCATACATATCATATAGTTAGTACTCTTTCCAAACCCCCACGACACCACCACATCTCTTCCTGGGTCCCGTTCCTGCAGTACCATGACCCAACCCAAGTCTCCCGAGCCCCTCATCCGGTGTACCACTTCCCAGGAAGACTCGATCAGTTCTCTTTTAGATAACTACCTAACTCCCACCCATGACGCCGACCTGGCTTCTTTCAGCTGGGAGGCGTTCAAAAACTCCTATTGGGGGAAAGGTCTGGACTCATTGAAGGAAGAGGATCCGGTCGAGAGAGGTGAAAACCCCGTCGAGGACCCCACACTCCCAGATCTATTCCCTCCCACCCGTTCGGTTTTGTCTCCTCACCGCATCCTCAAGAGTGCCTGGAGCTTATCAAGTCGGAAGGTCTTTGTGCGTTCCGAGTACTACGTCGCTGAGGAAGCGGCCATATCGGCCAACGAAAAAGGCAAAGATGTATTCATCGTCACCGGGCAACGCGGGATTGGTCCGTCCCCCCCTCCCCCTATCTCCCACAAAATCCGACGTCTGATTAGGAAAGTCCGTATTCCTCCTTTGGGGTCTCGTGCGTCGTCTGGCGCGCAGACTCCCCGCCGCCCTCCAGATTGATGAGCATCTCGCAATCCTTTTTCACGAATCTGGTGTCTCCCGGTTCACCAACCCTAATGATCCCCTTCCCCACGACGTACTGGCACGCCTGTCCGACGAACCTGCTAAGCGGATTTGGGCATTTGTAGGCTGGAATCCAGCCTCAACTTCAGATCAGGGGGGAACAACCGGAGACAGCTCTGAAGTGTAGGCATTTGTGGATATCGGTCAGCACTTCCCAGAACCTACGGGCATCTTCAAGCCCTCTGGAGCCTTCTTCATCGTTGACGCGACATCTCCGTGTTCCATGCGCCCCGGGTGGCTCGATGGGATCCCCTACCAAGAATTCCGCGTGAATCAGTGGTCGCTGTTGGAGCTCCTTCAAGCGTAGGTAAATCTAACTTCTGGTGATTTGCGAAACTCAAAATTTCCACAGCCGGCCAATCTTAGGGACAAGGCCCCGGGTCTACAGCGAACGGGAGCTTTACCACCTTTACAACAAGTTCGGTGCATCCGTCAGGAGTATAGCTGTGTGCGCATCTAATCCGGAGCGTTACGAAAGTCATGTGATTCAAGAAACCTCGGCTATGGACCCGGAAACTATGCGACATATGTTTTCCCATCCGTACTCCGCGGATCCCCGCTACATCGCGATCATCGAGCCCTCACTGACCGGACGCGACGTCTTCGAAACGAGGGTTGCTTCACGACATGTCTTCGAGCTCCTCTGGAATGTGTACCGCCTACACCAGCGGACCTCTACTATAATGGACTTCTGCCGTCTGTTCCAGGCTAGCCCGACCACAACCGCCAGGTGGGCCTTCGAGATCCAGGTGCACGAATTTCTGAGGAGGCAGCAAACCATCCACTTGGTCCCTCTCGTCCAGGACAAATCTAAGCTTGTGGCACTCCAGTTGGCCGGATCGGAGGAGTACCGCTATGCTAAAGGAGACAAGCTCCTCGCAAACCATTATTACAAGCCTGACCCTGCCGACTTTCCCACTGTTGACTCTTTCCTCCTGATCCGCCGTTCTCGCATTGCGTCACCCATCCTCGCCATATTCCACATCTTATGGAGTGCTAGAGAACACCATGTGAGCAGGGCCAGCTTGCGCAGCATCGACGGTTTGCCACTTTCCAAAAGTACTTCTCAGTATCACGTTGTGGTCTCCCAAGAAAAGACGTCCCCAAGCACACTTTTTTTTGAGGGGGGAGGAGGCGGAAAGAAGTCGTCGAAGAAGTTTCAGGTATTCAACTACCCCATCACGTTCACAGCGACTCCCGTGGCGGCCACGCAGTCCCAGTGACCTAGTGACTCGGGTGAGGATAGCAAAAGTGCATATGTCGATGGATTGGGTACCGCGGTATGGTCTGTATAGTATCCCGGGATCCGTCAGTTCACGTAGCACTCAGAGGCTCAGGTAGCGCCGCACCCCCCTTCGAAGCCAGAACGTTTGTAATTCTAATTGTTCTCCCTGTTGTGGATATCATCTTTGCACTCGCCTAAGTATTGGATTCTTAGCCGTCACCAAGCCCGCCAAGTCCCAGCTCCACCACGTCTTGTCATGCATTTCGAATGTATTTGGCTGGTGTATTTGACGAAACGGACCCTCTGGGGCTGCACACTGACGTGAGCCCGTCGGGGATCGGATTCTGTCCACTGTGAGCGTACGTGTGCCAACCCCAGCGAATTACAACACAGAGGAGCAGGGTACAACAACAAGCCAAGGGAACACGTACATCCTACACTGATTCTTCGCTCTCAATTTTACCCATCTCCACACCCGGGACACGTCCGTTGACGAGCGTCGGGGACGAAACCCCTGACCTTCGAGGCCGGAATCGAGTCAAGGCCTCCTTGAAGGTCGCTGATCGGGAAAGCAACACGGAGTGTCTACGAACAAGATGAGGATGTCAAAGTAAGGCTACCGCGGTCGCCGGATTGTGGAGTATGTCGTCACACTATGCTCCACACGTAAACACAAAATACTGAGTGACTGTCCATAAGGCTACAGCATGTACACACGCGGCCATTTCCCTCGAAACTCGGTCAACTGGAAAAATTACGAGACCTAGGGAGGATCGCAACCCCACCCCGTTCAGGCTCACCGAATCTTGTAGCGCCATTTATATGCCCCAACTCTCGATTTAGCTGACCTAAGTTATGTTCCCGGGACTGTAAGTCCTGTATCCTGGGTCTTACAGTTTTTTCATTAGGTTCCGTCCTGCGAAAAACGAAAAAACCATGCAGTCACGTGCAACGTTCTCAGGGTCATGAGGCTGCTCACCAGTTCTTCATGAGCCGGTCGCTCTCGACATACAGTCGCGTACCCATCCGTCCTACTGACTGGCACATATTCCCTTGCAGAAAGGTACCTCAAATTTGATTGAGACTGGTAGCAGATTATCTGAGCTGAATTCGCATTCCAACGGCCTAATTTTGGCCTGTCCGTATTTTTTGTACTCGCCCATGTTTAATATTGTAGCCAAGTTAATGCACTACGTACCGTACTCCGGGGTCACTGCCATTGGTCGAATGCTCTAACACGGGTATTTTCTGGTTTTATCGATGTCTCCTCAGTCCCGGGTTCTGCCGCTTGGCGGCCTTATGTGCTTGTGGAGGACAGCGGTTATTGAGGAATAAACCTCGGGTAGTGACACCCTTGTACAACGGATAGAGATACTCCCGGCCTTACGGACAGTCACTCACTGGGTGACTATCCGTAACACTAGATAAAACCATATCCATCGTAGAAGGGTGCCAGTAGCCGAGATTGGCTCTAGCGATGACCCGATGGAGCGGTCGGGGTCTCTCCGCCTTCCTTAAAAGTCAACAAATATTCGTCTAGACCCGTGTGTACACAGTGTAACGGTACGGATAGTCACTCACTACAATGGGAAATCACATATTATTACACTAGTATACAGTAAGGTACGATTGTCGGGTCAGCAGCGAGTTTACAAAGAAAGTGTCACATTCCTCCAGTACGTTATCAGGGGTCCAATCGAGGCGCCAAGTTCCGCTGAAACATGGGAACAGTTGGACGCTTTGGCAAATCCTGGAGATCTCGATTACGGCCACCTCCCGGTGTACGTGCTGAGTGCTGAGTGAGATCTGATAGAGACTGTGGTGTGGTTGTGGTGCTCGTCGAAATGGGGAGAACCACTCGATATAAGCAAGATGTTTTGAGTGGAGGGATTGGAAACGTGAGTCCGACTGCGGGATCTTGAAGACTACCTTGACCTGTGCGACACGGTAACCTGTGACAACATGATTAATCGTGAGAAAAAGGTGCGCAATATTAGGTTCTTACCATTAACCCCACAACGGTTGCCAGGCCCATCCCTGGGGGACGTGTTTACGAGCACCGTGTCAAAGCGCGCGGGGAGCCGACGTTTAGCCCTTGTTGTTGTGTGACAGCGAGCATGAACCACGTCGCAAGTATCTTCTGCCTCAGAGCGGCCCTGCGGATCTGGTGCCCATAGTTTGATTTTGTGGAAAACTGGAATGCGTTGAAAATTGATGGTGGGATTGGAGGAACCGGTTTCAAACTCGGGCCGGGATGTTCGAGTGGCCATGTGCTGGGAGAGGAATGCAGAAAGTGTGGCGCGAAATTTGTTCGCGCCGTAGTCCTCACAGACCTGATCGAGTGTTGCGAATCTTGTGGGTTGCTGGGTCATCTGGATCTGGGCATGGCGGATGATAGGGGGGAGATCAGTAGGTGGTTCGGGGCGACCACGAAGACGCCATGACACAAACGCATCAAATTGTGTGACCTTCTCATTGCGTTCAAGCCAGAGGGTCATTTGTGCAAGCTCGTCCTTGCGGTTTGTGGCAGCATAGGCAACTTTCGCCAGATCGATGTGGAGGTGCTCCGAGTGCTCGGTGTTGTAGTTGTCCGCGGCACCGAAGAGTTTGATGGACGAGGTATAGTGGAGGAGGGAGTGGAGTTTTGGGAAGTTGAAGTGAGACCGGATTTTAAGGTCGACAAAGATTGACTTGTTGGCATGAAAGTCGTCCAAGGCAAGTTCCATCCTTTCGAGTGTCCCATCGTTGTGCACCAGTAGTTGTGCGAGATAGAGAAAGTCCAAGAGACCACGTGTGGCAGAGAGTAGCCGAGCCGACGATAGCCTGTTTGGGAGGGGTAGGCCAATGATAAGACCGAGGATGATCTTGCACATCTCTGCGTGCTCCTTCCCGGAGATACGCGAGAAGCCCGAAATTCCGTTCGAGAAGCGGCGGACATTATGATTTGGTGGGAGGCAACGAGAGCGGGAGTCGAGTTCGCGAGTGCCGAAAGCGTCTTGCAACCAGGAGATGAGGTGTTTGACGACGCCTTGATGGAGCTGGTGGAGGATGTCGGGGGTGATTGACTGGTAGATGTTTGCGTACGGAAGGAATTGCCAGAACGGGCCGACGGTTGGTTTGATGCCAGCACCCTTGCACATCTCTGCATATCCCCTGGGTTCCTTCTCAGGATCAAATGCTTCCAATGTCTCGATAATGTCCCCTGCATCGCGGAGGTGACACCGAGTATTCTCGCCAAGCGAGTTGGGGGCCACCATCCCCTTTGGACACTCAGATATCTTCGTACATGTGACGAGACACTGCTCTGGGTGATCGGCGGCGTATACGGCGAGAATTGGGTGACAACGGCGGACATGGCCATTTCCGCTCTTCATCTGCACACCAGTCTTGCCAGCTGCTTCCAAGGGTCGTAGAATTCGGCGCATGCACATATGGAAGAGGTTGTTTACAGCGCGGCGCCGGCTTGTGTCGCTGTCCATGTGATCGAGATTGGTGACAGGAAGGTACCCGAGGAGAACATGGGCGTTCATTGTTGGTTTGCGGCAGATTTCCTTCGGGACGTTCCCAATGGTAATGTAGACCAGGTAGACCTTTTTCCCACAAAATGAGGTGACGAGTGTCTCATCAGTTGAGATAAAGATCGGGATGATCGTAGCACCAGGTGTGTTTTTTTCAACAGCTTTCTAAGTAGGGCTCAGTGATGATGAAAAAAACACAGTGGATCTTGGACTGACCTGGATCTCCCACCACCATTTTCCAGTGTAAATATCCCCGTAGATTCGGGCGGTCATATTTGCGTCAGTGTAATGGCGTTCTGGCTTGAACTTGAGATGTGGTGCGAGGTCGTGTCGGCCATATATTTCGGTAATGCAGGCGAGAACATCACGGTGGAAGTACTCAAAGGTCTCGCCGTCGACCTCAACTTGACTTCGACAGAATTTTGGGCATCGTCCAGGAAGGTGATCAATTTTTGAGTTCATCTCCTTTGAGTTGGCGTACGACAAGTTCAGCTGTTCATGGAGCTGGGGGGGGTGAGCAAACGATGATTTGGAGAGCGTGAAATGGACATACACCATTTATCTGCAATAACTCGTTGAAGGATGTTGCACTTGGTCCACGAAGTCGCGCCCACTTTGCCAACTCCCAATCAATCTCGGAATTGAACGGGGAGTACGGGTTAGGGGTTTGACCACCCAGGTTGTTCTCATACTCTTTCATTGTGGGTATGCCCTGTGATATGACTTCGCCTGCTCGCCGCCCAGGAAAAAACATCTTCACTGTTTCCATATGGGGCTCCTCTGGGAGAGGAAGAAACTCGGATGGTGTGGGGGGGCAACAACTCCCATCAAGACCAGCTTCTGAATTTTTGTTTTCCATGTCAGAACTGGTGTCGTTGAAGTCACCATCTTCGCTACCCCGGTCACTGGTACCGTCGTAGCCAAAACTGGGGCTGGTGTGGTGTCAGAACCGACCTCGCCAACAGGCCTACTGAACTGATGCTAGTCTCCTTTAGAGCTCGGTACACGAAGTTGTGGGGCAACCGCGGATTTCTTCAGAGTGGGTCGA
>Ga0307511_10004851_pt1 | contig 13754 bp, 9 predicted proteins | sample 13_EM_MG_FD_200266 | JGI IMG/M metagenome (GOLD analysis project Ga0307511, IMG submission 200266) | Populus trichocarpa ectomycorrhiza microbial communities from riparian zone in the Pacific Northwest, United States - 13_EM | ecosystem: Host-associated > Plants > Roots > Unclassified | place...
TTAAAAAAAAATTACAAAGCTAAATTTTTAATCAGCTCAATATTAAAAAAAATCGACAGAGACAATTTTAGAAAAAAAATAACAAAACAAACAGCAAAAAAGGAAAAAAATCATGTTGGAAACACTGTAGCAATTCATAGTGTTTCGTGATGAAAGCTACAGTGCTTCCCCACATGATTTAGCCTTATTTGTAATGACTTGTAATTGTAATTCACAAACAACTCAATATTAAAAAAATAAGATTGAAAAAGATAATTTGAAAAAAATTATAACAAAAAAAAAACCTTGCGGAGAGACACTGTAGCAATCCACAATGTTTTATGAGCAAAGCTACAATGCATTCCCCACATGATTAAGATTTATTACAAAGTTAAATTCTAATCAACTCAATATTAAAAAAAAATCAACGAAGATAATTTTGAAAAAAAATAACACAAAAAAAGAAAACACAAAAGAAACTGGAAAAAAACCACGTGAGGAAAAACTGAATCAATCCATAGTGTTTTGTGAGAAAAAACTTGTATTTACTTGTAATTGCAATTCTTAACTAGCTTAATATTTAAAAAATAAAATTAACAAAGATAATTTTAGGAAAAAACATAACAAAAACAGAAAAAAAAACCATGTGGGAAAAAACACTTTAGCAATCAACAATAATTTTCGAGGAAAGTTACAGTGCTTTCCTCACATATTGTAACTGTAATTTTTAACCAGCTCAATATTAAAAAAATAAAATAAAAAAAGATAATTTCGGAGAAAATCATAAAAAAAGAACCATGCGGAGAAACACTGTAGCAATCAGCAATGTTTTAAAGAAAAAAATTACAAAAGTAAATTCTCAATCAGCTCCATATTAAAAAAAAATCAACAAATATAATTTTGAAAAATAAAGAAATAAAATAGAAAAACTATGTGGAAAAACATCGCAGCAATCCACAGTATTTTAAAGAAAATAATTATAAAGCAAAAATTTTAACTAGGTCAATATTTAAAAAGTAAAATCAACAAAAATAAGTTTGGAAAAAAAAATAAATAAATAAAATAAAAAATAGGAAAGTTGAAAAAAAAATAATTGAAAAAAATTTGAAAAAATAATTAAAAAAAATAAAAAAGTTAGCAAAAAAAAAAAGAGAGACACCATGGATTACTGCGATTTAGAATATGTAATCCACGGTGTTTCCTACACGGTTTAGAATATGTTGTAATGGTTAAAATTAAAAAATAAAAAAATAAAAAAAAAAAAAAAAAAAAAGCATATCATGTGAGGGGGCCATATCATGCGAGGGGGCCACCGTAAATCCCCAAAGCCATTTAGTTTTTTAATTAATTTGAATTTGAATTTGAATTTGAAAGTCTGAAGTGTAAAACTTGAAATTCTAGAAATGGAATAAGAAGAAGGTACAAGCGGAAGAAGCAAGGAAGTAGGCAAAAGAGAAGAAGGTACAACGCTAAAAGCAGGCAGTAGTCAACGCCAAAAAAAATATATTCAACGGAGGGCTGCGCAATAGCAACGCCATCATCATCATCATCATCTTCTTTCTTTATTACCGCCCCCCCTGCTGACAATTACTAGCGAAGGAGCAGAGGGGAGAGAAGGTATCGCAAAAGTCTCTTAGAGAAAAACATCAGATTATAAGATTCAAAAATAAAACTAGTTAGCTAGTAATCATCGCTTAGAGAAAAACATCAGAAAGGGAAAGGAAAAGGGATCTAGATTGGAAGGAAGAAATTATAAGATGGTAAAAGAAACAGAATACTACGACGTGCTCGGAGTCAGCCCCACGGCCACCGAGGCTGAGATAAAGAAAGCCTATTACATCAGGGTAATTACTAATTTCAATTTCAATTCACTTTTGCTTTCTCTCTCAGTACAAACGAGTAGATCTCCTTTTCTCACTTACCCATCCAACTCAACTGTCTGGATCCGTTACGATGATAAGGATTTGATTAAATGAACTCATACAATGATCTGATTGCTTACTTTTCTATTCTATAATTCTTCACTAGAGATTCATTTCTTTGTTTTTTGTTTTTGTTAAATTTTACTCTGCAGGCTCGGCAGGTCCATCCAGATAAAAACCCTAATGATCCCCTTGCCGCAAAGAATTTTCAGGCAACTCTTTCGCTTTCTAATTTTATCAAACAACTAGTAGCTAATTAAAAGAATTCAGGACAATCGGTTATTGCTCCTTTGAACTGAATTATATAGTGATTTTTTTTATATGGATTCCCAAAACGGAAACTAGAAATAGAAAAAACTGGTGCATTTTTGTGGGTGTTTCTGACTTCTTTTGTCTAAACAGCGATTCGTTATTAACAATCACAGTCATATTCGCATGCTACCTTCCCACTAATAATGTTTGAAAAAGATTTATGCACTCAATTCAGATCAATATGTCTTGAAGTGGTTCATGAGTCATCCTTTTAGTCTCTTCTGCATGTTCTTCTTTGTACAGGAGAGGCACATTTGGTTGGCTTTTAACTCTTCCGTGAAATCCAGATGTTGTGTTCAAGGGTTGGATATGTGCATTTTCCCTCCCATTACACTCACTCAAGCTTATTTATCTAGCATCACTTGCTGCATTACTGATAAGACATATATTAATAAAAAGGCGGGAATATAAAGTATGAGCACTAGGTCTGAATGAGCAGAGAAGGTAGGGAATAGAGTAAGCAAAGACAAAAAGGAACAGGGAGGTGAAGGAGTACAGTTATAGCCTCCTATGTACAGACGTATCAGAGGAAAAAGGGGAGGATGCAGCTTTCCTTACTGGTTAGGATGGAAGGTTTAAGTGTAAAAGTACCAGTACTCTGCCACCCCAGCTGTTCTGGTTATAGATTGGTTCACCAAACTTAAATAAACCCCCAAAATAACACTCTGTGTTAACCGCCAAGTGTTTTTGTGGATCCCAAGTTACCAAAATTTCCCTTAAGGTTGAAGAGATTCCATCTCTAAATTTTCTTTTTCTTGAACTTCTTTCGAACTGCTTCGGATAGCCTAAAAAATAATTTGTTATTTGTATTTTAGGATCAAGTTATAATTACTAGCTATTGTTGGTAAAAAAAAATTAGTAATCTATTATCCTGACTGTTAAAACATGGGTACAAGTTTCTAGCTATCTATTATTGTTATCTTCAATTCTATGTTAACTTTCTACTGTCAGATTAATGGGTGCTATACATGTTAAGGATCAGAAGGAACAACAATAAGTAATCAGTTATTGAAAGCTTAGGCATCTCTTATTGAGGTTTCTTTCTTTTTAATTCAGACGTTGGGAGAGGCATACCAAGTATTAAGTGATCCTGCCCAGCGGCAAGCATACGATGCTTATGGAAAATCTGGAATCTCAACGTTAGTTTCTTATTCTTAATCTGTGGATAAATGAGTTTTAAGGTTGATGGATTGCCTGGCCTCTCATGGATTTCTATGTATGCAGAGCTTGATAATTCTTTCCTCATATTTTTTCCTTTTATATTTGTTTACATCTTCTTCATTCTCTGCAGTGAAGCAATCATTGAACCAGCAGCAATTTTTGCGATGCTTTTCGGTAGTGAGCTTTTCGTGGACTACATAGGACAGCTTGCTATGGCATCAATGGCTTCATTAGACATTTTCACAGAGGGGGAACAATTGGATACTAAAAAGTTGCAAGAGAAAATGAGGGTAAGATCCTTAGTGTACCATTATTTATCATCAACCAAACCTTTGGCTTTTCATTAAAACTTTTCTTGTTTTTAATATGTTTTTTTTTTTTTTGTGCTGATTTATTTTTGTTACTTTTTAAACGAGTGTTGTTACTGTTGAGGAATTTAAATGGTGACAAGAAGTGAATGATACAACAAAAGGAGCAAGGGAATGTGAGTTTCCATCCCTGTGATCCACAAGAAATTTTTTCTTGCTTCTCTTTGCTGATATTACTGTCAGAACTGAAGGCTTTTGGGCAGAGTGTTAGAACCTCTGCTGCAACAATCACAAATCTCAAACCAAATCAGAGTGCAAATGGACCCTTTATTTGGCAATTAAGCGATAAAGAAGTTGCTTTTAAAGTATTATAGATAGCCTTAACAGAGGCTGAACAAAGTTACGTTCTGTTTGTAATTAGAGTAAGCCTTGCATACAGATATTTTTTGAGCATCATTGTAGGCAAAATTAAACAAAAAACACTTAAAAAGATGACAGATGAGGAAAACAAAAGCGTTTCGAGTTAGATATGTTAATGGCACTGAGATGGACACTTCAGTTTTGCAGTTGCATGCCACAAGTACACCAACATTAATTTATCAGCTAGCAGCATTTCATACTTAGGCATAAGATATGACATTAATTTTCACATGGAACACTAAAACCTCTATCTAGCACTTTCTAAAAGTTTTGTCGTTAAGAGTTTGTATTTCAGGCATCTGTACCCTGGCTTGGCTAAGTTGGATTGAGCGTTGAAGATTTGTTCTGTTTTGTTTCTTGAATATTTGCTGATAAATCTATTTTATTAAGGGTTGTTTTTTTAATACTTATTTTACAACAGGTTGTTCAAAAGGAGAGGGAAGAAAAGCTTGCGGAAATACTGAAAGATCGACTTAATCAATATGTACAAGGCAACAAAGAGGAGTTCATTAAACATGCCGAAGCTGAAGTAGCTAGGCTCTCAAATGCAGGTAAATTTTCATTTTCTGGAAATGATTGTTTAAAGGAGAATGAATGAAAAACAACAGCAATACAATAAGAGAAGTAATCTGTGTCTGCCTGGTTTTATTTAAAGCTGAATTGACATTCCCTTTTGCTTTACATTGAATTTCGGGAGAATTAAACTCTGAAGTACTTTTCTAAATCTAGAATCTACACTTGAAACAGCCAATTCACCATTCTCATTTTTACTTGGAGAGATTTTTACTCTCACAATGGTTTTCTCATTTTTTTCAAGTGATGGTTTATGGCTTCTGAACTCATTGGTGTCCAATGCATGAGTTTGCTGGTTGACATAATCGTAAAAAACTTGATGTTTAATTGATTAAGATGCTGATTCCACAAGGAATTCTTAACATAATGTATGGTTGTACCAGAAGGGATGAAAATTGATTCTGCTGTTTATGCATGGCACATTTGTTTCCTGATTCTTATGTAGCGGGTATAGTTGAAAAAGTGAGGATTTTGGTATTCACCAAGAGAAAAGAATCAAGATTTTGCTCATTATTTAGATTCTGATTACAATTGAAGCTTATAGACCAATATTAGCTCTACTTGAAAGTTTCTATACTGACATTTTGTGGTAACTGTACTATTGTTGTTTAGGTTATAGTAATCTACATCAATATGGAACTTTATCTAACTGGAAATACTAAAATAAAGAAAGAATTCCCTGGTCAAAATCTAACCGGCTGACTAAGGTTGGGTCACGATGTGGCAGAGAGAACAAAGTGGATTAAGTTTGCCAGGCTTCAATCTTTTGAGGGATTTGGCATGTCTGAACAGTTGTTTTGTGGAGTCTGCTTATAGCCTTAAGGAATGCACAAAACAGAAGCACAACAGGCATCTTATGAAGATCATAAGACACAACAATTTAGGACACAAATTTGTAATAAACAATACAATTCATATAAATTTAATGCTCTTAATTTATTTCATCCTATGAAACAGAATGAAAGTTTCCTTTCTTATCTTTTTGCGTACTCATACTAGCTGAGACAAAGTTTGGTCAATGACTGGTCAGGTTGAATTTCAACCATAGCCCTGTGCAATCCTTCTTATCTTTTGTGTTCTTTATGACACACAATACTGAACACTTTTATTAATTCTTTGTTCTTAAATGTTTTACAGCTTATGGTGCTGATATGTTGAACACAATTGGTTACATTTATGCAAGACAGGCAGCAAAAGAGCTTGGGAAGAAAGCGATATATCTGGGTGTGCCATTCATTGCCGAGTGGTTTAGAAACAAAGGCCACTCTATTAAATCTCAAGTAACCGCAGCCACAGGTTGGTAGATATATATGGTTTTGATCTTAACCATGTATGGGTAGTTGCTCATTTGATCCTCATTTTGGTCAAACCATACAGGCTCTTGGACCATTATTTAGGAGCGGTTATAGGTGTCAAAAGTGGTATCCAATTCTGATATATTTCCAGTGTGCTGGGCATGCATCTTATCTCTCTTCACACACACCAGCTTGTGTGTGTGCATATTTTCTTCTTGTAGCATTACATATATCAATGTGGTTTATGTCAATAAAAAAAAGTTCACATGGTTTTCTGCATGAGAAATATTTCTCTAGGCTATCTAAGTTTTTTTAAAAAAAAAAAAAGTTTCCTTTTTTGTTTCTTTTGTGGCTGGTTTTGCCAGGTGCCATTGCCCTGATCCAGTTACAAGAGGACATAAAAAAGCAGCTCAGCGCAGAAGGGAACTATACTGAAGAAGAGCTTGAAGCATACATGCAATCCCACAAGAAGTTGATGACTGATTCACTGTGGAAGCTTAATGTAGCTGATATTGAGGCCACTCTTTCCCGTGTTTGTCAGATGGTTGTTTTGCTAGTCCATAGATATTAATGGTTGTTGGCTAAAACTTAGTTGCATAATAGGTTCAATTTGTTTGGTGGTAATCTATTGATGGTTTATTTTAGGTTCTTCAAGACAACAGTGTCAAGAAAGAAGAGCTTCGTGCACGAGCCAAGGGTTTGAAAACTCTTGGTAAAATCTTCCAGGTATTACTTTCACCATGGTTATTTGCGCTTTCTCTAATAAAAATAATTATTTCCTCAAGCATCTAAGACTTGTGAATATAGAGCATGAAATCTGTCGATGGAGGTGAGGGTGAACCTGTGCTAGGTGGTTCTCTGCATAAACTGAATGGAAGAGAACCAAGTTTCGATGCCTGTTCTCCTAGTACTTCACCAAAATCTAAAAGTCCTGAAGAGGCATCTTATAGCACATTGGCATCACAGGTATTTTTCTAATCTCCGGCTGATCACACATAGGGGCTTGGTTCCTTTCAACTTCTGGATCTCCTTTTCTTTTCGGGCTTCAAGGAATTTCAACTTTTCAGTACTAACAGATGTGTTTCATGGCCAAACTGAAGTGATTTTATCACTTTCAAATTTCAGTTTGTGAGACAGTTCAGGAAAAGTTAGGCAAGGTTACAAAATCTGGTGTAGGACATGATTGTGTAGACAGGGCCCTTTCATGCATAAACATTTTCATAGTACTGAAGTGCTGAAGTAAAGTGAAGGTAGCTTTGGCTTTCTTCATGCTGTGTTGTGTGTGTGCAGAAGTAGAACAACCAGGATAAGAAAAAGTTCTTACAATTAATAGTGCTTCTAAGAACAAACTAGGGGGAAGATGTTTGCGTGTTAATTGGAAACTGGGTTATAGAACCAAACAAGTTTTGGTAAAACTATGTAAGTGAGCATAGACAATGCCACCACAGATGTGGAAGTGTATGTTGTGAGCTAATTTGTCCAAAGGTTGTACTAGGAAGTTAAATTGACAAAGATGGTACTGACTTTACTTTTATTCTTATTCCCTTTGCTGAGATGGGGTGATGGGACTTGTCTGCAGTAGAGACCAAGCTGTGTTGGGTTGTGTTCATGTGATGATTTTTGCAGAGCTTATTTGGCATGACTTTTACTGAGCAATGGAATGACTTTTGACTAAAAAAATGAACTAAATTAGAAAATATTAAATAGAAATAACGATTTTCACTTTTCATAGACACACATGTACATGACAAACCCTCCCGCCCACATATAGCCATCTAGAGTGATTAGGTTATAATTTAGAATGTTTAAGGTTTAATTATTGCCTAACCAAAGTGTAAAAAAAGGGGAGTTATTGATGCGTTGGATTTTTATGTTTAATGTTATGTTTAATGTATCTCCGATGAATGCCTGAACAGTCCCTGACTTTTTTACATGGTAGAATAATGGAAGGGAGGATGGGAGATTGAGAGAGTAAAAGCTCTTGTTCATCTAATATAATTTACAATTTCTATCGTTCATGTTACTGATTTCTTTTTCCTTTCCTTTTCTTATTTTTTCTTTTGTTGCCTGTGAATTTATTGGACATCTTAGAGCCCCTACGTGGAAGCCCCGCAATTTAATGGTGCTCAGTTTAACTACAACTTCCCAAGGCCAACGGCACCTCCTGGTGCACAGAGACATTCTTCAACAGGCAGCAACTGATGGTGGAAAATGATGATCCCATGTGTGAGAAGCTTGTATAGCAATGTTGTGGCATGTGGGAAAGGTGTGAATTTTCATTTGTTGAGTATTCATGGAGAAGCCCATCTCGCCATTTTTAGCTGGCACTGTGTGATTTATATATTTATGTACTTATGGAAGAAAAATATTAATACACAACGAGAAAAGGAGAGGTGGTTGTAGAAGGCGATGGTGTTTCTTTATATTTTCTCTAGATGGCTGGCTTGTGCTGTATTATTCTGTAGTTCTCATGTCTCTGTTTGTTATATGCTTTCACAGATGTACATTCAGGATCAGTTTTTTGCTTAGTGTATTGATGTATTGTTGCTACTCTAGTAGATAAAGCAAGCAGGATTGGTATGTTTGCCTTCGGAGCTACCTAACATTTGTGTATGGTGCTTGGAAGAAGTTTTGTCAACCTTGAAAGAATGGATGACGCCTTTAAAAGAATCATGATTACTGTGGTTGCAGTAAATTACAGAAATACTATAAAAGTTGAATAAGGTTTGCAATAAAAGTTCCAAATAAATTAGAAAAAAAAAAGTTCCAAAAAATTACAGAAATACCATGTATGGTATTTGATTTTTTGAAAAAAAAAAAATTAACTCTTAAAAAATGTTTTGCATCACTAAGAGTGCCAACCAAATGTTGCAATTCTTTTTTTTTTAATTTTTTATTAATATGAATATTCAGCATCTTAAAAAAACTTTAATTTTAATCATCATGTAAATTAATTAATTCTATAAATTTTAAAGTTAATAATCATGTAAATAGATAAATTTTGCTATTCTTGATTGACCTCTGTTGGTATTCTCCTCCTCCAGAGCAATAATTAGTGTGGCGGTAGATGTACAGCAAGTGCTCGGCCTTGGCCTGGCTTGCTACCATATGCACAAGATGCTTAATTGCAACATGAAAATAGATCAAATCCTTCAATCCATGTGCAGAGATTACAAAATGTGTGGCAACAGAAAATGAGTTGCTGTGCTGGTGTCCCCAACCCGGCTCGCTGTAATTTTCTTCTTCTACACAATCAAATGATCAATTAAAGAGCTAAACTTGAAAGGAGAAAGAAAAAACAGACCAAACACGTAGTGAGGGAGGGAATGACCGTGGAGAACAATTAGGAGTTTGGGATACAATTTATTGAAGGGGGGAAAAACAATTAGGAGTTTATTTAATTAGCGAATACTTCCCCTGATTTCTTAAGCTCTGCTTACTGACATTAATAACATTTAATCTAAAGTAATGCTTTTATTAACTAGCCATTTATATGAAAAACAAATTATTTACATAGCACTAACACTCATGGCTTGCTTGGCACACGGAGATAGTAAGATGCCCCTGTATGATTTGTTTGTATGCATAGGAAGAAGGATTTGGGCTGGCAAATTTTATCGTGTATTAATTACTCCCGAAATCTAAAAACAAACAGAAAAGGAATGAAGAAAATAAAAAGGCAAAAAATAGGGGGAGGAAGGATACAGGGTATTTCCTTACTCTGCCTGTTGTGTTAGTAAAATGTAATTATAAAAGGATTTAAGGTAAAATAGAAGCAAAATGCATGTGCGTTGAGAATAGTGAAAGGTGACAAACGGGTAGCCAACCTAGCGAGGGGACGGATAGATAGATAGATAAATAAGAGTGAGGGAGAGGGAGAGGGAGAGGGAGAGGAGACTGGGGATGGTGATTTTCTTAGAGCGTGAAAGTGGAAAACTGAAAAGGAACAATTTGCTTCCCCACCCAACTCGCAAGCCACCCCATCTCAACTCAAATTAAAACGGACACAACACAAACACAAACGCACGGTTGCTCACTGCCTCTTCCACTACATTCCTTTCTTTCCTTCCTTTTAGAGTATTATTGTTATTGTTGAATCAATGCTGGATCTTCTCCACTCCTGCTAATTACATACTCTGTTCTGTTTTGGCGGAGGCTGATTCCCTCCTTTTCACCTTTCAAAAGCAAAATCCGCCTCCTCTTTTCTCTGTTGTGTCCCTTTTTATTTTTTCCTTTCTAGTAATATTAGTTGTTATTATTATTATTTGATTTGATTTCTGTAATTGAGAGATCTGTTTGTTAGAATATCAAATCTTAATCTAGAAATTAAAAAAAAAAAGTGATAAAAATAATGGAGAGCGAGAACAAGAAGTCGGCGGTGTCGGATGTGGGAGCCTGGGCAATGAACGTCATCAGTTCCGTTGGTATTATCATGGCCAATAAGCAGCTCATGTCCTCCAGCGGTTATGCTTTCAGTTTTGGTATTGTTATTATCTCTACTCTATCTCTAGATCTAATCATACTACTAATATTTGATCCGTTGAATCTATTATTTTGCAGCCACAACCCTAACCGGCTTCCACTTTGCTGTAACGGCTCTTGTCGGCCTCGTTTCAAATGCTACTGGTCTCTCTGTATCAAAGCACGTCCCTATGTGGGAGCTCTTCTGGTTCTCAATTGTTGCCAATGTCTCCATCACTGGCATGAACCTGAGTCTCATGCTTAACTCTGTCGGATTCTACCAAGTATGTGCTGCTTCTATTATTATTATTGCTCAACCCAACACCTACCTGCCAGATCTACTTTTCCCTGCCTTCTTTTTTTATTCAACGCTATAGGGACTCGCATCCTACATTTTCCATTACTAGTGATTTTTTATTTTCCATCATAGCAGCTAAATGGTGCAATTAATTAATTGGTGCATGGTTCAGATTTCTAAGCTCAGTATGATCCCAGTGGTTTGCATAATGGAGTGGATCATTCACAGTAAACAATACTCCAAGGAAGTCAAGTTATCTGTTCTCGTTGTCGTCATAGGTGTTGGTGTTTGCACTGTCACTGATGTCAAGGTTAATGCCAAAGGTTTTATATGCGCCTGTTTAGCTGTTTTGTCCACCTCTTTGCAACAGATTGTGAGTATTTTTTGTAAACATTCCTTTCCCTTTATTTATTATATCTTTCCTTCTTTCTGCCTGCAAGCCCCATACCATCCCAGGACAGAAGTGCTATATTAATAATCAGTTTTGTGACATTTGAACTTTGTTGATTTTTTGAGATGCATATGATTTTGATTCCACCTACACCTCGAGACTTCTTGTGGGAAAATGAATTTGTGGCACATGCTAGCCTGTAAGATAGAGATCGAGGATTCTAAGGATCAATAAATAGGGAAGCCAAACCATTTGATATGGTTTCTTCCCATACAGATGTCAATGCAGCATTTGTAGATATCTTTCTATCTCAATAACCCAATGAATTGGCTTCGGTTATTATAGAGTGAGAGAGAGGAGTGTCTGCATTCTTGTGAACTAAAATTTAACTGCTGTTTCCAATGCACTCTGGGCTACAAGGAAGAGCTTCAACAAAGACGGAAAAATCTTTTTGTAAAAGGTTTTGAAAGAAAATATGTAGTATGCAAGAGTCATAACCTTTTCAATTAACTGTTTCCAGGGCATGATACTGAGGTATGGAATGTAGTCCAATCAGCACGCGTGACCATGTTATGATATCAAAGCACATTGTCGCATAATACTGTGTTTCATCATGATAATGTTTGTGGAACAAATTTCATTTCTTTTCGTTTTACTTTGTGGAACAGACTATCGGTTCCTTGCAGAAGAAGTACTCAATTGGATCTTTCGAGTTGCTGAGTAGAACAGCGCCAATTCAAGCCCTCTCTCTCCTTATTCTTGGTCCATTCATTGATTACTACCTTAATGGCAAATTCATTACACACTATAAGATATCTTCTGGTGCCATTGTAAGCCCATCCGCTTTTTTTTCCATTCTCATTCTTCAATGGATCATTTATACACTGGAACAAGTTTTGCCAACATTTTTAACTAATAACAAGTTTGAATTTGTGCAGTTGTTTATAATTCTTTCATGCTCCCTTGCTGTGTTCTGCAATGTGAGCCAATACCTCTGCATTGGAAGGTTCTCAGCTACTTCTTTCCAGGTTTTAGGTCACATGAAAACAATTTGCGTTCTCACACTGGGGTGGCTTCTTTTTGACTCTGAGCTGACTTTCAAGAACATAATGGGGATGGTTATTGCAGTTGTTGGTATGGTAGTTTATAGTTGGGCGGTGGAGGCTGAAAAGAGTTCAAATGCCAAGACTGTTCCCCATACAAAGAACAGTTTGACAGAAGAGGAAATCAGACTTCTGAAGGAGGGTGTGGAAAGCATGCCTCTGAAGGATCTTGAACTTTCAGTGTCTAAGGGGTAGGCATGCTTGCACTTGGCTGGGAATATAGGTATTTTTATTTGTTTCGCTTCAGCATGGTTGGCATCTTTGCCTCATTTATGGCATTGCAAGACCGGTCTCCGTCAGCTGACCACCCTCACACAGTCTTAGAAATCGTGTTCTATTTATGTAAACCATTTGTTCTTTTATTAATTATTGCTTATCTTTTAAATTATTATTTTTTTGTATGTGGAAAGAGATTAGCAACGGAACAGTGATATGATAAAGAAACTGTAAACTCCATATATTGGAAGAAAAAAAAGCTCTTAGTAAGCTAATAGAATTATGTTTTCCAATATGTCGAAAGTGGTGTCTGGTTCTTTGCCAGAACCTGAACCATCATGACTGCGATTTTGGCAGTTAAAAAGCGGCGTCAAACTTGCTGTGGTTGTATTTGGAGCTCATTCTTATCGTTGGTTTTCTTCACTGCTTTTCGTTTTTTACTTTATTTTTTCTGGTCCGGCATCCTGGTTTCTTTTGATATATATTTTTTTTTTCTTGTGCATCTCAACTAATGTCCAGCTATTTCTCGTTGGTTGTCAAGTGAATGAGCAATATACCATAAATGCAGTTGAAACTGAATTTTTTAAATTTTAATTTTTTTTTACTAAAAATTATTTTTTTTAATATTTTTAATTGTTTTGTTGTATTGATTTTAAAAATAATTTTTAAAAATTAAAAAAAATATATTTTAAATTATTTCTAAATCAAAAAACACTTTATACTGTAATTATTACTATAATTCCAAACCCAAACAGATGCTAAGTGGACGGGCTCATCTTATGCCTTGTTTGTTTTCAGGAATTCATTTTTCTGGAAACCATTTTCCCCACTTTTCCATGTTTGGTAAGCATAAGGAAAATCGGTCAAAGGAAACTCAATTCCAGTCAATAGAAAAAATAAAGTTTTAGGCCCGGAACACTTTCCTTTTCTTTACTGGCAAAAAGTGTTCTCTGTCCCAAAAAGCAAATCTCTAAACTCTCTTTCTCTCCCAAATAATTTACACAGATCAATTGCAAGCATTTCTCATTTTCCAGGTAATTTTATTTCTCAAATGTCTTTATTTATCTTATGTTTTCATCCTTTTTATTTTTAATTTGTAGTTATTATAATGGCATAAATCTTGTGCTGCGTTTTTTTCCTTGTTTATCTTGTTGACTGCAACCGATGCTCCCATGCTCTGTGTAAACCGAAACCCATGGGAAGGCAACCCATTCAACCACAGCAAACCCAAACCCCTGGGAAAAATCAACCACAGCAAACCCAAAATTTTTCCCAGAAACCAAACACAGACCCATACACAAACACGACAAACTTC
>Ga0307511_10004853_pt1 | contig 13754 bp, 10 predicted proteins | sample 13_EM_MG_FD_200266 | JGI IMG/M metagenome (GOLD analysis project Ga0307511, IMG submission 200266) | Populus trichocarpa ectomycorrhiza microbial communities from riparian zone in the Pacific Northwest, United States - 13_EM | ecosystem: Host-associated > Plants > Roots > Unclassified | place...
ACTGTAGGTTTGACTTCACATGCCATTTGGTATGGAAGTAATTCGAGAAACGTTGGCATGTCTAGAAGGCTTGATAGGGCCAATCCATGAATATAAAGATTGTTTGATCAATGATAAACTTGAATTGGCTATGGAAATTATTAAAAAGGCTAGTGGAAAGTATGTTGAACTTGTGGCAGAGATATATCGAAAGCTATAGGTTATTAAAGATGACATTTTTGTCTTAAAAATGAAAGTGGCATGCATCCCAATATGTGAAAGCACATCCAGACTCAAATTGTCAGCACCGAAAGCATTTAATGGGGTTCAAAGTCCTAAAGAACTAGGAAACAATTTTTGGGTTATAGAGCAGTTCTTTAGTTTGGCCAAGATTGATATGGGTAAACAAGTGGACATCACTGTTACGTACTTGATATGTGATGCAAAACTATGGAGGAGAACTATAATTAAAGATGAATTTAATGATGGATGACTCAAGATTGATACTTGAGAACATATGAAACCAACATTTATATCAAATAACACATCCTAGATTGCACAATAAGACTTGAAAAGGTTGAAACAGAAGGAGTCATTTCGGGAATATATAAAAGACTTCAGTTCTTTTATTTTGAATATTGAAAATATTTTTCAAAAGGGAGAGATTTAATGTTATTTTGGTTAATGAAAATGAAGGTAAAGAAACAGTCACGTACGTCTACCCAATATGTGTGGTTTTTAGTTGCTGAAATGAAGGATTAGATGGATAAATTTAGCCTTGTAAAAAATGATCTGATATAGATTAATGTATTGAGACAGAGAAAATTGAGTGCAATGAAGATTGTAATTTATGTGAAGATTGTAATTTATGTGAAAATTCGAGTTAATGACTAATATATGACGACCATGTTGGATTTAGGAGTTAGAAACACTTTTGTTGCTTACAAATTAGTGAATCAACTTAGGTTGTGGTTAAGTAACAGTTACACCATAATAAAAGTAGTGAATGCTAAGGTTAAAGGATTATAGGGATAACTTACGGTGTGTTGTTAGTCCTAGAATAGTGGAAAGGGAAGCATAATTTATTGGTAGCGACATTAGATGATTTTAATGCCATTCTTGGCCTAGATTTCTTGAAGAAAGCCAAAATCACCCTAATTCCATACTTTGATGGTATTTTAATTGCCAATAAACTATGTCTTAGTTTTGTTTCTTGCTATAAAGCTTTGGTGGCGAAAAATAAAAAGAGTGGCAGTAACATGATTTTGACCACTGTAATTGACAAGGCCTTGATACCACAATCACAAACTAGCTAATCTTTTAGGAGAAAAATAGACTTCCAGAGGGAAGAATAAGTTTTCTAGAGCTCAGAAGTCCATATTGCGTAATGAGGTAAGTAGTAATGGTGAACTCATCGAATTCAAAGAGAGTCAATTTTAAGATGGATATTCCACAGGTGCTTTAACAAGAAGCTTTTGTTTCTGGCTTTAAGATCAAGAAGTTCCAAACCCTCTTTGCACTTAGGCAGGCATACATTTTTCCAAGTAACAAACGCTGATTTATTACTTGTAAGGTTTCCACTACACAAAAAATTTCTACACAAGGAGGAGATACGACTGAGAACTAGTGAAGGCATGGGGAAGATACTGATCTAAAACTGAATCATCCCATGTAAAACAGAACGAATTAGCTCAAGCCTACTAGCATAAGACATGTGCTTCCCCATCCAACTATGTATACATGGCTCCAGCTTATACAGAAGAGGATAATACTGGTTAGCAAGCAGCCTATAAGGACTTAATGGCACCTCAAGATACTTGAAAGGAAAACTACCTTCAGAAAAACTTGTATACTGCAGGATATCATGTTTGGCAACCTCCCCAACTCCACTAAAGAAGATGGAAGATTTATTAGCATTAATAACCAACCTTGACATCCTCCCAAAAACCTGAAGCTGCTGAAATAAAATATTCACTGAGGCTAAATCACATCGGCAGAGCAAAAGGATATCATTTGCAAAAGCTAAGTGGCTTATACCAAGGGAGCTACACTTTGGATGGAAGTGAAAATCATCCTTTTGAGAGGCCACATGAAGCATCCGAGAGAAATATTCCATACACATAATGAATAGGTAAGGTGATAAGGGATCACCTTGCCTTACACTCCATTTTCCTTATAAGAAACCAAATAAGTTACCATAAACTGTTACTGAATAGGATGAAGTCTCAACATATTTCATGATTAAGTGAAAAAAAAATGAGCTAAGAAGCCTAACAGCAGAAGTAGATGCCTAATAAAAGACCACTGGATAGAATTAAAAGCTTTCTTAAAGTCAATCTTGATAATGCATTTAGGAAAGGCTCGTTTTCGACTATAATATCGTACGAGCTCCTGCAGAAGATTTATGTCATCATCCATATTTTTTCTTCTAGAAAAAGCATTCTGAGCAGGGCTAATGATATTCTAGAGCACATTAGCTAGATGACATTACAGTAGGAGATAGGCCTGAAATTTGCAGTTGAAGTAACATTGGAAGATTTAGGCACTAAAGCTATCATTGAGTGATTAACTTGCTTTAAACGTTTCCTAGAGGCAAAGAAATCTTTAATAGCAACACAAAAATCATTCCCAACAACATTTCAAGACTTCTTGAAGAATAGAGAAGAGTAGCCATCAGAACCAGGAGCCTTTTCATTGCAATACTAAAGAGTGCTTTTTTAAAAGCATCATTGGACATTGGGGATATGAGGAGATCATAGGTGTTATCATCGAGGCAAGGAACACTGCAAGCCACCTCAGTGTCAATCGGGATAGTATGCCTGGAAGTCCCAAACAACTCTTGATAGTATCTCACAAAAACTTCACCCACTTCATCCAAAGATGCAGTAAGCACACCATCTAGACGTTGAATAACTAGGATATGATTCATCTTGTGTTTTTTTACTCATCAATGAATGGAAGAACCTAGTGCCCTTATCACCTTTCTTAAAGAAAACAGTCTTGAGTTTCTGGCCAAAAAACATATTTTTTGCTGATTTGAGATTAATGAGCTTCAGCCTGAGCTGTTTATCTTGCATCAGGAGTTGAGAATTATTTCTATCATTCTGCAGGATGGTTTTGTGACAATCCAATTCATCTTCAGCTCTAACAACTCTCTAAAAAATATGATTGAAGTGAAGTTTGTTGAGTTCCTTTAAAGGCCTCTTCAAGAGCTTTAGTCTTTAACAGAGGATATACATACATGATTCAGAGATATCTGTTGTCCAATTATTGAAAAGAAGCTTCAAAAACCCAGGATGATCAACCCACATGTTAAAGAATTTGAAACTTCTTACATTATGAATCTGCCAAGGACCTATCTGTATTGAAGCCATAGAATGGTCTGAAAAAGCACTAGGATTGTAGAAATGAACATGAGCCTACAAAGATAGGCTAGACTAGAGAGAATTCACCATAACCCTATCAATTTTACTCCACACAATACCATTCGACTAGGTGAAGTGGCATCCTGAGTAGTTTAAGTTAGCAAGCCCAAGGTTAGCACAACATTCCTTAAAATCAGAAACTTCATAACTGGAAACAGAGACACCATTATGTTTATCTTCCTGGGAGAGGATGGAGTTGAAATCTCCAAAGATCATCCATGGAGAAGCTGGACTCCATCTCCTTAAATCATCCTATAAAGCCCTTCTCATAATAATTGTGGTAAAACCATATATAAATGTAGCTACAAAACTATAATGATTCACTAGGCAGGTGATGACAACATGGAGACCTTGGTCAGATATAGAAATAAGATCAACATTAACAATATTAGGATTCCATAGAACAATAATTCTTGCATTACGAACAACAAAGAAGTTTTCATTGTTTCATCCAAAATTTATATATATGGCAAAGTTTGGAAGACAAAAGCTTAGTTTCTAGAAGACCACATAAAATCAATGCAATGTTTTTTGATGAGGCCTGCAACCTCATGTTGCTTCAGAAGGCTGTTTAGTCCTCTGACATTCCAACAGTAGATTTTCATTACAAGGAGGGAGGGGTAGGAGATTCCCTACCACTTCTTGGTGTTTTATCGATGTTGCGCTTACCCATATTCCTGGTGACTACCCCTTCTAGAGATCCAGCAAGAAGTCTACATTTTGAGGCTGTTATAGGAACAACTATTCCCTTCCCCTTTTTACTGCCATGATCAACTAGAGGGTCTTCACTGTCAGACAAGCCCCTGTTGTGAGTCTGGTACCGCTTTTGACTTTTATTTGGGCCTATGATAGTTTCTCACCCCTCAGCTGCAGCTTCAGCTTCAGCTTGCATCATATCAGCTATAACAATTACCATGGCAGAGGGAGCAACATGGAGATTACCCTGACTGGTCTGCATAGTAGTAGCAGTTCCCTTGCCACCTTTCTTATTAACCACACAAGTAGAGGTGTTTTTAGCCTTTTTCCCTCCACATGTTGTGTCCCCTCCATCATTCACAGCCTCAACTTTAGCTTGCATAGGGTCAGATAACTGCTCACCATGTGGCATACCCTAATTGCCTTGTTGGCTTGCTACAACAACTGTCTCAGCACTAAGACCAAGCCTTGCATGAACAGAACCCCTTCTGGCCCTCACATAATTTGGTTGGGTTATCTTCTCTACACTGGAAGCTGAAGCTTTGGAACAAAATGTGATAGTATGTCTAAGGAGTTTGCAATGCTTGCAGAACTTTAGGAGAGTTTCATAAACAACAGGTTATAACAAAGGCACACCATTAGGCAAAATGATATTGATTGAGTGAGGCAAGTCAGCAAGCAAATCCAACTCAATAAGAACTCTAGCATATGAGAGCCTAGACATGATAGAGGTGAGCATATCACATTAAAGAGGTTAGCCAATAACACTTACAATCTTAGACAGACATGTTGAAGACCAACATTTGAGTGGAAGATTAGGAAATTTAACCCAACCCGGGGTTGTGGTCATTTCAGTAGGAGCAAAATCAAAATACTCAGGCATAGGTTTCAAAACCAGTGGTCTCCCAAAAACCAAATACGGTCCCCCATATAAAATCGTAAGTTTATCTTCTTCATAATCAAATTTAAAGATCAGCCATCTGGAATCATGTATGGTTAGAGAAGCAGCACATTTCCAAGTGGTAGCAATAAGATTAGTCAATGCTTTATAGCTAAGGAATTTCCCAGCAACATAACCAACAACACATAATTTTCATATATCACTATGACAACCCAAATCTTCCTCTAATAGAGGACAATCGCTCGCATTATTGAACATAGAAAAATGCACAAATGGAGAACACTTATCAATTTTAAGATTCAAAGAAAACAAATCCCTTCATTTGCCAATAGTTGGCTGACGAAAACCTGAATTTGGGATACCACCAGTTCAGCTGGGTTTGTTCCACGAACTCTACAATCAGAGGAGGGATCGCCCTTAGCAGAGTTGAGAACTCTTACATTGCTAGTATTTAGCCCATCACCTTCAGGTTTCGACTCAGTTGGAGGTGGGTTGACATCAGACGTCTCAATAACACCAACAGGTCTGGTAATCGGTGGTCTCTAAGTCGAGGTCAAAGCAAGAGAATGAAAGAATCTTGAGCCAAATTCAAACCCATCATTCGAACCAGAGTAATCAACTTAGTCATCATCAAAAACTTCATCCTCAGAGCAATCCTTAACCAACACATAAGCTGGAGCGAGAGAGCCACAAATAGCTCATTTAGGACTAAACCTTTCCTCAACATTGCTGGGGTAAGACCCCTCAGCGTTGAGGCAAGCAAGAGTGAGGGTGGCTTGTAGAGGATGAGGCACTTTTAAGGCAAAGATCGACGCGTCGTGCATATTTGTTTGGGTTTTATCTTGGTTCTGCAAACGAGCACCCCTAGAGATGATTGAAGAAGATTTCTTAATAGTGTAGATGATGAGTTGTTGCTTCTAATAAGAGATGTTCATTTTAACAATAGGGCCAAGAGAAATACTATGAATCTCTTTTATGCATTTTATTTTGGTATTGTTCCTAACTATGATGAGAATTTCCCTGATTGTGATGAAGTTGCAATCCACAAGAAATACCTTCCACGTGGATGAGCAAATTAGCTTTTAGTTTCTCTTGCTTGTATCTGGTTTCATTGATGTTGTTGTTTTCACTTCGTGGGATAAAGGTTGTCGTGCTTGTATGTTCATCTCCCTGCATACCTTTTTTTAATGAGATAAAATACTTTGTATCACTTTGTCTTGAATTTAAATTTGATATTGTTAGAATGTAAAATGCAAAATAACATGGAGATAGACACACTTGAAAATTAATCATAATAATCATGGAGATATAGAGACTTAAAATCAATCATAAAGACAAACTTGAAGAAAATGATTTTGAGACAATGAAGAAAACTTGGTTAGGTAGAACTAATCATGAAGATAGATAACTTGGAGGCATAATGGCACATAAAAGATTCATCGAAGTAAAATTTCTTAGAACAAGCATAAAATAGAGCAGAACTATAATATATATAATGTAAAGACAAAAACTGGTTGGAGAAATTTCTTCATACAAAATAGAGCAAAACTAGAACTAATCATGAAGATAGATAACTTTGAGGCGTAATGGCACATAAAAGATTCATCGAAGTAAAATTTCTTAGAACAAGTACAAAATAGAGTAGAACTAGAATATATATGATGCAAAGACGAAAACTGGTTGGAGAAATTTCTTCATTACAACAAAAGTAGTTCTAGGAGTAAATAAGAGAATTTAAAATGACCTAATGTTTGGTGTGTTCAGCAAAAGTACATCTTAAGATGGTCAGAGTGCCCTGTACAGGGGAGATTTTTTCCTTTCCCATCTTATAGATGGAAAATGTTAGCCTTAATCACATGTTCCACTTTAAACGAGTCATTCTATTTTGGATCCAATTTCCCTCACCCTTCAGCATTCTCTATTGCCTTTAGTTTCCTTGGTACCATATCTCCTACTTTGAAAACATATGTTCTTCACTCTAGCATTATGGTATTGAGTAGTTTAGTGTCTAAAATCCTCCTTCTTTATTGTCATATTGAGTCTAACTTTTTTACCAAGTCCAAATTTGCCCTCAATTCTTTATCATTTATGTTTGCATTAACAAAGAAATATAACACTCTATAACTAAGGCTTTCTATTTCTGTAGGGATTACAACTTTAGTATCATACATTAACAAGAAAGGTGTCTCACATGTGGAGGTCTTTTAAGTGGTTTTATAGGCCCGTAAAATCTCATCTAGGAGTTTTACTCACTTACTCTTGACTCTTGTTATCTTTTTTTTCATCTTATTTAATAAAACCTTGTTAGTAAGCTTTCCATGTCCATTTATCTATGTATTCGACATTAAAGAGAGCATGCAGTCGATGTTGAGTCTCTAACATTGTCCCCATATCTCTTTATTATCAAATTAGGTATCATTATCTATTATCAACACCTGAGGGAGCCTAAACTAGTAAATAATATTTTTCTACAAAAATGAGATAACTTTATTAATGGTTATCTCTTCCAATGCCTCTACCTTTATCCATTTTGTAAAATATTTAACAACTACCAAAATAAATTGTTTTCTTTCACAAGCCTTAAGAAATGGTACTAGTATGTCATTCCCTATTGAGAGAAAGTTCATGGCAATGCAATAGTGGTCATCTTTATTGATATGACAGGGCACAAGAGCAAGCCTCTAATATTTATCACACTTCCTTACTAAGTCAGTGGCATACTCTTAAATTGTTTAGACAACTAAGGCTTTAGCTTCAACATGGATGTTATAGATTCCTTCATGGTTTCCCTCAAAACATATTTGCTTTCACGTGGAAACAAATATTTAAACAAAGGTGTAGAAATTGACCTTTTATACAATTGACCTTCAACAAGATAATATTTAACTACATACCCTGTCAACCTGACCATTTCTACCCTATTTGACGGTGGCTTCTCTATAAGGAGATACTTTTTTTATAAGAGTCCTCTAATCACCATCCCTTTATTATTGTTTGTATCATCAATATTGTATTTGTTCCCTCTTCTATATTGGGTTTTCCTAATACTTTAATCCATACATTATGAGGTAGAACGACTTGATTATTGCTTGTCAATTTTGAAAGGATGTCAACTTTATCATTTTTCTCTTAGGCATTTTTGTAAATGGAGATTGACTTTCCTTTGTGTTTCTTTGAGTAGATGTGCAATAACACTTTTTACTGGTATGTGGTCATAGATCATTCTTTAACTTTAAATTCTTATTGACATTGTCCCATAACAAGCCGGAAGTCATTATACACATAAAATAGATACATATTAAGGCTTTATGTTAGCCTCAACCCAATCAAGAGAGCCTCATATTCAGCCATATTATTGGAGGCTCGAAATTCAAAGCAAAGGTCATACTAAAAAACTTGTCCCCGAGGCTAGTCAGCATGACTCATACTCTACTTCCATTGATGGTTAAAGACCAATCAACACGTAGTATCCATAGATGAGTGGTAAATTAGTGGTTTGACTTTATATACCTGGGTTCTACCAGAGGTGACTCTATGAAAGAGCATTATGTGATGAAGTCAGCCAGAATAGATCTTTTGATAACAAGTTTGGCCTGGTAATTGAAATTGAACTCTCTTAACTCTATCGTCCACTTCATTAGGTGTCCTAATAGGTTAGGCATGTGGAGAATCTATCTTAGAGGTTGGTTTGTCAATGCGATCACCTAGTATGCCTAGAAATAGGACTTCAGCTTCCTCGTTGCAATTACTAGTGCCAAAAACATCTTCTCAATCTTCGAATACCTATATTTTTGCATCATGTAGAACCTTTCTTGTGAGTAGATAGATTTTTAAACTTTCTCCTCATCTCATACAAGAATTTCACTCGCTATTAGGTCTACACCCTTAAACAGAGGAAGAGATCTTCCTCCTTTCATAGTTCTGAGAGGACCTTTAAAGAAGAGAGATAAGCCTTCAAATCTTCAGAGGCATTCTTGCACTCTAGAGTCCACTAAAAAATAGACATATTCTTCAAAGTTCTAAAAAAAGGTAAACAACATTCTTCCAAGTATAGGATGAATGTGGTCAATGATGTTAACCTTCTAGTGAGCCTTTAGACATCCCTAACACATTACGATAAAGTCATGTTTAGTATGGCTTAGATCTTCTTCGGGTTGAGCAATTCCTTTGTTTTTGACCAGGAAACCTAGGAATGCCCCCCCTTTTTTTTTTTTTGTAAAAACACATTTTATAGGATTCAACTTCATCTTATGTATATACAGGATAGAAAACACTTTGTGCAAATTTGGGAGGTGCTAGTTAAATGACATGTTTTTAACTAACATGTCATCAATGTAGGATTTAATATTTCTGATAAATTATTCTTTAAAAACTCTTTACAACCATACATTAATAAGTTACACTAGCGTTTTAGGCTAAATGGCATAGCCTGATAGGAAATGGTTCCCTTATTTGTTATTAAAACTATCTTTCTTTGTCATTTAGATGCATGAGTATCTAGTGATACCATAAATTAGCATCCAAAGATCTTAAGTACTCAAAACCAGTTATTAAATTCATCCATCAACTTATTAATCTTAAGCAATAGAAAGTTGTCTTTAAGGTAGATTTTGTTAAGGTTAGTGAAGTTTATATATATACACCATTTTCCATTGGACTTTTTAACCATAATTACATTGGCCAATCACTTAGGGTACATAACCTTTCAGATAAACCTAGCTTTTAATAATTTATCTAATTCTTTTGAAATAGTTTTTTATATCTTTCTCTCCATAGTTTGTTTTTTTTAACTAGGGAGAAAATGGACTCATACTAAGGTAGTGGCAGATAACTTATAGGTCGATGTTTGGCATATTAGATGTTGCAAAGGCAAATTTATGCTTTTAGATATGAGAAAGCTCTATTAGAGTTTTTTCTTTCTTTGAATCTAAAGTGGAACCGATATTAGTGAATACATTTTTATAGAGATTAACTTCTTTCAAGCTTTTGATGGCTTTTATTCTCACTTTAACCTTCTTCTTAATGAACGATGTTTGGTTTACCCATAAGGTGTTTTTCCCCTTCAAACATATTAAGGTACATTTTCTGAAGATCATTTGGCTTCCTTTTAATATAGCTAGTTCTTTATCTATAGGGAACTTTATGGTGAGGTACTTAATAATGATCACCATATTTATCTCAAGGAAAAGGGGTCAACCCAGGATGACATTATATGTTAGGTTCATTTTGATCACCATGAATGTCTGTTAAAGCGTGCAACACTTAAGGTACGTGTCAATTATCACTAGAAGGTCCAAGACACCTTCCATTAGCACTAATTTCTCCTCAATACCTATCAAATGAGTCTTAACTAGAGTCAACTTAGATGTGTCCAAGCTCATTTGCACCATAACATCCATCGAGAGGATGTTCACAATACTTTCATCATCAATAAACATTTTATGTACCTAGTAGTTAAAATAATGATGGAGATAACTAGGGTGTCTTTATGAGGAAATTTCATTCATGGGTCCTCAAGAGTGAACACAATGCCAAGGATTTTGTATCCTTGATAAGAGTACTACCATCCATAAGCTTTTTTACTTCCATTAAAATCTTTACTTGTTGAGATTCTTTTCAAAATTATATTGATTTCTAGGAGAGACTTGTAAGGAGCATCATATTCTTCTCATTATTTCTTATGCTCTTGTCTTCTTTTCATAAGTTGTTAAAGATAACTTTTAGTTATGAACCTCATTATTTTTTTAAAGCATAACACTCTTCTTTGTGAAATATGCAGTACTTTTTGGGTCTCTCTTTCTTGTTTTTCCCTTCATTGGTATTGGGTATTGCATATAATCTTTTTTCTTTATTGTGGTTAAAGCCTTTGCTCTAGTTGCATTCACCAAAGTCGTCATCAATTCTAGATACACTAATCTATTGTGTACAGGATCTTTAGGATTACTTTTAAATAATTGTGTATCATAAGGGGGACGTCTATCATGTTTTAGAGACTCTTTTCTTCATTTATGAAAGCACAAATGCCTATTTCTATGCACGCTAATATGCAATACTTTTTTGGGTCTCTCTTTCTTATGTTTCCCTTCATTGGTGGTGAGTATTGCACACAATTTCTTCCTTTTATTATAGATAAATCCTTTGTTCTGGTCGCATTCACTAGAATCTTTATCAATTTTGGATGCCCTAATTTGTTGCATACAAGATCTTTGGGATTACTTTTGAATACTTGTGCATCATTAAAGGGATGTCTATAATGTTTTGGACTTTTCCCTTTATTTATGAAAGCACAGATGCCCATTTCTAGGCACGATAACTTCCTCTACGTAAATATAATTTTCTTTTGTTTGTTTCACAATAAAGAGATTCTTATCAACTAAAGCATAGAGTCATTCCTATAGGGAGAAATTATGTGCCCTGCTAATGATAACCTTTGTTACAACATGTTCTAGCAAGTTTTCCACATTCAATATCTTTTTATTGAATCATTTTAAATATGCCTTGGTGCTCTCATTCTAGTTGGGTGATGGCAAAACATTTTATGGAGCTCTTTTTCACAAGTTTGTTGGTGCTAAAACGAGCAATTAGTTTACAACATAGTAATATAAGTATGAAACATGGTTCTAAACTATAGTACCAGGCTCAATCGAACCAACAAAAAGTGGTGGGGATAATTTTTCACATGGCATTAGTGTATTGAATAGTCAATTCAAAACTACTTCTAACATACTAGATGTGCTCCCTCGGATAAGATAGACCATCATAGTTATCCAAATTCATCATTGTGACTACAAAATATTTGGGGAGATGCGTATTTAACACACTTTTACATAATAAATAATCTCTTATCTAATGTGCAACATTTCTATCATTTTTATTCTCGTTCATCGTTGACTTTTTTGGCTTTAAACTATTGGAATAGGATTTTGATGGAGAATGAGGTCAATAGTAAAGGATATGGCCTTGCTTTTTGATGAGTGGAGATTGGGCCTAGACAACCCTGCATAGGAATGTTCCTTATGATGATGAGACTTGTTCCTTAGAATGGTAGGGGTGTATTGTGTGCTTTCATCCACTCTATTTTATTTGGTTTCTTTAGGGAAATGGAGCTACAATGCATAGGGGGTACGAGGGAGTAGGCTATTGAAAAGATGATGGCATATTTTGTGGATGAATGAGGATAACCCTGAGCTATTGTTGATCCTCTTAGATATTCAAGGTTATTGGTATTTCAACTTCAATCCATATTCTTTTGATTTCTCATTTTCGGTATTGGTCTTTTTGTAAAAGTTTTATTTGTTTTCAATTTCATCTTTGAATCCCAATTTACCAAAATTATATTTTTCAATTTGGTCCTCATTCTTTGGATTTCTAATTTTTTTCATAGCCCTTCGGTAAAATTCATTATTCTTTTCAATTTCACCCTTTAATTACAACATTGTTCAGTTTCCTATGTTAATTTTGAATCTCATTCTTTTTATTTTTTTATCCTTTTACTAAATTGTTTTTTTTTTCAATTTCACCCTTCAATAAAATATAAATTTATTTTGTATTTTGATTTTGATTCTCATTCTTTTAATTGTTATTTTCTAAATCATTTTTCTATGATTGAAATTGTTTTCTCAATGTCATCCTTTAAAATATGATTGATTGAGAATTGGACTTCATGGATTTTCCAGAATGGGTGATTCAATGATTTTTTGACAAAAAAAGAGCTTTATAATTCTTTTTATATTTTATTAGGTTATTTTAATTACATGATCTGGGCTACAGGTTTGGCAGGATATCCCGAGTAGGCTCAACCCTAATTAGCATGGTTACAAGTTTGTCATGACTGGTTTTTTATGATCTTTCTTTACCCCATTTCAGAACATGAACATTATCGTTTACAGAAAAAAATAGTTTGGCCTCGCGGCAAAGTGCAAATACCTAGTATAAACTCCCAACCCAAAAATCTATAAATAAGTGTTAAATAAGGTGATTCTTAATTGAAAATTGATAAATTAGGAGGTAAATTATTGTGATTTGGGATGAACATCTTTGGTAAATTAACTTAAAATTTGAATGAGATGAAGTAATAAATTGGTACACAAAACGTCAATCTAATGAAGAATCGTGTAAATTCCCCAATCAGGTAAAATAATTATTTTAAATGAAATTTTTATAAAATGGAGTGAAAATATTTAGACAATAATAATAATAATAATAATAATAATAATAATAGAGTAGAATTCTAAATAAAATAATGTATGATTTTACGGGTGGAAAACGATGATCGTCTGTATAAGCCTCGCATACAATCGCACTATTTTGACCAAAAGTGGTGAAAACTCTTAGGAAAAGTTTATTATAATTATGGATGGGAATCCCCAATGAATTCGTTTGAAAATCTTGATGATTTAAGTGAATAAAATAGTACACAAATTCGGATTTCAGCATAAAATTATCTATTATTCAAATTTACAATATCAAGCATAACTCTTAATTCGAACCGTTTGATCGAGTTAAAATTTTCCGAGGAGTCTCTTGACATTTTATGCTTTCTTAGTATAAAATTTTAGTCAATAGAAGTTCGAGAAGGCCTTGCAAGAGTGTCGATGCTCAAACAAAAAAAAAATAGAAAATAACACATGGACTTGTTAATGACATTGTTGTAATTTTGGCAAAATTCTCCTCCTTGCCACTATTCTAGCTGATAACCATTAAAGAGTAGAGGAGACCTGATTTTTCTTCATTTTTATTTATATGTATTTTTT
>Ga0307511_10004854_pt1 | contig 13743 bp, 14 predicted proteins | sample 13_EM_MG_FD_200266 | JGI IMG/M metagenome (GOLD analysis project Ga0307511, IMG submission 200266) | Populus trichocarpa ectomycorrhiza microbial communities from riparian zone in the Pacific Northwest, United States - 13_EM | ecosystem: Host-associated > Plants > Roots > Unclassified | place...
CGCGCGCCATCGATGTCAGCCGCCACGAAGACGTCGTCGAACTGATGCGCGGCCACGACAGCGCCATCTCCTGCGTCAACTACTGGCTCAACGAGCGCCTGGCTCGCGCCGCGGTCGAAGCTGGCACGAACTTCTGCGACCTCGGCGGCAACAACGACGTCGTCGACGCCGAACTGGCTCTCGATGCCCAGGCTCGCGAGCGCGGCGTCAACATCATTCCCGATTGCGGACTCGCTCCCGGAATGGTTGCCGTGCTCGTCGCGCACGGAGCAGCGCAGTTCGAGACGCTCGATGAGATCCACATCCGCGTCGGCGGCCTGCCACAAAATCCAAAGCCTCCCCTCGACTACCAGCTCGTCTTCTCCGTCGAAGGGCTCATCAACGAATACGTTGAACGAGCCCGCGTCATCCGCGACGGCATCATCACCATGGTCGACTCGATGACGGAGATCGAATCGCTCGATTTCCCGGAGCCGTTCGGCAGGATGGAAGCGTTCCAGACCTCCGGCGGGACCTCGACGCTCCCCGAAACGTTCCTCGGCCGCGTGCGCGAGCTCGATTACAAAACGATCCGCTATCCCGGCCACTGCGCGAAGTTCAAGACGATGATCGACCTCGGGCTCTGCAGCAGCGAGAAGATCACCGTCGATGGCGTGCCCGTTTCTCCGCGACGGGTCCTCGGCGATCTGCTGGTGAAGAACCTCCCCGCCGGCGAGCCGGATGTCGTCCTCGTCCGCGTCGAGTTCGCAGGAGGAGGCAAGCGCCTCCGCTACGACATCATCGACAGTTACGACGAGACGACCGGCCTTTCCGCGATGATGCGTACCACCGCCTTCCCCGCCTCGATCGTGGCCTTGATGATGGCCCGCGGCCAGACGACGCAAAAGGGTGCATTACCGCAGGAGCGCTGCATCCCGCCCGAGCTGTTCATGCAGGAGCTGGCGAAGAGGAAGATCGTGGTGAAGGTGTCTTAGAGGCGCTTCGCGCGTTGTCGATTGTCGGTTATCCGTTGATTTCCGCTTCGCCGAGAGATCCGTTCAAAACAACCGGAGCTGCAACCAACCGACAACCGATAACCGACAACGCGCGAAGCGCATAATCACATCATGTACCTACTCCTCCGCTGGCTCCTCAACACCCTCGCCCTCTTCGTGGTGGTGCAGATCGTCCCCGGCTTTCACTACAGCACCATCGTTTCCTTGGCCATCGCTGCGCTGATTCTCGGATTGCTCAACGCCATCGTCCGGCCGATCCTTTTCCTCCTCACGCTCCCCCTCACCATCGTCACACTCGGACTCTTTCTCATCGTCCTCAACGCCATCATGCTCGAGCTGACGGCGTGGCTCGCTCCCGGCTTCCGGATCGACAGCTTCGGCGCGGCGGCCATCGGCGCCGTTGTTCTTGCCATCATTTCGTGGATCACGAACCGCATCGGCCGCGACCGCGAGCGGGACCGAGGCTGACACGAGGGCAGGCAATCCCGTACACTACCGGTCGAACTCAACAGGGAGCTTTGCTTTGAACATCATCAAAAACCGCGTCGACGACGTGACCGTGCTCGACATTCAGGGCGTCATCAAGCTTGGGGAAAGCGCCCGCGAGTTCTCGAGCTATCTCGAGAAGGTCCTCAACGACGAGACCGGCCCAGTGATGATCAATTTCGAAGCGATCAACTACATGGACTCCACCGGCCTCGGCGAACTGATCGGCTACCTACAGAAATTCGAAGACCGCCAGCGCAAGATGGCCCTCGTCAAACCGTCGCACCGCATCCTGGCCCTCCTCAAGATCACGAAACTCGACACCGTCTTCAAGATCTTCGACTCCCGCGAAGCGGCCATGGAGTACCTGACTGATTCGGCGGCCTGACGGCCCGTTGTCAGTTATCGGTTATGGCAGCGCTCAATCACTGATGACAACCGAGAACCGACAACGCGCGTGGCGCCCATTCCGGCGCAGTGTTAGCATTCCCCGCCGCTGATGACTCACACCCTCCTCCCCGTACTGATCATGATCCTGATCGCTGTCGTCGTCGGGATCGTCATGCTCGCGCTGGCCTGGTTCGTCGGCCGGCACGCCCGCACGGCCTCCAAGCAGGAGCCGTACGAAAGCGGCGTGCCTGCGCTCGATGAGAACCGCAAGCGCGTCAACGTCCGCTTCTACCAGATCGCCATGCTCTTCATCCTCTTCGACATCGAAGCGGCGTTTCTCTACCCCTGGGCCGTCATCTATCGCGACGCCGCCGCCGGCACGCAGGGCATGTTCCTCTTCGGCGAGATGCTCGTCTTCATCGTCCTTCTCGCCGTCGGCTACATCTATGTGTGGAAGAAGAAAGCATTCGACTTTTAGCTATGGCTGACCTCCATCCCGACAATCCCTACGCCCCCGACCGCTTCCCCGATCCGAAGAAGATGGTCGAGTTTCCGCCCGAGGCGAAGAAGAAGTTTGAGTACATCCTCACCAGATATCCGACTAAGGAAGCCTGCTTGCTGCCGACGCTCCATCTTGCGCAGGAAGTGTGGGGCTGGATCTCGCCAGAGACTGTTTTGTATGTCGGCACGCTGCTCGACCTCTCGCCGGCCACCGTCTTCGGCGTCGTCTCGTTCTACAACATGTACAACCAGAAGCCGGTGGGCAAATACCACCTGCAGGTTTGCACGAACCTGAGCTGCATGGTGCGCCGCGCGTACGACATTTACGACCATCTTTGCGACAAGCTCGACGTCAATCCCGGCGCGACGACGAAGGATGGTCAGTACACGGTCGTCGAGGTCGAATGCCTCGGCTCCTGCGGCACCGCACCGGTCGTTCAGGTCAACAACGACTATCACGAGAATATGAACGTCGAGAAAATGGATGCGCTGCTCGCGCAACTGAAATAGCAATGGATCCGATCAAAGTCCTTACCGCGAACATCGACAAGCCGAATTCCACGTCGATCGACGTTTATCTCGACGGCGGCGGCTACAAGGCTGCCGAAAAAGCGCTGAAGATGACCCGCGACGAAGTGACGCAACTCGTCAAGGATTCGGAATTGCGCGGCAGGGGAGGGGCCGGTTTCCCCACTGGGATGAAATGGAGTTTCGTTCCCAAGAACGCTCCCAAGCCGACCTGGCTGCTCTGCAATGCCGACGAGTCGGAGCCCGGCACGTTCAAAGACCGCGTAATCATGGAGCAGGATCCTCACCTTCTCATTGAAGGAATGATCATCTCCGGCTACGCCATTGGCTCCAATCCGATGTCGTACATCTACATTCGCGGCGAGTTTTATTACGGAGCGATGGTCCTCGAAAAAGCTCTCGATGAGGCTCGCGCCAAAGGCTACCTCGGCGCAAACATTCTCGGCAGCGGTTTCGACTTCGACATTACGGTGGCTCGTGGAGCCGGCGCCTATATTTGTGGCGAAGAAACAGGACTCATCGAATCCGTCGAAGGCCACCGCGGCCAGCCGCGTGTCAAGCCGCCATTTCCGGCTGTTATCGGCGTTTTCGGCGGTCCGACTGTAGTGAACAATGTTGAGACGCTGGCCTGCATCCCACTGATTATCGACAAAGGCGCGGATTGGTTCAAATCGTTCGGCAGCCCGAAAAATACCGGCCCGAAGCTCTATTGCGTCTCCGGCAGCGTGAACAAGCCGGGCGTCTATGAGTTCCCAATGGGCGTCAATCTCAAAGAGCTCATCTACGACCATTGCGGCGGCATCCTCAATGGCCGCAAGTTGAAGGCAGTCATCCCCGGGGGGGCCTCAGCTCCGATGTTCACGCCGGACGAGATCGACCTCCCCCTCAACTTCGACGCCATCCAGAAAGCCGGCTCCATGCTCGGCTCCGCCGGCATCATCGTCCTCGACGACTCCGTCTGCATCGTCGACGCCGTCTGGCGCCTGGCCAAATTCTTCGCCCACGAATCGTGCGGCCAATGCACTCCATGCCGCGAAGGCACCAACTGGCTCGAGTCTGTCCTCGACCGAATCGAACGCGGCGAAGGCCGCCCCCAGGACGCCGATTTGTTGCTCTCAATGTCCGACAACATCGGCGGCAAATCCCTCTGCGCCCTCGGCGACGCCGCCATCGGCCCGGTAATCTCCTCGGTCCGCAAGTTCCGCGACGAATACCTGCATCACATCGAGCACAAGAGCTGCCTGCCGGAGACGGTGCGGTATCGGCGACTGGATATGCCGGTAGCGGCGCATTAGAAAGCCGAGAGGCTGTGATGTTCGGGCAACCATTCGCAGTTCCGGCTCTGTTGCTTTTCATCGTCTCTGTGCCGCTCATTCTTGGCGTGATTCCGCGCAATCGCTATTACGGATTCAGAGTCGCGAAGACACTCTCGGACGACGGAATCTGGTATCGCGCAAATCGGGTGGCGGGGGTGACGCTCATGATCACCAGCGGCGTGTACGTTTTCGTCGCGATCGCCTGGCCTTACGATCGTGCGGCGATCGACAACTTTTCGACCTGGTTGGTCCATCTGGCGGGATTCGCCACTCCGCTCGCCGTAGGACTCATCATAGACGCGTGGTACGTGAAGAGTCTTTGATCGAACCTGAACAACGTTAAGTCACCGTTCTCCAATGCAATCCCAGCTCGCAATCCCAGAGATACTTTCCGACATTTGATTTCGTTGTCCGCACCGATATTTCGCGGGACGATGGGCGGGGAGTCGTTGGGATCGTTGCATCGTTGATTGGGATCGCGTTGGTTGTGAAGTTGATGCGATCGAGCGAACGACTACAGCGTCCAGCAACTTCGCCAGTATCGATCGCTTAATCGGTTGTGCGCGGGAACCGTGATCTTTCGAAGGCCGTCCGGAGTTTGTCGATGCATCCGAATATGACTGAGCGACGGAACCTTACTCAAACGACGAGCTCGGCAGTCTCGAGTCCTTCAGTGGCCGCCAGATCATCGTCGACGGGCTCCAGATACAACTCGATCGCTTCACGAATGTTGGACAAAGCCTCATCGCGGGAGTCGCCTTCGCTGATGCAGCCTGGCAATGTCGGCACATAAGCTGTGTACCCGCCCTCATCGCTCGGTTCGAGAACAATCCGCAGCTTCATATCGGCATCATACCTCCCCCTTCTCCAACGCCGCCCGATCCCACCCGCCCGCATCGGCGGCGGCGTCATACGTCGATTGGCAGAAGCGGAGCAGCGCGTCCTCGGGATCTGGTGATTCACGAACGGCGTCGTAGGGGAGGATGAAACCGGGAAGGGTGCCGTAGAACGCGGCGGCAGGCTCGACGTGTGCGTCCTTGAAGCCGGCGGGCTCCGGCGCGGCATAGGCGTAGTAGGCCGGATCGGGATAGGCACCGCCGCCCGGCCACCAGCCGACGCTGCTCACCTCGTGCGAGTACGCTTCGCGCGTCATCGCATCCAGCTTCGGGTTCTCCGGTGCGCGGCGGCCGGAGAAACGGGTTACGGCCATGTCGAAGCTGCCCCAGAAAAAATGGACCGGGCTGCATTTGCCGATGAATCCGCTGCGGAAACGGTGCATCACGCGGTCAGTAAAGATGAGGATGCGATGGAAGCGCTCCACCGCGTCGCGATCGTACGAATCGTGCACGTAGTCCTCGGCAAACGGAATCGGATTGTCGACCTCATCCGGTTTGGCGTGGATCTTCACATCGATCCCGAGCTCATGCAGGCGGCCCATCGTCTCGGCGTAGAAATCGGCTACCGAGCGAGGGGCGAGCGGGATTCGTCCATGCTTGCCGTCGCTGAGGCGGATTACGAGCTGGTGATCGATGAAATCGAATTCGATGTCAAAAACGCGATCGTGATACGGGATGGCCGAGGTCGTCAGGCCCCGCGCGCTGACATAGAGAGTGGAGTGCCACCAGTGATTCACCGGCGGCGTGAGGGCCATCCGGACCTTGCCGACGATCTGCGTCCACATGTGCAGCGTGTCGCAGGTCGGCTTCCATTCGGGGAGCGGAAGGGTCGTGAGCGCGTTTGGCATCCCGCGATTATGAACCTGGCAGGCCGATTGCGATTATTGAGGACAGCAGTCAACGGTCCAAAGGAGACAACATGAACAGGACAAAGAACTTAGCAGCACAAGTGGCGGGGGCGATGGCGATCGCGGCGCTCCTCGGAACGTCCGCTTTCGCGGAAACCCGTCACTCGGATGCGACGGAGCGCGATCGCTCCCAGCAGTCGAATGACCATCGCGGCAGCCGCGATGGCAACAGGCAGTCGCACGAGCGCCGCGACAATACGAACAACCAGTCGCTCGATCGCCGCGGCAATGCCAGCAATCGGTCGCAGACGTCTCAGCGGAACGATGCGCGCGTGACCGCGCCGCAGACCTCCGAGCGCCACGACTGGCGCGGCAACAACAACCGGTTCGACAACCGCACGCATGTGGACAGCAACCGGTTCGATAACCGCACGCACGTCGATAACCGCGGATTCGATCGTTCGCAGAGCTACCGCAACAATCGGTTCGACGACCATGGCCGCAGCAGGATCTCCATTCACGGCCGCGTCAGCCGTTTCGTCCACGAGCGCGGCGGTTATCGCGTGTGGGTCGACGGCGGCCGGTATCCGGTCTGGATTCCTGAGGCGCGCATCAGCCTCTTCCCGCACCTGCGCGTCGGCGTGACGCTCGGATTCGGTGGCTACTACGATCCGGCCGGTTATCTCGAGGCCTATGACTACGACGGAGGGTCGGCGTACAGCGCCGGCCTGCTGCGCGGAGTCGTCGAGACGGTCGACTATCGCCGCGGCACACTCGTTCTTCGCGACGTCAGCGGCAACTTCGTGACGACGCTCATCCGCGACCGCCGTCTGGAAACGCTGAGCCCCGGCGACTACGCCGAAATCTCCGGCGACTGGACGCGCAGCGGAGTATTCGAAGGATTGCGACTCGTGAACTGATGGCGCTTCGCGCTACTGAGGCGCTTCGCGCGTTGTCGGTTGTCGGTTTTCAGTTGTGGAGGAGCCGGAGCGTCTTGCTCCGGCTCCTCTTGCTTTTGCTTTTGCTTTCCCGACAACCGACAACCGACAACCGACAACGGCCGCAGGCCCACCCGTGAGCCCCATCACGCCTCCTCTTTCGAATTGCGGTACAGTTCGGCCCACAAATCACAGGAGAAAAACGATGCGCAAAGTATTGTTCGTAATCGCTTCAATCACCTTGTTCGTCTCTTCGGCGTTCGCTGCGAAGCCGGTGCTGGCAGTCGCCGAATTCCGCAACGACACGTCGGCAGGCTGGTGGTCGTCCGACGTCGGTAGTGACCTGGCCGGGATGCTGAGCAACGAGCTGGCCGGCACGGAGAAGTTCAAACTTGTCGAGCGCCACAAGCTCGGCGCCGTCCTCGAGGAGCAGGACCTGGCCCAGTCCGGCCGCGTCAAGAAGTCGACCGGCGCGAAGCTCGGCCAGATGACCGGCGCGCAGTATGTCGTCGTCGCCACCGTCAGTGCCTTCGATGCCAAGACGCGCGATACCGGCGGCGGGATCAGTTTCCACGGCATCGGCCTCGGCGCGAAGCAGGAAGAGGCGTACATCGCCGTCGACCTGCGCGTCATCGACACGACCACCGGCGAGATCGAGTTCACGCGCACTGTTGAAGCGCGCTCCACCGGCGGTGGCGTCGGTGTCAGCGTCTACCGCGGCGGTTTCGGCGGCAATCTCTCGAACTACGAGAAGACGCCCACCGGCAAGGCCATCCGCGCCGTGATCATGGAAATCTCCGACTACCTCGGGTGCGCGATGGTGGACAAGGATGCCTGCCTGGATGAATACAAGGCCAAGGATCAGTCGCGCCGCGCCAAGACGAAGAAGTCGATCAAGCTCGATTGATTCTCAACTCAGTTAGTGAAAGTGAAAAGCGCCGCTTCGCAGCGGCGCTTTTTGTTTTTTGTGGTGAGTGGACTATTCGAGATTGATGCTTCCGTTCGCCGTCTGCAGTTGCATGCGGCAGGCGCCGTTGCCGATCGTTCCGCGGAGCGAGTTGTCCGACTTCGACGTCATCGAGATCGGGATCTCCGTCGTGATCGAGCCGAAACTGGTGCGCGCGTCGACCTGGTAGCCGCCGTTGCGCGGAACATCGAGCCGGATCGAGGCGAAGCTCGTCTTCAGATTGATGTCGGCGCATGCTCCGCGAAGATCGGAGACGGAGATCGAGCCGTTCGCATTCTCCACGGTGACGCGGCCGGCGATCGTCTTCAGCAACACCGGTCCGAAGCTCGTGTGCACGCGCGCGCCGCCGGAGACATCGGTGGCCGTGACGCCGCCGTTGGCGTTGTCAACGTCGAGCGTTCCCTTGATCAGCTCCGCGCGCGCCAGGCCGAAGCGCGTGTCGATGTTCAGATTGCCACGGATGTCGACGGCCGTGACGTTGCCGTTGGCGTTGGTGATACGCGTCGGCCCGCCGATGTCGCGGATGGAGATCGTGTCGAAGCTGCCGGTGATCGTGGCGCCGCCGCCGACGTGCGAGCCTTCGATCTTGCCGTTGTTCGCGCTGATGAGGAGATCGTGGCCGATGTTCACGAAGTCGGTCGAGGCGAACGAGTTCTTGATCGAAGCGCGGCCTTTGATGTCGCGCACTTCGACGCGGCCATTCGCATTGTTGAGATCGAGGTCGCCTGAGACGTTGGCGATGGTGACGCTTGCGAACGAGTCCACCACGGTCGCGTTCCCATTCACATCGCGCAGCTCCACGGAGCCGTTGGCGTTGCGGATGCTGACGTTGTGCGCATCGTTGACGTTCACCGAGCCGAAACGATTGGTGATGCCGAGGGTGCCGTCGACGTTGACCACCCGCACGAAGCCGTTCGCGTTCTGCACGGTCGTATCTCCGGCGCTGTTCTCGACGGTCACCGAGCCGAAGGCATTCTCCACGCGCTGCGTTCCGCGGCTGTCGCGCAGTGCAATCGATCCCTGTGCATTCACGATCTCGCTGGCAGCGTGGATGCCTGCCACATCGATGCTGCCAAACTTGTTATGAACCGTGAGCGGCGCACTGGCCGGCATCGTCACATCGAGGTCGACGGAGTACGAGAGCGAAATGTGCCCGTGATAGTGAATCTCCGGATATTCGGTCTTGATGGTGATGCCGCTGGATGAGGCATTGGAAACCGAGACGCTGATGTCCTTGCCGATCTCGGAATCCGAGGCGCGGATCAGCGCGTGAACGCGAACCTCGTTGCCGCTGCCGGTGCGCACTGAGACCGCGCCCATGGAATGGTCGATGGAAATGCGGCCGCCCTGGTACGTCTGCGTCTTGCTGAACGTGCGCTCGAAGCGATCCGCATAGAGAGTCGGCGCGGCTGCGAGCAGCAGTGTGGTGATGAGCAGCTTATTGATTCGAAGCATGGTTTCCCTCCCGCAAGACGTCCTGCAGCGTCCGCTGTTTTTCTGAGTACATCGTCAGCAGTTGCGTGCGGAGATATGCGTTCTGTCGGTTGTGATCGATGGCGGTCTGACACTGGGCGATGGCATCGTCGAGCATCATCAGTTTGTCTTTGTAGCTGACCAGGAGCGGTGTTGACGGCTGTTCGAGTTTGGCGGCCGCGATCGACTCCAGATGGTTGATTGCAGCGATGTGCGCTTTTTCGGCGCGCTCCACCTCATCGACGGCTGATGCCTTGAGGATGGTCTCGTCGAAGTCCGCGGCGTGCATGCGCCGTTGCGCGATCCAGGCGGTTGCGCCGAGTGCTGCGAGGAGGAGAAGGGCGGCAGCGACCTGCCACACGCGCGTCCGCGTGCCGCGATGCTCGTTACGGATGGCCTTCTCGATGCGCGGCCACAGCAGATCGTTGTTCCACGTCGCGTGAAGGTCCCGCGCGGTGTCGGAGATCTCGTTCCAGCCGGCCAGCTTCTGCATGCAGGCGTCGCACGACTGCGCGTGCCGCGCGGCGACTTCGAGCGAGAAGCGGTCGCCTTCGAGAAGGAGATCGTCGAGTTGGTTGCAGGTGATGGTCATGATGATTTCCACTTTTCCTGGAGCTGCTTCTTGGTCGAGAAGAGAATCCACTTGGAGTTCCCTTCGGTGATGTCGAGGATTCCGGCGATCTCGGCGTGGCTGAGACCTTCGATCTCGAAAAGGGCGAAGACGGTGCGGCGCTGCTCGGGCAATTCGTTGAGGAGCTTGCGCAGCGCCATCCGCTTGACGTCGTCGACGGCGTTCGCGGCACGGCCGCCTGCGATCAGGTCGTCGATCGGCGCTTCCCGGATTCTGCGGCTGCGTTTTCGCAGCATGTCGTAGCAGGTGTTGATGAGGATGCGATACAGCCACGTGGTGAAGGCCGCTTCCCCGTTGTAGCTGGACGCAGCCCGATGCACCTTGAGAAACGTCTCCTGCACGGCATCCTCGGCGTCCGAGACGTTTCCGAGCTGGTTGTAGGCGATCGATTTCATCCGCTCGCCATGCCGGTCGTAGATCGAGGCGAAGACGTCGGAATCGCCGCCGGCGCAGGCGCGCGCCAGGCGAAGGTCGTCTTCGCTCAAGCGCGGCGGCGGTTCCGGTGGGATCGTCAGGGTCACAGGCCTGGGCAAGTCTACGGCTGAGGCTACAGCGTCCATCGGTCTGCGGGGATAGACGCCGGTGAGGGGAGAAGGTTAGAAAACGTAGGTCGGACTCTCCAGTCCGACCGGCTGACCGAGGTCGGAAGACTCAGTGACGGTGGGTATTTAGAAGAGGTCGGACTGGAGAGTCCGACCTACGTAAGTCCGACCTACGTAAGTCCGACCTGGGGAACATCGTTACGGCGACACCGCCGTCCAATGCCCGGCCACCGGCAAATCGCTGCCGCTGCCGAAGACGAAGTTGATGTCGGGACCTTCGCCCAGTCTTGTCTCCAGCGACATGGTCGCTGTCGATGGATGAAACAGCCCGAGCCGGCGGCGTCCGAACCCGCTCCAGTCGCCGGTCAGCGGCAGGTCGCCAATGAATCCGAATGCCGAGCTGCCGTTCGTCTCGAAGAAGTCGCTGGTCACCAGGAACACGCCGCTATGAAAGACGCCGATGCTGTCCTTTCCGTCGCCGTCCCAGTCGCCCGTCACCGGCAGATCTCCCACCGATCCGAATTGCCGCGTGAGCGTGGTGATTCTGATGATCACTATCTGCGGAGGACATCCGTGACAGGGGCCGGCGACCGTCGTCGTTTCCGGCACGCGCAGAATGAATGTGCTGGTGTTCGGTCGATAGACTCCGATGTCGTCGATGCCGTCGCCGTTCCAGTCTCCGGCGACCGGCATATCGCCGGCTTGTCCGAACGAAAGCGGATCGATCGGTTCGATCGTCGTCAATGTAAAGCAGCGGGTACAGGTGGCAGTCGTGATGACGCCGCGGAGGAACGTGCCATCGCGGAAGACGCCAAGGTCGGTGCGGCCGTCGCCGTCCCAGTCGCCGGCGACCGGCTGGTCTCCGGGCTGGCCGCCGAAGGTGAACGTCAGATTGGGACTGCCCGCGGTATTGGAAGTGCGCAGGAGCCACTGGCCGGTGGTGGGACGGTAGACGCCGACGGTGGCGGTGAGAAATCCGGACTGCCATGCCGGATAGTCCTCGACGATGAAATTGTTCGTCAGCCGCGACTGAGAGCTGCCGTCAAAGTTCATGACGTAGATCTCGTGATTGCCGTCGCGGTCGCTGATGTAGGCGATCTTCTTTCCGTCGGGCGAAACCGTGGGAAAAAAGTTGTTGCCGGCCGACGTGAGCTGCACGGGATTCGTGCCGTTGATGTTCATCACCGTGATTTGCCGGGTGGACAGAGAGCGCGTGAAGACGATTTTCGTACCGTCGCCGGAGAATTTCGGCTCCTGATCATCGGCCGAACTGTAGGTCACTCTCGTCTGGGCAGTGCCATCCTTGGCCATCACGTAGATCTCGTTGTTGCCGTCCCGGTTGCTGCGAAAGACGATTCGTTGTCCGTCGGGCGACCATGACGGCGCAAAATCACCGGCGGCATTGCTCGTCAGGCGCGTCTGGTTGTTGCCGTCGGCGTCCATGACGTAGATCTCGAAATTGCCGTCGCGCGAGCTGTGGAAGGCGATCTTTGTTCCGTCCGGTGACCACGACGGAGCGATGTTCATTGCGGCGGCCGAGGTGAGCCTCGTTTGGTTCGTGCCGTCGGCATCCATCACGAAGATGTCGAAACCTCGGTTGAAGGAGATTTTCGAGCCGTCCGGCGACCACGTCGGACCGAAGTCGCTGGCCGCATTGTTGGTCAGCCGCGTCTGGCCGGTGCCATCCGGATTCATCACATAGATCTCCTCGTTACCGTCCCGGTTGGTGTCGAACGCGATCTTCGCGTTGAGGTGTTTCGTTGCGGCGCTGAGCTGCCCGGCAACGAGCGTGAGACAGACCATCGCAAACACAGACCATGACTTGAGCGAACGCATAGGTTCTCCTTCCCTGCGGGTTAAGATTGATGTTCCGGTGCTGACAATCTGGAGCAGGGAGAGCGCGAAGTCGTGAGACTCGGATGAATCGCCGTTGAAAGTTCGATGAAAACTTATCGCTTCGGACCATTCAGTCTCGATCCCGTACAAGGAATCCTCTCCGCAGGCTCTTGCGAGATTCCCCTCGGCGGCAAAGCATTCGAGACGCTGGTCTTCCTGGCCGAGAATGCCGGCCGCGTGGTGTCGAAGCGAGAGCTCATCGACCGCGTCTGGCCCGATAGTCACGTCGAGGACAACAACCTCGCGCAACACATTTCGCTGGTGCGGAAGACGCTCGCTGTATTCGATCCGAAGACGGAGTACGTGCAGACGATGGCGCGCCGAGGCTACCGGTTCGCGGCGGCGGTGGAGACTTCAGCCGAGACTGCGGCCGCAACGCTGCACGAGCCGCCACGGACACGCTACGCGCGCAGCGGAGACGTCAACATCGCCTACCAGGTCATCGGCACCGGGCCGATCGATCTGGTCTTCGTCATGGGCTGGGTCTCCCATCTCGAGATGTTCTGGGCCGAGCCGTCGTTCGCGCGTTTTTTGACACGATTGAGCAGCTTCGCGCGGCTGATCGTCTTCGACAAACGGGGCACCGGCCTGTCGGACCGCGTTCCGCTTTCGCAACTCCCTTCACTCGAAGTGCGGATGGACGACGTCCGCGCGGTGATGGCGGCGGCCGGCTCGCGGCGCGCAGTGCTGATGGGCGTTTCGGAGGGAGGACCGCTGACGGCGCTGTTCGCGGCGACCTATCCGCAACTCGTTGCGGGCGTGATCATCATCGGCGGGTACGCGCGCCGGCTGTGGGCGCCCGACTACCCGTGGGGTCCGACCGCGGAGCAGCGCGAGGCGTTCATCACGGCCCTGGAGCGCGACTGGGGCGGGCCACTCGGAATCGAAGATCGCGCCCCGAGCCTGGCAAACGATCCGGAGTTTCGACGCTGGTGGGCGACTTACCTGCGCATGGGAGCCAGCCCGGGTGCCGCCGCCGCGCTGACACGGATGAACGCCGAAGTCGACATCCGGCACGTGCTGCCCAGCATCCACGTCCCGACGCTCGTTATTCACCGGACCGGAGATCGCTGCCTTCGCATCGAGGAGGGGCGCTTTCTCGCCGAGCGGATTCCCGGCGCGAGGATGGTCGAGCTGCCGGGCGACGACCACCTGCCGTTCGCCGGCGATCAGGATTCGATTCTGGCCGCGGTGGAGAGGTTCATCGGCGAGCTTCGCGACTCGCCGGAGCCTACGCGCGTCCTGGCCACTTGTCTTTTTGTTCGCACCGACGGCGAGACCGGGCGTCTCACGGAGCTCGATGACGAAGCGCGGCGCGAGATCGAATGGTTTCACG
>Ga0307511_10004855_pt1 | contig 13740 bp, 20 predicted proteins | sample 13_EM_MG_FD_200266 | JGI IMG/M metagenome (GOLD analysis project Ga0307511, IMG submission 200266) | Populus trichocarpa ectomycorrhiza microbial communities from riparian zone in the Pacific Northwest, United States - 13_EM | ecosystem: Host-associated > Plants > Roots > Unclassified | place...
AACTCTATGCCCCCTGAGCCCGCCCCTCGTTATATCCATTGACCAGGTCGATTATCCGCCTCCCCATTGCCTTCGGCAACAGGCGCCCCATGCAGTCGCTTACATCCTTGTCCTTCCTAAATAGTACGTAGTACTGGATCTTCGGACGAATTGAATGTGACTCCCAGAGTTGAGCGAGGAGGCGGTCAAGTCTCAACCACTGCCCGCAAAGATGTTCTCCAATGGATTGCCTTACATTGGCACCAACAGAATGGGCAGAGTCGAAATACACGTGGATGGAGACTTGTCGTAGATCCAGGTGCTCGGGTGTGATTGTTTGGAGCGCGGTAGCAATCCAGTCGACGCAACACGTGTTGACCCGAAAAGACACATCTCTGAGACTTGTCGCCCTCGAGAGGTCAACTGAAGTTGACCTTGACTTGACTGGAAACGGAAATGAGTTATCGCGGGGACGCCGCTGTCGAATGGACGTACTGAGGACTCCATCACAAGTAACATCAAGAGATTCGAGACTATGAGAGCACTTCCTAACCAACGCCGACGCCAACAACATATCTTCTTTGGGAACGCACGTTAAATCGAGCGCGCGGAAGTGGATACCACTCGGTAGAGACAACAGCCAATGTGCGAGATATTTCAGCCCTCCAGTCAGGAGCGTAAGAGATCCGGTAAATGCGGGTGAGGTTGAGGGCTGGGCGGTTACAGATGGCTCGTCGAAACCATCACCGTTGTCGCTCAACTCTGTGTCGTGACTGAAGGTAGTCAAGTTCTCGAGAAGAGGGAACGAAAGGATGAGGGTGATCGCCGGCTCATAGGGGTGGCATCCAACTTCTAACCGGGTGACCTGCGAAAAAGCTTTGATCCAACCACCCTCTCTAGCATCCGCAGGCGTAACCTCGTGGAGGCAGTTGATGAATAAAGTTTTGGTGTACCACCCGGGTGAGGTCGAAGGATCCGGAAACGTCCCCTTCCACGATTGCAGTTTCTTTGCGCCATCGAACCTGATTTCGGCGAAGAGGTGTTTTCGTGCGCGCGGGATCCACGATTTGGAGACGAGACAGCAATGCTTCAGCGCGGTATCTCTCCGGTGTAGGAGGTCGACGATGTGATTCAGTAGTTCTGGTGGGAGGTGTACTGGATCTGACATTGTGGTTCGGACCAAGAAGGTAAAAACATCCGCTTAGACGCTGATCTTGGTGCCTCCCCGACGACTTTTTCCACCATACCGACCCTCAAACTTGGATCAGTCCCCAACGAGAAACCAAACTCCTCCTCACACAACCGTAAATTCAAAAGGAACTCTTCCCTGTGCGCACGAGCCAAGCACAGACACAGGCAAATTTGAAACTCCTAAGAGAGATTCCTCCAAAGTAAAACTCGTGGTGGATGAGTCTGGGGGTTCCGGGTGAGAGCGGGGGCACGCCCTCTGAATATCGAGTCGGCTCAACCTTAAGTAATCATGTTGAGGGCGTTGCTGAAAGCATCAGCCTGTGACAGAGGTAAACGATTGGGTCCCGATCGGTGATCGTTCGAATCCACGGCTCTCTGAGTCTCACGGATGTCAACAGCAGACTCAACCTGTCAAGTGTATCCAAATGGAGCACCACAGTGAAAGTGCAGATCCCGAAGCTCAGTGTTCTCCCAAACGGCCCCGCCATTCCAGGAACCTGCACGCTCACCCAACCCGTCTCCTCTTCTCCACGATAGACACCATCCGCCTCCACCGCTGGCCCCCCTCGCGTTTGCCCCCTTCTGCCCACGGAGCTCGATCCAGATGGCGCTCACGACACTGACGACGCGTCCGTGCAGCCCACCAACGCGTCATGCGACCCGGCGGTCAGAGGGCGGTGATGCAGCCTGGATACCCTACATAGGATGCCAGAAACCACAACGTCATTAACGCGGCCAGAGGTGAGCGACATCCATATATACCGTGGGTAAACATCCGCTGATTTCGTTTGTGGGTTTTCTACAAGAGCACCAGCGAACTGGTGGATTCGGATAAACAAACTGAGCGGAGGTTACCCCAGCATCCACTGCCTCGTGTATCGTTCACCATACCTTCCCTAGAATACTGCCAGTCACCACCCTGTGGAACTTCACCCTGATGGGGGAGACGAAAGTGGAAGTCTGGCAACGTTTTCTACGGGTGTCTTCCCAGTAGGTGAGTAATGAAACCACCCTTATCCCCACCATCTGCAACCCTCAGGTGAAGTTCACACGCTAAAGGAGCACATCCCAAGCTCGCTTCTCGCTCATACCGGACCGTAAGGTGTTCCAATACGATGGATGCGATCCAGTACACGTTACCCCTGCTTGGGATGGAGTTTGGGTCCGATGGATGTTGATGACGAACGGTAGAAGTACGCAAAAAACTAAGTATCGTTGGTTTCAAATCGAGTTCACCAATATTGACGCCCACAGTCCACACGAACCTGAAACGCACGAGAAGTTGCCTACACGTGAGTGAGCGTTCGGCTTCCTCCGGGGGTGGCGCCCGTCGAAATCCATTCCGTTCCTGGAAATACCCTGTGAATTTCTCAAATGCTCTGTGCGCACTGAAAAGCTACCAAGAACGAATGTTGGGCTGTGTGGCTCTCGGTGGCGCGTGCTGCCTGAGGGCTGGACAAACCCGTGGCAAACTCTCAGCCCACGATCCCGAGCGATGCATATATCATTATGTCATGAGGCCTCACCTCCGGCATGAGTTCCTGCAGGGATCCGCATTCCTGCTCAGTCCCGCTGCCCTCCACCATCCAACCCACTACTCTCATGGAGTTGGGCCCTCAAGCGTTCTGGGAAACCGTGCTTGACACCATCGACGTAGCAATCCGCATCTTGGGCCATGTACTATCGTCCAAGGAAGGTAGAGAGTTCATCTGCGGTCTAGGACCCAGGGATGCCGGCTTGTGTCTTGAATTACTGGATCGCGTGAGTCGATATCCCCCTTCCCGTGTTCCTTATACAGCTTTGCAGGCTCTAGCAGGTCGCCCCCTTGACGGAAAGTTGAAAAAGACATTCCTCCTCACAATAATTACGCTGGCTGGTCGCTATGGGCGGTTCCCCGGTTCACTCGCAATAACAGATCAGATTGAAGTCTCGGATAAGATTATCGCATCAGGTGGCTTTGCGGATGTCAAATATGGAGTGCGCAGGAATCATCCAGTGGCGGTGAAGGTTTTGCGAACCCCTTCAGGGAGCGACATGGAGGAGGTCCGAAAGGTAAATGGCTCCCTCCCGTTCGAGGCGAATATTGAACCCTTAGTACCAGCGGTTCTGTAGGGAGGTTGTTCTCTGGGGCTCATTGTCCCATCCAAATGTCCTGAAGCTCCTCGGCGTCCTGGGAAATATCAATTCCTGCCATTTTTCCGCCGTCACAGAACTGATGGCACGTGGAAATGTCATGCAGTATATCAGAACGAATCATGCCAATAGGTTGGAACTGGTATTGCTTCCCTTCCTCATACGTCAACCTACCCGGTCTCACGAAACGTAGTTGCACGGCGTGGCCCAAGGTCTCAAGTACATTCATGATGCAGGTCTTGTTCATGGAGACCTCAAAGGCGTCTGTGCTACTTGTCGTTTCGAGCGATCCCTTGGACTGACGTGTAACAGGCAAACATCCTCATAAACGACGATGTACCCCCTCGTGCCTGCCTCGCCGATTTCGGGTCTACGATGATGGTCCTCGAGCCGGACCATCCAGAGTCTGCCCGTGCGGTGGCGGAAGGTGGCACGTTCTCATTCATGGCTCCAGAGGTTTTGGTCCCCGCAAAGTTTGGATTGGAAAATTCCATTCCCACGCAGGAGGCAGACATATTCGCCTTCGGGCTCGTCATACTTCAGGTATCCTGTCCGAGTAATCCCCAACACTCCACGTGGGCATCCTGACTCGTTTAGGTTCTCACTGGGAAACCGCCACTCAATTACGCTACAATCCATGAATGCACGCATGCGATCGTCGAAGGCGTACGGCCAGGAAAACCAGACAACGATGAGGTTATCGGACTCTCACCCGCTCTGTGGGGGCTTACACAAGCATGTTGGGGTGAAGACAGGATAGGACGGCCGAAGATTCACGCAGTTGTAGATATCGTTCGCGATGCGGCTGCGAGATGGCACACTCCCATGCCCCCATCTAGTCCGCGTGATGCTGAGGGTCCAACTTCCGCGCAGTCAGATGCGGTACCAGCAGACCATAACAGTTTGTTATTTATTCCCACCTACCACTCAGCGAATACTTGGATCTGACCTGCCGTTATGACTGGACAATGATAGCCTCTCGTTCCCCCGTTCCCAAGGTGGCGGCCCCGGAGCCGATCACAGGAGAGTCGCGCGATCCGGCTGTCATAGGTGCCCTCCCTGCACCCCAGAGAAACCTTCGTAAAGAATGGCGCCCTCTTGCGCGCCTCCGTGACGTGGTAAACAGAAAGTCACTTAATAACCTCAAACGAGCCCGCAACAGCTATGCGATTGCCTCCGGAGAGATTCAAATCAGGAACACTGACACCATAGCACACCCCATTGAACGATGGGGACAAGTCACTCGTACGAATAACAGAGCTGAATCGGTTCGGATCCTGGCCGAGATTTTGGTGCATAAGGAGGGTAGAGATTTTTTCTCGCGCCTGGAACGCGAAGACGCTGAATTATGCATCGAGATTTTGGATCACGTGGGCTGCCGTTCCCCTCATCTTTCTGTTTTGTCACCTGAACCGAGTTTTAGGGAATCTCTAAACACAACCTCCAGTGGGCCGAGAAGCAGGCGTTCTGTATAGCGCTAAGGAGGCTGGCCGCAATTTATGGGCGATTGCCAAATTCCCTCATGGTAGCAGGTAAAATTGGGGGTTCGGACCAGATACTCGTGTCGGGTGGGTTCGCAGACATTAGGACAGGAAAGTACATGGGACGCCTCGTCGCGGTGAAGACTTTGAGAGTCCCACTGCAGAACGACTTCTCGCAGATTCGGAAGGTGGGTGTTGACAGTGCTATCTTCACCGATTTGGGGATGGACTAAGTCAGTGAATTCCAGAAATTCTGCAAAGAGGTTGTCCTCTGGAGTACACTCTCCCATCCGAATGTCTTGAAACTCACCGGGGTTCAGGGGGACATGGAGAAAGGGCAATTCGTCACAGTGTCAGAATGGATGACGCACGGGAACATTATGGAATACATACAAGACAACCACGTCAACAGACTAGAACTGGTGTGTGCCCTCATTCTCCCTGTTACTTCCCTCGCTAAGGTATAAAAACAGTTGCGCGGGGCAGCGCAGGGTCTGAAATACCTCCATGGCATGAAACTTGTTCACGGGGATCTCAAAGGAGTTTGTACCGCTTCACTTCATAACTGCCCCACGTGCCTGACAGCCTGAAAGGCGAATATCCTCATTACCAACGACACGCCTCCTCGTGCTTGTCTTGCAGACTTTGACTTCATGACCATGATCCTCGACCCAGATCATCCGGTGTCATGCAGTGTGCGACTGGAGGGAGGCACGACCACTTTTATGGCTCCAGAACTGTTGATGCCCTCGAAGTTCGATGCAAACGATTCACTCCCAACCACCGAGGCAGACATTTATGCGTTTGGAATCGTGATTTTCCAGGTACGTGTGCAGTGTTTTCGAGCGCGGAGGTATAAATATTTATACTTTATCTAGGTCCTTGTGGGAAAGGTGCCATTTGGTGAACTCCGGCTAGCGGAGCTGGGATACGCTGTGATCGAGGGGAGGCGGCCAGAAAAACCGGAGAACGCTTCAACTACTGGGTTTTCCGACTCGCTGTGGGATTTTGTGCAACTCTGCTGGAATGGAGATAGAAAACAGCGGCCGAATGTCGCGAGCCTTGTAGCGCACCTTAGTGAAGCTGCCGCGAACTGGGACGAGCTCATGCCGCCATACGACCCCATCGAGGGCGTCACTCATGTCACGCGCGGGGAGCGGTCAGATTTGATGGAAAACCGTGAGCTCAAGATACTGATCCTTTGAAATCCATTGCTGAACAACTACACAGGCAGAGTCGCAGATCTGTCGACATTACTGCCCCGTGTTGGGGAACATTGCGAGACTCGTAACGCCCGTTCACCGCCAAAATATCCTACCACAATACGAGATCGACACACAGACTCGCGGGGAAAGTCGCGGCTGATTGTCCCATCCTCGACGGGAATATTCGCTCCGCCACGGAGCCAACCCTTCCAGGCGCATATCTCCGAAAATGGGAACCATCAAGTGTTCTCCCGAATGTCACCGGGAGCGTCCGCAGCGCTAGGTTAGCTGATAGTGTAGTGCGCATGAGATAAGTAGTATTACCACAGAGCACACGTTGCCCGGCCGATTTCTTTCCAACGACAGAACGTTTCTTGGCAGGAGCCCTCTCATGGAGATCCCGTTATCATAATCACGACCCACCAATACCAGAAAATATACCCCTTCGACTCGCGAGCCCTTATTCTACGCTTTACTCCGTCCCTTTACACGAGTTTCCATCACGAGTCAGGGACAACGTCAGGTTCAGGTGTAATGTTTGTCCGCTGAAAACACACTGGTCAAGCGAGTGGGCCAACTGAGAGGAAGATCTAAGGGCTCGCCTGATTTATGACAGAGCACTAGCCTCACCGGCTGGTTGACGACCTACTAGTCCAATCATGGAGTTCGATCCGGGGTCCTCGTGATGGCCTAACCTACCGTATCAGGCTGGAGTCGACACAGACGTGGATTCCTGTAGGCGTCCACGAAGGGCTGAGATGTAATAGGAAACCACGCGTAAACACAGTCCAAAACAGGCGAGGGGGAGTCCCAATGAGCAGTGGAGAGAGGAAGTTCCACCCGCAACCAACCCTTACGCCAGTGCTCCCCACATGAGGATTTAACGGTCTCGCGGACCACGCACGCGTGGCGCCCCTCATTGACGCGCAATCAGCCAGACTGGGGTGAAGTTTCAAGGCGCCCTGAGAAGTGGGCCTCGGGTTGTTCAGAGGGAAGTTTTGTCCTCCTGTCAGTGGGATGGTGCATTGCATCACGACAAAAGGGTCATATACAGGCCTATAACGCAAGACCCCAAAACAATAGTAGGCTCGAAAACCAAACAAGATCCCCGTACTTGCCCGCTCCACCGCGAGGAACGAGCATCTGTTCAAAGGGGATCCTTCAATGAGCTAAAGCGCAGTGTGGCCTCTGCTACCGTTCCGAATCTCTGGCACCTCAAGCGCCATGGCGGCGCTGTATTCCTTTGGTTTCTGCGACCGTAGAATGCCCTCGTAACATGTGACCGCTTCGTCGACGGTACCACCTTAGCAGCCGGTAAAATATGCCACCCGCATGCTTCTCTACGTCAGCTCTCGTAGGAGGGGCGGCGACTGGCGGATGTGGCTCGTTTCTGGACCGTGATCTCTTGCGTCCAGGGAGCTCCGGCTCTGCATCGTGGCGATGAGTGTGGCTCGACGGCGCATGAACAACAGAAGTTACCTTTTGGCCTTGGTGCTTGTACCACTGACGCTTGGCCCCCCATAGTTTCCTCCGGGGTTCGCGCAATCTCAAAATCTGTGAACAATGGATAACCCTTCAACCATAACTCTCATTCGAAGGGCGTATTGATTACCCTGTCCAACTTCAGGGACCTCCTGGATGCTTGACGTAGAAAGCTGGTTGCATATGGCGCGTATTTCCCACCGCTGTTCTCGTTTCTCGCTCCAACACGTCGTGAGCATATTCCAAATATTATCCTGTAGCCATCGAGTATCGGTTGGGCGGGGTGGCCGTTCGCCTGTCACGATCCAGAAGAAGATGACGCCGTCCCGAGCGTTCCCATACGGTAGGATCTCTGTGAGGACCTTGTAGGGAGGCGATGGTGTAAGTTACGAGTACAAGCGGTACAACGCGAACTCACCTCGTAAGTGGTCATGGCGAAGGAGAAAACGTCACTCTCCTTCGAGGGGTTGCTGTTCGTGAGGCTGAACTGAGATGGGTTCAGCAGTTCCGGAGCCATGTAACGGACAACCGTTCCAGCTTTAGACGTTGTCGTGCTGCCCGGTTCCACGACGGTGGGATCTGTGATGACACCCGTAATCCCGTAATCCCCAAGGCGCGCGTTACCTTCCTCAGTTATCAGGATGTTCCCCTGGATACGACGAGGATCGGTAAACGCCCCAACCCGAGAACTCACCCATCGCTCACCGGGTTGATATCACTGTGTACGATACTCAATGAATGAAGATATTCTAGACCACTCGCGGCTTGCGCAAGCTACCAAGATTTGGTAAAGTCTCAGACGGTTTGCCTGCGAAGGTTATAGAAATTGCATACCAGCTGTAATCGGTTGGCCTCCCGATGCTTCTGAACGTACTCAACAATGTTTCCATTCCGCAGCCAAGGGCTGATGATCGAAAACGAGAACAACGTCTCTGAAACTCCGAGGAAGGGGAGCACGTTTGGATGCGAAACGTACTTCCATGCGACAATCTCATGGTAGAACCTCTGATTGGAATAAACTGAGCTCGCCTCCACCCCGTTACGACAGGAAACTGCCACGCACCCGTTTAATCTTGTCCATATTCGCCGCCGTTTGGGTCCGAAAAGCCTTGACGCACACCTGGTTCCCGTCGTGCTCGCCTTTCCAGATATCCGCGTATCCCCCACAGGCGTAAGGGCCGGTCTCGCTCAGTGTCACTCCTGTCGGGAAATACGATTTGGGTAGAATACCATGTGCAGGTGAGACTTTTCGCAGAATTCTGAAACACCGATTCTTCAAGTTTGGATTCACCGTGGCGGATGACACGACCTAATTGCCTGGCCTTTAGCGCGCAGGGAGGAATTCATGGAGGGACATTTACCTTGTCGAGGATCTCTACAAGGTCCACAGCCTCTGTTGTACTGAGCGGAGGCAAACTATTGGACGATTGTTCAGCCCGCAATGTTGCGGTGACGATGAAAGGGATAAGCTGCGACTCAACCCCGAGCTTCGCGAGGTCTTCGGGAGTGATAGGAGGGAAGTCTGACGAAGGGCTCCTCTCGTCAGTGGGTTATGCCCAAAACGCTAGGGATTGGGACTCGAGTACTTTGTGGGACCTGTATTCCGGCGGACATACAAATCCTCGAACCAGTGGGGGGTAATAGGGGCGTGGGATAAACTCCACCGTATCAGAGGCTGTCTTGATTATGTATTTAGGTCCGCACCTAGAACATGCACCTGGGGCGTGGCGATGTACCGGGGGCCCAACGGCGTATGGGCGCCAACCCTCAGTTCCATCCTCGTGGATCAAATACCCAATTGCCTGCAGTGCTCCATCACCGACGTTTAACGGGGTTCCTTGTACAGAGTTCTACGTATATGCACCAGACCGAAACGAAAATGTTGTCCAGAACCACCATAAACGACGCGTTCCTAACGACCCTCTAGCGCATATACAGCATCTGTCCAGAAAACCTAGGACTGTGTTCATTTCCAGTTTGGTGGTGGGGGGCACAGCACATGGTCGGTGTCACCAGGATCAGTGTCCGGACGACACGATAACGCACGGAGTCCTGAATTATTTCAGTAGGAGTGACCCACCATGAACACTTGCTATAAAACTTACCCCGTCTCAAAGTTCTGGCCTTTCCAGGGTCTGCGAGTTTTCGGATGGTAGGAAATGATATAGCTTGTCGTATTGTGGATATAATGGATTCAGACTTTGGTGGCCCAGTGGTGTGGATGGAGGGGTTCCCGTTTGGGGAGCCAGCTACGTCAGGTGATGCAACGTATTGCTGGGGCTGTGGGCCCATCATGGATTCAGGTCGAGGTAGGCCATCCGCGTTTATACGGATATCTACGGAACCATCTTCAACAATCGACAGGGTCAATGGGAAAACGAGTGGGGATAGCGTACGTTCCGGAGGGGGGAGTGTTGGACCAGACTCTGACCGTCCACCGCCGTGTCCCGAACTCGTCCTCTCAGCCATCGTCGGTGGTTGCGCCCGAGATCTTGGATCGCACCGTGAATGACGCGAAAAGCTTGATCTGTGAGTCAAGAAATCACCCACGCGGAGACTAATAGCTCGAGGGCCTCTGAGATCGTTATGCGGTCCTCTGGCCGTGCGTGCCAACACTTCGTCAGACCGTTCCACAACTTTGTAGTTAAGCCGTGTGTTTTCGCGCCCTCAGGTCTGGTCGGCCGCTCGCCAAGTGTAATCTTGGTCATCACTTGAGCTGCGGTGGCCTGACCCCATGGGGAGTCCCCTTTGAATATCTGGAAGTGCCAATCAATGTGGAAATCTCGGTGTTTTAGGTGACATACCTCAAGAGCAACCAAACCGTAAGAAAACACATCTGCCTCTTTTGACACCTGTGCGTTGATTAAGATTTCCGGCGCGGCCCACAGGGAACTATGCCCACGCGCTCCGGAATCTTCGTACCCAGTGGCTCCTTTACCACGCGTCACGATGGCGAGCCCAAAATCCGAGATACATGCATCGCCCCCCGCGTTTACAAGTATATTTTGCTGGTATTTTGTGAGTGGCGTGCTGAAAGAGATGAAGGGACACCTACAGGTTTTAGGTCACCATGAATCACGCCGTGCAAATGAAGGTGGCGCAGCCCTTCGGTCATGCCTAGAACCTAATAATACGGCTTCCCTTGAACGGTGGACTCCTTCTTGGGGAGGCCAGCAGACTCACGAAATGAAGGCGATCGGCCTCAGGGTCCTTTTGTACACATTCCATGACCTCACCCCTGGCCATCCAGTCCATGATAATTTGAGGTGGATTGATCGTGGCACCGAGGCACTGGACGACGTTTGGGTGTTTCAACCTCATCCACACAGAGACCTCCTCGTGCCAAGCCTGGAGTAGGTTAACCTCAGTAACAGGCCGGGAAGAGTAAAGTGGCTAACCTTCTCGACTTTCACGACATTTTCCGGTCCGTTCCTGGTAGGGACTTTCATTCTCTTGATACACACTTTCTTCAGACCCGAGTTCCTCGTGAGTTCCCCTACCCATATGTTGGCATAACCCCCAGAGGCCAACGGTATATCACCCAAGGTCGAGAGGCCCTCCGAGATGATGTAGCCCCTAGGAAGTATCCCTCGCCTGCTGCAGGTACTCCATAAGCTGTGCAACACCTTTCGGAATAATTCTGGGTTTAAGCCTTCAAGCTGCAGCACCTGGTAGAGCGATCAGTACAATGACCAGACGACGTGAATAACACCTCACCTCGTCCAAAAAATCGAGAAATTCCATTAGTTCCGCATCGTGAAGATCGTCTGCGATCCTCCCTGACCCAACGTCGTCGTAGAACTTGTTGAAGGCCGTTTCGAACTTCTGGGAGGGCCTGCGAATTTGATAAAGCCTCCGAACTCGCCGGGGAGCAGCCATCGAGTAGGATGTCCCCAGGATTACGGACTGGAGGACCAAGGTGGGTCAGGGAGAAATTCGTCATGTTGTTGACACGCGGTCGTGAGGCTCATCGCAAGCGCGGGCGTGTCACGTGACAGACTCCCAAAAACAGCCGATTGCACAATTTGTAGTAGTATCCAAGTCGAAGGTTTGTCACAGCGAAAGCCATGTACCACCATTCTCCATCGTTGGCTTGCGAGGGTTTTGATATTCCGATGACATTCTGAGCTCGAGGTCCTCCCAAACAAGTCCCACCCTCCCAGGGACCGGCCCACTGACCTAAACTTAGATGTGCATATCCCTTCCCCCACCACGACATCGCCACAGGCCTAGCTCAAAGAAGCTACGGGTGCGTTATCCACATACCGCACACTTTGGTGAGTAAAATACTGCTGATCTCTTTCACGGGTTTCCGACATAGCGTAGCATAGGCTAAACGCTCCATAATCCAATTCACCACCAACGACTAGAGAGGTATCATCTAGATAATGCAACGGATATAAAACCACGACATCGCGAAAAATTGCGCCTCTGGGGGAATGAATTCGTAGCATACGGGAAAGAGAGTTGGACACAACAAAGTTCACCAGACCGAAACGCAGTTTCGGCAAAAGGGCAAAGCAGCTGCCCATCCTAAGTCATATACTTCCCAAACAGATCCGACGCTTCAAGCGCTGGTATCTGGGTAGGCACCGGCGAACTGGTGGCTCCGGGATAAACGAACCAGACGTAGTTACCCCCCTCCCCAATATCCCCTGCCTCACACAGTTCGCCGCCCGTTCCATGGGATACCGCTGCAAGCCTCCCCCTCCATAGTTTGCCTTCCGACCGCATCTCAGCCGATCCGGACCAAGTCCGGCGTGTCCCAAACGAGGTCCCAGTGACCACACACCCCCTCAACACAGATGCAATGTGTCCAAATTCGATGCTGCGGCTCAACACACCGAACCGGCTTGAGGAGCGATTCGAGTTCAATTGGTGAACAGGGGAAGTCCGCGAGAAATCTAACTACCCACATGCAACTTGGACACGACACGGGATCGGGTTGGCAGAGTGCGAGACACTAGGAGTATCGCGGGTTTTGTCCAATGGGTTAATTTCCCAGGACCAGGTTGCGTGGTTCAGATGAGGCAGCATTGTAATCACATCCGATCGTGTACCGGTATTAGTTGACCAGCAGCGCTGAGCGATTCCACAATTCGTCGGTAAACCCGAGGTTCGTCTTGACCTCTGGTTTCCGTGGTCGTCCGCCAATCGTGATATCGTTTATCGCCGTTCCCCCAATCGTGGTCTTCAAATATGGAGCATTTCCGCAAAGAAGCTGACGCGCATAAGTCGAGTCGCCGCACGTGTGGGAAAGGTCGCACCCACAGGTGCCTCGTACTCAACCATCCCGAGGGTGGAACAATCAGACACCCACACAGTCGCTTACGACGTGCTCCTTCCTAAACAGTACATAGCAGTGGCTCTTCAGACGGTTGGCGTAATTCCCAGAGTCGGGTGAGGAGGTGAAAAGACGTTCACCAATGATTCGCCTTACGCTGGCACCAACGTTATTGGCCGAGCCGGAATACACGTGGATAGAAATTTGTCGTAGATCCAGGTGTTTGGGTGTGACGGTTCAGAGTACCGTGGCGATCCAGTCGACGCACCACGAGTTGACCCGAAAAGAAACATCTTTGAGTCTTATCGCCCTCGAGAGGTCGACCGAAGTTGGCCTTGACATGGAATTTAGATATCGTGGGGATGAGGATGTCGAACGGACGCACCAAGGACTCCATCACAAGCAATATCGAGAGATTCGAGGGTATGAGAACGCTCCCCCACCAACGCCGCCGCCAACAACAGATGTTCGGGAAAGCATGTTAAATCAAGCTCCCGGAAATGGATACCACTCGGTAGGGACAACAGCCAACTTGTGAGATATTCAGCCCTCCCCTCAGGAGCATAAGAGATCCGGTAAACACGGGTGAAGTCGAGGGCTGGGCAGTTACCGACAGCCCGTCGGAACCGTCGTCGTCGTCATTCAACTCTGCGTCATGGTGTAGTCAAATTCTCGAGAAGAGGGAATGAAAGGATGAGGTTGGAAACCCCCGAGGACAAGAGGAGGATGGAATTGAGGTGGAGAGTTTTCATAACAGGTGAGAACCTATGGAATGGGACGAGGGATACTGACTCGTAGGGGTGGCATCAAACTTCCAACCGCGCGACCTGCGAAAAAACTTTGATCCAACCACCCTCTCCAGCATCCGCTGCCGTAACGGCGTGGGGGCAGTCGATGAATAAAGTTTTGGTGTACCGCGCGGGTGAGGTTGAAGGATCCGGAAACGTCCCCTTCCACGATTGCAGTTTCTTCGCGCCATTGAACC
>Ga0307511_10004856_pt1 | contig 13737 bp, 9 predicted proteins | sample 13_EM_MG_FD_200266 | JGI IMG/M metagenome (GOLD analysis project Ga0307511, IMG submission 200266) | Populus trichocarpa ectomycorrhiza microbial communities from riparian zone in the Pacific Northwest, United States - 13_EM | ecosystem: Host-associated > Plants > Roots > Unclassified | place...
TTGTCCTCGCTCACCCACTTGTGATGGTTGCACTCCATGTGTCTGTTTTGGGTGCCTCAAGTGCAGGTTAGTTGACTGTAATTGTCGAATCTGCGTGGACTACATGCAGACAGACATGGATTGATATCGATCGAGTCCAGATTAAATTTTTATCGCTGCATACAGAATGCAGAGCCGTAGGTTCCCTAAGCTTTCCGTTTTTTTTGCAATGCTTTCTTGCCAAGGTCAGGTAAGAAGAGGGTGAAAATTTGAGTCCTAAAAGCCTTACAGTTTGGAGTTGTGAAGTAGATTTCACTCTGTTTCCTTGCCATTTAACCAGTTAATATTGATGCTTGCATGTTGCTTTGCAATTTACCATTCCCAGCGCATGAAGCTTGTTACATTAAAATTAGACAATAGTGGAACTGTTAAACATGTTGACATTCACAATACTGGCCAAGTTGGAATGACTGTTAGGAGTTCAACAATAATTGTCCCAAATGCTCAAGAGTTTCCTGTTGGGGAGAGCCATTGTTAAGAAAACATGTCTATTGTAAGTTTGTGCAAATTCTGAATCCGTGGAGGTACAACCTAGAGGAGAGAGAGACCTGTATCATAACTCTAAAAGAAATGTTTCAGGCAAATCTAGAGTACAAATACAAGATGAATTGGCAGAGCCAAATGGGCCAAGAAAAAGAGTACATGAATTTCCACAACATTTCATCCTCAAGTAAGATGAGTAGCACGTAGATTTAGTTTTACCTGCACTAAACATATTAGCAGTTACATGCACTAATGCCAAATCGGTCAGCTCAGTAGTCAACAAACAAATGGTGCTTCACAAACTCCAGATAACTGTCTACTCTTGGAGGGGGAAACTAGCCCATTCATCAAGATTATATACAGATCTGAGGACTAAAAGGTTCATCAAATTCACATATGCCATTTCACATAGGAAGCATATGCATCAAAAGACTCCATGCTGAATCAAAAGGAGCCCGCGTATCGAACAATCATATTATACCATCTCCGAACAGTACTATATTTTTCCAGCAGTTACACGGTTCCTACCCCTTCCTTTTCGTGAGTTGGCAATAGTAGAAATTAAGGAACTACCAAAATTTACTAGAGCACTAGGTCCCATTAGCTTCAAACCAAGATTTCTACTCAAATGTGACAACTTACAGTCATCCCCTCCAGTAACCAGTTGAAGACTCTGTGCCTGTTCACGAGATAACACCGTGTAAAGTTGTAAAGGTAAGTTCAGGGGACGCTGGAAGCTATTCTCTAATTCCTCCTTCAAATCATCTCCACGACTGTCAAAAGTAACCCTCATAATCCCCATTGAATTTGGGTCTTCTGTCAAAGGATTAGATATAAATGAGAAGTTTCCAAATGTGAGATCAGGCCACTTGAATAGACCAATCAAGGTATCATTACTTATCCCAAGATTCTTCGGCAAAGACTTCCTTGGATTGTTTTGTTGACTTCTATTGGCACTTAAAATGCGAGAAGCTTCCCTTAAGCCACTCAAGAAGGCACCATGCATGGTGGCTGGATATTGCCTAGTTGTGGCCTCACCAGCAAAAAAAAGGCGTCCCCCCACATTTTCTGCAAGTATATCATAGTCATTGCCTGATGATTGTACCCTGACATGGGAATAAGAACCATAACTGAAGGGATCACCACCCCATCTTGTACATATTGTTTGTATGGGATCAGGAACATTGATGCCTTTTGGATTGTATATACCTGTCAAAAGAACCATAACTTGACTAATGTGGACTCCACGAAGCTTTCAGAAGAATAGGAAAAAGTAAGAACGGAAAATCATCACAAGTCTTACCTCTGAGGACGCTTAGGACACGATGAAGCAACATAGATGGATCTGAATTTTCAAACATTTGTGCAGCTTCTCCAGCCACCAATGCAATGAGCGCTGCACCTCCGGAAACAGTATGGTTACCATAGAACAAAAAGAACTCCCCACGCTTATTGCTATGCTCACTGAGACATCCAAATGTATCCAGGTCCTCCCCCCAAAAAACATGAGGGAAAACCATGGCCACTTTATTGAGCAGCCCAAAACCCATTCTCTCAATTGCTGCAAGCTTCCTTCCAGGTAATTCTGGTTCAAATCTGATGGTTCTTTTCTTCAAGACTCCAAGAGGAACGGTGCATAGGACCATATCCGCTTCAAACACTTGTTCACCAACAATTACTGCAACCCCATCGTGTCCATATCTAATAGTATCCACAGTCTTCCCATAGAATATGGGAACCCCTTCACATAATGCTTTTATCAATCTCCAATTCCCTCCTGCAAGAAAGCAGTGATCCCCACCCATTTCATACGGATCATCTTGATCCCAATATGTGGCTGATAGATCTGAAAGGCATCCAGCATTTGCATATTCCAAGTTAGCGAGATGCCAATCGAGCAATTGCCTCTCCTCAGTGGATCTGGCCACACCATACAGTTGCCTGAGTCTCTCCAAAACAGAACCAAGCGAAATATCATTTGCAAATCCACCCATTATTTTTCTTAGTTCCATCACTTTGTCAAGCATCTTATTATGAATGAGTTCGATATTGGTGTCAATACCCTTATCAACGGGTGCACCATCTGGCTTGTACAAAGGGCAGTTATCTCTGACCTTATGAAGTGGAATAGAAAGTTGTCTAGCCAGAACTCCAAGAGGATTGGCATGGATACCAGTTATAACACTGCCACCAAGATCTACAGCAGCAAATTGACCCTTCCTACCCATCTTTTGAGTATAAACTCTTCCCCCGGGACGATTCCTACCTTCTAGAACAATGACCTTGAAACCAAAGGACATGAGCTGCTTTGCTGCAGATAAACCAGCAAGTCCGGCACCAACAATTATCACAGACCCTTCATTTGTCAATTCTGGCATGGGAGATGTCAGTGGTAATAAAACTCCAAAATTAATATATCCATTATACAAAAGAAATTCATACGCAGCGGCTATCAAATGCTCATATTCATTACTCACAGTTTCTTTAATCTGCCCTTTTGATAGCCACACCTGCACATTACTCCTCCATCTAGCAAGAATATGGTTCCTGACAACAATATAATCATTCTGCTCTTTACCACCCAACTGCCTTACCACCCCAGCATGAATCTCCTCCTCAAGCAATGCATCAATTGGGAACCCCAGAGAAATCGCTATCATCGCCTCAGTTTCAGTCTCTTTCTCCAAATCCTCCTTTGTTTGTTTCTTTTTCTTAAAAGCACCGCCTAAATGCTTCTCTATCAGTTCATCCATCAAATTCTCATCATAATTCCGTGAACCCGCCTTCTTCCTCATTGACCTCTTTCTAGGCAAACCGTCCTGTTCCGGGGTGTCCATCTCTTATTACGCACTAAAAACCAACTTTCCAACTCAAATTGAGCTTCAAAACACCATCACAAACATAACATGCTATTCTACTTTAAGCACTCTCTCATAAAACACTGGCACTTCTCATTTATCAATCAAAATCATAAATTTCATTTTTTAAAACTAATATACCATCTCAGAAGCAAGCAAAATATTACCAAATGGGCCTGTCTCATTCATCAACTCCATTTAAAACCCACCAATAATTCACCAAAATATCACTAAACCCATTTCATATTAATATTAAAATAATACAAAAACCACAATTTCAAGCACTTTAAGCTTAGGAACTTAACTCCAAACCCATCCCTCTTTTAACTCAGATCGAAGATTCATAGCTATAAAAGACAACATAAATTGAAAGTTCAAATTGGTAGTCGCTGACTTTGGATACAACAGATTCAATATATTTTGTATATAATGTGTCGCATATTATGTTATACAGTAAATAAAAAAGAACCCAAGAATTTGTGCATGAAATTACTAAAGAAATGGGAAAAAAGGGGGTCACTGACCTTTGGAATCCTCTCCACACAAGTTGAGTTTGGGGTATGGGGCAGTGTGTTCTGCTCCGGAGAAATTGAACGGGAGTTTCTGTTAGGGTTTGGGTAGGACCTGGAAAAGTGGAGGAGAGAGCGAGTTAACTCGGTTTGACTTAGAAATGAATTGGAGGGAACTGAAAGGGCATGATGGGTAGGGCTGAAATGGGCTTAGGGCACTGCGAAAACAGAAGATTGATTGGTTTGGAAATTGGGATTTTGGAGGACCGATGATGGGTTGTTTGCGTCATTCAAAAGGGTTAAAACTGATTAAAAGCTTCCTTGATTTTGTATTAGTCTAATCGCTCAGGTAACATCCCAATTATACATATCTAATAAAAATAGATTTGGGACATATAAGCTCCATGTAATATGATAATTTAAGAACACTCCAAGCTTTTCATCAATTAAGAAGATGATCTTGAAAATTAAGAGTTCACATTAACGCAAATAAATGTAAAGAAGATAAACTGTTATAAAATCAAATCAATAATAGAAAAACTAATGGAAGATTTGAACTTAAATTGGATAAACTTCCCAAATTAAGCATATATGGAAAAGATTTGGTAACCAAATTTATTCAATCTAAATGTAGATTATAAAATGACGATCAATAAAAATTCATGAAAATTTCTAAGGATAAAAAACACTATTTTCCTTTTCAAAGTGTAAAAAACTCTTAAAACATTAAAAAATAATATTTCTCAAAAAACTTGAAATCTCAAGAACATATTGGAAATAAAAAAATGATCTTTTTAGACAAAACAACATGAGATTCTAACCTATTAAGATTTTTTAAAATATATAGGACATAGAAATATTTAAAGAATTATTAACAAATATTTTTTTATTCTTTTTATTTCTTAAACATTTACAAAAATCTGAATGACTTAATACAACTATTTCTTATCTATCCAATTACTGGTAGAGTTAACTCTAAGGTGCTCAAGGACATATATTTTTTTTTTATTATTAATGTGGGTGTCCGGATCAGCTTACACATATCTCGACTAATCCTACGGGTCCTGAAGTTAACGATCATATAAACTTCCAGTGATCTTAAAGTTTGAGAGACTCGAACTGGTGATCTCTAGAAAATAAATCTAGAGTCTGACCAGTTGAGCTACATCTCTCAGGGTTTATATGTTTTATCTAGGAGAATTATTAAAATTTCTAAATATACTATGTTATGAAGGTCGTTCTTCTAATACATGACATAACTTGAACCTAGATTACGTTAACAAAAATAGAAATACATAAAAATCATGAAAAGGAAAAAAAATAAAGGATCTTACAAATAACCATAAAAAAAAAAAAAAGGACTTACAATAGCTTAAATAAACCCCTCGCCGACCTCCTGTAGAAAAGAAAAGGAAAATCGAAAGCAAACAGGAGAAATGAAAAACCAAAAACCAAAATTAAATTGGTCAAATATTAAAGCTAAAAAATTTGGCAACTAACCCACATTTTATAGTAAAATTTAAATATAATCCAACAATCAAATCAAATCAAATCAAAAATTACAATAATTTTTATAAAAAAAATCATTTAGAATATCCAGGCGCCATTTGAAATTGCATTCCAAATAGCATTTCATTAAAATTTAAGTATTTTTTAGAATTAATTTTTTATATTTTTAGATTGTTTTAATGATCTAATATCAAAATTAATTTTTTTAAAAATAAAAATTATTATTTAAATATATTTTTGAGAAATTTGTTTTTTAAAAAACACCTCTGTAAGCTTCTTCTGAGGCTATTGCTATTCATTTCACAGGTTGTAATTGCAACAAACCCACTCTAACACCCTACTTTCTCTAGAATCTCATGCATCAAGATCGTTAAGAAAGAAGACTTAATCTTCAATAATATTAAGCTGATTCAAAGATGCTCACTATCATTAAATAAATAAATAAATAAAAATCATTGGCGGAGTAGGGATTAGACTCTAATCAGTGCAAATTGTTGCACGAAAGGCAGAACAAAGTAACAACACAAAAATATTTAGCTTAGTATCCATCGAAAGAACTGAACATGAACCAGCTTTCAGGTTGGCTGACAGGTGCTGTTAACCAAGATCTAAGCATTAAACATACAAATTAAAGGCCTTATCTGGTGCCTATACCTCCTCACTCATGAATAGCACCATCCTTGATGATGAAGTCTAACTTTAACAGTCTCAAGTTACCGATATTCCTGTCATAGCGTGCGGTGCCTCCTCCGGTGAGGCAACACTTTGCGCATGGAAGGCATTAGTTACTGGTTAATCGCCTTCAAGCCAACTAAGCCTGAGACAACTACAGTTTGCGCATGGAAGGTGTTAATTAGTTAATCGCCTTCAAGCCAACTAAGCCATTGTTCATCCTTCAAACACCAACCTGGTGTAGATTGATTTACAAGCTGAAAAGGAGTTTTAAAGATCAAAAGAGAAACTTAATTACCAATCGTAACAGTTGACCTGCAGCTTGTTAAATTCTATATGTATAGCAACAAGAGAAGTTGAGTTCTTGCACCACTTGGCCTATTTTGGTTTTCTTTCCTATATCATTAACTGAAGTAGCAGGTCCATTTTCATCATTCTGTTAACCGTAGTTACAGGGTACATACAAGCAGAAGCAGAAGAACCATATTTCTACTGCAGCACCCCCAGGAACCGGAGCTATAATGTAGCTTGCCCTTACACTTAGTGTTTGGTAGATTGGAATGGATTGACTAGAACTGAATAAATAAATATTTTGTTATGTGTTGGGTGTGTTTTGGATTTTATTGGATAATTGGTAGATGTTAGATGGGATTCAGCCGACCCGAGATCTAGACCTACTTGACCCGAGATAAACATAGGTAAAACAATTCATTGACTTTATATATATATATTTTGTCAAAACAAGGTTGCTTTGTTTTTTTATTTTTTAAAAAGGGTTAACATGAGTTGACTCTCCTGATCCGTAACTCGAGTCTTACCCTGGGTCGAACCCATGAATCGAGTTTTAAAATTATGATAATAACTATATTTATTCTTACACCGCTTTGGATCAACACGGGTTGACCATCTCGACCCGTGACTTGGGTCTTGCCATAGGTCAACCCCTTAATTGAGTTTTAAAACTATGATAATAATCATTTTCATTTTTATTTTTATTTTGACTTGGGTCAATGGTCTACCCGGGACCAGGAACCCGACCCATGACTAGAGCCTGGCCCCGGGTTGACCCCTGAGTAGGGTTTTAAAATTATGATAATAACTATATTTATCCTAAGGTAGACCCGGGTCAATGGTCAACCCGGTCGTAACCTGGTTCTAGCCCCAGGTTGACTTCCGAGTCAAGTTTTCAAACTATAATAATAATCATTTTTATCATTATGTTGACTCAAGTCAATGGTCAACCCGACTTGTGACCAGAACATGGTCTTGGGTCAACCCTCGAGTCGAGTTTTAAAACTATGATAATAATCACTTTTATCCTTAAATTGAACCAGGTCAATGGTCAACACAATTTGTAACCCGGACCTAACCTCGGGTCGACCCCGAGTTGAGTTTTAAAGCTATAATAATAACAATTTTTTATCCTTATGTTAACCCGGGTCAATGGTCAACTCATACTAGTGATCCAAACCTAACCCAGTGATCCAAACCTAACCCTGGATCGACACCCTTGAGTCGAATATTAATACTATGATAATAATATTTTTTATTTTTATATTGACTCGAGTTAATAGTCTACTTGACCTGTGATCCTAATCTTATTCCTAGTCGATTTTTAGTTGAATTTTAAATTTATAATAATTATTATTTTTATTTTTATATTGATAAAATCAACTAGATTAATCTCTATACAAAAAAAAAAAAAAAAAGTTAAACAAGCTTATCCTTCTCTTTTTGGTAGGATAAAACTTTCTTCTCTGAACCAGCCTTAGCTTAATAAAAAAAAATTGTAATATCTAATGATACACCAAATAATTTCACAAAAAAACAATTATCCTGTTCAATCCATCATTCTCCGGCATATCAAACGCCACCTTACTCACATGACTACAACAAAAAAGTTTGCTATGTTGACTGCAACTCTCCTCATTGCGCGGCCCAGTGCAGGCGTAAGATATAACCATCTTCTATTCATTCAATTCTCATTATCAATGCTAAATATGTTCATCAGGTTGATAATTAAAATAGCATTGGCAATGATGTTATTAATGAAAATGATGCTGTTCAGGATTAAAAAACATTTAGATGTTTTTTTATTGGCTGTCGATTTGCAAAATTTGGTTGTGGAAACTACAGTTGCTGAAGCATGGTTCTGATATATATATATATATATATATATATATCTTCTTTCTTTTCCAGATCGCAAAGCAAACCGTGAAGCCCCAGGATCAGCGTGCTATGATCCTCGCTTCATTGGTGGTGACGGCATCGTCTTCTTTTTCCATGGAAAGAGCAAAGAGCACTTCAGCTTAGTATCAGATTTTGATCTTCAAATCAACAGCCGCTTAATTGGTCACAGGCCAGCAAGCAGAGACTGGGATTTCACTTGGATTCAAACCCTGGGAATCCTTTTCAACTCTCAAACCTTTTCTCTGTAGGCCACTAAGGCAGCAAGTTGGGACAGTGAAGTTGACCTCTAAAGTTCTCTTACGATGGACAAGATCTAGTCATACCTGAAGGCTCTCTCTTACCACCTGGTACTCACCAGAGAGAGATGTAAAAGTAGAGAGAGTATCAGGAAAGAACAGTGCAATAATCACCTTGAAGGATAGAGCAGATGGTCAATGAAGTTCCAGTGACTATACAAGATGATAAAATCCACAACTATCGAGTGCCTGCTAATGACTGCTTTGTCCACTTGGAGGTGCAGTTTAATTAGTTCTTTCACCTATCCTCAAAAGTTGGAGTACTTGGCAGGACTTACAGGCCTGATTGAGACCCTGCAAAGCCTGGTGTGGCAATGCCAATTTTGGGAGGTGAAAACAATTACAGAACCACATCCCTTTTCTCTACTGATTTCAACTCCTGCATATTCTCTCCACAAAGTGGTTCAAACCAACAGACCTCCTCAGTCATGAACTATGGCACTCTAGACTGCACCAAGGGGGCTTCTGCAGGATATGGCATCGTTTGCAGGAAATAAATGCCGCAATTTGTGGCTCTCCTAATGAAAAACAATAGAAGCTTACCTGGCTTCAGACTTAATTAAGTAATGTCGGCTGTCAGGTGCTGTTTGCCAGTATTTGTATTGCAAGGGCGTTTCTTCCTATTCACTGTTATGTTTTTTTTATGTTTGGTGTGTCATGATTTGGGATGGTTACCATCGTTGACAAACTATGGCACTCTACTACTTTAAAACGACAATGATATTGACTTGCAGTAAAATCATTTGTCTTTTGTCATACATGTGCTAGTAATATTTCGTAGGTGATGTTATTGAAGTGGAAAGATGTTCTGTGCGTGTCTATGTACTTGTTATTGTTAATTAAATGACATGGAAACTTTATTACTTCAAAAATTACTGAAGATCAATGCATCAAAATGAAATTCTCTGCCCTTCATTACAGTAACAGGGAAGGACTCAAAAGAGAAGAAACCCAGGTAATAAAAATGATCTAAGGTGCACCATGCACCAAATAATTTTCCAGGTTCTTGATGAAAAGTAATGTTGATGATGGTGTATTTGGTGGCATGATATCTTCTTCTGTTGCAGACTCATAAGAGATCGTGACATCAATTAGAGTCTCCTGCTCTCCGGTTGAAGTAAGCTGGAAAGTTGCCTTGTGATGAGAAAACCCATGATCCAGATGGCCTCCTTCTATTACTTCCAGGCCGATTCGATGAACAGACTCATCAAACTCTGAAACCCTTTCTTTCTGGTATGTTACTGTTTTTATACCTGACATAATATTTCGAATGCAAAAAAAACTCGGTTACTGCCATCACAGGTACATCGAGACGAGACAAATATGTGATTTCCACTTGCTGATTTAATTCATTCAGAAAATTAAATGATCCAACTAAGAAATTAAGTTCAGTCATTGATTAGTATAAGCCAAAGAAATGGACTCACCGGGACCAAAGTTGAAGAGATAGATTGTACCAAGGCCACCATCTCCTTCTAGCATATCAGCATCCTTCACTAAATTTGGCATCATTTTTGGAAGAATATCCTTCAAATCCTTGGTTAAAGCTTTCCATAAGACATCCACTGCAACCCCAACATTGACTTGGGTTTTCACTTCCTTAATCATGACTCTCAAACGCAAAATTCTTGGGAAAAGGGGTGTGTATATGTTAGAAGCTAGGGAGATTATATCAATCGTGAGCGATAAGAGAATCTTATAGGGCAGGATGCGCATATCATGTATGGCATCTTTTCTTGTGCAGGAGGAAAAAATAATGTGTCTGCAGATGCTTGTCGTGTCCTAAGAATCTTGGTGAATAAGGATAAAGAATAATGAATAATCGATGTATGATTGATGGATAACTTCACCAACCGGGCTACAAGATAATATATCCAAGGGGAATGTACCACTGGATTGGACAATGTCGCATATAGACTGTTGTGCTTCTGATTGTTAAAGCTGGAATTCCTAAAAATGTTGCTTTAAGATGACATTTCCAATTAACATGGGACAGCAACTTGAACTATCTGTCGGTTTTGCATGCCGAAACAAACAAATGAGAATAGTGCCCATTTAACCTATTATCAATAAAGTTATAGTACTAATCCTTAGTTTGTAGGTGTACCACTTGATAGGAATTTCATTGTACTTGTACTCTCTTTCAAGAGTCACTGTCAGAAGCTTACATGCTCACTTCACAAGTGATAAAAACAATCCCCATTTTCACTGTCTAGACTCCAATGGTTACTGGTTATGGGCCAGATATTGCTCCTGAGATGACCCTGCTCTATTTTTCAAAGGCGATTGTGAGGACTTCGATTCTTGAGGAGGAGAAAGAGTTCGATAGTCAAGGATCATGTCTGGAATCAAAACCTGCAATGCCGCAAGTGGGAATAAAAAAATGATGTTGAAATTGAACAGAGAGTATGTACTCTGTAATTAGCCAGGGAACGCTATCAAGGAACATGCAGCAGCACAAAAACAGGAATTCATAGCGGTTTACCAGGCTAAAAGGGTGTGGCTATCACATGGACTCAGCATGGACTCAGCATGCTGATTCCCTTTAATGCACACTCAAACCAGCACCCTTGGAAAGGCTTTGAATTCTTCAGTGAGGCTGAAAGTCGAATACCTTGGAGTACAATTTTAAATCATGATTTAAGCTCTAAAGCATTGACCAGAAATTAACTATCCATAAATGTACTTGAAGGACAACCACATGGAAGTTCAGCTAAGCAAGAAATCGAATTTGCAAGTTGGTTTTTTTTTTATTATTATTATTTTTTACCTTTTTTAAAAAAGGAGAAGAAATCCCACTTGTTAAAATCTATATAGAGATCAGAATTTTAGAGGCAAGTATCAGCACAGGTTTGTTACCAACAATCTATTATATCTTTAGGTCATTGAACGGAAATAGCTATGAAGGTTTCGAGTAGCAATTATGGCTTGTTGATGATTCTGCTACTTGCCTGTGGTGCAGCACAAATCTATGCTGATTATCGGACCTGTATCACCGGGCCATGTGCTCGCAAGAAAATGGCATGTCCAGCTGAATGCCCTAAAGCAAATCCAACAGACCCCAAAGTGAGAAAAGTTTGCCGTTTGAACTGTAACTCGCCCGTATGCCAGACCGAATGCAAACGTAAGTGTTTATTTACAACGGTTCTATAATTTCATAAATCAGAACAGCTTTCCTCATTTGATGGGTTATACTAGTAATTATACGACTCAAAATGATTTTCTTGGTGATTATAGGTATCAAGCCGAATTGCGATGCACCTGGAGCAGCATGCTTGGACCCCCGGTTCATTGGTGGAGATGGCATTGTCTTTTACTTTCATGGCAAAAGCAATGAACATTTCAGCTTAGTATCTGATCTCAACCTACAAATCAATGCCCGTTTTATTGGCCTTCGGCCAGCAGGCAGAACCAGGGACTTTACTTGGATTCAAGCCCTTGGCATCCTCTTCGACTCGCACAGTTTCTCTCTTGAGGCCACCGAAGCATCAACCTGGAATGGTGAGGTTGACCATCTAAAATTCTCCCACAATGGGGAAGATCTAATCATACCGGAAGGCCAGTTATCTACATGGCAATCCCCAGATAGTGATATTAAAGTACAGAGAACATCGAGCAAGAACAGTGTCCTAGTCACTCTCCCGGAGGTTGCAGAGATCTCAATCAATGTTGTGCCAGTAACCAAAGAAGATGACAGGATTCATAACTATCAGATACCTTCCGATGACTGTTTTGCTCACTTAGAGGTTCAATTCCAGTTCTTTGGTCTATCGTCGAAAGTTGAAGGGGTAATTGGGAGGACTTACCAGCCTGATTTCAAGAACCCGGCGAAGCCAGGAGTTGCAATGCCAGTTGTGGGAGGAGAGGAAATGTTTAGGACAACATCTCTTCTCTCTGCCGATTGTGGCGCTTGTGTGTTCTCTCCAGCTGGGGTTTTGGACCAAAAGGACACTCTTCTGATGGATTTTGGCAAGCTTGATTGCACCGGAGGTTCCAGCAGTGGACATGGAATAGTTTGCAGGAAGTGAGTGGGAATAGTTGTCATGTGCAAAAATAACACCGGAAGTTTCAACTCCTTCCGGAATAATTGAAACTTATTTGGTAAGAGTTTCAGGAGGATTATGGTCTGCTACAAAACAATGATTTCCAATTTTATAATGAAATTTGTTCCGTCATTTTTGCTAGTTCTTTTCAAATCTTTCTTCTCAAAGTTCAGTATAAGTTATTTGCTTTATGGTTCGATCTTGACAGTCGTCGTTGTTTCTTTCATTTCTCTCCCATGTTAATTACAGGATCCATCCCGCGGTTGCCTCCTCGATTATGTCTTAGTTAGCGTTTCTTTTGATTCCCTTTCATGTATTATTAAAAATAATATAAACCATACATTTACATCATAATTAATAATATAAGTTTTTATAGTTGAATCAGTCTACAAGAATCTTACTTGAAGAAATATATTAACAAATAATATAAATCAAAAGATAGGAATCGGAAAGGCATTTAATGTCTTCTTTAATGTAGTTAAGATTAATGAGCATATATCGAAGATATCAAAAACTTTGAGAAGATCCATAGTATCACAATAATTCTGAAAGGAGGATCTAGTTTGGAAACTAGGGAATAGTCATGTGAGCTGCCTTGATTTGCAGACTACGATGTCCAAAGAAAAATCTTAATTGCCAACAATTCGGACTCCATTTCCAAGGCACAAAAGAAAGAAAAAACTATGAGTTGATAAAGGGATTTTGCATAACAAAATACTTTGCTAATAGCCTAATTCTTTTTGTTTTCCTCTTTCGAGTAGTGAGAGCTAATTCATTTCAATAATAAAAAAAAATTAAATTATGTATAATATCTGAATCCTATTCTATCTGACCGATTCTCATGATCCAGACTCAGGTCATTTGTAAAACTTTCTCCTTCAGAGAATATCAGGATTGAAAGCATTCAACCTTGGGCCAGCAAATGCGGAAAATCTCCACGGGATAAGATTTAGAGTCGGTTAAAAAATGCGGTGTACCTCGTGTTCTTTTAAATTTTAAATTTTTTTTATTTAAAATAATTTTTTTATGTTTTCAGATGGTTTTAATGTGTTGATATCAAAAATAATTTTAAAAAAATAAAAAAAATTTATTTTAATATATTTCTAAATGAAAACCATTTTGAACTATCACCTCTATC
>Ga0307511_10004857_pt1 | contig 13737 bp, 12 predicted proteins | sample 13_EM_MG_FD_200266 | JGI IMG/M metagenome (GOLD analysis project Ga0307511, IMG submission 200266) | Populus trichocarpa ectomycorrhiza microbial communities from riparian zone in the Pacific Northwest, United States - 13_EM | ecosystem: Host-associated > Plants > Roots > Unclassified | place...
AGCAGGCCCGCGACCAGCTGGCCCGGGCGTCGGTGATGGCCCTGTCCTACGTCGCCCAGTCGGCCCGCGGCATCGGCCGGGCCGCCGTGTCGCAGCGGCGTATCGACGAATGCCGGACGATCACCGAGCGGTTCATGACCCGCTGGCGCGCCGAGCCCGATCCCGCGCACATCAAGGCCGTCGACGCCTACTTCGTGTCCGCCGCCGAGCACGGCATGAACGCCTCCACCTTCACCGCGCGGGTCATCGCCTCCACCGGCGCCGACGTCGCCGCCTCCATGTCCGGGGCCATCGGCGCCATGTCCGGACCGCTGCACGGCGGCGCGCCCGCGCGGGTGCTGCCGATGATCGAGGAGGTCGAACGGGTCGGTGACGCCCGTGCCGTCGTCGCCGGCATCCTCGACCGGGGCGAGCGGCTCATGGGCTTCGGGCACCGCGTCTACCGCGCCGAGGACCCCCGGGCCCGCGTGCTTCGCCGCACCTGCCATGAGCTCGGCGCCGCCCGCTTCGAGGTCGCCAACGCCCTCGAGCAGGCCGCCCTGGCCGAGCTGCGGGAACGCCGCCCCGACCGGGCCATCGAGACCAACGTCGAGTTCTGGGCCGCGGTGATCCTCGACTTCGCCGAGGTCCCGCCGCACATGATGCCGGCCATGTTCACCTGCGCCCGCACCGCCGGCTGGTGCGCGCACATCCTGGAGCAGAAGCGCACCGGCCGCCTCGTCCGTCCCTCCGCGGACTACATCGGCCCCGGCCCCCGCAAACCCGACGAGGTCGAGGGCTGGGACTCCATCGCCCACGGCTGACCGCCCCCTCCCCCCGGCCACATGTGGTCCGCATGCCGCGCTGGGAGTCGAATGTGGCGCACATGTGGCAAAAGCGGCGGCGGGAGAGTCCGCCGATCGGGTGAACGGGGTACGGGGTCGTGGGCGGGAACCACTCTCTGAGGTGGCGTTTGGACACGCTCTCACCCGCTAGCCTCCGGGAATGCGGGACGCGAGGGCCAGGGCCGCGGAGGCGGCGGAGGCCGAGCGGCTGGCGGCGCTGATCCCGCGCGAGCGGGCGCAGTACCTGGTGGAGGCCGCCGAGGGGTGGGCAGCGGCCGGCCGGTCAGACCGGGCCGGCGAGCTGTTCGAGGCGGCGATCGCGGACGGCGGCCACGTGGTGGGGGATGCCCGGACGTACTACGCGGGCTTCCTGTTCGACACCGGCCGGCCGGAGCGGGCGCTGCACACGCTGGCCGATCTGAAGCGGTCGAAGCCGGACGACCCGTTCGCCTACGTCTGCGCGGGCGAGGTGCTGGAGGAGGCGGCGGACCTGGACGGGGCGCTGACCTGGTTCGGCACGGGTCTGGCGTTCTACCAGAACTTCGACACCGCGGACGTGGTGGACGACGCGACACTGATGCAGCTGCTGTCCAGCCGGCAGCGGGTCCGCCGGCTGCTGGAGCTGCCGCCGGACAGCTGGGACGACATCGCGGCCACCGCGCAGGCGGTGCTGCTGGCCGACCTGACCGATCCGTGACTACGGTGTGGCGCAGAACACCCGGCCGTCACGTGACGGACACCGGTTTGCAACACTGAGCCCTTCCCGGCAACGGCGCCGGCAACCCTCGCACTTGCTGACACGTCCGGAGGCGCCGGCATGACGCAGACCGCAGACCCAGCCACCCTCATCCTGCCCGCCGAGCTGCGCCCGTCCGACGGCCGCTTCGGCTGCGGCCCGTCCAAGGTCCGCCCCGAGCAGCTGGCCAAGCTGGCCGCCGAGGGCGCGGCCTTCATGGGCACCTCCCACCGGCAGAAGCCGGTGAAGTCCCTGGTCGGCCGGGTCCGCGCGGGCCTGCGCGAGCTGTTCTCGCTGCCCGAGGGCTACGAGGTCGTGCTCGGCAACGGCGGCACGACCGCCTTCTGGGACGCCGCGGCCTTCGGCCTGGTGCGCGAGCGGTCGCAGCACTTCACCTACGGGGAGTTCTCCTCGAAGTTCGCCACCGTCACCAAGGGCGCGCCGTTCCTGGCCGACCCGATCGTGGTGAAGGCGGAGCCGGGCGACGCCCCGGAGATCGCCTACCAGGCGGGCGCCGACCTGGTCGGCTGGGCCCACAACGAGACCTCGACCGGTGTCGCGGTGCCGGTGATCCGCCCCGCGGGTTCCGACGGCGCGCTGGTGGCCATCGACGCCACCTCGGGCGCGGGCGGCCTGCCGGTCAAGGCCGAGGACTTCGACGTCTACTACTTCGCGCCGCAGAAGTCGTTCGCCTCGGACGGCGGCCTGTGGCTGGCGCTGATGAGCCCGGCGGCGCTGGAGCGGGTCGCGGAGATCGGCGCGTCGGACCGCTGGGTGCCGGAGTTCCTGTCGCTGACCACGGCGCTGGACAACTCCACCAAGGACCAGACCTACAACACTCCGGCGGTGGCCACGCTGTTCCTGCTGGCCGACCAGATCGAGTGGATGCTGGGCAACGGCGGTCTCGAGTGGACGACGGCCCGCACGGCCGACTCCTCGCAGCGGCTGTACTCCTGGGCCGAGGCGACCGAGTACACGACCCCGTACGTGGTCAACCCGGCGCACCGCTCGCAGGTCGTGGGCACGATCAACTTCTCGGACGACGTGGACGCCGCGACGGTGGCCAAGGTGCTGCGGGCCAACGGTGTCGTGGACGTGGAGCCGTACCGCAAACTGGGCAAGAACCAACTGCGGGTGGCCATGTTCCCGGCCATCGAGCCGGACGACGTGACGGCGCTGACCAAGTGCGTGGAGTGGGTCGTCGGTCAACTGTGATCTTTCGGTTCACGGTCCGTAGTGGTGAACCTGATCGCCTCGCCATGCGTCTTAGCTAGTAAATCCGGCAGGATCGTGGTCGGATGTCGATAGACTCGGCGCGCCTGCGGCGTCAAGTAGGCGCGCCGAACTATCGTTGGCTGTTGGCGAGGTGACAGATCGGGGAGGCCGTGATGCGAGCGCTGCGAGTCGTCGGGCTCGACGACGACGGCACATCTGTCATCTGCGAAGACCCCGTTCGCGGTGAGCGCTACACCATTCCCTGCGACGAGCGGCTGCGCGCCGCCGCGCGGGGCGACGTCGCCCGCCTCGGCCAGATCGCCGCGGAGAACGACGTCCAGATGCGTCCCCGCGAGATCCAGGCCCGCATCCGCGCCGGCGAGTCGGTGGAGCAGGTCGCCGCGGCGGCCGGCATGCCCACGCACCGTATCGAGCGGTTCGCCTACCCCGTGCTGCTGGAGCGCTCCCGCACCGCCGACCTGGCCCAGCGCGCCCACCCGATCCGCGAGGACGGGCCGGACGTGCAGACCCTCGGCGAGGTGATCGCGCACTCCTTCGGCCTGCGCGGCCAGGACTACACCGCGGTCAACTGGGACTCGTGGCGCGGCGAGGACGGCAAGTGGATCATCCAACTGCACTGGCAGGCCGGTAGGTCGGAGAACCGGGCGCACTGGACGTTCCACCCGGGCGCGCACGGCGGCACCATCTCGCCGATCGACGACCACGCCATCGACCTGCTGGACCCGTCCCCGAACCGGCCGCTGCGCACCGTGCGGCCGGTGACGGAGCTGGCCCGGCAGGCGCTGGAGCTCGAGCACCAGGCGCCGACGCCGGCACCCGCGCCGACACCGGTTCAGGCCCAGGCCGTGACGCCACCGCCGCCGGTGGCGCCCGAGCCGACGCCGGAGCCGCAGCCGGCCCCGGTCGTGCCCGAGCCGGAGACCGCGCGCGTCGAGCCGCCCGTGCCGGCGCCCGTGCCCGCGCCGACTCCGGCGCCGGCCCCCGCGATCACCGATCCGGAGCCGGTGGAGGAGCCGCCCGCGGCGCAGGCCCCCGAGCCGGCGGCCAAGCCACAGCCGGCGGCGAAGCCGCAGCCGGAGGCCCAGCCCGCCGCCCGCAAGGCGGAGGCGCCGCCGCGGCGGGGCAAGAAGAACCACCCGATCGTGCCGTCCTGGGAGGACGTGCTGCTCGGGGTGCGCTCGCAGCGCTGATTCCTTTTTGGGGGTCGAGTCAGAGCTGCTCGAAGGCCTGCCAGTCCAGGCCTTCGCGTTCGCACCAGTCCTCCGCCTCCTGGCGGGTCAGCGGCTTGGCGTCGACCGGACGGTCGGCGCCGAGCCGCGCCCATCCGTCCGGGGCGAGCACGTAGAGCTGGCGCTGCTTGCGGGCCAGCAGCCGTCCCTCCGGGAACGCCATCGTCGGCTCCGTGCGCAGGTAGTGCACGGACTCGGGTCGCGTCATGGGTGCATCATGCGCCGGTTCCGCGCGCCCCGACACCCCTGACCCGAGCACCCCCATCACAGCGGGTGACCTGCGGCGACGCACTTGACCTCCAGTGCGCTGGAGCCCGCAGGCTCGTTTCGCGGCCCGGAAATTCGGATGTCGATGTCAGGGGTCCTACGTATGGTCGAGGTGAAACTCGAAGGGGGATTGTCGAATGAGTGACGACGGAGCCCAGTCCGTCACCCACCGCTCATCCTTTGCCACGCTGCGCAGGCTGTGGCCCTATGTGCGTCCGGTGCGGTTCGACCTCTACGCCTCGCTGGCCGCGGCGCTGGTCGCGATGCTGGCCGGACTGTCCATTCCGCTGGTCATCCAGCAGATCATCGACGGCCCGGTGGCCCGCCACGAGCTGTCGGAGCTGCCCTGGCTGGTGGGTCTGGTGCTGGTCCTCGGCGTGGTCGAGGCCGTGCTGTTCTACGCGCGCCGGCGGCTGAACGTGCGACCGAGCACCACGGTCGAGATGCGGCTGCGGGAAGACCTGTACCACCACCTGCAACGGCTGCCGGTGGCCTTCCACGACCGGTGGCAGTCGGGACAGCTGTTGTCCCGCGCCGTGAACGACCTGAGCACGCTGCGCCGGTTCATCGCCTTCGCGGCGGTCTTCCTGGTGGTCAACAGCACCGTGCTGGTGGTGGGCGTGGGCGTGCTGCTCACGCTGTCGCCGCTGCTGGGCCTGATCGTGATCGCCTGCGGCGCGCCGCTGATGGTGCTGTCCTATCTGTTCGAGACCAAGTACAAGATCTACGCCCGGCGGGCCCAGGACCTGCAGGGCGACCTGGCCAGCACCGTGGAGGAATCGGTGCTGGGCATTCGCGTGCTCAAGGCGTTCGGCCGCGGCCGGGACATGACCAAGTCGTTCGTGTCGCAGGCCAAGACGTTGCGCAGCGCGGAGCTGAGCAAGGTGCGCGTGATGGCGGCGCTGTGGGCGGTGCTGGTCAGCCTGCCCGAGCTGGCGATCGCCGGCGAGCTCGCGGTCGGCGGCGTCGGCATCGCCAACGGCACGCTCACCCCGGGCACGCTGATCGCGGCGATCACCGTGAGCACCTTCCTGCGCTGGCCGTTCGACTCGATCGGCTGGCTGCTGGCCGAGACCAACATGGCGGCCTCGGCCTGCGACCGGTACTGGGAGGTCCGGGATGAGATCAACACTATTGTCGAGCCGGAGCATCCTCGGGAACTACCTGAGCACGTCCACGGACACCTGGTATTCGAGGATGTCCACTTCGCCTACGACGGCGGCACGCGCGAGGTTCTCAAGGGCATCGACCTCGACGTCCGTCCCGGCGAGACGGTGGCGCTTGTCGGCGGCACCGGCTCGGGCAAGACGGCGCTGACCGCCCTCGTGGCGCGGCTGGCCGACGTCACCGGCGGCCGGGTGACGGTGGACGGCGTCGACGTGCGCGACCTGAAGCTGGACGACCTGCGGCAGGTGGTGGCGACGGCGTTCGAGGAGCCGGTGCTGTTCTCCGCTTCAGTGCGGGAGAACGTGGCGCTGGGCGCCCCGGGCGCGTCCGACGAGGACGTGCACGAGGCGCTACGGGTGGCGCAGGCCGAGGAGTTCGTGGCGAACCTGCCGTGGGGCATCGCGACCCGCGTCGGCGAGCAGGGCCTGTCGCTGTCCGGCGGTCAGCGGCAGCGGCTGGCGCTGGCCCGGGCCGTGGTCGGCAAACCGGCGGTGCTGGTGCTGGACGACCCACTGTCCGCTTTGGACGTTCACACCGAGGGCGAGGTGGAGCGGGCGCTGCGCCGCGTGCTGCACGACGTGACGGCGCTGGTGGTCGCGCACCGGCCCAGCACCGTACAGCTGGCCGACCGGGTGGCGCTGTTGGTCGACGGCCGGATCGCCGCCGTGGGCCGGCATTCCGAGCTGCTGGCCACCAACGCCGAGTACCGGCGCTTGCTGTCCACATTGGACGAAGACGAGGACGAGGAGGTGGCGGTCTGATGAGCGCGCCGACCGCTACCGACTGGCGCGGCGTCGCCGCCGAGGACATCGAGGACGTGGGCAAGGCCGTCACGGCCAAGTTGCAGGCGCGGTCGCGCCGGCTGCTGGTGTCGTTGCTGCGCCCGCACAAGTGGTCCGTGGCGCTGGCGCTGGTCTTCGTGCTGCTGGAGAACGGCGCCCAGCTGGCCGGGCCGCTGCTGGTCGCGGCGGCGATCGACCGCGGCGTGGCCGGTGTGGTCTCGGGCCAGCCGGCCACGCTGACCTGGTGCGTGCTCGGCTATGCCGTGTGCGGCCTGGCCAGCGCGGGCGCCAAGTTCGGCTTCGTGCGGCTGTCCGGCCGGGTCGGCCAGGACCTGCTGCTCGACCTGCGGCGCCGGGTGTTCCGGCACGTGCAGCGGCTGTCCCTGTCGTTCCACGAGTCCTACACCTCGGGCAAGATCATCTCGCGGCTGTCCTCCGACGTGGAGTCCATCGACGACCTGCTCGACATGGGCCTGGACGGGCTGCTCAGCTCGCTGGTCACCGTGGTCGGCATCGCGGTCACGATGCTGGTGCTGGACCTGCGGCTGGCCCTGGTGGTGCTGGCCGGCTTCATCCCGGTGCTCGTCGTGGCCCGCTGGTTCCGGCGCGCCTCGCACAAGGCGTACCGGGCCACGACCACGGCCGTGGCCAAGGTGATCGTGCAGTTCGTGGAGACCATGAACGGGATCCGCGCGGTGCAGGCCTACCGCCGGCACGGGCGCAACGAGCAGATCCTGCACGACGTCAACGTCGAGTACCGGGACGCCAACAACCAGGCCTTCAAGGTGATGGCCCGGTTCACCGCGGCGGTGCGGCTGGTCGGCAACGTGACCATGGCCGTGGTGCTGGCCTGGGGTGCGCTGCGGGTCGTCGACGGCAGCCTGCAGCTGGGCGTGCTGGCGGCGTTCGCGCTGTACCTGCGGCGGTTCTACGACCCGCTGGACGATCTGGCCATGTTCGCCAACTCCTACTCGGCCGCGGTCGCGGCGCTGGAGAAGATCTCCGGCGTGCTGGAGGAGGAGCCGTCGGTGGCCGAGCCGGCGGAGCCGAGGCCGCTGCCCCGCGAGGGGCGGCGCGGCGACATCCGCTTCGACCGGGTGGAGTTCCGCTACCGCCCGGACACGCCGGTGGTGCTGCCGGAGTTCGACCTGCACGTGCCGGCCGGGCAGACCATCGCGGTGGTCGGCGCGACCGGGGCCGGCAAGTCGACACTGGCCAAGCTGGTGGCCCGGTTCTACGACCCGTCGGCCGGCACGGTGTCGCTGGACGGCGTGAACCTGCGGGACGTGGCCGACGTCGACCTGCGGTCCGCGGTGACCATGGTGACGCAGGAGAACTTCCTGTTCGCCGGTTCGGTCGCGGACAACATCGCGATGGGCCGGCCGGGCGCCACGGCCGACGACGTGCGGCGGGCGGCCGCCGAGGTCGGGGCGCACGAGTTCATCAGCGCCCTGCCGGAGGGCTACGACACCGACGTCCGCAAGCGCGGCGGCCGGCTGTCGGCGGGCCAGCGGCAGCTGGTGGCGTTCGCCCGGGCGCTGCTGGCCGACCCGTCGGTGCTGGTGCTCGACGAGGCGACGTCCAGCCTGGACGTGCCGACCGAGCAGGCGGTGCAGGCGGCGCTGGAGACGGTGCTGGCCGAGCGCACGGCGGTGATCATCGCGCACCGGCTGTCGACCGTGCTGATCGCCGACCGGGTGCTGGTCGTCGACGGCGGCCGCATCGTCGAGGACGGCTCCCCGGCCGACCTGATCGGCCAGCACGGCCGCTTCGCCCGCCTCCACGAAGCCTGGCTCGAGTCCCTGGCGTAGCACCCCGCGAGTCCCGCCCACAGTCACACCGAACTGCATGAATCCGTTTCATGCAGTTCGGTGTGACGCTAGGCGGGACTCGCGGGGGTTCAGCTGGTAGCCGGCCCTAGCAGGCTCAACAACAGCGCTACCCAGGCCAGGCCGAGGCCGCTGGCCACGCCGAGGGCGACCCAGCGCCAGACCGGGACGTCGCGGGCCAGCCACACCGAGGGCGACAGGCCGCCGATGATCACCACGTTGGCGATGACCGCCAGCCACAGGCTGGCCTGGGCCAGCGCGAGCGACAGCGAGGTCACCGCCACCACGATCATCAGGGCCACCACGACCGTCACGGTGAGCCCGGTGCCCCACGGCGTCGGCTCCCGGGCCGGGAAGTCGGCCTCGACGTCGTCCTCCACCACCTGAGGCGCGGCGGCCACCGCCGGCTCGACCTCGTACACGTCGCCGGTCACCGGGTCGGCGTAGTCGATGGGCAGCCCCAGTTCGGTGGCCAGCCGGCCGGCCAGCTGCCGGCCCCGTCGGGTGACCAGGTCACCGGCCGTGCCGCCGACCGGCTCATGGTCATTGGGCACGAGCGCGTGCGCGACCTCGGCCCACTCGTGCAGGGCCGCGGTCAGCTCGGCCGGCAGCGCGAGCGACCGGGGGTCGACCTCCCGCATCTGGGTGCCGTCGTGGCCGACCAGCACGGCACGGCCGCCTCGGGCGTGAAGCTGCACGGATGTCCCCTCCGACCGGTCGGCGCCTGCCTGCTCGACGGTACTCACGACACCCCCAGCGCGTGAAACGCCACCGCGCCCGCGGTGGCGACATTCAGGGAATCCACACCATCGGCCATCGGGATCCGCACCGCGACGTCGGCGGCGTCGATGGCCTCATCGGTCAGGCCGGGCCCTTCCGAGCCCAGCAGCAGGGCGACCTTCTCGCCCGAGAGCTTGCATTCCCGCAGGTCGACGGCATCGGCCCGCGGTGTCAGGGCGGCGACGGTGAAGCCGTTGGCCCGCAACAGGTCCAACCCCTGCGGCCACGGCCGCAGGTCGGCGAACGGGACCCGCAGCACGTGCCCCATGGACACCCGCACGCTGCGCCGGTACAGCGGATCCGAGCAGCCGGCGCCGAGCAGCACCCCGTCCACGCTCAGCGCGGCGGCGTTGCGGAACAGCGCGCCGAGGTTCTCGTGGTCGCCGACGCCCTCCAGCACGGCCAGCAGCCGGGCGTCCCGCATCAGCGCCACCGGATCCGGTTGCGCGGCGCGATCGGCCGCCGCCAGCACTCCGCGATTCAGGTGAAATCCGACAACCTGGGCCATCACGTCGGCCGACACCGCGTAAGCGGGGCCGGCGAAGTCGCCCAGTTCTCCGACCAGCTCCTCGATCCGACGGGGGATGCCGAGCAGGCCGCGCAGCGGATAGGGCGAGTCCAGCAGCCTGCGCACGACGATCACACCCTCGGCGATCACCAGGCCGCGCCCGCCGGGCCGGTCCGGCCGCCGGTCGGCGGTGGACAGGTCGCGGAAGTCGTCCAGCCTGGCGTCCGAGGGGTCGTCGATCTCGATCACCTGCGGCACGAACGCAGTCTCTCACTGTTCGCGCATACCATGTTTCGACGTTGCCAGGAGTGGTAATCCCAGGCCTCCTACCAGCGCATTCTCACCGGAAGTTATGCCAATGTGACAGAGAGCACCGTATTGGCCGATGGGCAGGGCCAAACCCCTTGTGTCACGGTGGGCATTCGCTTCAGGCGCCCGAGGATCCGGGCAGACCGAAGTGGGAGGCGGCATGGGCAAGGACGTGTCCGACCGAACATTCAGCCGGGAGGACCGCCAGCGTTACCGCGAGAAGGTGCAGCGCTGTCTGGACGCGTTGGCCAGGATGCTCACGGATGACGTGTTCTCGTTCCCCCAGCAGCAGATGGGGTTGGAGATCGAGCTGAACCTGGTCGACGAGACGCTGCGACCGGCGATGACGAACTCCGTGGTGCTGGAGAAGATCAACGATCCCTCCTTCACCACCGAACTCAGCCAGCACAACCTGGAGATCAACGTGCCGCCGCGGCCGCTGGCCGGCAACGAGGCCGTCGACCTGGAACAGGAGCTGCGCCAGACCTTCGACAACGCCGACGCCAAGGCGAAGGACGCGGGCGCGGCGATCGTGCTGATCGGAGTGCTGCCGACGCTGCGGCGCGAGCACTTCGACCCGCGCTGGCTGACCAGCAACCGGCGCTACACGGTGCTCAACGACGAGATCTTCGCCGCCCGCGGCGAGGAGATGGTGCTGCACATGGAGGGTTCGCCGATGCCGGGCGGCGAGCCGGAACGCCTGCGCAGCTACGCGGAATCCATTCTGCCGGAGGCGGCCTGCACCTCGGTGCAGCTGCATCTGCAAGTGCAGCCGGACCATTTCGCCGCGCACTGGAACGCGGCGCAGTGCCTGGCCGGCGTGCAGGTGGCGCTGGCCGCGAACTCGCCTTTCCTGCTGGGCAAGGCATTGTGGCACGAGACCCGGATTCCGCTGTTCCAGCAGGCCACCGACACCCGGCCGCAGGAGCTGCAGAACCAGGGCGTGCGGCCGCGGGTCTGGTTCGGCGAGCGGTGGATCACCTCGATCTTCGATCTGTTCGAGGAGAACGTGCGCTACTTCCAGGGCCTGCTGCCGGTGATCGACGAGGAGGACCCGATCGCCGAGCTGGCCGCCGGCCGCGCGCCGCAGCTGTCGGAACTGCGGCTGCACAACGGAACCGTGTGGCGGTGGAACCGCCCGGTGTACGACCTGGTCGACGGCGTGCCGCACCTGCGCGTGGAGAACCGGGTGCTGCCGGCCGGACCGACCATTGTGGACATTCTGGCCAATGCCGCGTTCTTCTACGGCGCGCAGCGGGCGCTGGCCACCCAAGAACGTCCACTGTGGACGCAGATGTCGTTCCAGGCGGCCGAGGAGAACCTCTACTCGGGCGCGCGGCACGGCATGGGCGCCCAGCTGTACTGGCCCGGCATCGGCTGGGTGCCGCCGGACGAGCTCGTGCTGCGGCGGCTGCTGCCGATGGCCCACGAGGGCCTGCGCGAACTGGGCGTCGCGGACGCCGCGCGGGAGCGCTACCTCGGCATCATCGAGCAGCGCTGCGTCGCCCGGCGGACCGGCTCGTCGTGGCAGCGGGAGACCGTCGCGCAGCTGGAGCAGCGCGGCGCCGACCGCGAGGCCGCCCTGATCGGGATGCTGCGCCGGTACGTCGACCTGATGCACGCCGGCAACCCCGTGCACACCTGGCCGGTCTGGTAGGCCACCACACCAGAGGTCCTAGTTGCCACTATCTGGCAATTGCTAGATAGTGGCAACTATGGCCCAGTACGTACTGCCCGACCTCGACTACGACTACGGCGCGCTCGAGCCGGCGATCATCGGCGAGATCAACGAGCTGCACCACGACAGGCACCACGCCGCCTACGTCAAGGGCGCCAACGACACGATCGAGCAGATCGACGAGGCGCGGGACAAGGGCGCGTTCGGCTCCATCGTCGGGCTGGAGACCACGCTCGCGTTCCACCTGGCCGGCCACGCCCTGCACCAGGTGTGGTGGAAGAACCTGAGCCCGAACGGCGGCGACAAGCCGACCGGCGAGCTGGCGGCGGCCGTGGACGAGTTCTTCGGCTCGTTCGACGGGCTGCGGGCCCAGCTCAACGCGGCCGCCGGCACCATCCAGGGCTCGGGCTGGGGCATCCTGGCCTGGGAGCCGGTGGGCCGGCGGCTGATCACCCAGCAGCTCAAGGACCACCACTCCAACCTGTCGATCGCCACCACGCCGCTGCTGGCCTTCGACATCTGGGAGCACGCGTACTACCTGCAGTACCGCAACCTCAAAGCCGACTACATCAACGCGCTGTGGAACGTCGTGAACTGGACCGACGTCAACGAGCGCTTCGAGGCCGCCCGCGCCGGCCGCAACGGCCTGCGGCTGACCCCCTGAACCCGGCAGTGGATGCTCCGACAAGCCGAGCTGCCGTGGAATAGCCGAGGCCCCGCCGTTCGCGACGGGGCCTCGGCGCGTCGTCAGGCCGTGTAGGCCTGCACCGACGTGGTGAGCTTGCTGAGCAGCCCGCGCAGGACGTCGAACTCCTGCTCCCCCAGGCCCATCGCGGTGCCGATGACCGGCGGCACGGACAGCGCCCGGTCGCGCAGCGCCGCGCCCTCCTCGGTGAGCGCGACGGCGACCGACCGCTCGTCGTCGGCCCGGCGGGTGCGGCGCACCAGACCGTTGGCCTCCAGCCGCTTGAGCAGCGGCGACAGCGTGCCGTAGTCCAGCTGCAGGGCGTTGCCGAGGTCCTTGACCGGGCTGGTGCCGTGCTCCCAGAGCACCAGCAGCACCAGGTACTGCGGATAGGTCAGCCCCAGCTCGTCCAGCAGCGGCCGGTAGAGGGCGGTGACCGCCCGGCTCGCCGCGTACAACGAGAAGCACAGCTGGTCCTTCAACAGCAACGGGTTGCTCGTGTCGTCCATGCCACAATCATAACTTGCCAACTTAAGTTGTGCACGATCTAAATGTGCACTAGCGTTACAGGCATCCGAGCAGCAGGAGGAAGCCATGAGCGTCGTGCTGGAGCCGGCCGCCAAGGAGTTCGCCGAGGCCACCGCCAACCCGCCGTACCTGTTCGACCTGGGTCCCGCCAAGGGCCGCGAGGCCGTCGACGAGGTGCAGGCCGGCAAGATCGAGCAGCCGGAGGTGGACGTCGAGCAGCTCACCGTCGACGGCGTGCCGGTGCGCGTCACCCGTCCCGTCGGCGCGACCGGCTCGCTGCCGGTGGTCATCTACATCCACGGCGCCGGCTGGGTGTTCGGCGGCGTGCACACCCACGACCGGCTGGTGCGGGAGCTGACCGTGAAGACCGGGGCCGCCGTGGTGTTCCCCGACTACACACTGTCGCCCGAGGCCCGCTACCCCGTCGCGATCAACCAGAACTACGCCGTGGCCAAGTGGGTCTTCGAGCACGGCGCCGAGCACAACCTGGACGCCACCCGCGTCGCGGTGGCCGGCGACTCGGTCGGCGGCAACATGACCGCCGCGCTGACCCTGATGGCCAAGCAGACCGGCGAGTTCGCCTTCAAGCAGCAGGTGCTGTTCTACCCGGTGACCGACGCCTCGTTCGACACCGAGTCGTACCACCAGTTCGCCGAGGGCTACTTCCTGCGCCGCGACGCCATGCAGTGGTTCTGGGACCAGTACACGACCGACGAGGCCCAGCGGGCCGAGATCACCGCGTCGCCGCTGCGGGCGACCGTGGAGCAGCTGCGGGACCTGCCGCCGGCGCTGGTCATCACCGGCGAGGCCGACGTGCTGCGGGACGAGGGCGAGGCCTACGCCGCCAAGCTGCGCGAGGCCGGCGTGCCCGTGACCGCCGTGCGCTACGCCGGCGTCATCCACGACTTCGTCATGCTCAACGCGCTGCGGGGCACCCACGCCGCCGACGCCGCGATCAACCAGGCCGCCGAGTTCCTCGCGCGGGCCCTGGCCTGACGTGCACTGTGCCTAATACGCGAAGGGGCCCCGGGTCTGCCGGACCCGGGGCCTCTCCTGTTCCCGAACTGACTGCCGCTCCCACCACGAAGCGGTTGAGATTAGGTTAGCCTTACCTTTGCTGCGGGTCAACCCCTCTGACCCGTCCGAAGGCGACCAGCTCCACCACGATCAGGATCGCCA
>Ga0307511_10004858_pt1 | contig 13736 bp, 10 predicted proteins | sample 13_EM_MG_FD_200266 | JGI IMG/M metagenome (GOLD analysis project Ga0307511, IMG submission 200266) | Populus trichocarpa ectomycorrhiza microbial communities from riparian zone in the Pacific Northwest, United States - 13_EM | ecosystem: Host-associated > Plants > Roots > Unclassified | place...
CGAGACATGACTGCCATTCTGCTGGCCGGATCTAGGGTGGATATGGGCTGAAACGATTATGTATATAGTTCTATAGAATTCAATATTAATCATACCATGTATACATATCCGTAAATTTCAACCCTCCTGGTCCTGCAGTTGCACTCTGTAGCACATACAGAGACCTACACCTCTACATCTGCCATACAACCACCTTGTCTTCTGTAGCCACGATACCACCCGTTGGGCACCCAGAGACCGGCTTCATGTGGCTGACACTGGGACTCAGGAAAACCACTGAGGGCAGATGACATGGGAACCAGTAGAGACCCTATGCAAAGTAGTGGAATATCGACGCCCTGGGATGACACCAGGATGTCATTAGAGACATAACACAATCCGTGACGCCACCGGAGACATGTGACAACCAGGTCATCTGGACGCACCCATATAGGCGTCCGGACGCCACAAAAATCTTTTCTGATTTAGGTTTTCCTTGTAGTTTTCTGGTCATACTTCTTTATTATTACATGTTATATTCCTGTAACATTCTGGGTTAGTGTAAGTGTGTGCCAAGTTAGTAGCGGAGTTCTGTAAGGAACTCGGCTATACTAACGTGGTTATAGGGTCTTGAACATGCCCACTATGTCCTATACAGGATAATAGTCGGTGGCTAAGAGCTTGTTGAGTGTAGGGTTGGTTGGAGGATCAAGAGATGCAAGTAGACAAAAGTATTATCAGTGGAGCTTGTGTATTTCTAAGGTAGCTAGACTAGACCATGCTGAATGAGATCTGTTCTATCTAAGGCCTTAGAATTCAGATCTTTAATATATACAGAGTTCCTAAGGTAATGAGTCCATTTGGACTTATACTAGTCAAAAGTAAAGACTTATTATGATACCAGATCATAATAAATACATGAAGGCTCATTATAGACATGTCCAGTGTCATACGATACTTAACAAGGTAACAGAAGCAAGGCTGCCAACGAGATAAACTACCAACAGGAAAACAGAATAAGCTACTACCCAATTAAGCAGGCATAACAGGAGATGGTGGTCAGCATGCTGATATACATGAGACTAACCCACAATGATACAGGAATATGACAGGTAATAATGAGGAAATATAATGAGAAAACTACAAGGAAGAACAACAAGACTAAGCTCCTACCGTCCTCCTATCGAGTTTGCCATTACCTTTTTCACATCTGGCTCTCCACCGCACCCAAACTCAATCTGCATGCACATCTCTCGTCTTTCTGAACTCCATACCTCCAGTCCCGGCCACATGGTCCATATCTATCTCATACCCCTGAAACTGCAGAACAGGAATCCCAACGCTGTTGAAGCATTCCTCTCGGTATCTTCCTATCCCGTGCATGTCCCACCCCCTTATTTCTGAAACCCCATTCAACCTCAAATATTCATGGAACTTTGTCACTAGGTTCGGGATCCTCAGGATCCTCGCGAGCATGGTCAGTGGCCTCGAAAATCCCCCCCGTGGCTTCTGCCGCTTCTCCAACACCGTACTTTTCGTTGTTTTTTTCGAATTCTGCCTGTGCTTCTCCAACACTGCCAGCAGATCCTTTATATCAGATCCGAAATTTAACTCTTTCCCCCACGCACACAAATTCAACTCTAGCATTCTGCATGCGCTCTCCCTATCATGATTATCCAAAATTTGCGTAGTGGCATCAACCCTATTTGACCGGGGATAGGCGTACTTTAACGGCTTGTTAAGGGGTTCCGTGATCTCCGTGGAATACTGTGGCAGTGATCCAAATTGGACAATTTGTGGTGCGTAATGTGTTAGCAAGTGTAACTTCGCGCAGTTGAACGTCGACTGTTCCAGCATTTCCTTTACCAAGTCCTATTGTTTCTGTTTATTGGCGGATGCCACGTTTGCCTTCTGCGTTGGTGTAACTTGAAAATAGTTCGAAATTGTAGATTGCCGAGCCTGAGACACAGCCAGGTCCTTAGAGGCTCCTTTAGCTGCCTTGTGGTCCTCCCTTGATGCACGAAATTCCCCAACAACATGCCTTAACTTGTGGAAGTCCTGCAAGTACTGGGATATATATTTGATTGTCTCCGAAGAATGGCTTCAGTATTGGGCAATCAGACAGAAATCCGAAAGCGGGCGAATGGCTTGGATAGCAACTTTCAAATCACTCTGAGCAGCTGGCAACAGACGGCTACTGTCTCTTTCTCAACCGCATGGCTGCTGTAAAACAGGTGAGTATTACCTTTCCCACTCCACGCATTTCAGTACCACTCCATATTGTGATTTGGCGATACTGCTTCTTTGGGGAGATAAACCCTAAGTATGGTGGTAAACTAATCTATATTTCGTCGAAAATTGCCAGACTTTTCTGTTTACCCAAAAGGCCCGGAACCCATTCCATTATATTTTTTTGCACGCATAGGAAGATATTATGTAGTATGTCCGCACGCACTATCACTGGTAGGTAGACGCTAGGGAGGCTCCACAGAGCATGCTGGATCGGCTTAATATCCACGTGGGCTAATCTGTTTGACACTTATCAGAATTAGTTGGCTGAATCCACGCTCTATCAATATCTATTGGATGACATGCCTATAATTCTCACTACCTCCGCAAAGACGCTTATCGGCTGAATGATCACAGTCACCGTATGGCCGCTTTGAAAATATTTCAAGCTGATCTCTCCTCGCAACACATAGTGCACACTGGTTTACTTTGATACAATGAATATTGACATTCTCCATGTGATCTGCCAGCCATGCTGTTAAAATAAGGACACATCGCCGGATTTTCTCTTAGCTACACACCATTTCAGATCCGCCGGTCTGTTATGGGTTAGCCACAGCCTATAAGAGTCCTCTGGAAGGATTGTCACAACAAAAATGTTAACCATGGGGGCTAATATTCGTTCGATTAGCCTTTGTTGTGTTTCTAAAGAATCGTATTCCAGGTTCATGTCATGGGGTGCCTACCGGCCCACCTAAGGGTACTTGTACTATCCAGAACGACCCAAGAATATGTTAAACATGTCTAAGGAATACTTAATAATAAGTGTTGCACGTTACTAGAAAATATTACTAATAGAGGTAATACTTCTATCTGCAGTACAGCTCGACAATGGAAGTATTGCGTGCTGAGTCCAGGGATGCAGGAACTACTTAAGAAAGTGTAGCTGGAGCTACAGTTCAAGTTTCGCTTCATTCCGACTACTAGTGATCTAGTTACAGTGAGACAAAGTTTCTTGCTATATGACTGAAGAAAATATTTCCAAGTCGAAACTTGTATGAAAGAAGTTACCCTGAGCTTGCCAAGTTACCCTGAGCTAGCATTGGTTACCCTGAACCTACTAAGTGAGCTACTTACCAAATGCGGTTGAGTTCAACACCACTCCGGTAAGCCACCACGGAAGCTCATTGCGGGACGAGACTAAGCCCGATCAGGAAACCGTAATCATGGTTGCAGTCAACATACTTTTACTGTCCTACCGACATATCATACTAGCCGCATTCGTCGCTACTAGCTGTTTTGGGTTACCCTGAAAATACCTTAGAGAGAAATAATAAAATCAGGCCACCAGGGCGTAATTTAGACTAAAGTACGTCTAGTAACACTATAAGAGACAATGGAAATCTGAGCGAAAATCAAAGTTCTCAGAAAATTTCAGTTCAAGTTGGTTTTAGGGGTAGTCTTGCTCGCTGAACCCATTTCTGGAATCCATTTTGCGATCTGAGTTATACTGGGTGGGTTATAGGCTGTTGAAGTTGTTAAAACTACTTCTGCAGGTTCTAGCATATGCCTGGTTAACACAAGTATCTAACGGACTAGTCCATTAGATTCCACGCAGAAAGAGCTTTCAAATGAGACCTTAATGAAGATCAACGGAGCCATATCCGGGGAGTTATGAGCAGTTGAAGCTGGTCCACGTGTATGCAATGCAGGCACTCAATGGACACTAGACAACTTGGAGGTATGATGCCGGATCTATTAATTAAGAACTCTGAGTTGTAAACTGAACAACTTTAAATTTACTATCTGAAAGTTACTTTAGCATCAGAATAAGACTATAGTTATCTCGCTTAAGCGATGACCAAGAATAGGTAGTGTAATCTCCTAGAGATACAGTCTGGAAAAGTATTCTTAGTTGAGTCAAGTATGTAGTATGACTCCGCAGTAGCTGAAACGATGGCAGACTAAGTGCAGAAGGCAACTGCATGAAGAAAAGCTGATGTGACAACCATTGGACATAAGCAATCCGAAGGACGCGAGTTATCACAATATACATAACCGCGAAATACAAATAGTGAAACAATTGTCGAAGGTAAGGATAGCGCCCACCATAGTTGTTAAGCATTCGATTCTACACGAAGCGTACAAAGTTCTAAGTTGACAATTTCTGAGTTCTCACTTTATCTGTGGTTTTGATCTCGCAGTGCTACACTAATTATTTCGTGTTAACTGGACAGTTGCGTCTTCTCTTGTGGATTGAAGCCTGAAGGTGCGGATTAGTCTAGAAGGGACTTTACATGCTGAAGGATTATTCGGAGTTCTGAATAAGTTCCGTTGTGGTAATAGAACCTCGGCCGCTCTATTTCATAGTTGGAGTATCCGCTATATAGTTAATAGAGCCCCCGTAACAGTTCTGAAGTGAAAATCATCTTAGAGACTTTTTTCGTTTGGGGCCAATTGGCAACAGGGCTAGCAGGATCCACGCTTGCTTGGAAGGTTTATTCCGGATACCAGAAAGAATGTTTCCCAAACTCATGAACATTGGCCACAATTTCTTATCCCCAGAAAACTTTGATAAGCATGTTTGATTGGAGGTTATGAGGACAGGTATGAGACTGCTACATATGGATAGGGTCATCTGGTGATTCGTCAGTGTCTGGTAGGAACTTATTTGACAGTCACCATCGTCTCGAACACATACCTGCATTTCCCACCACCAGTCTTCAGTATGTATCTCTGCATAAACCCTACAGCCCTATCTATCAAACTCACATATTGGGTCGAATACCAGATCCTCAGCAAAGGCTTTCTGGTGGAGAAGATACCCAATACTCTCTATAACGTCTCGATAGAAAAACTTGACACCTGTTTGCAGGTGAAAATCCACGGTTCCATTGTGCCACTGTGGTTGGTCAACTAAACCATGCATTTTCTTTCGCCACATATGACTTGACTTATACTCAACCTCCAGGGTTCGGAAATTACCCACAGGGATCAGTTGATCGTGGAAAAATCGGCCTATCTGTTTCATTGACATCTTGCTCTTATGGAAGAGCCGGGCAAGCTTATACTCATAAGCATTTGTCAATGGTGATAATGGATTCCAGGATGGGTCTCAAATATGACTAAATATTGACCAGTGTAAAACTTGTCCCACCATGAGCCTCTGCAGAAGACGCTGCTCAAGAGATGCATCCTAACTAACAGCATCCAGTGCTGTCCCCCTACGGTCTAGTGTTTCTATACCGATGAGAACTTCATCGTTGTTCTCTAAGGCAATGATGGGTTGGCTGCACAGTGTATTTACAGCCCTCAGTTCGCTAAGAAGGCGACGTTTAATTGTCCTATACACCCCCTGTGGTTGTTCTGGCGTTGCTGCTGTCTGGTGGGAATTCGATCCCAATTGTTTCCCATGGTGGTAGGCATGTAGATGAAGGCTATAATGCCCTTCTATGATGAAATGATGTTTACAAAATTGAAACCGCATGATATACTACTGGCATCCACTTGAAGTCAGCATTGAATCATCTTTGGGGGTCTGTTACATACTAGTATGTGAAAAAACTTGACAAATTCCCACAGAATCCGGAGATCCCCTCAGTGTCTATCAAACAATCATTTTTGATATTTGCGTCGAAATCTTTGGCCTGAGGCTACACAGCGTAAAACGAACTGGATTATTTGGTTCAATGTCAAGAAACTCTGATTGACCATCAAAGTCCCAGTGCACTTAACATGTGGTCCCAAGCTGTACCCCATGAGCGGACACAGAATCTACCTTATACGTTCCAAAACGACTATAAGTGATTTGTGGAATATATACAAGCGTTGGTTTGGTATCCATATGGTTGTATTATGACCCGAAGGAAGAAAACAATTCAAACTGCTCAGGGACGTGAGTGAATAATTTTCTGTTCCGACCATGAAGGACACCACGAATATCTCCAAAGATGCCAAGCCGGACACTTATTGTCTCGACCCATCTCCTGAGGGTGTTCGGACAACACGTAGCACATTGTGTATCAGACCGAAACTGGTGGCCTTGGCGTTGAACTATATGTTTCTAATGGATGATAAAATCTGACACAAAATATACTGCAATAGTAACGTTTATGAAAATTTTTCATCCATTTGGGGGGTTTCCGTTCTCAAACAACAAGTCACAGTAGGGAGAAAAAACTGCAAGAAAAACAAGACTTGCCAAGAACCTACGTCCCTAGTCAAACGTGCAGCCAGAACAAAGACTACCAATAATCTAGCGTGGTCCCTGATGAACCGCCAAGGAACAAAGAAGGCCAAGAACTCTACCAAATAACAAAGACCGATTGCAACCAGACTTACTTGATATGGGTGGTGCATAAAAAGATCAAGTACGCTCGCTTTGTTACATCTTCGATAATGAATGATATGTATAGTATCCATTGTTTGCTTCAGGCCTGCCATGCGTCCTGCCATGGCTCTTGGGAAAAGAAAAATGCCTTTGTGAGAAGTACAACTGATGTACCATATCACTTGCTGTCCATACCCAATAAATAGGGCATATCTGCTTATCCCCAAAATCTTCCCATACCTTCCTCTAATTCTCTCTCGTCCAGACTCCCACGAGGTTGAAAACCTACTTGTAAGGACAACTACAGCCCATGTATGGATCTTGGCTAATAGTATACAGGAGATCGATACTCAATCATTACCCAATTACCTTCAACGGTGTAATTGCCTATTGGGGACACGCAGATTCGTGAGTACCGGTAGTACACAAATCTTCGTCAGGTAAGGACACTCCGAAGCCAGCGTGGGACAACCAGCAGCTAGGTTGGATCTTAACTGACTAGATTGGCTTATGGTAGGCAGGAGATCGATACACAAGCAACCTCAAGGTGGCAATTCCCTATTGGAGACACCAAGTGCCGGTGGTATACAAATTTTCATAAGGTAAAGACACTCAGTAGCCAGCGTCTGCCAACCAGCAGCTAGCTTGGATCTTAACAGACTTGATTGGCTAATGATAGGCAGGAGATCGATACCCAATAACCCTCAACATGGCAATTGCCTATTGGGGACACCCAGTGCCGGTGGTATACAAATTTTCGTCAGGTAAGGACAGTTAGTAGCCAGAATTGGATCAGTACTAACCGGATACAGACGATCTGCAATGCCAGCCAAAAAAAAGTCCGAGCAGAAAGAATCACCTGCTGATGAAGATCTTGACTCTGGGGCTGAACAAATCAGCCGCACCAATTGAGAGTGTGCTGAGGTTGAAGGGTTTTTTGACATAGGCATCCCAGGATCATTCTACGGTGCATGGAGACGAGATGTAGCACAACTAATGAGGGAGACTGGGGCATTGGGACCACAAAAACCTGGTACAGACCGATGGTCAACTTTGCACTGGCATGCTGCTGGCTTGCCCACAATGACGCCAATAGGCATGATAAATTATTGCTTGGATAACTCAATTGTTCATGCTGTGAATATGTTATGTCAGGATATCGCAAAGAAGGTTCATAATGGGGAAGCAGCTCGCAATCGGGCAATCAAAGCAGCCAAAACAGCCCATGCAGCCCAGAACCCTGGTGGTCCCCCCCCGGCTCTTGCAGATGATCCCCCACCCCTTGACAATCCGAAAAAGCAAGTTCTAGTGTCAACGTCAAGTGCGCTATCTACAACGAAAACCAGCAGGACTGCACCCATATCACAAGCGAATGCCGACCTTTTCACAGGGCGGTCAAACCTTCCTGGGGGCTTATGGGCACCTGCGGTTGCATATCGGCCAGTTGGTGCACCTCTGCAAAGTGGCGGTGTATCAAATAGTGCAAGCATGCACATGATTTGTCCCAAACTGGACACGAGGAATCCTTTTCCGCACCCTAGGGGGTTCAGTTTCGCGGCGTTCGGGTGGAAGTGGTAACGGTGCAAGGTAGTAAGGGTGGACGACCATGCCAGAGCTGTGTTGCATGATGCTGCTTCCAGCTGGAAGACCGTCAACCGGGAGATTGAAGCCTTCTGGGTGGCCAGAATTAAGGCTAATGGATCTCATGCCTATACAAAATTGGTCACCGATTAGCACGTACACTATCTTTTCGGCCGCCACAAAAAGGAATATCTCATAGACATTCAATGTGAGCTGGTAGCCCCAGAGCACTATTTAGGGGATGACCATAGTTCAGACCAATCTGGACTACCAGTGACTTCAATAAAAAAAAAAAGAGGCAAGAAAGGGAGCACCGGATCCGGTACCAAAACGAAAAAAACCATGATCAAGAAAAGTCCACAACCAACGCCAGGCCTGCCCCCATCTCCACCTCCACCTCCTCCAACTAAAACAAAATCCAATTCCACAGGTGCAGTAGACAAAGGGAAGGCAAAAGCAGTGTACGGGACCAAACCAAGCGTTTCGGGGGGTACAGAAAATGAGAGCAGAGCGAATTCGCCTGCCACTAAGGCCTCTTCTCAAGCTGGACCCTTAGGGCGCAACACTGGGATATCAGGGTCCAGGGTGGGGAAGGCGAGTTTACAGACTGGACCCTCAGGGCATAATACTCGGTTGCCAGAGACCCCGTCGGAAATTGGAAGACTCACAAGGAGCACCTCCATCAAGAGATTTCCGAAGACAACCACCTCCGGTGTTCCTAAAACATTTCCAAGAACACCACCTAAAGGCACCACTCGTGGGCCCCTTCTTAAAGTAACTCCATCCCTGTATGTGAAACTAGTTGCTGCTGAAATAGGGAAGGTGCGAGACCATGAGTAGCCGGAAGACAATTGCGAGGGGCCCAGGGATGACGCAGTGTTCTTCAGAGCAACCGATGAGGATGCGGAAGGTGAAGATGACGAAGATGACGAAGATGATGAAGCCGAAGCTGCTGATTCTATGGCTCCTAAGGAGTTGTACGAAGATGATGGGGATTATGAAGAAAGACTCAGGGGGATTTAGAGTCCGTGTCAACTTGTTTTGAGGGTATTCTTTTGTTGGATTTTCCTTTTGTTGGATTTTCTTTATTCGTAGGATTTTTTTTTTAGTGGGATTTTTGTGTAAGGGATTTTTTGTGTATCTTGGTGGATTCGTTTTCTGGTGACAATTTTTTTTGATAGGTCATTTGTATTAGGGGTCAGTGCTTTGTTAGTAAACATTTTTTTCCGTAATTATGTGTAGTACAGTTATAGATCGGGACGAGAGTTTAGGTATTGGGTGATTAGGGATATTTGTTGTAGGATATTTTGATAGAACAGTTGAATATATGTTGATGTGTTTTTTTGAATGCAAGACATGTTTTTAGTTATGACTCTGATAATCCCAACATATCTCTTGAACATCTCAGGGAGAATGCTAAGGGGAGGAAACACTTAAAGAGGACTACGATGTCCAAGAAATGATCAGGGGATATACCAGCTGAAGATGATGAGTGCGCGCAACTCCAAGAAAATTAACCCAACGAAGGGCAAAGAGAACGCTAACTCTCGCAAGAGAGGTACGACCAAGGTTGACCTTCGGCAAGGGAGAAAGAAGTGAGGCACAATTGAGAATAAATGTGGGGAGTTTTCAGGAGGATCCCTAGCATCGAATACAAGGTCGCAAAAGTCTACAAGTGTGAGTGGTGAATGTCTGCTGAACTCATGAGTTTGAAGAACTAATCAATTGACAGTAGGTACCACCATCGTTCCAGGCAAGAATCAATTTTCCGGAGGTACGTAACTACAACCACAGTGAAGGCAAAGCTAATCTTCAAGCCATGTTGTGCAGAAACTACCACGAAGCATCAGTGGATCTTCCAGATCCGTTGGAGTACCATCGAACAAATCAGTAAGTAGTGGGGGAAGGGGACGACCAAAGGTGAGGAAACCAATTTGCACATGGGTAATGGAGGAAAATAGTTAACAATATTATGAAGCCAGATGAACAAGGGTCCACTCAATCAGGCGCCGCATGGTCAATATCCTGTGGAGGACTCAGAAGCTCACCATTTGACACAGTTGATGAACCATATTCACCCGGAGTTGAGCGGACAAATTCTGAAGTGGGGAACACTGACGGGCTCTATGCATCAATACTACAGTTGAAAGGTGCAAGGCAAAGTGCACCCAGGAATTGCAGATTTATACACTTCGATGGAATTACCAAGGCAGTAGTATCCATTGCTACCAATCGAATTGAGATGGTAACTTTCTTCAAAGACCCATTGCCAGATACTGAGAGTACGGAAAGGATGTTAGTAGATGCATGGAAAGCAGCAGAGGTGGATTTCGGCGTCGATGAGTAAAGGACAAGTAGAATCGATTCATATGTGTTTAATATATCGGATAACGTGCAGCAGACGCTGACAATTCTAATACAGCTTCGAAGCATCCAGTCGCGGACAAGGTCGCATTTGGTTTGTGATGCGAAACGTCATGTGGCTAGACTATGTGGATTTGATCAAAACTGCAGTCCGGAATAAATTCGCAAGCAGGTAAGCTGGTTATTGGATGAGGATCGGTTTACATACCAAAGAGAGAAACTCATGGCAAGTGTGAGAGATTCTGGAAGAACATAGGCGGACACTAACAAGGAGCAACTTATCACAGGGGTGGGGTCAAAGGTTCAGAGCAAGTGAAGCAGTGGAATTCATACACATGAACTATTTTGATGGCCCAAAAACACTAGGAAACAGAGACCCCCAGTTTATGACGAGAATTAGGGGCCCGTTTATGTGCTTGATTTTTGCCACCCTCTAGCATGCACTTCAGACGTATGAGGCTGGGGAGTTTCGAGATGGTGATTTTTTTAATTATGGAAAATCAAAGGGTGAGTGAAGAATTTGTAAGGTTCGACGAAGGACGGTGACAATGCCGTAGTGGATTTCAACCAAATGCTCAATCAGTGGGCATTTTTCCCAATAAAAATGTAGCAAACGTTGTTGAAACTCATTGTCACGGCGTGACTACTGGCCCACCTAAAGGTACTTGTACAATACAGGACAACCCAAGGATATGTAATACATGTCTAAGGAATAGGTAATAATAAGTATTGCGCGTTACTAGATAATATAACTCGTAGTAGTAATACTTCTATCTGCAGTACAGCTTGACAATAGAAATATTACGTGCTAGGTCCAGGGATACAGAAGCTACTTAAGAACGTGTAGCTAGAGCTACAGTTCAAGTTTCGTGTGATTCCGATTACTAGGGATCTAGTTACAGTCAGACAAAGTTTCTTACTATACGACTGAAGAAAATATTTCTAAGTTGAAAATTGTATGGGAGCAGTCACCCTGAACTTGCCAAGTTACCCTGAACTTGGTTTGGTTACCCTGCCCCTACTAAGTGAGGTACTTGCCAAATGCGGTTTAGGTCAATACCCCCATGGGAAGCAATTTCGGAAGCTTATTGCAGGACGAGACTAAGCCCGATCGGGAAACCATAATCAGGGTTGCGATAAGCATATTTTTACGGTCCTACCGACATATCATACTAGCCGCATTCGTTGCTCCTAGCCGTTTTGGGTTACCCTGAAATCTCCTTTGAGAGACATAAAAACATCATGCCACCATGGGGTAATTTACACTAAAGTGCGTCTGGTGACACTATAAGGGGCAATGGAAATCTGAGGGAAAATAAAAGTTCTCAGAAACTTTCGGTTCCACATGGTTTTAGGGGTAGTTTTGCACGCTGAATCCATTTCTGGAATCCGCTTTGCGATTGGAGTTACACTGGGCATGTTATAGGCTGTTGAAGTTGTTAAAATAACTTCTGCAGATTCTAGCATATACCCGGTTGACAAAAGTACCTAACAGACCTAGTCTACTAGATTCCACGCGGAATGAGTATTCAAATGAGACCTTAATGAAGATCAACGGAGTCATATCCGCGGTGTTATGAGCAGTTGAATCTGGTCCACGTGTATACGAGGCAGGCTCTCAATGGACACTAGACAACTCGGATGGATGATGCCGGATCTATTAAATATGAACTGAGTTGTAAACTGAACGACTTTAAGTTTACTATCTGAAAGTTACTCTGGCATCGGAATAAGACTATGGTTATCCTCCTTAAGCGATGACCAAGAATAGGTAGTGTAATCTCCGATAGATACAGTTGGGAAAAGTAATCTTAGTTGATTCAAGTGTGTAGTATCATTAGAAAAGATTTTTTGGCGTCCTGACGCCTTGCAGTGGCGCCCTGACGCCCGCCCTTTTACTGTTGCCTCTGGTACCCCTAGTGCCTCAGGGGCGTCAGGGCGCCACTGTCCAAGATCACTGGCTTCTGGGCGTCCAAATAGCAGCAATTCCGGCCGAAATTAGAGCGTTTTTGGGCGTAATTCTGGCGCCCGTTGCGCTCTGACGCCAGCGTTCCTGCCCAGTGGCGTCAGGGCGCCATCGGTCCAGTTTGTCACGGGGTGACTACCGGCCCACCTAAGGGTACTTGTACTATACAGAACGACCCAAGGATATGTTATATATGTCTAAGGAATACTTAATAATAAATGTTGCGCTTTACTAGAAAATATTGCTCGTAGCAGTAATACTTCTATCTGCAGTACAGCTTGACAATAGAAATATTGCGGGCTGAGTCAAGGGATACAGGAACTACCTAAGAACGTGTAGCTGGAGCTACAGTTCAAGTTTCGTGTGATTCCGACTACTAGTGATCTAGTTACAGTCAGACAAATTTTCTTACTATACGACAGAAGAAAATAATTCTAAGTCGAAAATTGTATGGGATTAGTTACCCTGAACTTGCTAAGTTACCCTGAACTAGGATTGGTTACCCTGAACCTACTAAGTGAGCTACTTAACAAATGCGGTCTAGGTCAACACCCCCCCGGTCAGCAACTTCGGAACCTTATTGCGGGACGAGACTAAGCCCGATCGGGAAACCGTAACCATGATTGCGATCAGCATATTTTTACGGTCCTACCGACATATTATACTAGCCGCATACATCGCTCCTAGCCATTTTGGGTTACCCTGAAATCTCCTTAGAGAGAAATAAAAAAATCAAGCCACCAGGGCGTAATTTACATTAAAGTTCGTCCGGAGACACTATAAGGGGCAATGGAAATCTGAGTGAAAATAAAAGTTCTTAGAGACTTTCGGTTCAAGTTGGTTTTATGGGTAGTTTTGCATGCTGAATCCATTTCTGGAATCCGTTTTGCGATCAGAGTTATACTGGGCGAGTTATAGGCTGTTGAAGTTGTTAAAACTACTTCCGCAGGTTCTAGCCTATTCCCGGTTGACAAAAATAGCTAACGAACCTAGTCTATTAGATTCCACGCAGAAAGAGCTTTCAAATAAGACCTTAATGAAGATCAACGGAGTCATATCCGCGGAGTTATGAGCAGTTGAAGCCGGTCCACGTGTATACGAGGCAGGCTCTCAATGGACAATAGACAACTCAGATGGATGATGCCGGATCTATTAATTAAGTACTCTGAGTTGTAAACTGAACGACTTTAAGTTTACTATCTGAAAGGTACTCTGGCATCGGAATAAGACTATGGTTATCTCGCTTAAGCGATGACCAAGAATAGGTAGTGTAATCTCCTAGAGATA
>Ga0307511_10004862_pt1 | contig 13730 bp, 14 predicted proteins | sample 13_EM_MG_FD_200266 | JGI IMG/M metagenome (GOLD analysis project Ga0307511, IMG submission 200266) | Populus trichocarpa ectomycorrhiza microbial communities from riparian zone in the Pacific Northwest, United States - 13_EM | ecosystem: Host-associated > Plants > Roots > Unclassified | place...
TGACCGTTTTATCGGACGGGGGCGGTTCCCATTAAACTGGGTTCCGCCCCCGATTCATATCCGCTTAACGCTGAATTCACATCGACCGGCAATTAGCTGAAGCGTCATTTTCGCGTAAACGGACAGACCCTTCGGAGTAGGGGTCACCCCGGGTACACCAGAAGCCATGACGCGGTCGCAACTGCTGGTCAGCAGCCCGGAGACGGCTCCGGGCACGCCCCGTTACTCGCTGCTCGTGGCGCGCGACAACGAGGAGGTGCGGGCCGCGCAGCGGCTGCGGCACCTGGTGTTCGCCGAGGAAATGGGCGCCACCCTGCATTCCATCGCCGACGGCGTCGACGCCGACGAGTTCGACGAGCGCTGCGATCACCTGGTCGTCCGCGAGGACGAGACCGGCGAGATCGTCGGCACCTATCGGATGCTGCCGCCGGAGCACGCCGACGGCGGCCTCTACGCCGAGACCGAGTTCGATCTCCGCAATCTTTCCGGCCTGCGGCCGGCGCTGGTGGAGACCGGCCGCTCCTGCGTGCACCCGGACCACCGCAACGGCTCGGTGGTCGGCCTGGTCTGGGCCGGCATCGCCCGCTACATGCTGCTGTCCGGCCACAAGTGGCTGGCCGGCTGCGCCTCGGTGCCGCTGGCCGACGGCGGCTCGTACGCCGCGGGCGTGTGGAACGCGGTGTCGGCCAAGCACCTCTCGCCCGAGGAGTACCGGGTCACCCCGCTCAACCCGTGGCGCCCGGAGTCGGTCGAGGCCCCGCCCCGCACGGTCATGCCACCGCTGCTCAAGGGCTACCTGCGGCTGGGCACCTGGGTCTGTGGCCGCCCGGCCCACGACCCGGACTTCGGGGTCGCCGACCTGTTCGTGCTGCTGTCCATGGACCGGGTCGACCAGCGCTACCTCAAGTTCTTCCTGGGACAGACCGCATGACCACCCACGCGTGGATGCCGCAGTCGCCCTGCGGCCCGAGCTGCGTCACCGGCGGCACGTTCCGCCGGGTGTCGATCGTGCGCGTCACGCTGCGGGTGCTGGCGGCGCTCGTGGTGCTGCTGTCCGGACTGCTGGTGGTCGCGGCCAAGCCAGTGCTGCGGTCCAACACCCGGCATGCGGTGCGCCGCTGGTTCGCCAGCCTGGTCCGTGCTTTCGGCGTACGCATCGAGGTGCACGGGGAGCGGCGGTTCCAGGCCACTCCCGGCCGTGGCGTGCTCGTGGTCAGCAATCACGTGTCCTGGCTCGACTCGCTGGTGCTCAACGCCGTGCAGCCGATGGCCATGGTCGCCAAGCTCGACATCCGGGGCTGGCCGCTGCTGGGCCGGCTGATCTCCGCCGCCGGCTCGGTGTTCATCGACCGGGAGCGGCTGTCCAGGCTGCCGGAGACCGTGTCCGAGCTGAGCGAGGCGCTCCGGGCCGGCCTGGCCATCGGCACCAATCCCGAGGGCACCACCTGGTGCGGCATCTCCTCCGGCCGGTTCCGCCCGGCGCTGCTCCAGTCCGCCCTGGACGCCGGCGTGCCGGTCCGCCCGGTGGCGCTGCGCTACCGCCTCGCCGACGGCACGACCGCCCGTCACGCCGCCTTCGTCGGAACCGAGGACCTGGTCACCGCGATGCGCCGGGTGCTGCGGCTGCGGGGTCTGGTCGTCGAGGTGCACGTGCTGCCGGAGATCGCCCCCGGCCGCGCCGACAACCGCCGTGATCTGGCTCTCATCGCCGAGGCTGACGTGGCCAAAGCGCTGGGAACGACAGTTGCTTTGCACAATGAACTGGACTTGCAGCGTGCTTGAGGTTGCACAGTAGGCGGGTGACTGTCGAGGAGGGGACGAGGAAGCCGAGCGCGCTCTGGGCGCCGGACCGTCGAGCAGCCACCACCGGCTTGCTGTTGCTCGTGACGCTGGCGGCGTTCGAGCAGATGGGCGTGAGCACGGCGCTGCCGACACTCGTGCACGACCTGCACGGGGAGTCGCTGTACTCCTGGCCGTTCACCATGTTCCTGGCCACCGAGGTGGTAGGGAACGTGCTGGGCGGCCGGTTGTGCGACCGGCGCGGGCCGGCGGCGGTGCTGATGGTCGCCCCGCTGCTGTTCGCGCTGGGTCTGGTGGTCGCGGGCAGCTCGCAGGAGATGACGCAGCTGCTGGTCGGCCGCGCGTTGCAGGGCATCGGCGGCGGGGCCCAGGTGGTCGCGCTGTACGTGATGATCGCGATGGTGTTCCCGGAACGGGACCGGCCGGTCGCCTTCGGGGCGCTGTCCGCGGCCTGGGTCGTGCCCTCGCTGATCGGGCCGACGATCGCCGGTCTGATCACCCAGTACCTGAACTGGCGGTGGATCTTCCTGGGGCTGGCCCCGCTGGTGCTGATCGGCTGGGCGCTGGTGGTGATCGTGCTGCGCCGGCTGCCGGCGTTCGAGCCGTCGCGGACGGGACAACGCCGGCGCGGCCTGCCGCTGGCGGCCGTGGCCGCCGCGGTCGGGCTGGCCGTGCTGAGCTGGGCTGGCGACCACCCGAACCTGGTCGGCCTGGTGGTCGTGCTGGTGGGTCTGGCCGTGGTGGTGCCGGCGCTGCGGGTGCTGCTGCCCAAGGGCACCCTGACCGTCCGGGCCGGCCTGCCCAGCGTGATCCTGGCCCGCGGCCTGCTGTCCGGGGCGTTCTTCGGCAGCCAGATCTTCCTGCCGCTGGTGTTGCAGCAGGTGCACGGCTTCTCGCCGGCGCTGGCCGGCGTGCCGCTGACCATCTCGGCGCTGGGCTGGTCGGCCGCGTCCTGGTGGCAGGGACGGCACCCGGACCTGGCCCGGCCGCTGCTGATGCGGCGGGGCTTCCTGCTCATCACGCTGGGGCTGATCCTGGTGACGTTCGTCGCACCGGCGTGGGGGCCGCCGTGGCTGGCCGCGGTGGCCTGGGTGTTCGCCGGCACGGGCATGGGGCTGGGCGTGTCCAGCGTGGCGGTGCTGGTGCTGAAGCTGTCGCCGGACCAGGACCGCGGCTTCAACTCGGCGGCGCTGCAACTGTCCGACCTGTTCGGGCAGTCCCTGTTCGTGGGGCTGGGCGGCGTGCTGGTGGCGCAGCTGGGGCCGACGCTGGGCTGGTCGCCGCTCAACGCGGTGCTGGCCGCGTGCACCCTGTTCGGGGCGCTGGTGCTGAGCCGGCGGGCCGCAAGCCATTCGTGAACCGTCACGCGGACGGGCTACCCTTAGGTCTGCGATGGCTTATCTCGACCATGCCGCCACCACTCCCATGCTCCCGCAGGCAGTGGCGGCGATGACCGGGGCGTTGTCCACACTGGGCAACGCCTCGTCGCTGCACACCTCCGGCCGCCGGGCCCGGCGCGCCGTCGAGGAGGCCCGCGAGGACATCGCCGACGCGCTGGGCGCCCGCCCCTCCGAGGTGATCTTCACCGCCGGCGGCACGGAGAGCGACAACCTGGCGGTCAAGGGCATCTACTGGGCCCGGGAGAAGCCGCGCGTGCTGGCCTCGACCGTGGAGCACCACGCGGTGCTGGACGCCGTGCAGTGGCTCGGCCAGGACGCCGTGGGATGGCTGGAGGTCGACTCCGTGGGCCGCGTGCGGCCCTCGGTTCTGTCGGCCGCGCTCGACACTGTGTCCAACCACGAGGCGATCGGCCTGGTGACGGTCATGTGGGCCAACAACGAGGTCGGCACCATCAACCCGATCCGTGAACTGGCCGAGATCGCCGGCTCCTTCGGCGTGCCGCTGCACACCGACGCCGTGCAGGCGGTCGGCTCGGCGCCGGTGAACTTCGCCGAGTCCGGGGCGTCCGCGCTGACGCTGACCGGCCACAAGCTCGGCGGCCCGTACGGGATCGGCGCGCTGCTGCTCAAGCGGGACGTCAAGTGCGCGCCGCTGCTGCACGGCGGCGGGCAGGAGCGGGACGTGCACTCCGGGACCTTGAACGTGCCGGCGATCGTCGGCTTCGCCGCCGCGGTGCGGGCTTCCGTCGAGGATGACTCGGCGCGGGTTCGGGCGCTGCGGGACGAGCTGGTCGCGGCGGTGCGGAAGGCCGTGCCGGATGCCGTGCTGAACGGCGACCCGGTGGACCGGCTGCCCGGCAACGCGCACTTCACGTTCCCCGGCTGCGAGGGCGACAGCCTGCTGATGCTGTTGGACGCCAAGGGAATCGAGTGCTCCACCGGGTCCGCGTGCACGGCCGGCGTCGCCCAGCCCAGCCACGTGCTGCTGGCCATGGGCGTCGAGCCGGCGGCCGCCCGCGGCTCGCTGCGGTTCTCGCTCGGGCACACGTCGACCGCCGAGGACGTCGCCGCGCTGGCCGAGGCGATCGGGCCGGCGGTGGAACGGGCCCGGAACGCGGGAATCGCCGGCATGCGGCGACGTTCGGCTTCCACTGTGAGGATGTGACGATGCGGGTTCTGGCGGCGATGAGCGGCGGCGTGGACTCCGCCGTGGCGGCGGCGCGGGCGGTGGCCGCCGGGCACGAGGTCGTGGGCGTGCACCTGGCGCTGTCGGCCAAGCCCGGCACGCTGCGCACCGGGGCCCGCGGCTGCTGCACCCTCGAGGACGCGAACGACGCCCGGCGGGCGGCCGACGTGCTCGGGATTCCGTTCTATGTCTGGGACTTCGCCGAGCGCTTCACCGAGGACGTGATCGAGGACTTCGTCGCCGAGTACGCGGCCGGGCGCACGCCCAACCCGTGCCTGCGGTGCAACGAGAAGATCAAGTTCGAGGCGTTGCTGGACAAGGCGATCGCGCTGGGCTTCGACGCCGTCTGCACCGGGCACTACGCCCAGCTGTCCACTGTGGATGGCCGGCCGGAGCTTCGGCGGGCCGTCGACGACGGCAAGGACCAGTCCTACGTGCTGGCCTCGCTGACCGAAGACCAGTTGGCGCACGCCATGTTCCCGCTCGGCGACACCGTCAAGGAGCAGGTCCGGGTCGAGGCGGCCGAGCGCGGGCTGGCCGTCGCCGCCAAGCCCGACAGCCATGACATCTGCTTCATCCCCGACGGCGACACCCGGTCGTTCCTCACCAAGCGGCTCGGCGAGCAGGGCGGCGACCTGGTCGACGCCGAGACCGGCGCCGTGCTGGGGCGGCACACCGGCGTGCACGGCTTCACCGTCGGGCAGCGCCACGGGCTCGGCATCGACGCCCCCGCCCCCGACGGCCGGCCCCGCTACGTGCTGGCCCTGGAGCCGGTCAGCGGCACCGTCCGGGTCGGCTCGGCCGAAAAGCTTGCCGTGACGGGGATCGAGGCCGACCGGTCCGTCGTCCACGTGGACTGGGACGGGCTGGTGGAGTGCACCGCCCAGGTCCGCGCCCATGGCGGCATCGCCGACGCCGTCGCCGAAGTGGTCGACGGCGCCGTGCAGGTCACGCTGCGGGAGCCGCTGCGGGGCGTCGCCCCCGGGCAGGCCGTCGTGCTGTACCGGGACGACGTCGTGCTGGCCAGCGCCACCATCACCGCGACCCGTTGATGCGGCGGATCTGCTTCCTGCTGCGGGTGCGGCCCGACCGTCTCGACGAGTACCGCGAGCGGCACGCCAACGTGTGGCCCGAGATGCGTGACGCCCTGCGGGAAACCGGGTGGGGCAACTACTCGTTGTTCCTCGCCGCCGATGGCCTGCTGGTCGGCTACCTGGAGACCGAGGACTTCGACGCCGCCCGCGCCGGCATGGAGGCACGCGAGGTCAACGCCCGCTGGCAGGCCGAGATGGCCGAGTTCTTCGTGGCCCTGGACGGCAGCCGGCCCGACGAGGCGATGCGGCCGCTGACCGAGGTCTTCCACCTCGACTAGAACTCCGCCCGGAACACCCGCAGGAAGTTCCGGAACCACGGGAACCGTGAGCCCTGCCGGTAGAACCGGCGCAGGCCCGGGTCGGGGATCCGGTCGTACTGGGTCATGACGGCGATGTCTTCGCGGTTGCGCAGCCGCGGGTTCCAGCGCTCGATGTCCGAGGCCTCGCGGACCGGCGTCAGGTACGCCGGGTATCCGCCGTACCAGCGGCTGAAGTACCGCTTCGCCAGCTGCGTGATCCTGGTGGCCCACGGCGGCACGCCATCGAAGATCAGCTCGCCGCCGGGGAAGTGGTCGGTGAGCCGCCGCAGCAGCCGGCGCACGTCGGCCTCGGGCAGGTACATCAGCAGGCCCTCGGCGATGATCAGCCCCGGCTTGTCGGCAGGTATCTCGGCCAGCCACCCGTCGTCGGTCACCGAGGCGGCGATCATCCGGTAGTCGCCGGTCTCGTCGTAGAGCTCGCGGCGCAGTGCGATGACATCGGGCAGGTCCACGTCGAACCAGCGCACCCCGGCCGGCAGGTCGAGCCGGAACGCCCGGCTGTCCAGGCCGCAGGCCATCTGCAGCACCGTCGCATCCGGGTGCCGCCGCAGGAAGTCGGCGGCCCACTCGTCGAGCTGCCTGCCGCGCAACGCGATGCCGTACCGGCTGCGGGTGACGCTCGGCCGGGCCAGCTTCGCCCAGTCGTAGTCGATCCGCTTCACCGCCTCGGCCGCGAACCGGTCGCCGAGGATCGGGTTGGCATCACGGCTTTCCAACGCCCTGAGGAACAGCGTCACCAGCATCGTGGACTGCACGCCGGTGAAGTCGACCCTGCCGGTAGTCACCCCGCAACGGTAGCCCTTACCCGCGCGCTCCCCAGGCCGACGCCCGGGTGTGGGTGAAGCTCAGTCGGTGGCTTTGGGATGCCCGGTTCCGGCGTAGGTGATCCACGCGGTCCGGGTGGCGTCGTCAAGCAGGTACCAGATGCGCCCGGCTCCCGTGACCTCGTACTGCCAGCGCTCCAACTCCTGGCCCTTGAAGACGCCGGTGCCGAGCTTGCCCTTGAGGCGGTGCTGGCGGTCGGGGTTGTCGAGGGCCCGGGGCGTGGCGCGAATCTTTTCGAAGGCGCGGCGCAGATTGCCTGCGGCCTGGCGGCCAAGGTGTTCCCAGCCGTCGGCGGCCTCGGATGTGGCGAAGTGGATGTCGTACTCGTCGGCAGTCGGAGGTGGTGCGGCGCGATCTCCGCGCTTCGGGCTCACTCGGCCGTCCCGGGCATCGGGACGGGGCCGAGGTCGCCCTCGGGCTCGCGCGTGACGGCGGCGAGCAGGTCGGGGTCGGCGTAGATCTCGGCGCTGTGCCGCCACTGGGTGAGCAGGAGGGCGATCGGGGTGAGGTTGTCCAGCGCCACCGCTCCGCGCGCCGTGTCGATCAGCTCGGCGAGCAGGGTGTCGACGTCCTCGGCGGGCAAGAATGTGCTCCACGGAAGGGCTTCGGGCAGCGCCTGGCGGAGGGCTGCGATGTTGTCGGTTCGCACCAATCCGGCGAGCAGGCGCGACGCGAAGTCCACGACCGAGGCGTCCCGCTCCATCTGCTCGACCCGCATGAGGGCGAGGTCTCCCGCGTCGCGTCGCCGCAGCCGAAGCCCCCGGACGGCGTCAAGTCTTCGCGTGGTGGCGGCGGGGTGGTGCAGCAGTTCGCTGAAGGGCACGTCCTCGTAGGCCGCGGTCATGACATCCACAGTACCTCGGATGTTGCCCACATGGCTATCTGGAGACCGAGGACTTCGATGCCGCCCGCGCCGCATGGCGTTTTCGGTGCCTGACCACCGGTCTCTGGCGCCTTTCGACCGACCGGTCTATGATCAGACCGTGCGATCGAAAGATGAATCGAGCGGTCGGACCTTCACCGAGCAGGCGAGGCGGGCGCAGCTGGTGGCGTGCGCGATCGACCTGGTCGCGGAGGTCGGCTATGCGCAGGCCTCGCTGAGCAAGATCGCCGAACGGGCCGGGGTGGCCAAGAGCGTGGTGCTGTACCACTTCGCGGGCAAGGAAGACCTGCTCAACAACCTGGTGATGGAGACCTTCCTGGCCTCGGTGCCGTACATGGTGCCGGCGGTGCGGGCGGAGGAGTCGGCGCGGGGGAAGTTGCTGGCCTACATCAGGGCGAACGGCCGGTTCATCGACGAGAACCGCACGGCGGCGCTGGCCATGTACGAGATGTTCATCGGCTACCGGTCGCCGGAGGGCAAGCGGCTGGATCAGGTGATGGCGGAGTCGGTGGCGGCCAATCCGCCGCAGGGGGAACTGGCCGAGCTGGACCCGGGGGCGATCTTCGAGCTGGGGCAGCGGACGGGGGAGTTCAGGGGGTTCCCGGTGCCGGCGATGGTGATGGCGCTGCGCCAGGCCATCGACGGAGCGGTGATGTCTCTGGTGCGGGACAAGGAATTCGACGTGATCGGCTACTGCGAGGAAGTCGTCACGATCTTTGACACAGCGACAAAGGGGGAACCATGAGCACGGTGGTGATAGCCGCGATGGGCACCAGGGGGGACGTGGTGCCGCTGGCCGGACTGGGCGCACGCCTGCAGCGGGCGGGGCACCGCGTGGCGGTGGCGACCGCGGAGGCGTTCCGGGGCCTGGTGGAGCCAGCGGGTCTGGAGTTCCGGCAGCTGCCGGGCGACCCGGAGGGCGGCGCGCAGAGCGAGGCCTTCAAGCAGTACTTCGAAAAGGGCCATTCGAGCCGCACGCTCAAAGCGCTGATCCCGCGCCTGGTGGAGGACATGCGCCAGATGGCCCGCCCGCTGTCCGAGGCGGCGACGGACGCGGACGTCCTGCTGACGGGCTTCGCGACGGAGCAGTTGGCCTATCACGTGGGCCTTGGCCTCGGCATCCCGACGGCGGGCACGTTCCTGGTGCCGACGGCCCCGACGGGCGAGTTCCCGCCGGCCCCGCTGCCGATGAGGTCGCTTGGCCGCCTGGGCAACCGTCTCACGTACGCGCTCGCGGCCCAGGGCGAGCGGATGTTCGCGGGCGTGGTCAACGAACTGCGCCGCGACCTCGGCCTCCCGCCGACGACGCCGAGGGCGGTCCGCCGAGAGCAGCATGAGAAGCGCTGGCCCGTCATGCACGGCTTCAGCGAACACGTGGTGCCGCGGCCGAAGGACTGGCGGTCGGGGTTGGACGTGGTCGGTTACTGGTTCGCGCCGACGCGGGACTGGGAGCCGCCGGCCGAGTTGCGGGACTTCCTCGCCGACGGCCCGCCGCCGGTCTACTTCGGTTACGGCAGCGGCAGTGAGAACGTCGCCGGCCGGCTGTCCGAGATCACGGCCGAGGTGGCGCGCAAGGCCGGCGTGCGGGCCGTGGTGTCCACTGTGGACGTCTACGGCGACGACATGATCAGCGTCGGCCACGTCGACCTCGACTGGCTGTTCCCACGGATGCAGGCCCTCGTCCACCACGGCGGCGCCGGCACGACCGCACTCGGGCTGCGGGCCGGAGTGCCGGCGGTGACCACACCGGTGTTCGTCGACCAGCACTTCTGGGGTGGACGACTGGTGAAGCTCGGCGCGTCGCCGGACTCTGTCCGGTACCAGAAGCTCGATCCGGACCGCCTGGTCACGGCCCTGCGCCGAGCAGTCGACGACCCGTCCCACCAGGCCCGCACGCGGGAGATCGGCGCGAGACTCCAGGCCGAGGACAGCGCTCAACCGGTGCTGGACCTGGTGCGCAGGCTCACGCCGTAGCCCACTTGTCCCAGGTTTCCAGCCACACCTTGGTGTCCTCGGGGCGGCCGTCCACCGTGACCCGCTCCCACGCCAGCTGCGCGTCCCGGCTGGAGACGGGCTGGCCGAGGACGGCGTAGCGGATGGTCTCGTCGACGGCGAGGTCGGCGAGGCGCTTGTCGGCGAACCAGTCGGCGCGGTCGGCGAGGCGGGTGAGCTGGTTGACGATGGAGGTCACGGTCCGGTTGGCGGCCTCGCGGCTGAGCCGGCCGGAGCGTTCGAGTTCCCGCACGGCGCGTTGCCACATGGGCCCGTACAGCCGGCCGTCGCCGACGCGGCGGCGGGGGAGCCGGCCCTCGCGGGCGGCGAGGCGGTGCCGGGACTGGAAGCCGATGAGTTCACCGATCAGGGACCGGTAGACCTCGAGGCCGGTGGCGGCCGGCAGGTCGGGCACGGGCCGGCGGCGGTGGGCCTCGATCAGGCGGGCGATCCACTCGCCCCGGCGTTCGAGGTACGGCCGGAGGTCACCGACGGTAGCCAGGCGGAGCGAGGTGGGGGCGACGCCGCGGGCGACGACGGTGACCACGACGTCGGAGACGGTGAACCGGGCGGTCCACAGGGAACCCTCCCGGTAGATGGGGCCGGTGAGCTCGACGCCGTCGACGGTGGTGATGGTGTCGGACAGTTCGGCGGGCTCGCCGTCGTCGGGGTCCTCGACACCGGCGTGGTCGACGATGCGGTTGTGCTCGTCGTCGAGCATGCGGCGCAGCGCCCCGGCGGCCTCGTCGTCGACGGGCAGCGCGGTGTTGATCGACAGGTGCGGTCCGCCCTGGGCCAGCGGGTCGCCGTAGGCCAGGGTGATCTCCTCGGCCGAGGAGTCGGACAGCGACGTGAGCACGCCGAGGCCGAGATCCGGCTCGGCCAGGCCGAACACGGGGAAGGACGGTCTGGGCGCGATCTCTTCGGCGTCCCGAAGGGCCGTGCGCCGCAGCCGTGCGATCCACTCCTCGTCCGACTCCATACACCCCATCCAACACTCCGGGGCGGCCATCTCGCGACGAAAAAGTCGCAAACGTTCGCTTCATCCGCCGAACGGACGCGTGGAGCGACCGTCGGACACAGGAGCGTCACGATGTGTAGGTCACGGCGACGAGGTCCTCCCACCGAACTGTGATGGGCGTTACGGTCACTGGTCTGGACCGGGTCGGGGCCGGTTCAACCAGGGACAACCGTCCACCTGACCTGCAGGGGGAAAGATCCAATGCCTAACCCATCGGGTTCCGAAATCTCCCGTCGCCAGCTGCTCCAGCGGGCCGCGGCGCTCGCGGTGCTGGCCGGTCCCGCGGCCGGCGTGCTCAGCGCCTGCGCGGGCGGCGGTGGCGGCAGCACCGCCCAGACCGGGGCGAAGAGCGCGACCAACCCGTTCGGCGTGGCCGCCGACGCCCCGCTGGACGTGGTCATCTTCGACGGCGGTTTCGGCAAGGACTACGCCCAGTACGACGTCAACCTGTACACCAAGGCGTTCCCCAGCTCGAAGGCGGCGCTGTCCGCCACCCAGAAGATCTCCGACCAGCTCCAGCCCCGTTTCGCCAACGGCACCCCGCCGGACGTGATCGACGACTCCGGCGACAACCAGATCAAGGCCGGCACGCTGGTCAACAGCAACGCGCTGACCGACCTGCAGCCGCTGCTGGACGCGGCCAGCTACGACGACCCGAACGTGAAGGTCAAGGACACGCTGCTGCCGGGCGTGCTGGATGTAGGCACCTACAACAACAAGGTGTTCCTGCTCAACTACAGCTACACGGTGTACGGCATCTGGTACAACAAGAAGCTGTTCGACTCCAAGGGCTGGACCCCGCCCAAGACCTGGGACGAGTTCAAGACACTGGCCCCGACCATCAAGGCCGCCGGCATCGCGCCGTGGGTGCACGCCGGCAAGTACCCGTACTACCAGGGCGTGCCGATCATGGACTGGATCGGCAAGGCCGGCGGCAACCAGGTTCTGATCGACATCGACAACCTCAAGCCCAACGCCTGGCGGGTGGACGCGGTCAAGGCGTCCCTCAACGCGGTGCTGGAGATGGTGCACAACGGCTGGGTGCTGCCGGGCGCCGAGGGCATGACCCACATCGAGTCGCAGCAGGCGTTCCTGGACGGCAAGGCCGCCTTCATCCCGGTCGGCAGCTGGTTCGAGAACGAGATGCGCAAGACCATCCCCCAGGGCACGGAGCTGACCCTGATCCCGATGCCCGACCTGACCGCGTCGGACAAGCAGCCCTACGGCACGCTGCGGGCCGAGTCCGGCGAGCCGTTCGTCGTCCCGGCCAAGGCCAAGAACCAGGCCGGCGGCCTGGAGTTCCTGCGCATCATGCTGAGCAAGGACGCGGCCAAGAACTTCGCCCAGGCCACCAGCTCGCTGTCCATCGTCAAGGGCTCCGCCGACAGCGTGACCACCTCGACCGCGCTGACCTCGGCCAACAAGGCAGTGCAGGCGGCCGGCACGAACCTGCTGCACTACCGCTCGGTCACCGACTGGTACCCGACCCTGATCAACGAGTGGGAGGCGGCCACCGGCGAGCTGATGGCCGGCCGCTTCACCGCCGACCAGTGGATCGACAAGGTCCAGGCCGCCGCGGACAAGGTCGCGTCCGACAGCTCCATCGAGAAGTTCCACCGGGACAAGTAACCGATGAAATATCGCAGTCTGCCCTTCGTCGCGGGCTTTCTGGTCATCCCCGTCGCGCTGTACGTGATCTACGTGATCTCGCCGTTCGTGCAGACGCTGTTCTACTCGTTCACCGACTGGGGCGGCCTGAGCGACACGCAGAACTTCGTCGGCATCGACAACTACGTGCGCATCCTGCAGGACGACATCTTCGTCAAGGCCGTCCTGCACAACGCGTTCCTGTTGGTGCTGATGCCCGTGACGACGATCCTGCTCGCGCTGTTCCTCGCGTTCATGCTCAACGTCGGTGGGCGCGAGGACAGCGCGGGCATCCGGGGCGTGCGCGGTTCCAGCGTGTACAAGGTCGTGCTGTTCTTCCCGCAGGTGCTCTCGGTCGCGATCATCGTGGTGCTGTTCCAGTCGGTGTTCCGCACCGACGGCCGCGGGCTGCTCAACGCCCTCCTGATCGCGATCGGCCTGGAGGACCCGAACAAGCCGGTGCAGTGGTTCAACAGCCCGGACCTGGTGCTGTGGTGCCTGCTCGCGGTGATGGTGTGGAGCGGGGTCGGCTTCTACATGGTGCTGTTCTCGGCGGCCATGCAGTCGATCCCCAAGGAGATCTACGAGGCGGCGCTGCTGGACGGCGCCACCCGCGGCCCGACGTTCTTCCGCATCACGCTGCCGCTGCTGTGGGAGAACATCTCGGTGGCCTGGGTGTACCTGGGCTTCATCGCGCTGGACGGCTTCGCGCTGGTGACCGGCCTGACCCCGGACTCGGGCGGCGGCGGTCCCGACCACGCCAGCGAGCTGATCTCCAACGTGCTGTACCGGACCGCGTTCACCCAGGGCAAGTTCGGTGTCGCCTGTGCCATGGGTGTGGCGCTGGCGGTGTTCTCGCTGCTGCTGGCCATCGTGCAGCTGCGGATCACCCGGCGCGACCGCATCGAGTTCTGAGGGAGGCCTTCATGACACAGCTCGTCACGGCCGTGCCGACGGCCCCCGAGGAACCGCCCGAGCAGGCCAAGCCGCCGCGCGGCTCGTTCGGCGTGGTGAACTTCTTCTCCCAGGGCTTCCTGCTGCTGTGGGCGGCCATGGTGGTGCTGCCGCTGCTGTGGGCGGTGATGTCCTCGTTCAAGACGGACAAGGAGATCCTGACCAGTCCGTGGTCGCTGCCGGCGTCGCCGCAGTGGGACAACTTCGCCCGGGCCTGGAGCAGCGGGCACATCGGCACGTTCTTCCTGAACACGGTGATCGTGCTGGCCGGCGGCGTCACGATCACCATGGCGGTCGGGGCGATGGCGGCCTACGTGCTGGCCCGCTACTCGTTCCCGGGCAACCGGGTCATCTACTACGCCTTTGTCGCCGGGCTGACGCTGCCGATCTTCCTGGCCCTGGTGCCGCTGTTCAAGATCGTCGGCAACCTGGGCAACATCCCGGTGATCGGGCCGTACATCGGGCTCAACTCCTACCTGGGGCTGATCCTGGTGTACGTCGCGTTCTCGCTGCCGTTCACCGTGTTCTTCCTGCACTCGTTCTTCCGCACGCTGCCCACCGAGATCGCGGAGGCCGGGCTGCTGGACGGCGCCGGGCACGCGACGCTG
>Ga0307511_10004863_pt1 | contig 13723 bp, 4 predicted proteins | sample 13_EM_MG_FD_200266 | JGI IMG/M metagenome (GOLD analysis project Ga0307511, IMG submission 200266) | Populus trichocarpa ectomycorrhiza microbial communities from riparian zone in the Pacific Northwest, United States - 13_EM | ecosystem: Host-associated > Plants > Roots > Unclassified | place...
AACAAAATCAAGTGACAATTTATATTTGGCCAGGTTAGCTGTTGATCTAGCTGTTGCCCAATTCTCCTACTCATGATCACCAATGGGATTCCCACGTTTTGGTAGAGGAGAATAGTTTAATAAAATCTCCAATAAAGCTTAAGTTCCATGGCAAATCAAGGCTAAATAAATGCAGTCCAGCTTATAATTATTTGGCTACTTAACTAGCACTGTAGGGTTAGAAGAATTTTAAGCAATCTCCTCCAGTTAGATTTCAATTCATAAATATTCTTTGAACTATGATTTCGATCATCAATTGGATCTAGTTAGTCAATCCCTCCCATACTTTTGTCAAGGAAAATGAAATTAAGGAAGCTTCACGTGAACTTGTTTTAATTAATTGATTGATGTCTTAGCATTAATCTTTGAAATCAATCAAATAGAATCTCATTGACAATCCATGCATGTCCCAAGATTATTAATTGTTGTTTGAAACTAATCAATTGCTTCCAAAGAACATGGACCTAACAAGAATAAATTAAAGAATTGGGAAAGGATCGATCACAACTTGTGCACCATGCACATCAAGCAAGCAAGCAAGCTATCATCCATAAATGATTAGTCAGGCAATGTACTAGAGGATGGGGAAGATAACCATTGGTGTGTAACCTGTTAGAGGTGTTTGTGTACTAGCTAGCTCACTTATTAAAAGACTGCCGAGTTGATGTTTAACCTGTAGTTCTATCAAGCTTTCCTTTTTATTCTTCATCTTCCCTCCCCACCCTAGATAAATTTAGGACAATAGGGCTCCACTGTTATTGTGAAAGAATTTCATTAGCCATATCTGTTGATGATAAAAGGATTCCATCAGTTTTCTTCAACTTTAAACAGTGGATATGGAAGTTCCTGTCGTGTACATCAAGTTTTTGAGGGGGACCTCTCTCGATCTATATCTCTCTGATTTCTTGACAAAAGTATGTAACACAAACACAGAGGAAACACAAGTTTTCAAGCTTAATTTTCCCTTCGCCAGCTTTTTCTACTAATTAATTTTAATCTTGTGTACTTGTGTTCATCCAAAATAGGAAAACGTTTGTGCTTCGTTAAAGGCTAGTTCAATTCATGGTGCTGATTACAAATATTAGGATTTGGAGCATGATTTCAGAAAAAAAATCTAGCAAACAAACAAAAGAAAGCTAAGCTCAATGAGGCATGGCCTTGTTGAGATAAGTTTTGGACCACCGCTTTCAAACTCAACTGGACCACCACGCTGGAACACTCCACCTCCAGTTGACGGCTATCTTGTTTTATCTTTCAATATGTTCTTAGGTGCGTATGCATGCGTCCATGCCCGTGTTGTGTTGAAAGTAGAATTGAATTTTCGTTTAAATTGTTTCATCTTTTTATGTGTCTTTATATGTGTGTGTTCGTGTTCTCACGCATGAGTTGAGGGCAAGATTTAATGTTATTTTAAACAAATCATATGGTTAATTTTGGGAAAAAAAAATTCACACCAATAATATAATTTAATATGTATTATCTCTTATTTCATATTAATTGAGATCAAATATTGATTTAATTTTAATTTGGGAGGTAATTATTCATGCTATAATTAAAAACTAGAAATTTCTCAACTAGGTAGCTGCAAGTTGTAAGTTGCAAGTTGAACTGATCTCTATGGCAACTAAATCCAGCTCAACGCATGTGTGAGACAGGAAACTGAGAGCTATAAATTTAACCAATTGGGAGATTTTAAAAATATTTTAGGGGCTCAATGCAAAAGCAGCAAATTGTTTTCATCTATTTAATTTGATATCATAACTATGATTAAATAGTATAACACTAGATTGATTTCATGTGCTACGTAGTGGGCAGATTAATTTTTTTTCTCAGAATGGATGATTAGGTGATGCTAGTATTTTTTTAAAAATAAAAATAAATAAAAATCAAAGATCCGAGTTATTAACTTGACTAGGTCCACTAACCTCAATTAATTTAATAATATAATTAAAAAACAATGATGGTAAAAAAATAAAATAAAATAAATAACAATGATTAACTACAAAACATGAATGCTTGATAATATAATGGAAAGATATCATCCTAATATTCTTAAAAGGTCTCAATAATCTTATTTAATAATAAAGTAAAAATTAAATAAGAATGAGATAACCCTATAAAAAACAAAATGAAAAACAAATTGAAGCTCAATTCCCAATACATAAAATGTTGCAGGATAAAATTAAAAAAAATTAAAAGAAAAAGAAAAAAAAGACCCGAGCCCACCTGAGTTAGCCAACCAAATTTGTGATCTCATCATGAGATGAGGATAACCCCGTAAAAAAAATTGAATAAAATTATAAAACTCAAATTTCAAACTAACACAATGTCGAAGAGTGACACTTTTTAAAAAAAGGAAAAAAGAAAAAGAAAAATAACGCAAGTAAATTCGGGTTAACTTGTGAAGCTCGTAATCCCAGACATGAGATTGAGATAACCTTTTAAAAAGAAAAGTGAAAAAATCATGAACCCATGACCGTGAAAGAAATTCAATATTGAAAAAGAAAAATAACCCAAGTAAATTTGGGTTAACTTGTAAGCTCGTGACTCTAGACATGAGATTGAAATAACCTTTTAAAAAGAAAAGTGAAAAAATCATGAACCCGTGACCTTGAAAGAAATTCAATATTAAATGATAAAATTAAAAAAAAAATCAATTGCAAGAAAGGACGTAAAAAAAGATATAAGTCAACTCGAACTAACCTTTCAAATTTGTGACCTAGGTCATAAGATTAGGATTACCCTATAGAAGGAAAAAAAAAATCATAAAGCAAAATTCTCAATCAATAAAATTCTGAGGGATGAAATTGAGAGAAAAAAATCAATGAAAAAGGTTCAAAAAAAGCAAATAGAAATTAAAAGCATAATGATCAAATTTGATATAAAAATGAAATGAAACCAAATGCTGATGGTTGGAATTGAAAAAATAATAATTAAGAGAATGGTACAAAAATAAATAAATAGCAATCAAAGGAATAAGAATCAAATTTGACATAAAAATCAAACATTTAAGGATGAGATTGAAAGAAAAAAAATCAAATAAAAAAGGGATTCAAAGCAAAACAAATAACAATCAAAATATTAAAGAACAAATTTTATATAAAAATAAAATGACATGACATTTTTTAATTTTGGCATAGGTGGCATGAATCACAATGATAAGAGAGAGAAAAGAGAGAGGAGAAGAAAAAAGATCATCGACACCAAACTGTTGCTTTGCCATCGCCACGCACCAGCTTAAAAGGAAGGTCTTGCAAGCCACTTCCAATTGTGCAATGAAAGCAGACGTTTGATTGCTAGGATACGCCGTACGCACCGCCTAAACATGGTGGGCGTTTAACACACGCGGTGCGTGTACCACTAGCCCCACCCTATTTGCTCCACCTAGTTACCCTAGTCCTTATAATTATTTTAGTTTTAATTTTGGTCTATTAACACTTAATTATTCTACATCAATCAAATTTTATTTTTTAAAACCGAGCATCAACTGAGCCATGAAAATATCCGTTAATATTGCAAGGCCCCCCTATATTAAGGCATTCAAAACAAACTACAAAGTCAAATCCCAAATAAAATCAATTTAAAGGGATCAAATTAGAAAAAAAAAAGTTGAGGGACCAAAATAAAATAAAAAAGGACCTAAACCTCCCCCCTGATAATACAAATAAGTCCTTTATTTAGGCAAAAAAAGGTACTAAATATTTGTTTAATTTTAAAATTTGATTCCTAAAGCTGTAATTATTTGAAATCAATGAAAATAAATTTCATTTTGCTAAACCACACCAGGGAAGCTCATCGTTGAACACTTTAATTCTTTACATGCACCGCCCAAAGGCAGTAGAGGGCCGAACACGTGTTATGCACATATTGATCACTTTTTTTTTAATATTTATATTTATTAAAAGACTAAATTATCTCTAAATCAACATAAATATAACAATAAAACCGTTGTGAAAAGACAAAATAGTTCCCGAATAACAATTTATTAATTTTTGCCTTTTGAGGGTATTAGTGTCATTTTATTGTGCTAACCAGATTAAAAATGTGAAAATGACCATGGACGATAGTTAATGATTTTTTTTGTTTTTAAAAGTAATTTAGTAAATTAATCATGCAAAATAAATATAAAATACAGAGTTGTTCATAAAAAACAATTTACTAATGACTAATGGAATTTATAAAAAGATAGAATTACCCTCATTGACAAGCTAGCTATTCTTTTTTTAAAAGAGCAAAATGATAATTACATAATAATAAATATATTTTAAAAAAAGCTATATAGTAATCTATAATGCACTATGAGTATGTGTACAAAGTTTTTCGCTATGCATTTCACACTTTCATTTTATTTTATTTTTTTAATAATTTATAAGATAATATATCAACCATTTGCATCATAGCAACCATAACCCACAAGCCCACAAGGTTTCTCTATGTTTGTTGTGCCTCCTATTTTCTTCTTGCATTTTGATCTCTCCCCTTGAAACAAGTTGACCATCAAAACAAAGTGGGGTCCTTCATGCTTGCTTTGCCTAGACCATAAAATACTTGAAGGACCAAGACCAAATCAGCAATGGCATTTTGTTGAGACTTGTCTTTAAGCCCAACTTCAACCCAATTCACAAGCAATGGTAAGGTGACTTCAATTACTTTTCATAGATTGACCCCATGATACAAGTTGAAAAGGAATATATGCAAGCCTCCATTGACGCACCTTACTAGTTGAGAGGAGAGACTTGGAGCTCAATTATATTTTTGTCAAGATAATTTGTTTAATTCCAAAAAGAATTTTCATGTATTTCTTGTAGAATAAGTTGATGAATAATTTGTCAAGATGGGTTTGGAGGTCCATTGACTCTATGAAGCTGGTTAGTTTAAGCTCTAGCCATTTCGGTCTATGATTATGGAGATACTGAATCTAAGATTATCATTGTTGATGATAAAAGAAATTGTGCAGTGTTATTACTGTTTTTTTTTTTTTTAATAACATTACTAATAGTGAATGTGAGAATTATTATTTTGGTTTCTATACTTTTAAAAAAATTTAGTTGAATTTCTATAATTTATTTTTTTATATTTCAGTTTTTGTTAAAGTACAAGTCGAGTCTGAGAGTTATGGCGTAAAAAAAACTAGAAGGAATGCTAATTTTACTAAAAATTATTTCCAAATTTTAGATTTACGGGCTCCAACAAGTTTTGTAACCAGGCTAGGCCTTGGCTCAGGACAACATCAAATGGGCCTTGAACAAGGGTTTAAGGATTAGATCGAAAAAGAAAAAGATCATCCTACTTTCTCTAGGGTTTATATCGAAGTACTGTCCCTCTCTGTCAGCACCGAAACAGTCACAGAGCCTACAGAGAGAGAGAGAGGAGCAAGAAAGAAGTAATGGATTCGTTTTCTTCACATTCAAGTATGGGATCTGGGTCACCCCAAATTTCAGCTGAAGACTTGAAGGACCAGTTAAAGAATCAACTTGCACAAGCTTATGCCCAGGAGTTCCTTGAGGTTTACTTTTTCTTTATGAATCTTTCTCTTTCTCTCTTTTTATGTGCTTCTACTATTGATGATGATTTCTTGGCTTATTACGTAGTCTTTTTCTTGCTTTGCGATCTTTGGTGGTTTAGTAGGGAAATTTGCTTGCCTTTGGGTGGTTTTGGTATAAAGGATGGCCAAAGATAGATTTTTTTTGGTTATGAAAGATGGATTTTAGTTGATTTTTAGCTGAAAGGATGTATTTTTTTAACTGGGTTTCTTTTAATTTATGTTTTTACGTGAGTGTAAAGGTTAAGTTTTCAATTTGAGGGAATGCATTTTAGGGGTGGAGGTTTTATCCCGTACTTGTGATAATAGTGAACTTTCCGATTAATGTGAATCGGTATTTGTCTCCTCTGTTTAAGGGTTATTAGAGAAGGACTTAGGTGGAATGTTAATTCTGCTGTCATTGGTTAGTTAACTTTTGTGCTTTTGGGAACAGTGTTGAATTATTCCGTGACTTGCCGTGAGAGTTTGACACATCTAATCTTTATGGTTTACAATAAGTAATTACTTATGATGGCTTGTTATTGTTTGGAGAGTTGGAGATAATGCGTGTACATAAATATACTTGTTTTTTGTTTATATGTGGGAGCTTTTGTGAATGTCAACCTGTTTTAAGAGAAAGGATCGCAAAAAGGATCAAGACGCAATTTTGATACGTTAACAATATTTCATGCACGGCTTAGGTTGGATATTGTCATTAGAGTGAAGTCTAGTTGCCTGCCCTGATTTGCTTGCTCAATTTTGTGCGAAGAAATGTGGAATTAGAAAATATATTTTTGATTGTTAAAATATAATTTTAGGTGGCAGCTTTGTTGTGGATGTTGAGATTATTGCACATATATATACTAATGTGCTCTCAAATGAAATGATGAAGGTGAACTTACAGGTAGATGAGTTTCAGCCTAACAGTAGAGTTTGTGTAGCTTCAATTTTCTTGGAAGAAGTTTTATTCTGGTTACTTTAGTTATTTGTAATTAGAATTACAGTGGAGGTTGCATAAACACATGTGCCCTGATATTAATACCGAAGTTCCAGTTCATCATGTTATAATGTCATTAACAGGCTTTAGTTTCCTGGTAGCCAGAAGGAAACATGTAAACAAATTTGTATCTTAATAAAGAGCAGTGTCTAGGATGTTGGTTGAGGCACCTACATATATCAGTTGCACATCACTTAATCTCTCAAAAACCTTTTTATCAATTTGGGGTCTTTAGCAGCACTTGTGTCGTTACGTTGACTCTCATGATTTTAAAGTGGCACATTTCTTAGAAGCATTTGCCAGTGCTTGATTGAATTCCCATTTGTGAAAATGGAGTCGATGTCATGTACTTTACTATAGCTTCTCTGTCATTTATGTGCAAGATTGTCCACTTATAATTCTGTTTCAATGCAGACTGTGAGGGAGAAATGCTTTGAAAAGTGCATTACAAGACCAGGGTCAAGCCTGAGTGGGAGCGAAAGTAGCTGCACCTCTAGGTGTGTGGAACGCTACATCGAGGCTACTGGCATCATCAGTAGAGCCCTTTTCAGTGCACCACGCTGAACATAGTAGAAAGTTTCCTGAAGATGTCCTGCAAACTGTCTAGGGAACTCGAGTGACAGCAGAGATTTTGTCTCTTATATTGTAACCCATTTTATCATTCATAATGTGGACAGATGTTTTCTTCATATTGATCTGTAAAAGATTTATCCAGTTGAAATTCAGCCAATTCTTGGACAATTAGTTAGTTGTGTGGTGTAGAATCTTTTAATAAACCGATAGAATTTACTTGTCCTTGCAATATGAGAATGCTAACATAGCAAGCAGAGCATAGAAGATTACAGAAGTTACTGTGATCTCAATGAATGTATAGAATCTATCAGCTCATGTTTCCCTGAAATCCGTCCTTTTGGATCATTTCTCTTTTCTCGTTTTCATGCTTTTGGAAAGCTGGAACCCTTCTCCATCTTTACATTGATTTGTTCAACGTGGGATGTTTAGGGCCTTAATTTATTAGGAATTGCCAAACTACTCCCATTAACGTGGGCGCCTTATATCTTTTCAATGCTCATGTTTTTTAGCTCTATTTCGTACACCTTTTATCAATGCATCTGGCCAGTTTGTGTGGAAACAAGCTTTTGCCATGTATTTTTTAGATAAAGGAGAGGTTCAAACTCCAGATCTCGTGGGCGAAGGGGGGGTTAGTGCCGGTTGAACTACAAGCTCATCGGCTGAAGTAGCATGGTTATATAGCCAGCTCTTATACTGATATTGTCTTCTAGCTTATCCACCAGTATCCAACTCAACCATAAATCTCTTAGTTGCTGAGATCTCCTGGTTTTCCAGTCTCATTGAGTGATAACAAAGAAGCTAAGATCTGAACATTATTATTGTCATCTTTAAGGTCCAAGAATTCCAAGCTTAAATGGATAATTGATGACACTTTCCTGAAGGATAATGTCGTGCAACAGAACCCTTCAGTGAGAGCATAATTCTGCTTTTTATATTATTTCCTACTTCTAACATTCTTCAAGATTCATGGAGACATATTTTCTTCATTTGAGTACAAATCTGGCAATCTCATCTGCAAAAGATGTATCCAGATGAACTTCATCCCATACTTGGGCCATTACCATGTCAGTAGAATGTGGTGCAGAATCGTTTAATATTCTTAGAGAATGGTAAACAGTTACAAAAACTGTGATCTCAATGAATGTATAAAATCTGTCAGCCAATGCTTCCCTGGACTCCCTTCTCTTGATTATTTCTCTCTTCTGTTTCTCATACTTCCTGATTCCCTCTTCCGCTTTAAACTGATTTGTACTGGGCTGGTTGTACAAGGCCCTGTTCAGAATCATCAAACTACTCCATACATTGACATGGACATCTTCCATCTTCTCAATTCTCATGCTTATTTCCCTCCATTGCAGGCCCTCTTCTCTTTCTGTCATCTTGAATCTAGTTATCACCATGCATCTGGCCTGCTTCTGAGACAGAAAACCATCTTCCACAGGTATAACGCGCCAAAATTGCATCACATAATTAGCTTGATAAGGCCAGTTCTTGTGTATTTGATAACGACTGCCAACTTAAGAGATTGACAGCTTTGCCTGTCTTTTTGTCCACTAGTATCCGACTCAACTTGAGATCCTCTATAAGCTTCTTGCAATGATCTTCTCTTGATTTTCGAGCCCCATTGAGTGGTGATAGAGGAGAAGCTAATCTTTCATCACTATCTTCATCTTTAACGCCCAGGACTCCCAATTTAAATGGACAATTTAGAAACAATTTCTCTCGCTCATCAGCAATCATTTCCCAGCTGCTATCAACGAGTCCATGTTTGAATATATCAACAGCCTCAGGTATGCCATCCAAAATCCTTGAAAGGACACATCTATTCTTGTAATAAACATCAATAAATGACAGTAGGTCAGAAAGGGAAGTGTGGGGACTTAGTTCAGCACATTAAGGCAGCTTCGAAGTGTCAGCGTTGGCAACTTCATCATATGAGATAAGTGGGTAGGCATCCGAGTAGAATTTGTCGAAACAACCCTTAACAGAACCCGAAATCAGACGTTCTGCATCTTCAAGAGCAGCAGAAGGCCACCTGAAATGACAACACTTTCCACAATATTTGGTCATGGGCTATGTCTCGCAGCTCAGAACAGGTACAAGGAACAGAGGCCAGGGCTGAACCATCGACATGAGCCATGATATCGGTTAGCAGGTCACCATTTCATGCCCTGGAGGTTGATACATATGATTAAAACTTTGGCTTAAACGTTTTAGGATTTGGACTTACCAAAAATGATTGAAACAAGTGATTTAGATGTGCCATTCATATGAATTTCAATTTACATTAATCATCGAATTTGAAAGTGACATGGCATCAAATCCATTGGAAATGCATGTCCGTAACTCAATTTTGATCAAAAATAAAATTCATCAAATCCGAAAAAAAATGTAAAATTATTTACTTCGAGAAGCCTGATTCGGGTATTGACCCAACACCTGCCAAAATTAGTCGGCAGCTATCGTTTTTTCTCCTAACAATCTGGTCCCTCGAGGAGGCAATTTGAGTTTTTGCTCCAACCTGTTGCAGGCTCACAATTATTTAGTGCTCACTGATCTATCGGATGGCTCATGGACCAAGATTGCGACCATATTAAAACGTGATATCTATGATTCTCAAAAAAATAAAAAGTGAAATTTATATTAAATGTACTCTGGTCGGTTAATCCATTAATCGCAATTATTGTTCATATTTCTGTTCAATAATATCTATGTTACAATCTTATTAAGGATGAGATGCCTCATGATCATAATTATAAAACTCACCCGAGTTATGACTCAATTCAAGATATGGGTTATGGGTTGGACAAATCAATCCTAATCAATTTAAAATGATATCGTTCCAAGATTTATTTTGTAAGTTGAAATGATATTGTATTAATTTTTTTTTAAAAAAATCAAACTAAATATCATATGGGTTTTAACTGCGTTGCAAATTGACTCATTAGGTCAACAGGTTTAAACAAATCAATTCTTACATAATTTAATATGAAACTTGGTCTTTGCTAATTGCTGGGTCACCGAATTGATTTATCGAGTTGGGTCGGGTTTTATAACATTGCTCGTGATTATGATTGTTAATTATAATTTGATGAATTTTAGTTAAATAATAGATGTGGGCTCGCACTACGCCACATGTCCACTTTTCTCCCCACAAAAAATGATGTTTAAGAGTCGTAATCGCATTCTAAAGAAAAAAGAAAAATCAATGACGTGGGTTATAGTCTCGACCAAGTCTAATAAGTTGGTTTTATTTTAGTCAGACGATAAAAAAAATAGACAATAATAGTAAATGGATAAAAATTAAGAGGAAAAAAAAACAATCACGACAACTTGAAAAAACAATCTCTAGAATGATGAAATTGGATAGGGGGGAAATGGTCGGAATCAACTCGAGGTAGCATGATAAACATGTAACCTGGGTAATATATGGGGCGAGCCAACTCGAGTTATCTCGTCAAACCTGCGACTCAGGTCATGAGATCGGGATAACCCGATAGAGAAGAAACTAAAGAAAATCACAAAGCCATTTTTTTATATATAAAAAAACCAATGTCGGACAATGAAATCGAAAGAGACAGTAAACAAAAAAAAAGAATATTGACTTGCGTTAACTTTTTAAACTCGTGACTTGGGTTATTAGACTAAAAGCACCATACATGAAAAAGCCACGAAACTCCACCCCCAACAAATCAAATATTGAAGGATAAAATTTGGGGGAGAAATAATCACACAAAAGGATAGAAAGCCAAAAGAGCAATTAAAAGAATGAGAATACAAATAAAATAAAAATAAATAAATTAGAGGGCATCTATAAATTTTCAATTAAATGGTGTGAAATTGCAAAGAAAAAAACTTTAATAAAGGACAAAAAAATCAAAAGAATGAGGACTATATTGCAAAAAATAATACATCATAAATTTGGATTGAGAGATGAAATTGAAAATCAATAAAAATTGCACAAAAAGGTAAAGAAAAAAATAGAAATTAGAAAAATAAGGACCAAAGTAAAAAAAACAACACATGATAAATTGGGATTGAATGATGAAAATAAAAATGAAAAATGAAAAATCTACAAAAAGGCTAAGGACAAAAAATTAGGAATTAAAATAACCAGGACTAAGTTCGAATAAAAAAAAAAGTAGCTGCTCTGAAAAATTAGGGGGCTAAACGCATAAACCTGCGAGAAGAGAGAAAAGAAAGGGAAAAAAGAAGAAGAAGAAAGAAAAGGCTGCTAATGCCAAATCAAACGTTCGTCAATAACACACGCCAACCAGTGATGGAGGAGATGCCAAGAACAATCGAACGCCGTCCCAAAAGCCGATATTTGGCCACCAGGAGACGTCACACGTGCCGTCCATAGACGACGTCCAACAATCATGTGTGCAACATGTATATCAACAACTTTTTTATATATAATATGTATTATAATGTAAAAGAAAAACTTGCCACTTAGTTTATTTAATATTAACTAAAATCAAGGTGAAAAGACAGAACTAACCTCGACCAAACACAAGGGTTTCTTTGATTTTAAAGCTAGGCAAGTAATTTAACTATGCTTGAAAAAGTGAAAACCTGAAACTATTCATAATTCCCACGCCACGTTTTTTTTTTTTTGGTCTACAAGAATATTTTTATTATTTTATTTTTCATTTAAAAAGAAAAAAACCCTCCTACCCCTAGCCCACCTAAACATTTTTGGTTTGATGTGAAAAGTTAGAGGAGCAAAGTTAGTGTTTTGAGTCAATTTCAAAACATCCATCAAGTTTCTCCGTGTTTTTTGGTTTGGTCTCTCATGTTTTAATTTCACCATTTCCTAACAAAGTAGAAGAAACTAGTCTTCAATTTGGCCACCAAAGGATCCAATAGAGAAAAAAGCAATTTGAGAATTAAAATAGAAAAAAAAAATGTTACTACTCTAGTCTATACTAAGAGTGTGACAGGAGGAACCATAAATTGTCTAAAGTAAAAGATTGATATCCTTTAGTTTCTTTTGTAATTAGATAACTAGTCTTCGTTACAATATGGATCAAGTAAAAAAAAAAATTGAATGTAAGAAAAGAATATTTAGGTCATGGGAAACTCTTTATGGTTTTATTAAACCCAGTCCAACAGTTCAATCTTAAAATCTTTTGATTCAACTCCTTGTCTAGTTTGGGCTACAAATTAAACCGACTAGGGGTTGTCTTGACTTAATCCTATCAACTTGAATAATCAAAAAACAACTTGGATGACTATTAAAAACGTGATTTGACTTTTAAAAAACAATTAATATGACATTTTTTAAAACAATGAGAAGATGACATATTGAATCGATTTAGGTTAACCTATCAAACCTGTGACTTGGATCATGTACTCCACTGAGTTTAATAAATTTTTTTGTTAAACTATTTTTTATTTAATTATATGATACAAAAATATACATTCAAAAAATCAAGTACCAACTCAATAAGATGGTAGGCTTACGCACATCAAGTTAGGTTGTGCAAGAGAAAAACCTTTGAATACCCCCTATCCATTCTGAACTTTTTTTCTTAGATATATATTTCATAAAAGCTCTTTAACATTACTAATAACTATTTTTTAAAAAAAATTATTGTAACAGAAACCAGTTACAAAACAGGTCCTTAATTCTACCATTTATTTTCTTATTAGCTATTGTAGACTTTAATTCTCATATTTATTTATCTTGTTGACTGTTGTAGGTTACAAGCCTATGTATACGCCTCCATCTTTAGAGACAAACATGAAAATTACCTGACTTAAAACACTTATTTGGAAACTCGGTAAACCCGTGTTTTTAAAAAATTCAATTTATTTTTGTGCTAAAAATTATTTTTTTATATATATTTTGGATTGTTTTGATGCGCTCATCTCAAAAATAGTTTTGCTAAAAAATAATTTTTGCTAAATAATTTTTTTTTCAAACCATAATTTCAACCATAATTAAATCACCATAGCAACAAGGTCCTAATTGGCTGGATTAATTACCTGATAAATCATTAGCTTCAAGAGATCTTTTTTTTTTAATTAACATTGCTAGAAACCTATTTGGTTTCGTCGACGTGCATTATGAACTCACCCCTTCCACCTACCAAGTTCCCTCGGACGCTCTTGTAATAACATGATCAATATCATGCCCACGTTATGAAATCCTTGAGATCTGATGTGTTGTCCGGTCTTGTCATATCACAGTTGGTACTGAATTTTAGAATTTGGAAAGAAAGAAAAAAGTGATGTAACTAAGGGGGACCTTTTCGTATTAGATACTGTTTGTTTGCTTTAAAAAACTTTTTTTAAAAAATAAATTTTAAATAAGTGAATTATTTTCTGATGTTTGATAGTGTAATAAAAAATAAGGTGGAAAATATTTTCCAGTGTTTGGTTATGTCATGAAAAATGAGCTGGAAAATAACTTATTAATGTTTTATTTTTCTCAAGTTTATTAAAATAATGAGAAACAAATTTTACAAATTAAAAAGTTGAATGAGAATAAAATTGAAAAAAAATATAATTTCATAAATTATCTCAAATAAAATAAATAATAATCAAAATAATAGAGATCAAATCTAAAAAAAATAAAAGATGAAGAA
>Ga0307511_10004864_pt1 | contig 13721 bp, 13 predicted proteins | sample 13_EM_MG_FD_200266 | JGI IMG/M metagenome (GOLD analysis project Ga0307511, IMG submission 200266) | Populus trichocarpa ectomycorrhiza microbial communities from riparian zone in the Pacific Northwest, United States - 13_EM | ecosystem: Host-associated > Plants > Roots > Unclassified | place...
AGGAGGAGGCAGAAAAGGACGACCTGAAGTGGGACAAAGGGAAAGACAGCGGCGTTCGCTTCGGACCGTTCCGGGACCAGACAACCACCTTGGGCATAACCATCAACTCCGCACTCAACTTCCAACCACATATCGAAACTCGCAGCAACTAGGCCAAGAGCTTAATGCAAGTCATGGTGAGGTTAGGAAACTCGAATGGGGGCATGAGCCTGAGAGCTCTCAGGAGCCTCTACACAGGGGCGTATCAGGGCAGCAGCAAGGAGAAGTTAGGGTACAGAGCGGGGGTAGAGCCGCTTCAGGTGAAGCTCGACGATATTTCCTCCGCCTGGGCAGCCAGATCCCTACGCACAGGGGATCTAATAATGCGCACCCTAGTAGATTCACCCAGCTCCCCAGGCTGCACCAGCTGGCACGACGGGACCGGCGCACACAGCACGTCTACCGACAGCACCATTTCAAGCGCCTTCCACATATCTCCCATCCACTCTCCGGAATCCAGTTCTTATGGGGACCGCGAATCTCTAACCCCAGTAAACATCTCTCACCTTCCTCTCCTAGACCCCAAGGATCAGCACTCGAAGGAGAAAGGTTACTGGGCACGATAGGCTGAGGGAGCACAGCTGGAATATCCTGTACACCGATGGGACAGGGAGACAAGAAGGAGCCGCCGCAGCAGCCGTTGGCAAGGAGTGGGAAGCGTCGAGATGGCTGGGGAGACAGGCAACGGCAGCCGATGCCGAAAGAATTGCCAGCAGCTTAGACTGTACCACAGAAAGCAACATGAACTTCATCCTTACTGACTCACAGGCGGCCCTGCAGAGCGTTCTCATCCTCAGTAAGGGTCACCTACCTCGCAGCGGGATCGAACGAGACATCAAAGGCTTGTTGCTACGAAAGGCAGGGGAGGACACAGCTATTGCCTGGATCCGCAGTCACATAGGCATACCCGGGAATGAGCAGGCGGACAAACTGGCGAGCTTTGCGGCGGTTTTGGTAAACATCGAATCGGCTGACCCGATAGCCACCGAAGGAGGCGTGAGGCAAATCTCCAAAGCAGCAAGAGCCTAATTCAGATTGAAGGACGGATTTGGAAAGCGGAGGGGGGAATGGCACAGACACGCCCTGTGAGGCTACACCTGGATGAGGAGGAATCGGCACTGGGAATCTACCCACCAATTGTACGGGAAAAATATTTAAACTGGGAAAATATAAGTCCCTTACACTTATCTAACAACTTCAGAATTTTGGGATTGCGGCAGAAATATAGGGAGCTTTAGCGGAGGACCCTCTAGCAGTGGCAAGAGGCACAGAATCTTGAAGTTGAGGTTGATGAGAACGAGCTAGGACGGTCTCATGGTAGGGTTATGGCTTTTCACCTGTTTGGAGAGTCCAACTGCTCCCAAGGCTTGCGTGGGCCTAACAGGTCCTTCCTTTGTGGGTCTAGCGGATATGATCGCCGTCTTGAGAGGGATGGACGCAAGAGCAGCTTGCATCTTCCTCTTTGCCGATGTGGTGTAACCAGCTCCTTTGTGGACTTCTGAGCTGGTTACACCACATCAGAGCTTGTTGACTGGGACAGTGATTTGAAACTGATAGGGACAGGAAACGTACCCAGCCTCTGCTCAAGCACATTATTTCAATATAATACCCGCTCATATGTCCCCATCACGCAATTCAGGTTTTAGCCATATATCAATATACCCGCCTTGACCCCATGATCCAGGGCTCTTAGACACTTCATAAATTATTCTCCGAACTCGTGGGCATCTTTTGAGTCCCCTGCCGTCCAATTCTACTGCAAACCCATTGAGTTCTACCCTACAGCTGTTTTGTTGTATATCCCGGTCGTGTTGCACTACCCCGTCGTATGCTGTACTCAGACAAGGCCGCAAGCTCTTCTACGTACAGCTTCCTAGACTGGCTTGAGCAAGGTCTCCGCGGAGTGTAACAGAACCAGAAAAATTAAGAGACCGACAGCGAGATGCGAGATGCGAGACGATACTCACGCGCGCCTCCTAGAAGCTCTACAACACCAACTCGATAGAAACACCACAGCACAGCAGACCAATGCCCTAGGGTTTATCGAGACCCTCAGCATGATCAACGAAGTATGCACTATGGCCCGAAATGCGCTCCGAACAACACCCCACCCTCCGGTTCGGGCAGCGACGGCTCCAGGCCCCAACAACCTACTAGTCCCGAAGTCCGCCGTTCCCACCCGCCCGCCTACCTGCAGGAGGACCCAAATAGCTAATACCGGAGGCCCGCAGGACCGCCCAGAGGCCACTGCAATGGAAAATAGTTAACGACAGCTCAATGAGAACTGCCTCCCATATTCTGTGGCAAGAAACCCAGCCAACGACTTGCTATACAGCTCCAAATATGCCACCCTCCAGCGACCGGACTCTACAGTCACCACATCGATCTACGACCCCACCGCCCTCAACGCAAAATTTGCATTATTAATGGGCAAGGAATGGAAAGGTCTCCCCACCCCAATTCAAGACGGGGAGCTGACCCACTATCCTACCTCAGACAGGCGCTCGGCCCTCACCTGCCCTATGCTATAGGACGCACCCTGGATACAAAGATTACAAGTCCCTTTCAGACTCTCCGGAACATCGCCCACCAGACCAGAAATTGAAGGCATTTCTTTTGGACTTAACCACCCAGCTTCATGATGGCACTATCACAAAGGAGGAAAGCCTTACTACGGAACGAGATTTTCTAGACAGCATCTTCTCGATGGCCGACCACCAAACCGCACCCTCCCAGCAGGTTTGGTTTCTCCGCAACTGGGCCACGAGGCCCACATGGCCAACTACCCCCACAACGACTCCAAACCCCACAATGATTAAAAGGCCCCAAGGCAGCCATTAGTAGTCGATCTCGTTACACCCAAACTGGTGGCCCTCGAACCTCTGATCACAGCGCTAAACCCCCACCGACGGCGGAATTAGGCCAGAAGTTCCGCGATAACGTCCTAATGCAATTTACGGGGTGATCATTGGGTGGCATTGAGTTGAAATGGGTATAGAAGCGACAAGCAACTGGCCCTCAGTATTGGTCCAGTCTCGAGAATATACATCAATTGAGAGTTAAATGATGTATTCTAGTGCCCTACTCATTAAGGCTACCGATAATAAAGGAAGACGAGTAAGTAATTGCCGAATTGAATATATTGCCGAATATGGAAAATTAGTGAATCGGTTGGCCAACCGAACTTCCAATCCCTCTGATTGCCGAATGGGTTGTCCAACCGAACTGTCAATCTCATGTTCTACTCTTCTCCTCCAGTCCTCTACTAATGACTTTAAGTATATTTCTATTACCTGCAACACAGGTCATGGTAAATTAATGTCATAGTGCTGCGATAACCACTCGTATCGATCCTAATACCTGAACTATGTATACTTGCTGCCACTCGCTGGCTATAGCTACTCTAGTTATGAGCTTATTAATGTAAACTAAACCACTATAGTCCAGCGTTTCACATCATAGACCACGTGGAGTCACAGGTCAACCCACCATGAAAGATGGGTAACATACAGCGAAATTAGCTCGGGTGGCAAAAGAAGAGCAGCATCTCCCACACACGACTCCCGCCTCCGGGCCTCGCCCTCATAAAGCGTATCAGTAACGGCATGGCCCTATCGTCCTCAGCCAAGGTTTACATTCGAACCTCTTTCAATGGATTAATTCCGTCAGCACACTTTTGACGCCTTTATCCAGGTTTATGCAGTTACACCAGGAGTGAGAAAAACAACTGATATTTCACTAGATATATGATATCCCTTGTCCGTATCCACTATGGGACTATCCAATCCTCCCTCCTATTGCCGAAGCCACATCTCAGGCCGGGGAGATCGGGAGATAGGTAGGGCCTAGGTACAGGGGGTCGAGTAGAAAGAAGATGGCTGAGGTGGTGGCGATACGGGAGCTATAGACGTTGATGCACATGGAGAGGGTGGGGTGAGTAGCCGGAGTGTGCAGGAGATATGAACCAGAGCTGAGGGTGGGGGCGGACAAAATCCTGAGGGAGTAGCTAGCAGAGGAAGGGGTTCTCACATGGGTGCGAGGGCTCAAACCCAGGGCGGAGGTGAGGGTGGGCGTTTTCAAGGATTGGGTGGGGTGAGGCTAAAACAACGGAAGCAGGATGGAATGGGCGGCGGGAGCGGCAACGGCGGAAAAAGGGGTTTACCTAGGGGAGTGGGTGACGGTAATGGACGCGGAGATGGTAGGTATAGCTGGAGAGTGGTAGGAGGGGTACACGAGGGTGACGACGCACTGCCAGGCGGCCATATGAAGGTGCGCGAAGCTCCTGGGGGGAGTACAGTGGGTGACGTCGTGGGTGGGCGAACGAGTGATATAGGCGGTGGGGGCGAAGTTAGGCCTGGAGCTGATGTAGGTGAAGGGACATAGAGGGGTGGAAGGAAATGAAAAAGCAGACGAGAGAGCTAAGAGAGCAGTGTGTGATGGACAATGCCGCCTTCATCCTAGCCTAGGAACACCGGCGGGAATCAGGTAGGTGTACCTAATGTTAGGCAAGGAGGGACACCACGACTGGGCAGAGTTGCCGTGAAGGGCCTGATGAACCTACACACAGATAGGGGTCCGATCAGGGCGTGGCTACCAAGGATTGGAGTTGCACCAGACACGTTCTGCGCAAGCGGAGAGACACAGAATGCGGCACACTTGATGGCATCGGGGTGCGTGGAGGGGCTGAAAAAAGGCTGGGTGGACATTTGGACGGATTCGGATTTTTGTGCGAAGGTGGCTTCCTTTTTGCAATTATAAGACGGGTAAGGGGGGGGGTGCTTCATGCACGAATTAGATAGGATCTTCGGAGATTGGACTATCCTGCCACATCGCCACGTGGGGATGCGTGCCCTCGTCATATACCATAGTATCAATACGAGTACTGAATTATTAAAATAAACAAAAAAAGGCCACATCCCAAGGTGTAACTGCTGCTTAGGGTTTTATATTGAGCTCCCACATCCGGATCATCAAGGTCATTATGGAGTCTATGAGGGATGCTGTATCTTGCGGAGCGGCAGTACTGTGTACAATGTGAATAATATAGAGCTGCAGTGCGTCTAATCCTTGGTTCACTTCAGTCCTAGGCGAGGCTTGGAATCACCATGGGGTAGCTGCGCAGGTAGGATGTTTGGCTGAATTTGCGGGGATATCGGGGGGTGGGGTATAGGTAGCTGAACTATGTTCAATAGTAAGGTTGGCTTGACACTCTGGAATATACCCACCTGGAGGACCTGACAAAGTTCATAATGTGGATTTCTATTTGCCAGGTGATGGTCCTTCGAAACCGAGATGAGGATACCTTAGACCAGGATTGTAGAACCTTTTGCATTGCAGTAAGAATATTCGGATTGTAGCTCAGGGGCTTTTGTCCACCAGTGGAGTTAGTAACAATACGGGATTCAGGGTTTGATGAACTTCTAGCCAACTGAGAAGGCCTTGACAATACAACTGTCGATAGAAGACCTTTAACATTGCAATAATTCCTCGGTCGCATGGTTGTCAGTGGAAGGTAGTATTCGGAGGCAGGAGGAAAACTCGGATATTGGCTGGAACTTCACCAAGGCATAGATACTTGGTATGCCTCTCGCGGGCTTACTAGGATAACAGAGAAGGGTACTAAATTACTGGAATTAGCAATGAATACAATAGACTCTCTAAATCAGAACACCCGATACGAGTTGTGAATATTTTTAATTTAAGAACATATATCGGTCGACCCCCTAAGGTATGAAATTCTGGGTAACCCCCCTCGCCAATATAAAAATTCATGAGCTACAGTTATAAGGATGTCATCGGGAGGCAATGTGCCATTCCTATAACCAATGTATTGTTGCATCTAAGGGGGAAGTACCTACAATTTCATATCTGGGTGGTTGACCAATATTCTTACAATGAAAATATTTTGATACCGGACCTTCTTATATTATACCTTATGATATCGGACAATCTCCTCTCGAAAGTCTACGATATGGGAATAATTATCTGATGCCCTTGTATAGAGAGTGTATGGTCGGTGCTGAGGTATTTCAAGTTCATTACTGATTGGCTACCTTGTACAATAGCCCCCACAACATCGTCGATGACATTAAGTCGAAACATATATAGATTTTTAAAAAATAAAATAAAAACTCGCCTCGCCATAGTGGCAGAGGTTTGGGGATATCGTCACTGTTGGAATTAATATAGATACCTAGAGAGGTCTGTCTAAGGCAGACTAAAAATACTTATATTGCAAGATCATTTCAAAACCGCAGTCACAATACCACCAATCTCTTTGCCAATGGCGTACCACCCTACCCACCTTACATCCTACAAACGACAGACGGCATGATGGGAACCAGGAGAGACATTTCAGACGCCAGAGAAACTCTAACAACTACAGTAACTTTGGCCTGCACGGCTCCCCAGGCCTCAAACTCTATGCATGGCTACATCTGCACTTGTGTTAAAGTTTCTAGTCGTAGCTAGCTGTCGTACTAATAACCTGAGCCTAGAATGCCACATCTATGAATATTTGCCATAAGGTCATGAATTGAATCTCTTTGCCACTCTCACACAATCTAGGCAATTAGAGCTAGCTGCCCGTCCGCCATAGTTAGAGTCCTCATATTCTTATTTATTAATTTTCTAAAAAAACTTAGTACTCGTGAGAGGAGACTTTATAGTTATACTAACGAATAATAATATTGATAATCCCTTCTCAGCTTTATTCATTGCGAATTACAGTAATTTAAAATCCTTGTCTGCCATCCCGCTATGACCGTGGGCGGCATACCAGGTATCTATGCCTCCCATGGGCATTTCTTATGTGACAGCGAGGGGCATGGTAAGTACGCCTCCCGTGGGCAAAACAACCGCCCGCAGGCGGCCGATGTCAGCGAACGGCCCATAACATATATAAAGCATAAAGCAAACTATTAATGGGTACCTTATGTCCAGAAAGATTATCTAAAATTAATGCAACCTTAAGACCATGATGTAGTTGCATGGTAAGCCACTTCAGCCGTTCAACAAATAATATTATCGCAACCCAAGCTTGTTCATTACTATAATGTTGCATCCATAGACAATGAAGAATTGCTCGATTGAAGCATCGTGGGTGCGAAGCCTTTCCAATATTTTAGGGTAGGGCTTTATCTAATCCATTTGCATTTGTACAGACCATAATCCTCAGGCAGTTCTTGTCTTTCTTGAATTCTTCATATCGTTCCAGAGCAAGACTGCAATCTAGCTGTTGGTTCCCAAAATATCCTAAAGGCAGAGTTAATATGGATATATCTAGACACTCAATTAGAACATACCTGTTACGTCCATATTGTAGATATTCTCATACTCGTAAGATACAAGAACCTTTCGCAATCTCCACTCGTTGTTGTTCAATTGCGTTTATATCAGCACTTTCTGACTCTCCATGTAGCTTGTATTCTTGAATCCCATGTCTTGCTTTAAAACTACCCAGCCATCCATTGGAGAACTTCAGGAGTGGTACCTTTTTTTTTTTTTTTGTAAATCATTACTCGTATTCATCCTATGGAGATATGACGAGGGAGCGCATGCCCGAGTGAGGACCCGGCTGCATTATCCAACCCCAAGGCCGTTCCCTGCCCCGTATCTCTGTACAAGACCACATACCCCCTTGTAGAAGCGTGCACTAATAAAGGAAAAGAAAAAGGAAAAGACATCTACTCTCGGTATATACAAACAACGCCCCCCCCCAATCATCGTCCAGCCCCTCACTCCGTGTGTCAACCCATGTAATGTTGTACGTCCGTCTCCTTTAAATCCCGCTGTCTCGTTGCCTCGGGTGACCCCTGTTCCAGTCGTATTTCTCTGTTGAAAAAAACTTCCCACCTAACCTCATAGCCGTTATCTTTTTCGTCGATTTCGTGTATATGACCAGCGAGGAGGCTTCTTTCCCTCGTCGCCTATCCTCTGACAATAGCCACCTCACTCCCATCACCTCGATCCCTGTGTTATCCTCCTGAATCCACCGACCCGTCATGCCTGGTTTATATCGTACGGGGACGCCGTGTATGACAATGGCTTGTGCGTATGGCTGATCGTGTTGACTCCCAATGGTAGGCTTCTCAGCCCTCCCCCTCCTCCGTCCGACTCTCCTCCCGTTTGACCCTGAACCTCCACTCTCATAACCGCTGTCCTCCTTTTCGTAGCCACTTAGGTCCTCATAAGGCTTCCAATCGTCCAATGTGACTGTGTGGGCTGCTGGGATTACCTGTGGTGGGGCGATCGTTGATGGTATCCCCTGACTCGTTGCCTGTGCATATGACTTCCTCCCCTCTTCCTTTCGTGTTGGGATTTCCTCCGGGAGTGCCGTTTGTGCCGTTATTTTATCCAAAGCCCAACATGGCTCTCTCTCCCTCTCCTCTTGTATTGGGATATCCTCCCGGGTTCTCTCCGGGAGTGCCTTCGTTTTATCCGAAACTTCCTCCGTCTGTACTGCTGCCTCTGTATATGCGTGGTGCAAGGTCTCCACTCTTCCCTTCAAAGCTTCCACCTCTGCCTCGTGCTCTTGCTTCATCATTTCCATCGATTCCAACCTTGCCTCCATTGTTGCCAAATTCTTTCGTGTAGTGTCATGCGCCTCCGTGTCTATGTGGTGCATGGCCTTCAAAACTTCCACCTCTGTCTCGTGCTCTCGCTTCATCGATTCTAACCTTGCCTCACACCCTCGCTCCGCCGTTGCCACCCGATTCACGACCACCAGTATAGCCTTCTCCAAGACGACTTCCAACTTTCGCTTGTACTCTCGCTCCATAGTTGCCATCCTCTCTCGTTGCGATTCCGTGATTTCATCCAACTCGTCCGATTGTGTCGCTGCCTCCGCGTATGTGCTGGGTTCTGTGGCGTTCGTCATGCCCAGATCATCTGACAGTTGTTGTGCTTGAGTGGTGAGCATCTCGTATGCCCGGTTGCCCCTAAGTTCTTCCATCTCTGTTCCCTTCAGTCGTTCCTTTTCCGCCGTTACGTAGGCCATAGTGTAGGCCTTTATTCCCTCCATGGCTGCCCAAATTCGCTTGTCCTGCTTCTCTCCACCTTCTTTGATCCATTCCTCCACTCGTGCGCTAGCCTCGTACATCGGTTGCTGATATCCGTCCATATCCTTTGTTCCACCTCGTATTGCTGGTGGCATGTGTGGTCCCTTCCCTGTGTGTTTCGTTGCCTCCGGTACCACCTTCTTTTTCCCTTTCGCTGGCATGATTCGTTGTCGTTATGTGGGGGCCCGAAATTGAAAACCCGACTGGTGTGGTAATTATCAATTCGTTGATTGGGCCGTTGTTGCTGTTCGTTTAGGCTGCAGTTCCGAGCTGTGACCGTCGTTTCTGATACGTTGTCGTGGGGTGTGGGAGTTATCGTTCGTCTGGTTGGATATTATGGCCGTGATGTTGATGAGTTGGCCTCTCCGTTGATACAGGTGTTGCCGGAAGTCGTGTAGGATATCGTGGGATTCACGAACTTCAAGCTCGGGGGAGAGGGTCGTAGTGTTGGTTCCCCCGATATCTGTGTTGATGATGTCGTTGCCACTACCGCAGGCGTTTCTATGCCGTTGTCCGTTCGTTCGTAGCTCCTCTGGGCGTCCCGTGCTCTTCGTTTCCGCTGTTTTCTCGTTTTTTTTGGACCTTGGGGGTTGTGAGGAGTGGTACCTCATCCATTCAATATATGAGATGGTATAATTTCCTTCCCCCCAAAAAAAGAAGCTCTCTGCTGATTGGGGTATCTTTTTCATATTGCAAGAACCAGCCCAACAGCGAAGAGTTTTACACAGTCTCTGCTGCAAGAAGCAAATCGCTTCATTGAATTTTCGGAGGATAACTCAGCCCTTGTATTATGCGTCCGGCCCTTGAGGACATGCACCAAGACACCACCCTGGGGTCTTCTCTCACCCTCACACATGTCTTTTCGGAAAGGTAGGACTCCCAGGCCAAGCCTTCCAGTCAATAGGGCCCCCAGTTTGCTAATGCAACCCCAGCAAGTAGGTATAAACCAGTTATTTGGTTTTCCTAACCAGGCAATTGGGCCCTTCCTACCTGTTTCTCGAGATGTCAGGAACATAAACCTGTGATGTAAAAGAGTGTGCTATAACTTCCAATGCTGCCTGCATATCACCTCCATCCCAGTTGTCCGTGTCTCAATCCCCCCGGACCTACCTCCTGTATAAATCTTCTGCGCATCCTTGCTTGTATGGCTTACACCATCCATGCCGCTTCCTTTCACTTATTCACTGCTAAGCAGTCTGTTCATGGGTCTGCCTTTGTTTGGTGATATTCTACGCCAATCGCTCCTGGCTCTATCATGTTCAAGATGGATTACTAACGGCCCTGGGTACCGTGTTGGCATTCATCTGTAAAAGTAATGCGGTTAATTAGCTACTATGTACTGCCTTACTGGGGGTATTCACCACTTATGCATGATTTTCTATATCCCTCGAACATGGGTTGCCGTAAAGGTAGGTCTTCCAGTCCAAGGCTTCCTGTGGTTCGGGCCTCCAGTCAGCCAATGTACACTCAGCCGGTAAGTCTAAACAAGTTATTTGGTTTGTCCTAAGCAGTCTATTGAGATCCTCGTGCCTGATTCTGGAGATCCTTGATGTCACCTGTAATCTCATGTAGATTGTCAACACCATTAACCTTGTCATGTGAAAGAGTTCACTATACCTTCCCTTAGGATGTATCTCCGCACTGGCAATACGTACCTCATATATAGGAGTTCCTAGATAGGCCCTTACAGTAACTCGCATGTTAATTAGCCTATTTAACCTGTGCAAGCACACGCTCAACAATGCAAGTTGACAAAGAGGCATGCGAGTCACGCCCTAAAGATAATTAACAACACTTGGTCAGAGCCTCGAACCATTCTCAACTTGTTTCAGATACCTGCAGGAAAAGTAAATACCTCCAAAAGGCTTCTTGCCTGCCTTAAACTTTGACTTTACCATTGCGGCCGCAGCGAACAAGATGGATGGATCGAGCAGCGGGTGTGTAGGATCGCGTGGGGGCAAGATTGGCGCGGGCTATTATTATGGGTGTGAGGGAGGTTATCGTGAAAAGCGGTGTTGATGCGGGTGCTATAAACCTAGAACTAAGGAAGGATTGATAACCCGGCAAACCTGGCTGTTACCTTGAAAGAAGACCATGCGAATTGGGAGGGGTTATTACATTCCGGCAGGTTAACTGTTGGGTTCATTCATGATATGCAGAATTGTGGTAGGTGCCTTCGCTCATGTTGAGAGCCAGAGCAGTGACCCCAGGAGTGAGGAGGTAAAACAGCATTGGGTGGGGGATACCTTCGTTGCTGGTTTTTCAACGCCAGCTCCCACAAAAACTACTAACTACAAAGACCAACAGCTACCCCGTTCTGATGGCCAAATAGGTCATCGAACCTAATTGGGTTCCAGTCCCCTTGAAAGGTGGAACGGCAAATCCACTCTCCCTTGGAGTGTCAACATTCACTCTTGCCTTGTGTTAGAATACAGTGCATGTCATTCCCCCATGCCTAGCTATACAGTCATTACCTTGCAACCCGCCTTGAGCCTATTCACCTAGCCTCCCACGTTGAGTTGCATGTGCTACCATGTGCACTCATGTGAATGTTCATGTGCACACATTTGCACATTCACCTGCATGTCTCGTTCATGTATATATAGCTCCTGTATTGCCTACTACTTCTGAATATTCACATCACATCAGTTCACTTCATTATAGTAGCTAGATAAATACAAGCTTCTACCTTTCTCTCTCTCTCTCTCTCTGATAGCACATCCTTCACTGGATTCACGACTCACAGCATGCAACGTTCAAACACCTTGGAAATAACAAGGTCTAGCTCCTTAGGCGGATGATTGATCTCCGTAAGCTCACTATCGGATGGATAACGATATTTCTTTTGGTAAGTTGGTGCGTAAGCAAGTGTGCGCGGCGTAGTCGATGAAGTAGAGAGTTTCAACGAGTTTTTTTTCTTCTCCATCGCAGTTTCCTCTTTGAACACTTGGACTCTTTGCGAGTAATTCATTGGGCCCTGATTAGGTACTGATGCCTTATTTGGGCTTTGGTGCAGAGAATGACCTGAGGTAGGCCCGAACGTGGAATGGTTCGGAGTGGAGATAGGACTCCGATGTAGATTTGAGGTGCACGGTCCTGAAACAATATGAAGATGGTACACTCAGATTAAAACTCACAGTCAGTCGTGAGGAAAAGCCACAAGCGTAGTGAAGGACGGTGATGAAGGAATTCTAGGCAAATGACATAAACTTATAACCCCTCTATAACCAGACTACCCCTCTATAACGCGTTGCCACTTCTCCTTTAGGACTAATCTACCTTCTGGTGCCTCGGGATACTGAATGCACGTGCACGGTTGGGCACATTGAGCCTAACCTACGCCTCGGACTCTGATTAATCAGATGTCAAGGCCAGGAGTGGTATATTCTGCTGCCTGGCCTTTGTATCGTCGGGTATAATGCCGAGCGGGGAACAGGACGAGATGAACCACTACGTACTTGGCAGTCCCCACCATGCCCTACGATACATGCAATGCAACAATATACAGCGTAAGTTCTGTTTATAGCTACACTTACCTAATGCGCATATTAACTACAGAGGACCCAGACACTCAGGGGGAAATCCAGCTGGGAAGAACTGGACGCACCCGAATGGCGGAAGGAGGGGACGACCCCCCATACGACGCAATAGAATCCTTCTTCGACTTCGTATACAACAACCTGTGAGACGGGGCGGAAGAATCAGATCGGAAGGAAGCCCAGTTGCGGCAGCGGATGGAGAAGGCGGGACCGCGACATAATGACAAATCGAGGGGAGGAGAGAGCCGGAAGGGCGTGGCGGGAGTGGAAAACAACGGGAGCCGGAAGGAGCGTGGCGGGGGATTGACAAGGGAAAGGACGGCAAGGGTATGGCTGAGGATACGGGATACGAATCTTCTAGGCAATTTTTGTTTTTTTGTACTTAAAATGCTTTCACCGCACGCAAGGGGGACCCTTCATAACTCTCCTAGGTACAGTGTTGTATACTAGTAATGAATTGTTATAAAAAAGTTTTTCAAAAAATGCGCATATTAACTAAGCACCCCCAAATACCCATATCCGCCGAAGCATATATTACTCCATAGCCATCAATCCTACTGATAACCTAACTTGATAGGTACCCAAGGAACAGTCACAGCCGCAGATCTGGATCAGCATCGAAGAGAATACAAGTCATCCGACCTCCAATCGATGGGGGGTCTCCACATACCGCGAAAATCCGTGAATTGTAGAACCTGCCGTTGCTCCTCCGCCCCCCGTTTCTGTCCGCGCACTGTGTCCTCGTCTACATAATCCCTACTAGGTCTGGTTTGACTGTTTTGCCACTGCGAACTTTCATGATTATAGCCGATCTCTACTCGATATCTCGGTATTTTAAATCATGTAATCAGTGCATACATCCTTGAAGCTTCGTGTTCAGTACCAGAGGTACATCCAGACTAGCCGGAAGTGTTAAGATATGAGCGGAAGAATGGATTTCATAGACTTGTGGTAGAATTATTGATTGAATTATCGGTGGTCTTTACACCATATATATACATGAATATTCCTATACGTTCTGCATACATCATATCCCGGCATTATATGCTTTTTACCATAATATAGGCTTCAGGCGGTCCCTGCT
>Ga0307511_10004866_pt1 | contig 13719 bp, 13 predicted proteins | sample 13_EM_MG_FD_200266 | JGI IMG/M metagenome (GOLD analysis project Ga0307511, IMG submission 200266) | Populus trichocarpa ectomycorrhiza microbial communities from riparian zone in the Pacific Northwest, United States - 13_EM | ecosystem: Host-associated > Plants > Roots > Unclassified | place...
CAGGGGAAGAAGTCGAAGGAGAAGGTCGATGTGTTCTCCTTCGAGCTGCTGGCCTACCGGCAGATCGTGAATGCGAAGGCGATTCCCGGCTCGACCAATGCGGCCGAAAAGCTGCCCGACTATTTCTCGATTGCTGACGACGTCACGCCGAAGCAGCACGTGGAAATCCAGGCGGCCGCCCAGAAGTGGATCGACTCTTCGATCTCGAAGACCGCGAACGTGCCGACCGATTACAAGTACGAGAACTTCAAGGACATCTACCTTTATGCCCACGAGAAGGGGCTGAAGGGATGCACGACCTTCCGCTTCAATCCAGAGGCGTTCCAGGGTGTGCTCGTAAAGGAAGAAGACCTCAAGAACACCACCTACATCTTCACGCTGGAGGATGGTACGGAGGTCGAAGTGAAAGGCGACGAGGAGATCGAGTACGACGGCGAGAAGCACACGGCCGCCAATCTGTTCGACGCCATCAAGGAAGGCTACTACGGCAAGCTGTAGCGCCTGCAGGTAAAACGCCATGAAAATTGACAAGAAAATCGTCAAGTACCGGGTTCGCAAGCCGGACGAGAAGTCCGCGGACGCGAAGGCGTCTGCTATTGCGAACGATCCGGACGTCTTCCGCGATAAGAACGGCAAGACCGCCAAAGTCATCCGGATGCACGAGAAGCTCGAGCGTCCGGAGGTCCTTATCGGATCAACGTATAAGATCAAGACGCCGGTATCGGATCACGCAATGTACGTGACGATCAACGACATCGTCCTGAACGAAGGCACCGAGTACGAGCAGCGCCGACCCTTCGAGGTCTTCATCAATTCGAAGAACCTCGACCATTTCCAATGGATCGTGGCGCTGACGAGGATCATCTCGGCCGTGTTCAGAAAGGGAGGCGACAGCACCTTCCTCGTTGAGGAGCTGAAGGCAGTGTTCGATCCCCGCGGCGGCTATTGGCAGCCGGGCGGGAAGTTCATGCCTTCGATCATTGCTGAGCTCGGCTACGTCATCGAGAAGCACCTGCAGAGCATCGGGCTGATGCGCAAGCCGCAGCTCGATGAGCACCAGCAGAAGCTCGTCGACGAGAAGCGCGCCGAGTTCCAGGCCCGTGCCAAGCAAACCGACGCGTTCTCGAAGTCCCACTTTCCCGAAGGCGCGCAACTGTGCGCCAAGTGCTCCACCGCCGCTGTAGTGATGATGGACGGCTGCATGACCTGCCTGAGCTGCGGCGACTCGAAGTGCGGGTAGCGGCCGGCTGAAAAAAAACCGCCCCGCTTTTGGCGGGGCGTTCGGTCGCTTGCTTGTGTGTGGAGGAGCGTCTTCTCGTTTTTATTCAATGACACGGTATCCGGTTGGGCCATCCTGCTTACCCGAACCCATGCTTTCTTCGAATCCCTAGCTTTCTTACCTTCCGCTTGCGGGCCTGCCCCCGCTCTTAGCGGGGGATCGGCCCTGTCTGGTGTTATATAAGCAATGGCCGTGCCAGAGCCTGCGCCACCGGCTTTGATGTGACATGTTGTATCTGGGACGTGGTTCAAGTGTGACGCAATGCCCGTTATGCGAGGCTTTTGACCTCAGTTGCGGCTGTGTGCGCGACTCGCTGCCGGCCTTCCGGTCGGTCAACCGGGAGGCTGGTGTCAAGATCATCGACATGTTTGCGGCCGCTCAGCGGCCCGCCATACAGTCTCGGCGGGCTCAAACCTTTGAATGCGCTGTCGAATTTCGGATTAACCGGGGTGTAAATGAACTCGACATGGGGGAAAGCGGTGGCGCGGGCAGGTCTCGCACGTCTACTGCTCGGTGGCGCGCTCGTTCTGCTCGCGGTGACGCGCGTTCTGGCTGCGGAGGATCCGATGCCGCGGCCGCCGGGACTCGAGCGCGACGTGCAGTTCTGGGTCCGCATCTATTCGGAAGTCGATACGAACGGCGGCTTCCTTCACGATGAGCGCAATCTCGCTGTCGTCTACGAGAAGCTGCACTTCGCACCCAATACCTCGCCGCGCGAGCGGGAGAAGATCGTTGACCAGGGCAAGGCGCGTTATGCGGCGGCCCTGCGACGAATTGCGGCCGCCAATGGCGGGCCGCTGTCCGAAGACGACCAGCGCATCCTGGACATGTGGGGCAGTGAAGGCACGCCAGCCCGACTGCTGGAAGCCACCGACGAGATCCGTTTTCAGCTCGGCCAATCCGATCGCTTCCGGGCCGGGCTCATCCGTTCGGGCGCATGGGAAACCCACATCGCTGAGACACTCGCGAATCTCGGCCTGCCCGCCGAGCTGGCAGTACTTCCGCACGTAGAGTCATCCTTCAACCCGGCGGCTTACTCGAAGGTGGGCGCCGCGGGTTTGTGGCAGTTCATGCGCTCGACCGGCCGCCGCTACATGCGCATCGACAACGCGGTCGACGATCGAATGGACCCTTTCCGCTCGACCGAGGCCGCAGCACAGCTGCTCGCCTATAACTACCGTCTCCTCGGGTCCTGGCCGCTCGCACTGACCGCGTATAACCACGGCGCAGAAGGCGTGCGCCGGGCAAAGGAGACCCTCGGGACCGACGACATCGTCCGAATCGTGCGCACTTACAAGGGTCGCACTTTCGGCTTTGCGTCCCGCAACTTCTACGTTTCCTTCCTCGCGGCCCTCGAGATTGATCGGAATCCTGAGAAGTACTTTGGGGGAGTGGAACGCGCGACCGAAGCCCGCTTCCAGGAAGTGACCGTGCCCGGCTTTGTACAAATGTCTGCACTCGAACGCGCTTTGCGAATCGATCGTCAGAAGCTGCGCGAGCTCAACCCCGCGCTGTTGCGTTCCGTCTGGGACGGGCAGCGACACGTGCCAAAGGCGTATCACTTGCGGCTGCCCATGGATGGTGACAAATGGACCAGTGACCTGCTTGCTGCGCGCCTCTCGCCAGGCGATTTCTTTGTAGGGCAGCCTGAGCCACGCCGATACCGCGTGCGCAGAGGCGACACAATCGCCAGCGTCGCCGATCAGTACGGCGTCACTGCCGAAGCGCTCGCGCGTCTCAACCGCGTTAGGACCAGCGGCAGGCTCAAAGTCGGCCGCGTCATCAATCTACCCGAATCAACCGCGGGCACGCTGGTGGCCGCCGCCGGTGCTCCTGCCGGCAGCATCGCTGTTGGACGGCCCGGAACGAGCGCGACGGTGGTTGCCAACACCTCCGCCAGCGCCGCGCGCAGCGGCGGGACATCTGTCACTTCGGGCATCGGCGTCCTCAACGGCGGCGCCAGCAACGGCTCGACAGCAACTTCCGGTGCCGATGATGCTACGGCAACCGGTGCAGCCGGAAGCGGCATCCTCAATGGGCTTGTCGCCGGCGAGTCCGGTACGAGCACGAATGGTGTCCCGTCCGGCGTAGGCGCTGAGGCGAACGGCCTGACAGCTGGCACCACTAAAGGCCGCAGCGGTGCTGTCGGTACGCCAAATGGCACCAACGTTGGCCCACGTCGCGGCATCATCTCCTCGCCGTCCGGCATCTACGTCGTGCAAACCGGCGAGTCTCTTGCCGACATCGGCTCCAAATTTGGTATGACTGAGGCGCAGCTGCTGAAGCTCAACGGAATCCGCAACCGCGACTTCATTTTCGAGGGGCAGCAGCTGTTGGTCACGGCCACCCCACCGTCCGCTGTTGCATCAACGGGTGGCCCGGGCACCGCGGCCCCAGCGTCTGGGGCTCCTCCTGTAGCTGCCGGCGCGGTAGCGGTCGAAGAGGCAGCGCGCGAGAGCGTCGAAGAGGCGCATGCTGTCGCGAAGGCTGGGGCACCTGCTGAGAACGCCCAGCCGGTGAATGCAGCGCAGGCCGAAGAGCTGAGCCCGGCCCTCGGGCCATCCGCGGATACTCAGCAAAGCGCCGATCCCACCGATTACTCGGTGAGCAAGGACAACACAATCCGTGTAGCCGCCGCGGAAACGCTTGGGCACTACGCCGATTGGCTAGGCGTCTCGGCAGGCCGCCTGAGGCAGGTCAACAGGATGGGTTTCGCGAAACCAGTGTTGATCGGCCACAAGATCAAACTGGAGTTCGGTCGGGTCTCGCGCGAGGCGTTCGAAACCAAGCGGCGTGAATACCACGCGGAGCTTCAGGCCACCTATTTCGCGGAGCATCGCATCACTGGTACGGAGGTCTACATTGTGCGGCGCGGCGATGCTCTGTGGACCGTTACACAGCGGTTCGGTCAGCTCCCAATCTGGCTGCTGCAGCAATATAACCCCGACGTGGATCTGGCTGATCTGCGCCCCGGTACGCAGATCGTGATGCCGCGCGTGGAGACTGTCGTCGGCGGTCCCGGCTGATAGTCAGCGAGGCGTGCTGCGGCGGATCTCACCGCCGCGTAAACGCGTCCAATGACGCGAGATTCTTCCGCTCGGTGGTGGTGAACTGCTCTGGGTCACCATCGGCGGCGCGCGCCTCGAGGGAAATGCCCTCCGCGTTGACCAGGCACTTCAAACTGTCGGGCGGTAGCCTGAAATACCACTGGGTACTCCATGGCACGGGCGCTTCATAAGGCGCCCGGGACAAACTCAGCTGCGACAAATCAACTTTAACGGGCGCGCCCGACGAGCCGGCAGGCGCGACGTTGTCGCCCGGCCCGGCTTGAGCACCTGCGGCCCCACTGTCCTGGCTCAGAGGCTGCAGGCTCAACGGCTGCCCGTTGCAAAGCACCTGCGGCGGCGTGAGCTGCCCTTTCGCCTGTGGGGTTGAAATCCATAAAAACAAATCACGGGCACCCATTCGATTCGTCTCGAAAGGCGCGATGTATGCAAACGGATCCAACTGCTTGCTGCGGTTGGTCTGCGACAGCAGCTCGATGGGACGGCTGAGGGTTGTCACAGTCGTCGCAGTGTCCGGATCCAGCTTCTCGCTCACGGACTCGCCGGGCGCCGTGGCGCAAGCCCCGAGCAGCGCCGCCACCGCGCAGGCCAGTGCCCCGACGGCGGCAGTTCCCGGGAACAGTGGATAGCTGCCCAGCTTCAGACCCTTGGAAGCTCCACCCAGATTATTCATTGTGGTGATATCCCCGTAAACCGAACCCAAACCGTGACGTAGAGTCCAAGCTGTGATGAATGTACATCGCCCGGTAAACCTTACTCGCCTATAATCAATCTGAAGTGTGCAAGTGCTTGTTTAACCGGACAATGAAGTCTATTTCAGGACAGCTTCTCATCACAGCCCTGCTGGCCGTCGCCGCTTGCGGCGCGCAGGCGGACACGTTGCCGCAGACCGAGCGCGTGACGATGCGCAGCACGGAAAGTCTTCCCGCCGCGGATCACATCGTCGTCCGAAAGGCCGATCGCAAGCTGTTCCTGATGCATGGCGACACCATTATTCGCACGTACAAGGTGGCACTTGGCCTGAATCCCATCGGCACGAAAGAGCGTTCGGGCGATTTCCGCACTCCCGAGGGCACCTACCGGCTGATCCGCCGCAATCCGCGCAGCGATTTCTTTCTTTCGATGCAGGTTTCATACCCCAATGATGCGGATCTGAAGCACGCGCGCCGCAATCACTGGGATACCGGCGGATCGATCATGATCCATGGCCTGCCCAACCAGTTGAAACATGATCCGAGCTACTATGAGAATGTCGACTGGACCGATGGCTGCATCGCCGTATCGAACTCCGACATGCTGGAGATCTGGCTGCTGACACCGGACAACGCACCCATCGAGATCCTCCCATAGCCCGTGTGGACAGCAGCGTAATCGTTTCAGAATTCGTCGATGCCCGCGTCGGCCCGCGGGGCAGCCTCGAGAACCTCTCCCAGGACGAGATCGAAAAGCTCCTCGATACCGGCCAGGGGGGGCTGTACCCGCTGTTCCGCAAATGTGCCCTGGCCGTACTGAACAGCGGTGCCGATACCGACAATGCCAAAGAGGTTTTTGATCGTTACCGCGATTTCGAGGTAGAGATCGTCCGGCAGGCCTGGGGTGTCAAGCTCGAGGTACACAATGCCCCGGCAGCCGCATTCGTCGACGGCCAGATGATCCACGGCATCAAGGAACATCTGTTCGCAGTCCTGCGGGACGTCGTATTCATCTCCAACGAAATCATTGCGAGCGGCCGCTTCGATCTGAGCGACTCCGCGTCCATCACCAACGCCGTGTTCCATGTGCTGCGCAATGCGCGCGTCCTCGACCACAAGTCACGACCCAATCTCGTCGTATGTTGGGGTGGTCACTCGATCGGAACGGACGAATACAAGTACACCAAGAAGGTGGGATACCAGATGGGCCTGCGCGGACTAGACGTCTGTACAGGCTGTGGTCCGGGAGCCATGAAGGGCCCGATGAAGGGCGCGACCATCGGACACGCCAAGCAGCGCATCGAGCACGGCCGTTATGTCGGTGTTACAGAGCCGGGCATCATCGCAGCCGAGCCTCCGAACCCTATCGTCAATCAGCTGGTGATCCTGCCCGATATCGAAAAGCGCCTCGAGGCGTTCGTGCGCCTCGCGCACGGCATTGTTGTTTTCCCGGGCGGGGCGGGCACGGCAGAGGAGATCCTGTACCTCGCCGGCATGCTGCTCGATCCCGCCAATCGCGAGCAGCCCTTTCCCGTCGTCTTCACGGGACCCAAGGAAAGCGCCGAGTATTTCGATCACATCATGAGTTTCATCGGGGCGACGCTCGGACCGGAAGCGGTGCGCCGCTTCACCGTCATCATCGATGATCCGGCCGAAGTCGCCCGCAACATGGTGCGCGGCATGGCGGCTGTCCGCGAGTTCCGCCGGCATCACAACGACTCATACAACTTCAACTGGCTGCTGTCGGTGCGCCCGGATTTCCAACAGCCGTTCGAGGTCACCCACGAGTCGATGCGGGCCCTCGAGATCGACCGCGCGCAACCGCCGCATCAACTGGCAGCCAATCTGCGCCGCGCGTTTTCCGGCATCGTGACGGGCAACGTAAAGGAATCCGGCATCAAGGCCATCGAACGCTACGGCCCCTACGAGCTGGCCGGCGATCCCACCATCATGAAGCTGCTCGATGAGTTACTCGCCGCTTTCGTCATGCAGCGCCGTATGAAGTTGCCCGGCAGCACGTACAGGCCTGTATACCGCCTGGTTGCGTGACATAACGCGTGCGCCCAGTTCGCACTCGGGAGCATTAACGCGAGAGGCGCGTCCCAGCGTATGCGGACCGCGACATGCGTGTGAACCAGTTCCTGCGGAGCTTCCAGCTACGACGTACTCTGCTGGAAATCTTCATGGAGCACGTATGAGCTCATCAGACAGGGGTAGAGGAGACATACCGGGCACACGTCCGGATCTCACTCCTCCTGCGAAAACACCCGGTCCCGCGGACGCCGCAGACCCGTATGCAAACTGGCTGGATCGCATGCAGCGCGCACGTGCGCGCCACGCGGCGATCACCAAGAACCTGTATACGTGGTCCAACTACAAGAACTGGGCGGACCGCATGCGGGATTCATTCGAAGACGAGCCTGCAGCCAAGCCAGACGGCAACGGCACTCCAAAGCCGCCGACGCCCAAGCGCTGATCCGAGAGCCAGGCGGACGCCGGCTCAGGCGCTGACAATGGCCGGAGTTGCCGGCCCATACGGTGACTCGCGAGGGGCTGTGGGTTTGTCGAGCCACTGAACGAGCGGCTCCCATTGCTCCACATCTTCCCGCGCGATGTAGCTCTTCATCTCGTGCACACCGAGGCCCAGCTCCGCACATCGCGCGTAGTTCTGCGAGTCACGGATCGTTGCGACTATCGGAATACCCAACGTCTGCAGGAAGCGGATCAACGCCTGGTAGGTGAGTGTGTTGCGCCGAATGCGGTTCGCCACAACTCCGATGCGGTCGTCCTCGCGCCGGATCTTCGCTACCAGCAGCAGGTCCCGGATGGTGCGCGAGCATGTATGGATGTCTATGTCCGAAGGCAGCACGGGCACGAGGATCTTGTCTGCATCCCGGGTCACCTCGGGGAACTGTTTGGAATCGACGGCCGCTGGCGTATCTACGATCACGTGGGTGGAGTCATCGGGCACGCGCAATTGGAACGCCCGAGTGGTTCGGTTGTCCTTCTCAAATGCAGCAATCACGTGAATCGGCGCCTGGGTCGGCTGACGCTTCTTCACCCAGCGCACCGAAGAGCCCTGGGGATCGAAATCCATCAGAACAGGCTTCTGCTGGCGCCAGGCGAAGTAGCCTGCCAGGTTGATTGCGATGGTCGTCTTGCCGGAACCCCCCTTGGGATTCAGGACGACGATGCGCTTCATAGTGACCTTGTTTGTCAGGTACTGACCTGATTGTGTTTCAAGCGTACGCAGGCGCCGACAGGGGCGCAAGGCGAGTGCATCGGAGCATGCGATGACTGTGAGTTCGCGCACGCCAACTGTCACAGACGATCCGTAGTCTTTCGCTCATGGAATTTCTACTCCTCTGGTGGGACGACCTGGACGATCTCGCCCACGCATGTCGCCACCTCGCGACCTCGGCTCTTTCGGAAGTAGCCGCCGCCTCGGTACCGCTGGTCACGGGTCTGTCGGCCGTGGGCGCCTGGCTCCTGCTACGCCTCCAGGCCTGAGGCGACCCCCGCCGGTCGAGCTGTTCCCGCACGAGGCGCGCAAACGCGTGCCCATACCCCCTTGAATTTTCCGTAGGGATTCCCAAGATCGCTCGCTTGCAGCGCCAGTCAGGCGGCACCGGGGACGCAAGCATGTCGACCACAGAAACGACCTCTACAGAAAAACAGACGTTGGGTTTTCAGGCGGAAGTCCGCGATCTGTTGAAGCTGATGATCCATTCCCTGTACAGCCACAGGGAAATCTTCCTCCGCGAGCTCATCTCCAACGCGTCGGATGCCAATGACCGGCTGCGTTTCGCGGCCATTGCAGACCCGGCGCTGCTGTCGGAAGACCGCGATCTCGAGATAAAGGTGGATGCGGATGCCAAGAATGGCACCATCACCATCCGCGACAATGGCATTGGGATGACGCGCGAGGAAGCAATTGCAAACCTCGGCACCATCGCGCGTTCCGGTACGGCAGAGTTTTTCCGCTCGCTGTCCGGTGACCAGCAAAAGGACTCTGCCCTGATCGGGCAGTTCGGCGTCGGCTTCTACTCGGCTTTCATCGTCGCCGAGCGGGTCGAAGTTGTTTCGCGTAAGGCAGGTACTCCCCCGGAGTCCGGCGTTCGCTGGGAATCGAGCGCCGACGGCGATTTTACGGTCGAGAGCACCACGCGCCCGGAGCGCGGGACCACCGTTACGCTGCACCTCAAGACCGATGCCAAGGAATTTGCGGACCCTTACCGGGTGCGATCGCTCATTCGCCGTTACTCGGATCACATCGGTTTCCCTGTGCGCATGCGCAAGGAGGGCGAAGCTTCTCTGGAGTTCGAGCTCGTCAACGAGGCGAAGGCGTTGTGGACGGTGCCTCGGACGGAGATCAAGGACGAGGAATATAAGCAGTTCTATCAGCACATCGCGCACGACTACACGGATCCGCTTGCGTGGAGCCACAACAAGGTGGAGGGCAAGCGCGAATACACGAGCCTGCTCTACCTGCCCGGCCGCGCACCGTTCGATCTGTGGCAACGGGACGCGGCGCGCGGCCTGAAGCTCTATGTGCGGCGCGTCTTTATCATGGACGATGCGGAACAGTTCCTGCCGCAGTACCTGCGGTTCGTAAAGGGCATCGTTGACTCGAGCGACCTGCCGCTCAACGTGTCCCGCGAGCTACTGCAACAGGATCCGGAAGTTGACGCGATTCGCGGTGGTCTCACGAAGCGCGTGCTCGATATGCTGGCCAAGCTGATGAAGGACGAGGTCGAGAAATACGCGACCTTCTGGAAGGAATTCGGTGCAGTCCTGAAGGAAGGGCTCGCACAGGACACGGCCAACAAGGATCGCATCCTGCCATTGCTGCGCTTCGCCAGCACACACGAGGCTGGAAACGAGCCGACTACGAGCCTCGCACAGTACGTCGAGCGGATGAAGCCCGGCCAGGAACGGATCTACTTTCTCATCGCCGAGAGTGTCCCAGCGGCTCGCTCCAGCCCGTACATTGAACAGCTCAAGGAGCGTGGACTCGAGGTCCTCCTGTTGTCCGAGCGTATCGATGAATGGGTGATGGGTCAGCTCGATGAGTTCGAGGGCAAGAAGTTCAAGGACGCTGCCCGTGGTGACCTGGAGCTCGGAAGCCTGGCAAACGAGGCGGACAAGAAGCAGCAGGAGGAGGCGCTGAAGGAGAGCAAGGGCCTCTTGAAGCGAGTGAAGGATGCGTTGGGTGATCGCGTGCAGGAAGTACGCACGAGCATACGGCTGCGCGAATCTCCTGCATGCCTGGTGCTCGGAGAACATGATATGGGCGCAAGCATGAGGCGCATTCTCGCGGCTGCCGGCCAGAAAGTGCCCGAGTCGAAGCCTTTGCTCGAGATCAACACGGGCCACGCCATCGTGAAATATCTCGACAGCGTCACCGATGCCGAGCAGTTCAAAGAGCTCGCGCAGCTTCTGTATGATCAGGCCTCGCTCGCGGAGGGCGGCCAGTTGGTAAACCCCGCTGACTATGTGCAGCGGCTCAACCGGTTGCTGGTGCGGCTCGCGGGGGTTTCCGACGCCGCCGCGGGTGTTGCCGACACGCCAAAGTAACGACGCCGCGAGGTAGCATGCCGCTCCGCCCCCTGGTGACTGCTGCGCTGCTCATCGCTGCCTGCACGATTGCAGCCGGTGAGCAGGCAACGCCTGCGCAAAAGGAGAAGACCACCGTGACCGAGACCGTACCGACTACTCTTGAGATGACGGACGTCAAGGTGGGCAAAGGCCCTGCGATCACGGCAGGCCAGACCGCTGTCGTGCACTACACAGGCTGGTTGTATTCTGCCGGCGCTCCGGATCACAAGGGTAAGAAGTTCGACAGCTCACGCGACCGCAACGATCCGTTCAGCTTTCAGGTAGGGGCCGCAGAAGTGATTGGCGGTTGGGACCAGGGCGTGCTCGGAATGCAGGCGGGCGGCCAACGCCGGTTGGTGATTCCACCGGCGCTCGGTTACGGCGCCCGTGGTGCCGGTGGCGTAATTCCCCCGAACGCCACGCTGATGTTCGACATCGAGCTGCTGTCCATCAAGTAAGCGCGCTCGCTGCGACTCCACCGCGGCACGCACCGTAAGTGCGGCATTTGCCGCTGGCAATTTCGGCCAGTCAGAAAAAACGAAACCCGGCGAGGAGCGGCTCCTGGCCGGGTTCAGTGCGCCTTCGCTTCGAAGCGCGGCCCTTCGTTACCGAAGGGCTGGAAATAGCCTAGTTATTTACCATCGCCTTCAGGCTCTTCAAAGGCAGCACGCGCACTTTCTTGCTCGCGGGCTTCGCCTTGAACGTCATCTTCTCACCCGTGAACGGATTGACGCCTTCACGCGCCTTCGTTGCGGGCTTCTTCACTACCTTCAACTTCATCAGGCCGGGCATCGTGAACAGGCCGTTGCCACGCAGGCTCTTCTTGATCACACCGCCGAGTGAATCGAACACGGATGAAACCTGCTTGCGTGACAGGGCTGTGTCCTTGGAAATCTGCGTCAGGACCTCCGACTTGGTCGGTGCGCCACCTTTTTTCGCCATTTTTCGCTACTCCTCAAAGTGTCAGTGAGCGCGGTGTCGCCCGCGCAGTGCTAATCGCCGCGAAAAATAGCACACCAGCGGTCTTTCGCAAGTATTTTTTAGTCTTCGGTTGATGCGCAAATGCCTTTTTTTTCAGTGTTTGCGCAGACTCCGGGTGCGCCGGCGGGCTGTGCCGGTACATCGATTTGCTATCCGGAGTCACCGCTAAGCGCGTGTTTTGTAACAGCACTTTGCACCTTGCACGTGCTGCGCGGCCGTCCCGCGGTACTGTAAATCAAGCCGTTTGGCGCTGTTTCGGTTGCGCTGCGTGTGCGACGTTCGGCTACCCGCCGATGTCCAACAACGGCGTGACAGAAGCGCCCCGCAGGCCGCTATCCGCGCCTTGCGGTCAGATGGCTGAGGGCAACAGCAGCAGGATGGCTTGAATCGCGATCACCGCCCACAGCGGCGACAGATCGATGCCCGCGATCGGGGGAATCAGGCGCCGGAAAGGCCTGAGCACGGGCTCGCATACGCTCGCGAGCACCGATTGCAGCGGCGAATAGCCACCCGGAGCAATCAGGCTGAGCAATGCATACAGCAAAATCGCATAGAAGTAGGTGCGCAGCAGAGCCTCTATCAGCTCAACTGCAACGCTCTGCACCCACAGCTGCACTCCAGGTGAGCCGAAGCCGCGCAATGCGAGCAGAATTCCGACTTTGATGATCGCGACGAGCACAACAGCCACCACCGAGGCGGTGTCGACTTTCCCGATCGGCGGCAATATGCGGCGCAGGGGCAGTATCACGGGATTGGTCAACCGCACGATGGCCTGCGCAATCGGGTTGCGGAAGTCGGCGCGCGCCCACTGCAACAAAAGTCGTGCCAGGAAGACGAATAAAACCAGCGACAGCAGGGTATCGACGATAAAAATGAGCGCGCTCATGTAATTTCCATGGGGCGTTGAATCAAGTGAATCAAGAGCCGCCGAATTGCGTGGCGAGCTCGCGGCTACGGCGCGTTGCAGCCTCCAGGGCGCGAGCGACGATGCCGCGCAAATCCGCAGCGTCGAAAGATTTGACCGCTGCTTCCGTCGTTCCACCTTTGGAAGTCACTTCCGCGCGCATGCGCGCCAGGTCACCGTCACCGGCGTGAGCGAGTTGACCTGCGCCATGCAGGGTAGCGATCGCGAGCCGCCGCGCGGCGGCAGGCTCGAGCCCGAGATCGATGGCGCCCTGCGTCAGCAACTCCGCCAGGAGAAAGAAGTAAGCCGGTCCGCTGCCCGACAACGCCGTTACCACGTCAAGATCGTCTTCGGCGCCGACCCATATAACTTCGCCGACCGCCTGCATGACTCGCCCGGCGACTTCGCGGTGCGCACCCGCAACGCTCGCGGGCGCAAAGAGGCCTGTTGCGCCGGCCCCCACCAACGCAGGCCTGTTAGGCATCGCGCGGACCACCGGCACACCAGCGCCGCACCAGCTTTCGAGTGCCGCTAGGCGGATACCGGCCGCAATCGATATAACTACCGGCCGGGCTCGCTGTAACGCGGGTTGGAGCGGGGCCAGAACGGTGCCGGCGACCTGCGGCTTTACTGCGACGACAATGACCGAAGCGGGCTCGACCGCAGCGGCATTGTCAGCGATGCACTGAACGCCGAAGTCGGCCGAGAGGGCCTCCCGCGCGGCGGGTGAACTCTCCCCGACTGTGATGTGTTCCGGTCGGGTTCCGCGGCGGAGCAGGCCGCCGATGAGCGCTCGGCCCATGTTGCCCCCGCCGAGGATTGCCAGGTGATGGTTAGTCATTCACCGGCATTCTAGTGCCGAACAATGCCGTTCCGATACGCACGACGGTTGCGCCCTCGAGAATCGCGGACTCGAAATCCCCGCTCATTCCCATAGACAGTGTGTCGAGCCCCGCCCCTGCAGCATTCAGTGCTTCGAGCAGGCGGCGCATGCTGCCGAACCAGTGTCGCGTGGGATCATCCTCGTCAGGCGGGATACACATCAGCCCGCGCAACTTCAATCTAGGTAACGCAGCCACCGCCGTGGCCAGAGCCGGCAATTCCGCCGGCGTGACGCCTCCCTTGGAGGCCTCGCCCGCGATGTTCACCTGCAGGCACACATTCAACGGCGCGGCATGGAAAGGACGCTGGTCCGAAAGC
>Ga0307511_10004867_pt1 | contig 13719 bp, 17 predicted proteins | sample 13_EM_MG_FD_200266 | JGI IMG/M metagenome (GOLD analysis project Ga0307511, IMG submission 200266) | Populus trichocarpa ectomycorrhiza microbial communities from riparian zone in the Pacific Northwest, United States - 13_EM | ecosystem: Host-associated > Plants > Roots > Unclassified | place...
TTGGGGGCTGAAACTCGAATCGAGCGCGTGCGGAAGGGGGGTGTACCTACGGGAACTACCGCGGCGCGACGCCGGCAAAACGTAAAACAGTAGACATATCCGATGTTAGATTTGTTATCGATTATCGATACCAACAAAGTAAGGCTCTTTTGAGGTAATCCAGTGGCCTAAAATCCGGGGGATGTGGGGACCTGCAATTGACTTATCTACATACATACATATGCATATACATGTCCATATCCATGTAGATCTAACTATACAAGCAGGGCAGGAATACGAAAACTCCTAAACACACTTCAACATGATTACGTTCTCACATCTCTCCATCCAATAAGCACGTTCGGCGATTGAAAATGTCTATATAGAATAAAAGAAGCTTGCTACTGTAGCCCGAGACATGTGTGGGCGTGGGGGCATGTGTCTGTCTGTCTGTTTGTCTGCCTGTGTTGCCTGTGTTCAGTTTACATAGGCACACGACTATTTTAGCAAACACTATCCATTTGCACTTGCGGCGGTTGTATTTTCTTTTTTTCCTCTCTTCCTGCCGTGGACTGGTCTAGAAGGTCTGGTTTGATCTAGATTGCGTGACGACTACCTTATTCGGTAGCTCTCATTTCGGCTTAGTTCTATCTGGTTGTGGATTAGTTTCCGCCGTCATACCCAGAACAGGTTGGTCTAATCATCACGGACGAGGTAGTCTGGACGAAACATGTATTGTAACCTTCATATTGAAAGTATCCTGACCAATATGTATGTCTATGCAATCACGGCTATCAACGGTTCTCTTCGCTAGTTCCCCCTGCATGTTGCTGCTTTGCCTATGCTGCTCGACCTGCTGATGTTCATGATCATGGTCAGGCTCTCCCTTTGAACTAGACCTTCCCCCTAGCCTTCCTCTTTTGCCAGCTCACCATACGTGCCCGCACTCGTACTGCCTCTATCACAAGCCCGCATCTGCCACTAGCCTCTTCCTCCAGCTCCAGTTGGCCCCACGCATGAACCCTAGAAATAAAATAAAAATTGTATTCAGCGAGTTATTTTTTGACCTGATCCCGAGTATACCCTCAGATCCAGTGGAAAGGCTAGGGTAACCGCCACAGCTGCATTGATCCAGCCGTCTCATGCCAACTCGATTACAGAGCCTCACGTTTTCCATACATGATCTCTTATCGACATCGTATCTCCTGCTCATCTCATTGCAAAGGCAAGCCAGAACGGTCAAACATGGTCATAGGGTCTCTTCTAACCCCACTTTCGAACCCTGGGGGCCTCTAATATTGCTTCTCAACTGTGCTTGTAGAAGAAGATTATTAAATGCCACGTACTATGCGAGGTGATGCAATTGATAAATTAATTAGCTTCCGCTTATTTCTTTGTCTTTGGGATGCATTTGACGCATTTATATGCCATGTATGATGGAATAGGAAATGTCCGGCGCTGTGTATTTGGTATAAATCGTTAGAACAAAAGGAAAAGCAGATTTCTAAAACTGTGCATGATGCTGAAAGATGAACCCTAACTACCGGTACTAACTGAAATGAATTTGAATCGTGCAGCCGAGCGGTGAGGGGGAGACCTATGATGTGTAAAGCGGGTAGAAACATGCGGATATGTGTGTGTGGTGTAGCAAATTCATGCAAGCCCATGTGCCTTAGGAAAAGTAAATAATGCGAATGATTCGTGCTCAAATGCTGGAAGGTATCTGTAATATATCGTGAATCGTTCTTTCTGATTTCTTATTTCCTACTCTTTTCGTGTCTTAGGTTAGCTTTCAGTTGTCTATCACTATCTCAACGGGGGTGTGATACAGTATTGATCCATTGGATATGAATGGGCAGGCGTTGCGGGAAAAAGGTGTTTAGGCTTACCACTGACAGTATGTGCTTCCACAAGAGCGGAGAACAGAGGAATAAGTCTATGTATGCTGGTGGAGTTTGCGAATGAAAAAAAGTGACGCATGCAAGGTAAACCAGTCGCAGAAGCCGCCAACTTTCTGGTATGGTTCATGACTGGACAGGCCGCTAATCCGTCCAACATTGCCGATCCGGGCTGAACCCGATCAACCTGAAGTCAATGTTCATCGTCTTGAGCATCATTTCCATTGTGAAGTGCTGTATGTGATGAACCCGTCCCATGTATCATGAGATATGCAGCATTAGCACTCATACACTCTAGAGGTTCTACACCCACACCCCCACAGCCAGGTCTTCGCAAGGCATACAACCCTCACCGACTCGGCTCCAACTCCTAGGCTCATGAAAAGTTGAGGGGGATTCGGAGCAGCACTCACATCATCGTCTTTTTGGGCAATATCGACCTCTTTCCGGGATTTACTACTCGGCGAAGGCTCTTCAAGGTCATACTCCGCCATCAGCTGCCTCTTTCGTTCCTCAATCACCTCCGGATCGGCCTCTGCCCCGTCTTCGGCATCGGCCCAACCACTTATGACACCACTATCTGCCTCATCCTCCCACTTGTTCTTTCTATCCCGCTCCCTTTCGAAATACACTCTGGCTCCTCCCATCCTATTGACCCTATCGCCTGCCACGCCAAAGAGGTGGTCCGCAGCTTGTCTCGCAGCACCTCTCCACTTGATAATAAGTTCCTCCAGATGCTCGTCCGAATCCTTGTGAGCGGGGGGCAGGGACTCCAGAACTAAAGCCTGCTGTGACATGGATAAATATGTCTGTGCTGTTTTAAGGCGAATCCGAAGAGTGGTTAGCTGAGCATTGAGTGCAGCAATCTCGGGATCGGGGGGGGTGGGGTATTTAGTCCGTGGTGTTCGAGTAATATGGAATCTCTGGGCTATCAGGGGTTTCATTGACGTGTTAGTTACTGTGCTGGGCCCTGGCCTTGCTGGTGCTGGTGCTGGTGCTGGTGCTGGAGAAGTATCTCCACGTCTGATCAACAAAGGGGATCGAAATGGCCTTGCTAATGTAGTCATTGCAGCCTTTTCACTGTTGAGTCTCTGCCGCTTGACTGATATAGTCGGGCCTGCGGACAAGCTAGGCGTTGAGCGTGAGGGTTTCAGTGGGGTTGACAAAGGAAGGGACGCTGTCGACGCCCCGATTGGTTGGTCGGTCTTCGTCACCTCTCCTGACCCCGCGTCCGCGTCACTGTCCATATTATCTTCCTCTCCATCAGTGCTCTCGTTAATTATCTTGTCAGTTGGAGCTCTTGATCTTTTTGCCAGAGTTTTGGGATACATGGCTTTTTGGTGTACGGTGTTGGCCAATTTCGCTGTTGGTTTAACTTAAGCTCAAGGTTGCCCCCAAAATGACCTTAGCGGGAGTGACGACAGACTGCAGGAGCGTCGCCAGGGTCATGTCTGGTTGACTACAGCTGCTTTACCCCTCGTCATGCAACCAGACTCGCCGCAAACTCCGCAAAAATAAATCTCTCAGTTTAGTCTTGGGAGTGCAATATCGGGTGACGAGGCTACCATATCGGCTATCTTTGATAGAAGTTCCGAGACATGCTAAGGTCTCTCAGGTTTCTACCAGAGAAGTGGAGAGTCATTGTCTCATGCCAAGCAAGCCCTCTTGCTCAGGGTAACCACTGAGAAATCAAATGTGGTGAGAAGCAAAATTGTGAGATCCGCTACCGCTACTTGTTAGTAACAATCCAGGAGGCGGTAGTCAGAAGGGCACAAGCCCAGGAAAACTTTTGAAAGAAACATACTGAATTAAAACTGTCTTAGGATATCGTTAAACGAGCCATTGATAACTATCCGTTTCCACTGTATGATTACAGCATGCGCAGTATAAATATCTTTGGAGAGTACTTGTAGTATGGCCTACACAAAAACCCTTCGGTTTACCTGTGCCCATACTACCTTGGGTGGAGCTTGCTATGTTTCGACTTATACGGGTTGATTTGCAATAACCAGTCATTATATAGATATTTTTGCTAAGAATAACAGAGAAAAGAATGAAAGCACTAGCAAATTTTCCCCTCACTGCTACAAGCTAAAGATGTACTAGGTGCAAGAATGATGTAAAGAGTACAGCCCTCAAACCCCCAGAAGCTAGCCTTAACTTTGTAGACAGCACCGGCTTGGACGCTCGAGCGGTGGCCACGAGCAGGGGATGTTGTGCGTGTAGGGGGTGTAGCTCATGATACTGAGCCAATTTGTGGTGGAGCAGGGGTTCCTATGTGTCTAGGGGCGGGGCACGGTCGAGGATATGAGCACTCAGCAGGTTGTCGTGGTTGTATGGCCACTTGGTTGGGGAGAGCATGTCGGGGACAGTTGAGAACGAGGGGGAAGTTTTTTTTGAATAGGATGGTAAATAGTCGGCCCCCAACTATAGCTAGGCATAGCTGGGGTATTATTGGCCGTTGCTCTGAATACCATATTCCATAAGATATCGCAATCTCCACCTCCCTGAGATTGAAAGTCAGTCAATTTTAGTCTATGATGTAGCCCCTTCACAAGACCATTTAAGTTCTGCCTTTGCCCACGGTTCCTTTTGAAAGACTCAAAAAGCTACGTCTAAAATCACAAAAGACACCCAAGTTGCATCCCAAGGACTTGAAATTCAGGAGGTTTCCACCCTCAAACGACCTTATGGGCCCCGCCACACATGCTGTGACACCATCCATAGGTACGGCCAAAGAAACGTTGAAGAATTCGATAGGTTGGTAGTAGAAATAGAGTATAGTGGCTGGACCTAGGTAAGTATTAAGTCAGCTTGAAACCCATTTACCGATTTGGGGATCTCTCTACTCACACATGTTACCCTGTACCCACACATCCCGAGAAAGATTGAGAGATGCTGGAGGCCTGGAATATGGACTTCATTTTGGCACAAGGAGCGGTCGGTGGGGTTGAAAACCATTGACGACCCCTGCCATTTATCCTTATGCTATGAGGGTGTTGCAATACAGCCGAACTCGTCTTACCCGGGGCTGGGATGGTTGTTACATTAAGGGAGGACAAGCTCCTATGGGGGTGGATCTCTTAGGACGGCATCCCTATCGGAAAAATGGACTGATGTAATATAATTATCCGCTGAGTTCATGTTCTGTGAGACTCTTGGTTAGAACTAGTCGGGATGCGCACTACTTTCATTTTTATGGTGAGGATTCAAGGCCTGGAACATTCAGTTGATCACCTAGTGGTTACATGGATGATGAGGTAGGGCTGGATTATATTGTCAAGCATTTTGATCCACATACAACCCCCGCCGGCAACCCCCACCCTGGCGCATGCTCATTGTTGATGGCCACAGCTCCCATATTTCCTATCCTATTGTTCAATATGGACTCAACAATCGTATTGCCATATATAGCCTTCCGCCACATTCAACGCAATTGGTGCAGCCTCTGGATGTCGCATGCTTTGGACCCCTCACAAGCATATCGTACAGCACTAGACGACTTCATTTATGGACATCCTCCTGGACAGCCATTTGGGAAGCAGGAGTTTTGGCAATGTCTTTGTATTGCACGGGATCAAGCTCTTTCACAGGACAATATATTGAGCGGTTTTGAGGTTTCCGGAATATGGCCATTGCAGTCAGAGGTTGCTCTCAATCATGGCAAGGCTGCCGATACCGATACCAGCAGTGGACAAGAGCTGCCAGTAGAGCTCTCAACACCACTCAGGATGGCTAATATCCGAACATCCCTAAAGAAGCTCACCAGTATGCCCATGAGCCCCTACTCACAAGCGGTTATTCATGAGTCTGTCGAATATCTTGAGAAGGTGATTCAACACCGGATACTTGAGCCATCCAAGAAGCATTATTAAGGGTCCTCGAACCCTGGATCGAGCCTATTTGAGCGCGAGATAGCTCAAATGGCAGCGAAGGAGAATGGGAGAGTTACCAAACGAGAGGCTTGCAAGGTTGCAAAGGAGCTAAAGGCAACAGAGGCTGCTAAAGCTGTCAAGGAGGTCGCAAAATCACAGAAAGAGGATGGCTCAAGGCTTAGAGGCCGTGGTGGGGCAAATATTGCTCGATCTCGCTTGTCTAGACAGTCAAAATATGATGCCGGGGGGGGCTGATCTACAGAGATTGGAAACAGCAATGACATTTTTAACACTTTGTGGTACTGTAGCCCCATACTCAGACATCAGCTTTGAGCTATGCTAATCGGGGTTACAGAGCAATCATATGGAGAGCCTATGGCTGCTGCAGCTACCACTGTACGAGGGCGTGGTCATGGCCGAGGAGGAGCTCGTGCTAGAGGGGGCGTAGAGATGTTGAGCTTGTTGGCTGCTGCAGCTACCACTGTACGAGGGCGTGGTCATGGCCGAGGTGGAGCTCGTGCTAGAGGGGGCGTAGAGATGTTGAGCTTGTGTGGATAAAGCGAATTCAGGGGTCCTTTGGGGATGCGAAAACCGATTTCTCCAACTATACGCCTATAGTTGTTGGTTGTAGGGAGTAGTGGATAAGCTCATGGTGGCTCTCGATGTATACTAGAACTCTAGGTAGCGAATTCTGTAACTATGTACTGTACATAGTCTACCTTCTACATGCACGCCTATTGCTCACTCAAAGCGGCGATATTTAGAGGGGCATCATTGCAGGCTTTCAACTACTACGCAGTAATGAGGTGATGTGCAAATAATACATAATAATAGCTACACGAACGCCATCATGATAATATTGCAACGAAAAAAATGAAAAATCGTGCGTACAAACCTCATCGTCGCCAAAGAGGGATCTACTCTGATCTTCACCGTATCTAATAACCTAATGACCTGCATAACTCGCTGGACTTTAATCCTCGGTCTTAGTCCCAGGAAACGGGTCCTTTGAGCTAAATACCATCTTCGAATGCTCCCTAGATATATAACCCTTCATGCGACCCTACACCCCAGAAACAACCATTAGTACATCTCCACATCTAGAAACGTGAAACATAAAACACAAACAAAAGCGCAAGGTCCCTACACTATAAATCATGTTCGCCAACAAACACTCCACCTCTTCCGCCTCCATCTCGTCCTTCCCTAGCCCTGAACTCACCTCCACTGCTACCCTAAACAATTCTAGCGGTACCCTACTTCTCGTTGCTGAATCCCCCGTCTGGCACATATATGCCTTCCTAAATAAGTTTCGAAGAGCGACCTCCCTACACCGTTCGAGGGTAAGGTATATCCGCCGCTTAACGAATTCCTCTTCCCCTACGGCGAGGGCTTCGTCGAATTTCTTTAAGTTTCCGGATTTGATACACTGCGTGAAGGGGAGGAAAAGGACTTCTAGTCGGGGGTAACAGGATAAGAGGGCTCTTGCTGGTAGGAGTTGTTTGTGTACAAGTCGGGTCGGGATGAGGTACATGAGAATTAGCCTGGGTCGGTGGTTAGCAGTTACCCTGAAATATGTCAGCTGACGATCAGGGTAATTGGCTGTCCTACTCTTGCTGTTGCGTTGCCCCCTCATAACAACCTTCGAACGCCCTCATGAGATTCTCCTCAGCCTAACAAAAAACGATTAGTAAGTCCACTACTCTATCTTTCCCTTTAAGGGTTTAATGACCTACCTCCTGATACTTCCCCTCCAAGAAATACACGACCCCCAAGTAATACCAAAACGTTATCCTCTGGGGCTTCGGAAAGTCCGTGATATCCGGCATATCTACTGCCGACGCCTGTACCGCTCTTAATATATTCTTCGTCAAAGCTATCGTATTGAGCTACTTCCCCTCAATCACGCATTAGTAAAACTCGACTCCATCCATATACTGCCAACTGAGCCTCCTCGCTTACTTTGAAGTACATCTTAAACAGCAAATTCGTCATATAATACGTCCCCCACTTTCTCGATTCTTCTATCGGTGCCCTATCCGCTATACATATCGTAAATCCCCGATTAATCACCCTCGCTGCATCCTCCAGCTTCTCCTGATTCTGCTCAGCCGGTGTTTTGTATAGATTTATGTAGTAATCCGCTCGGACTGCTAGTAGTCGAAGATTATTCGATGTCGTGTATAATACTGGCAGGAACATATTCGACCACCCCGCATTCTGGAACCCCCTAATCACAGCCCTAGGACAAAAAACACCAATCAGCAATCCCCGCCAAAAAAACTCGCCCTAGCAGCACTTACAGCACCAGCTCCTTCTGTGCCTCCCATGCCTTCACTACATCCGGCCTATCCCCCCTTTCCAACGCACACGTCACCTTCCAGAAACACACAAACACCTCCACCCAGCTATTAACCTCCGCCGTACTCGTAAGCCCACCAAAGAATCCCCTATCCAGTAACTCATTCCTCACATCCCGAGCGACAGCATGGTGGTTTGTGGAGTATGCGAATTCGCGGTTGTTTGAGCTTCCGAGGGTGAAGGCTTTGCCTGCGAGGATGCCGTTCTGGGTTTGGTAGGCCTGCCCGAAAGTGTCACTAAGAACGTTAGATTGAGAACAATTGGTACGCGGGGAAGGTGAGAGCTTACTAGACGTTGCTACTAGCGTATTTGTTCCCCCGTGAAGCCATCGTGGTGATATCTTGCTTTGAGCGTGCAGAGGTGTTTCAATTGGAGCTATGTGTTGAGAGCTGTTTCCGAGCTAGTGTTGCAGGGATAGTATGCGGCTCTGGTGAACCCTGGCTTAGCAAAAGCTTGTCCTGACGATAAATATCGTTTCACGTATTGGCTTCACTCGTTCATTCCCAAATAACCTGTAAGCAGAGAAAATCAAAAATGCTGGAAGGGATAATGTTGTGCCTATTCACGCGTTGGCACCGCTCACGCGTATCTCATCGCAATTGCTTATTACAATCGCCTTTCGTACAGCCGCTAAGCATCACATGCTATACTTAAGTTGACTAAGCGAGTTCTGTAAGGGTTTGCCCTACCCCTCCCCCAAGCCAGCCAAGCATCACGCACACACCACCACATACACATCTCAATATACCAAAACCACCAAAAAAATAGCAGTGAAACTCCGACTAAGCCACGATCGAACTGAACCGACGACACACCACCGGCCTCATCACCAATCTAAACATCAGGTACGCCCACAGCGGAAACCACGAATTGCTCGGAGTTTAAGAAAACAGGCGGCTGATTTTCGACCTACAGAAATGTCCCCAACAAAGGCAGCTCCAAAGAAGGGACGTTCGGCTATTGCCGACGTCGTCGCCCGTGAATATACTATTCACTTGCACAAGAGAGTACGTTGCACTGATTTGATGCCCTTGAGCTTCGAGCGCTAGAAGAGGAGGGATATGTGGATATACCGGGGGATTTTATGGAGAATATGATTGAGGAGCCTGCATGGGGAATAGTACTTGGGGAATTGGATAGCCAAGAGTTAGGACTCAAAGGACTGGACATCTGGGAAATCTATGTCTCGGGGGGAGCGTTTGAACCCCGGACTGGGGTGGAGACTACAGCGCATACATAGGCTCGAGTTGACTTAGCCGAACGGAATGCTAACCCCACCTCCTCCTCCTTAGGTCCACGGTGTCGCCTTCAAGAAGCGCGCCCCTAAGGCCATCAAAGAAATCAAGGCCTTCGCCCACAAGGAAATGGGTACCGAGGACGTCCGCGTCGACCCACAATTGAACAAGGAGGTCTGGAAGTCCGGAATCAAGGGTGTCCCATACAGACTCCGCATTCGCGTCTCCCGCAAGCGTAACGACGAGGAGGGTGCCAAGCACAAGCTCTACTCTTACGTTCAGGCTGTTGCTGTCAAGAACGCTAAGGGTCTACACACCACCTTGGTATGACCCCCTCTATGCTCTGCTCCCGCCTCTTGTTATTGAAATCTATTGCTATGGAGCTGCTGGCTAACTTGAGCAATTGTACAGGTTGAGGATGCATAAACATCCCTTCATCATCGTGTGTCACCAATTTTGTTCAGCTACAGTTAAACAGTTCAAGGGCTATATGGTCGGGTCATGTCACAAAGGCTGGGTATCTTCAAAAATCCTCTTTCGCAACATTTTTATTCTTCAGCATGCATCATGTGATGGGTCATGGTAAAAAAAAAAAACTACCTTGGGAAGAGGTCGTTGGCGTGTGGGGATGGGGCGGGTTATCCAGCTTTTCCCACGGAAGAGTTTCACCATGTGTCTTTTTTCTTCTTTTTCCTTTCGTAATTCCAATGGCGTCAAACAATGTTAACTTGGGGTTTTCGCGGTTTAAGCTTCTCTTTTGGTTTCAAAGCGTTTGCATTTGGGCTTATGGGGCGTTTGGAACAACACGTGACGCTCTATATGGTGAAGCAAACGAAGCAATGGCTAAACATACTACAGTATAGTCAGTCACGAGACTAGCCACAGCGACATTCACAAAAACCAACAAACGAATCAATCTGGCATCAGTGCTAAATTCCATTTTCGTATACGTTACAAACGCAAATGCTCCCTCTAAAACTTGTAAACCTCCTCCACGGAATATCCCAGCTCGTTCAGGTACCCAGTGAGCTCCCCCTGGTCCTTGGGGCTCTTCTTGCCTCCACTGATAGCCTTGTACATTCCTGGCGGACCACAAACAAAGATCTTGTTGTTACCCTTTCCTGGTTCGGGGAGTACCGTCTTGAGGAGCTCTTTGGTGACAAATCCTTCGCTAGCCCAGCTAGACCCCTCGGGTTTCTTGTCGAGCACATAGAAGGCCTTAAAGCGCTGCGGGTAGGTATTTTCTAGGTCCTGGAATTCCTTCTTGAGGAGGATTTCCTATAACAGGGAGTGTATGCGTCAGCCACCGAAGTGATGTGGTGAAGATCAACAAATGGTATATCCTAATACTTACATCTTCGTTGCGGTTGCCGTAGACAAGGGTAACCTTGGTCTTGTCGTCTGGGTTCTGGAAAATAGCCCTGACAAGTTGATACATCGGAGTGATGCCTACATGCGTACGAGTTAGAATACGATCACTTCCCCACAAGACCCCCACGTCCAGAGTATTCTGCGGCAAGGCAGGCCAGGCGGGAAGAAGGAAGGATTCGTATCATGCTAACCAGTTCCACCTGCAATCAATGCAATGTGCTCATGCTTGTTTGGTGCCCATTCGTACTTGGGAATAGGTCCCTTGAACTCCAATCTCTGATCTGTGTTCATGGAGTGGATGTGGGTGCTCATTGGCCCATTTTCATATTTCTTCACTAGCACATCAATGTAACCTCGGGTGTCCTCGTCAGATACGGGGGTGTAGGGTCTAATCGTGGGTTTTGCATCATTAGGGCCCTTGAACTTTGTAAGGAGGCAGGCTGCAGCAGGGCAAGAGATCTAAAGTCAGCAATCAATCCCGGAAGCCTAGCCCCAAATAATGACCAAGAATAAACAAAACCATGTCAAAAAAAAGATCTCCCTGAACTACAAGGGCAAGGCAGGCGGTGACATACAGGCAGTCTTGAGCCCACTGACATTGTGCTCTTCAGGAAGTGCAAAGCGGAATCGTTTCGTGGTTGGTGTCAATAATTCAATATCGACAAGCTACACGTGTGCCACAATGACCATTCCATATTAGCAAAAATTCTCCGTGATAACTGCACATAACCTCTGTCCATTAATGGGTAGACACAGGGCTGGGGGCGGGCGGGGCGGAACGGAGCGGGGCGGTTCCAAATCCCTAACCTTTAGATCAATCCATTGATTATCACCCGTGAAGGCTGGGGTAGCAGGAGGCAACTCCTTAGCATTCTCAACAACCTTCTTCCCAACACCCGAATCCCTGAAGGCAAAGTGCCAGACAAGGCCTGCACCAACACCAACAGCTGAAGTGTAGAGAAAGGGCTTCAGTAGGGATTTATTAGGACCCTGTGTCTGGCTGGCATAGCTGCGGAAACTCTGTGGGACATGTCACATGTAGTTAGCCATTGAACCACGTAGGAGCTTCTTCTCTGTTCCACCATGGACTAGGACTGTATACCCGAAGGCGTGCGCTGCGCAAATGGAAAAGTTGATAGAGTAGTGGACTGTGATTGGGCAAGTCCCCCAGGAGCACGACTGATACATACCTGCTTGATAGGTACGGGAGCTGCACTTCGAGACAAGCCGAGCAGCGACCCTACACAGGAAGAGCGAGCGAACATGATAATTTCGACGGAGCGAACCTAAACAGGTGGGTGTTAGTATTCGGAAAGGCAGTTGCTAAAGGAACTCCAGTCGATAAGAGATGGAGATTTTCGCCGTCAGAGGGGGCTGGGTATCTACAGATTTTGAAATGAGGGAATCGAGAAAAAACAAAAACACGGAGTAGTCCGCACCCTGCACACCGCAGGTGAAATGGAGGTGACAAGTGAGAGATATCAGCAAAAACGTGGGGACTTGCTGACGGGCCAGTACCTGAAAATTTGGCTTATCAATACAAGCTAAAGTTGTTTCAGGGCTGGTTAGCCGTTTGGTGGGGTAAAATCGGGTCCCCGGAATCAAGAATGACGCTATGTGCCGATCCCGGAACGAACGAAACGTCTCTCGGGCATCACGCCAATGTAAAAAATCGCATCTTGGAAATAAATCTTCAATCACTGGAACACCACGGGCTATACGAATTCCCAGATGCTTGTTCTCGTGCCGAGATGCTATAACCCAATCCAGGAGCAAGCGTCGATCGGTGGCTGCAATCGGAGCCTTACTTATAGCCCAGCTGGCGACCCTACCGCGACAATACAAAAGCAAACCATCGCGATCTACATTGCGACTAGGATATATCCAGTCTCGCTCGCGATCTGGCAGAACTATTGTTCCCTAATCGTTTGGCCTGTACCTGGTTCGTGATGGAGCCTGACAACACCTAGAGACCACACCCAGACAACTCTTCACGCAAAAACTGAAACAGCCCTGAACCACTCGACCTCCCCTAAACTAAAATATATCATATATGAATATAAATGGTATACATTAACCTTGCCTGTCCTACGCACAATTAGCCGTATTATGAATCGTACTGGTACACATGCAGTTAGTCTAGACGTTATTTTGTCTGAACGCGGCCACATTACCGCCGTCTATGGCTGTCATATCCACGATCCCGTCTATCTCTATCTCGATCTCTATTCCGGTCTTCTTTTCTGGCCCTGTCACGCTCCCGGTCCCGCTCACGGTCTCTGCTTCTATCCCTTCTGTCTGAATCCCTGTCTCTGCGTCGGTCATCGTTCGCCCTAGGCCCTCCGTCTCGATCATGACCACCTCTGTGATGGCGGTACGGGCTCCGTGTCCGGCTTCTGTGGCTGTGATGTCTGCTCCTGCTGCTCCTGTCGCTCCTACCATGCACCTCTTTCTCATCAAATACCATTCCATATTTTCCGCCCTCTCTTGTACGGCCCGCATCTCGATATTGCTGCCTCTGAGCTAGCCGAGACGATCCTCCGAAGCCACGTGAATTAGCGGCCTGCTGGCGCTTAGCGTTGGTGTCGCTACGCCATACATCAGAAAGCTTTGACACCTGGTTAAAGTAAGCAATGCTCTTCGTCCAGCAGATGGCTTGACCTGGAACTCACACTTTGAGAAAAATCAACATGAATCCTGTGATCGTCAATCAGTACACCCTGCATCTTAAAGTACGCTTGTTCACAATCCTTCTGGTTTTCAAATTCAATAAATGCATACTGCAAGCTGTCCCCGGTGCGGCGGTCCCTGATAACTTCGCACGAGAGGATCTTTCCAAAGCGGCTGAAGATAAGCTCCAAATCCTCATCTAGTTAATTGAATTAGAACTGTGCCATTTGTTCTTTAAGCCATTGATCATTCAAATTAGGAAGAAGCTGCATAATGTGAGGGATAAAAACGAACCTTGAGTCACGGGGTTCAGCTTGCAAACGAACAAAT
>Ga0307511_10004868_pt1 | contig 13719 bp, 13 predicted proteins | sample 13_EM_MG_FD_200266 | JGI IMG/M metagenome (GOLD analysis project Ga0307511, IMG submission 200266) | Populus trichocarpa ectomycorrhiza microbial communities from riparian zone in the Pacific Northwest, United States - 13_EM | ecosystem: Host-associated > Plants > Roots > Unclassified | place...
TCTTGGTTATTCTCTATACTGAGTAGGAAGAGGCTGCCGGTCAAAGCCTTTCTCCTCGACCAGGCTATTCTTTCCGGGATAGGAAATTGGGTTGCAGATGAAATTCTATACAACGCCCGAATTCATCCCGAGACAAATACAAATATGCTCTCAGAAGAGCAGATGGATGCCTTGTTCAAGAGCATTAATTATGTCACTAAGCTCGCTGTCGAGGCCGAGGCGGACCAAGACAGATTTCCGGAAGATTGGTTGATGCTTCATAGGTGGGATAAGGGGAAGAAGGACGGAGGGAAGCACCCCAATGGCCACAAGATTGAATTCTTGACAGTAGGGGGCAGGACTAGCGCATTTGTGCCAGCTTTGCAAAAGAAGGGAGTTAAGGATACCAGAGCAGAAATTGGGGGGGGAGAAGCCAAACCTGAGAAACGATCTCGGAAAAAAGCTGTTAAAGAGGATGAAGAGGGGGACGGAGATAACGAGGAGCTTGAGAGCGATGTACCAAAAGCCAAAGTGAAGAAGCAAGCTTCCCGAGGGCGAGGTAGAAAAGGAGTGAAGAAAGAGGAAGCTGAAGTGGAAGTCGAAGGGGAAGAGGAAGAAGAGGAGAAAGAGACTCCAGTATCCAAGAAGAGAAAGACTAAAGCGAAAGCGGATGAAGGCAAAGAGGCCCCTGGGAAGAAGTTCGGTGCGCGGAGGTCTGCAAGGCTGCAAAAGTGATGTATACAAGTATGTACTTTATATTCCACCACCCGCTCCACCATGTCTGCCTAGTTCTTTCGTTTGGGTGGCCATTTTGTGAAGAATGCTCGAAGGCAAACATTTCACAAAATGTAGGAGGATCCAATTAGTAAATGTACCCGGTTTGACTAACGAGCGTACCACCAGGGCACCAGAAGTCCTGCCAATCCATTTTACGTTGATAGATGTTGTGCCAACAAACCTAGGTGTGCTAGCCGTAAACGCCGTACCGCAGTATATAGTCTCATAATGCCTTTGCAATACTATCGGTTGAGGACAAAAGACTATTGTTAGATACTCTGGCGACTCTTGGGAACTATATCCCCTTTTTTACAGCATGCTGTAAACCGTGGTGATTTACCCTGTAATCCGTTCCAATGTCAGGCAGAGAGCAGTCAGAGCCGAAATATACGCAAGTGGTATTTCCTGCTGTGACCGCGTACCAGGATCTGTAAAAGTATTATTTGTAACTGTATATCCCCTCTCGAGTTACAGCCCATCCACCTTCAGTATGCTAAACGTTGCTTGGACTAAACAGGTGTATTAGCGGATAATTCATAGTTAACGGATTACAGCAGGTACAGAAACAGCGCCGCAATACAACCTTGCTGGCCCATATCATATTCTTCTGGTAGTAACTATGTTTTACAGAATCCGCAACAAATCGTATTCATACTTGAGGGTTCATGCTTGCGGTATGATTGGAAATCGGGCAGTACAAAGCAAAGCGTAGGTGAACAAAGGTAATTACCGGCTTTATGCAAACTGTCCCAAAACTACACTTTTAAATTATATAGACCTAGGTAAAGTAGGTAGTTAAGCACACGACAGACTCTATGTACTCTCGCTCTCCTACCAGTATTCCCCGATCGATATCATGATCTCGGGTTCCACCATACGCTTGTTGTAAATCCTAGGCTCGCTGCTACTCACAAAACTTGAAGTTTTTCACTCTACACCCTACACCATTCAGACTGGAAAGTCCCAGTGCCAAGCACACCAAATACTGAATCATTACCCTGAACTCAGGGTGAACAACACATTACTGTGGGAGTTGTGGCCACCTTTCGATCGCTCCTTTTGACCGAGATCGTTCATTCTATGGCATGAATTTCAGGCCTATTACAGTCCTGAAATTAATCGCCCGATTGCTTAAAAATTGAATCCTCTTACGAGCTATCAACCTGCAAGGCTGCGAGATCCATTGCCCCACAGAATTCAACATAAAATCTTGGCATTCAACTGGATACTATTATTGAATTAATTTCTACTGACCTTTTTGTGCACACACGCCAGCGCCTCAAACTCACGGCCACATCAACCTATAGCTAGAACTTCACCGCTTATAGGAGCCAGCAAATTCTTGCGATAATCGGAAAATATCTCGCGGAATAAGGGCTTATCCCCGCACCTGTCTTCTCTGCCTTGACCATCTCCAACCCTGACCCCACCACGAGCCCCATCCCTACATCGAATATGCCGAAGCAACCTCCGTTGGCATCGAAAGATGCTTCCCTCTTTCGCCAGGTGCTCAAACACTACGAGACAAAGCAGTACAAGAAAGGACTGAAATGTGCAGAGGTATGACTATCAAACTCTTCGATTTCAATAGCGTTCTGACCAACATCACTAGCAAATTCTCAAAAAGAACCCGAGACATGGAGAGACACTGGCCATGAAGGGTCTTATAATCAACTGCCTTGGCCGACATGACGAAGCTTTTGCCATCGCAAAAGATGCTCTCAAGCACGACATGCAGAGCCATGTATGCTGGCACGTCTATGGGCTTCTCTGGCGGAGTATGAAGAACTATGATGAAGCTATCAAGGCATACAAATTTGCTCTGCGTTTCGAGCCTGACTCACAGCAGATCCTCCGGGATCTCGCTTACCTCCAGGTCCAGATGCGAGACTTCACCGGGTACAGTGAGAGCAGACGGACAATTTTGAACGGTAGGCCACAGGTGAGGGCTAATTGGACTGGTCTGGCAATTGCACATCACCTTGCTGGAAACCTTTCTGAGGCAGAAAACATCTTGACCAAATTCGAGGGAACCTTGAAGAAGCCACCGCAAAAGGGTACCGCAGATTACGTCGAACATTCTGAGGCCGCATTATATAAAAATATGATTATCGCCGAGTCGGGAGATATCCAGAGAGCATTGGAAGATTTGGATAATATTTCAAAAGTTGTATTGGACAAATTGAGCATCTTGGAGGCAAAAGCGAAATACCTCCTCCAGTTGAAGAAATGGGAAGAGGCGGAACAGGCATACATGACCTTGCTCGACAGGAACCCAGATAACAGGAGCTATTATGCGGCGTTGGAGCAGTGCTGGGCTAAGGGAGAAGATGTGGATAGGTCACAATTCAAGGTGAAATATGATGAGCTTGCGGAAAAATACCCGAAGGCAGACTCTCCCAAGCGTGCACCTCTTGATTTCCTAGAAGGGGATGAGTTTAAAGCGGCAGCAGATGCATACATCACACGATTACTGCAACGGGGTGTCCCATCAACTTTTGCCAATATCAAGGCTCTCTATCGTGATCCTGCCAAGCGCGAAGTAGTCCCCCAGCTTGTTCATAAACTTCTCGAGGCGGAGGAAGCGAAGGGCAAGGAGAGTGAGAAGACGGAGGCAAATGGCGATTCTGCAGGCTCCATAAAGTGGGTCCTATATTTCCTTGCCCAGCACTACGACCACTACCGAACACGCGACTCGACTAAGGCCCTAGAATACATTAACCGTGCAATTGAGACATCTCCAACGGTGGAGGTACAGATGACTCTGGCACGGATACATAAGCACATGGGTGATCTGCAACAGGCAATGGAGATTATGGGCAAGGCGAGAGAAAGTGACCTCAAGGATCGATTCATAAACACCAAATGTGCCAAATACCAACTGAGAAACGGTTGCAGTGAAGAGGCCTTGCAAACAATGGGTTTATTCACGAGGGTGTGTTGAGGACCCACCCCTACACTTTTCAGCCGCTAATCTGTACCTTAGAACGAGGCGAACGGGGGGCCGTTAGGTGACCTCTTGGAGATGCAATGTGTTTGGTACCTCACCGAAGATGCAGAGTCCTATGCTCGACAAAAGAAATTTGGCCTTGCTCTCAAGAGGTATCATTCCATCTGGAAGGTATTGCCCAAATTTCCCCCCCATCAAGTTGATATAGTGTGCTCACAAAACTAGATTTTCGATGATTGGACAGAAGATCAATTCGATTTCCACTCCTTCTCTTTACGAAAAGGTCAAATTCGGGCTTATATCGATATGATCCGTTGGGAAAACACCCTCCGCTCGCATCCCTTCTTTGCCCGTGCAGCACTAGGAGCAATCAAAACCTACATCCAGCTTTCTGATAAGCCACATCTTGCCCATGGCAGCCTAGCGAATGGTGGTGAGGGCGCCGACTTTGACAGCATGAGCACCGCAGACCGTAAGAAAGCTCTAAAGAAGGCCAAACGGGAGGCACTAAAGCAGCAAGAGAAGGAGGCAGCTGAGCGAGCTGCGAAGAAGGATGAGAAGAAGGTAATTGGAGATGAAGGAGTGAAGAAGGGGGGCGATGACCCAAAGGGGGAGAAGTTGGCACAGACTGTAGACCCATTGAGTGATGCGATGAAGTTCTTGACTCCGCTATTAGAGCTTTCTCCCCAGAGGCTGGAAGTGCAACTCCAGGGATTTGAAGTGTTCCTCAGGAGGAGTATGTATCCCCCCACTTGGGGCAGGTGACTAGGGAGGGACTGACTGATTTTATACAGAGAAGTATCTGTTGGCACTGAAGTGCTTATTGGCGGCAGCCAAGCTTACTTTGGACGACCCTACGGTCCATAATCAGATCATCCGATTCAAGAAGGCTATCGAACCTCCACCAGAGCCTCTCCTAGCTGAGGTCACAACTGTCATCGACACTGAGTTTTACACCACGCTCTTGCCATCGAAAAACACCGACCTAGTCACTTTCAACAGCGAGTACCTCGCCAAGCACAAGGACACACCATCTAAGTTATTTGGTGGCCTGCGGGCAAAGAACTTGGTCAAACCCGAAGCTACCTCAGAGATTGAAGCGGGCGTATTGGAGAGTATCAGAGGAGGTTTGGACAAATACACCCTGGAAGATGCATATGAAGGACTAGGGTTGTTGAGAGAAACCAAGGCGAGTGATAAGGCTGTGGAAGAGTACAAGTCAGTAGCGAAGGGTAGGTGGGAGAATGCGAAGGGTTTGGTATAGGTTACTAAATCCAGATTCTGGGGCGGATCGGGTGGTGGTGGTAGGGGGTTTGGCGGGCAATGTTGCCCGAGTTGTTTCAGCCTTTTTTTTCATTGTAAATGTTGCTTTTCTTCATGGTTTGGCGAATAACACCGGAGCCCTGTTGATGAGCGATGAGAGCACAAAAATTAGGATAAATACATAAAGGTCACATCTCAATATCTACTTTACTTGCTCTCGTGTTTTCTACTTGCTTGTGTGTCAAAAATCGCTTGGCATTCACGAGACCCCGCCTGTGAACTTTCATTGTACGAAGTAATTAACCAGTCTGGTTCCATATAACTATCAGCGATGGCTAACACATGCCAACACCAGACGGTCCCCTACAACTCCCCCTCCGTCCACCCCTTCCACACCCTCGACGTCTGGTACCCCAACCCCACTGACGAAGCCCTCTGGGTCATGTATGTACGTCCTACCCACTTACCTCTGCACCCCACTCAAACTAAAACCCAAGGCCACCTACTCCTCACACACCTCCTCACCTGCTTACCCACCTCTGCCCTCAATGCCGCATCTATAGACTACCGCCTCTCCCCACACCCCACCCGCGCCGCTATCGGAGAAACCGTCACCCATCCGGCTCACCTCGAAGACGTGCAAACTGCCCTAAAGTTCCTTAATGATACCTACAAAATGCGAAATTATATCCTCATTGGGCACAGCGCTGGGGCAACACTTTGCTTCCAGATTCTTGGCTCGGGAACACCATGCACAAAGCTATTTCCCAAGGCGGTGATCGGCCTCGCGGGTATCTACGATCTTAGAGACTTGGTCGAGGAGTATCCGGACTACAGGGGCTTCGTCGAAGGGGCATTTGGTGTGGCATCCAAAGAAGTAGAGGTCTATTCGGGGAAGCTCCACCCCTGGGATTATGTGAGCCCGGCGAAGGACCCCGTGTGCAAGAGTTATAAGAGGTTCATTGAGGATAAGCACAAAATTGTGCTTGTACAGAGTACTATGGATGAGTTATTGTCGGTGAAGCAGACAGGGTTGATGGGGAGGTTGCTGGTGGAGAGGTTTGCGACGGAGGGAGTTCTAGAGACGGTGATTGGGTATTTTGATAGGCATGTGGAGATGTTGACAGATAGTAAGGTGTGGGAGGTGATAGAAAGAGTGATTGGTGAGGTTGGGGAGGCTTTGAATGTTATCAGGTGAGGGAGGTAAAAATGAGGAAAAGTAGGGGTAATTATCGTATGACAGCCCCATATAAATCTGTTTGGAGGGAACGCAGATGTCTTGATGGATTTCACCTGTTGAGATAGGAATATTGCGATTTGTTTAAGGAATGTAATGTGATTTGTAAACCCGCATTATGCATGTAATTGTGGTGCCATAAGCGTAAGCAGTAACAGTATAAACCCCACCCTGTGCTCGGCTCGGAGGTTCAGGGTAACCCAAGACAATTATTAGCACAATAATACCCCCCCGTATTTTTAATTATAAAATACCTAGTTTGCCTTATGCTGCCTTGACGGCGTCGCCAACATGAAATCCTTGAATGGTTCCCAGGTTATACGAACGAAGCATTGCACGTCGTCAGTGACTCTTATATGAGCCACAACCTTCCTTGCCAGCCTCACCTGAGAAGCAGCCAGGCCTAGTTGCTTAGCAAGTGATTAATATTAAGCCTTGGGCTTTTCAGCAGGTGATTTAGTATGTACCAACCACCAATTATGTTTGTATAATTATACAATTTAAACTCACAGTCGCAGCCCAAATGCAGGCATACAAGGCTAATGCGAAGTAATCTAGAATGTAACTACCCCCCCCCCCCCACTCCCAAAATACCTCTTCGAATTTCTTGATGGTTGTTTATGTGTGATTTATTTATACTCTATCTACAGGTGTTTCGATCGGTACAAATAGTCAGTCGCACAATGCTCACCCAAAAAAATATTCCGACTCGGTTTAATGTCTCAGCGCACTTCCTAATACGGTAGTCACAGCAGTGCCAAGAATAACGTCATGCGTTTCGCATTTTCGAAGTTTATATATGATCTGTGTGACCTCGATTTCAATCCCAAGTCAACGAGAGCGGTTTCCCCCCATAGTAACTACATACCAAACAACAGGAGAAAGAAAATTGTTTCCTGCACAATAAGCAGGTACACCTCTACGAGGGGTAGTGCAACACATATGTACTTATAGGAAACGTGGCGAGAGGGATTTTTAGACCGTGGTGCATGACTTAAGTACAATACTGCATCAACTGCGGGAGCGCGTATCGATCGGTATTGATAAACGGAATCCAGGAAATATGTACTTAAGTACCCGTTCTCGTACCGAAAATACCTTCAGCTGCCTCTACGAAAGTCTGGCACCGAGCGCCAGGCTAGGGCCTGGAAAAGAAATATACAATTACACTGCATGATGTTATTTCTCCCTTTCAGTATCAATATCCCGATTCCCGCCTTTCCAGAGGGCAACAGTAATTGCGAGACTAATTGACCTTATATGAAAGTCGACGTCATGCGACGCTGTATATACATGCCTATTTTTGTTGAAAGAAGCCGATTGCGACCGGCGGTTTTAGGCACGGCACTGCTGAGAGTTAGGGACTGGGGAAGCTTGAGTTTTGGATACTTACTGAGTAAGACATATTACTGTTATATTAACACTTCTGAATACCCATTATAACCCACTCTAAATTTGTGCCGCTCTAAGGGGCTCTCGTACCAACAATAGCCCGTAATTCTCAATCCAGAGTGGCCGACATTCCCCGCCCGATCCAAGAAAGGTTCCACGAGACTGTGTTTATCCAGAGAGGTCTATATTTATAGGCCATCGAGAGTACAGTAAGTAATCTACAGTAAGTAATCTCGACCCGACTCGGGGAGACGAAGTAAATTCCCAGGCCTATCCAAACTTAGTAACTGCTGATGTTGCGACGCCATGGCTAGAGCCGCTGTGCATTGGACCCTGGGCTGCGTCGATCACATCCGTGAGCTCTGTGGGGGATCTGAGCTAGAAGTGTGACGTCCAGGTGGCGCCTGTTTGGTTGATTGCGATAAACTTGATTAGAACATCATCCAATCTTTGCCAAATTTTGAGACAATGAGTGCATGTGGCCTCGTGGTAACTAGGTATCGCCGCTCCCCTCTCGATCCTAGTCAGTCGACCCCTATCTGTGGTTTGGTATGCTAAGAACGGGAGCCTCGAAACCAGACTTTTCCTCAAAACCTGTGCCTTTCGTCACAACATCTGTGCGTTTACCTGCTGCAGCACACTTGACTCAAGCTGTTGATCTACTGAACGGCACACTGGATCAGTGCAAGTTCTCTTTGAAGGGTTGCTTTGTCATCTTGGAGGGCGCTGTATTCAAGAGGGGTGCTGATTTTGGTATGAAAAATAACATCTTGGCGCAGGGGAAATTTGAAGGAACATAAAGATGGCCGATCCAACGATCGCCACCTACCGTACCACTTCATCTGGATATATTAAATTTACATGTCTCGCTCGTAGTTTGACTTCGGAAACTTTCTGCTAACCACTGGCTCAGGCTAATTTTCTCTGAGATCACCTATCCCATTCGAATTCTTTCTAAGGTTCTTTTCATCAGCACTAACCCTGCGATTTTACACAAGATTGGCGAATCACATCCTCGAGCGCGAAGGGCAACTGTAATCGAGTCGAGGCCTGTTGATATTCCCAAGCGAGCCTGCATCTGAAGTCTCAGTGCAGATACGGAATGGTCTCTCGTGGCCTGTTGCAGGGGTTAATTGCAGCAACAGTTGAGTTGTGGGGCAGCAGGCCCCTGATTGGCCTAACTGCTGGATTCTATTAAGCGTGTAACACAAGTGCCTGGCAGTTGAGCTTGGGGGCGTTCCTGCGTTGCTGCAGGTGGACCCTGGCTCGAAACTGGACCCTGGCCACAGCCCCTCCTTTCTTCATTACAGATCGGCTTTCAGCACCTGATTTGCTTCCCTTCCATATGCATGTTTACTCTCAGTCACGCAAGAAGAACATGCCCAAGAGGCCAGATAGAGACAGGTGCGTGCCAGGGCAGTGGGAGAGATTGTCAGTTCTAGGTATCTTCTTCAGCTCGTCGTCGGTCTGGCTGTGGTTAAGATGAGCTTGTGTTGGGGCGGTATTGGTGGGAGTGTGATATCGATTTTCAATGTATGGAGGTGGTAGGTACTCACGCGGTCGACGAATACGTCCCGGGTACAGCGCACTGTAAACTGGCGCACGAGGTATTTGGATATCAATTTTCACTCAGCTGCCTTCTTGCTGGGCTTTCCACTCTGCTGGTTTCCTGACTGCGGGGACCCCGTCAACTTATAGTTGGAGGGGTGAGATGAGGAGGGAAGCATAGCACTGCGTTGACGCCAAAGCAGGGGCAAGTTTCGCGCCGGCAGATGGTGAGTAGAGCAGCGCAAGTGAAGTAGCACTCCGCTGGAGGGGAGTACATACTTGTGGTTGTGTGTGTGCACCTCGTAACTGCAGCCTCACCCCAGCATCCTTTAAGGATACCCCGGTCTCTTCTATTCTTCTCATCTGCTTGTTGTCTCCTATTTCTTATTACTTGGGGAGTGATCTTATGTTTGGTCGGGACCTCCTACGATGCAAAAAACGTGTTCAGAGCAGCCTGTCATTACCTTCGTTCTTTTCTGTGGATCAAATTGACCTTTTGCCGTGCATTCTCGTGGGCCGCTGCGTCTGTGTGTATGTGTGCCGGCAGTGTTTTGGTCTGATACCTTTCTTTCATTCGAATCTTCCGAACCACCGTCACTCTTTTCAAGCTTTTCCCTCGACCACTGTTGTATTCAGTCTTCCTGACAATTCAGTCGAAGGATCCGGGGAAGGAGTGTTTCTGATTTACTGGGGCGCCGACAATAGTCCTTCAGTTTTATCGTTTGACCCATCTCATTTTCAATTCCTGTCGGTATCCTGACAAAATTGCCTTGTTCCTCCTCTTTGCTGTTTCTGCCAGCAGCTACCTCGTACCTCCTGTCGTTTTCATAGTTTCATCTAGTTTGAGCGAGGCGGCACACTTTTCAAAATTTACAATAAAACGACGATTCTCTACTTTTCAGTAAGTAGCTTGCATCATTGAAACGTACATTGAGTTTCTGTCCTGTCTGTTATGGTAAGTTAATCAGCATTCATCTGAACCCAATACCAAATATCATTTAAACTGATCTCGTGTCTGTACTAAATAGACAATCACAGCGTATGCAAACAGATAAACCTCAACCTACAAGTATCCTCTATCGCTATCTAGGTATCGCCAAAGCAGAAATCCAGAAACAAACCGACTCGGCTTCTCGGTAGTATTCAGGATGGCCACGACACACACCGACTTACCCCTTCCCAAAAAATCCTTAGGGCAGCACTGCTCTGCTCTTGTAAATGGAACTCTCTACACATTTACAAAAGATGCATTTCAGTCTTTACATCTGGAAAAAGGTGGGAAATGGGAGGAACTTCCTTTGCTTTTCGGTACTCGAGGAGCTGCTTGTGTTCATGCACATCAAGATACCCCCGAGGAGGCGCTGTATATCATAGGAGGTACATCACCGAATGCCACAATGATACCAGAGAATGAATACAAGGGAATGCAGAAGTACACATTCAAGACTGGAAAGTGGGAGGTTATACCAGTAGCCGATCCTATTGCATATAACATGACGAATCATGGGGCAGTGTTTTTGAAGGACTCCCAAAAAATCTTACTGTTCTCCGGCACACGATGGCCGGATGAATGGACCCCCAGTGCAATGACATTTCTCATCGATACTGTTTCACCCTACATTATTACGGCAGTGTCAGCAGTGCCATCACCACCACTCCTGGCACCTATTGTGTTGCCCTGGGGGAACGACTCAGCTTTGATTGTTGGGGGGAGCGCTGTAAATACCAACATGATTACATACAGTCCACAAGTAGGGTGGAAGGACTTGGGGACCCAACTGAAGGAAGGGCTACCGGTTAGAAAGTCAGGGGCTACTCTAGTGGATGGAGATGATGGGAGCAGAATGTTGCTAACCTTCGACATGTCGACATCACCTGTGAAATTCACAAGAACCAAGGTTAAGGGGCCCAGTGCAGTTCCTGACGGTTCTTCGGGGGGTACGAAACACCTCACCGAGGCGAATTGGCCGATCTACAACGACACTTATGCCCCCCAAAAATTCGAAACTGACTTCGCACTGACTGCTGATGCGGGTATGGTGGTATTCAGTGGAGGCGATGATAAGCCCTCCTTGTGCATCTTTGATACGCGGAACAACCTCTGGGAAGATCCAACCTCAATATTTTCACAACATGATGGTGTCGGTGTGGTAGGTGATGGGAAAGGGGATAATGGGCTGGAAGAATTACCTTCCCCTACACCAACGGAAACACCAGCCCCAGCAACGCCAGGAGGGAAACTAAATAACATACAGCTGCTTTTCATAATCCTGGGTGCGATATTGGGCGCGTTTTTTATTCTTGGTATTTGTCTCTACTATCTTCGTAGATACAAGAGGGGAAGGAAAGCGACGGAACTGGGGCGGAGTAATACCACACGGTCAAAGATGAGCTTCCAGGATCGCGGACTGGGCTTCATGAAGGAGGCTGGACCAATGGACGATTTACCACCGCCCCAAGAACCACAGCGTGGTTCAGGCTGGAGCAAGTATTTCTCAGGGGGCAGTGCTACAAACTTGGTGAATTTGCCATCAAGGACATACTCTACAGGGACTAGAAGATCCTCTGTTTACGATAGTAACATCTCGGCAACTTATCCAAATGGGCCTCTTGATCCACGTAGAGCCGGCTCCTCAGGGGGAAGGCCAGCTGCATCAGTCCGCTCCGCAGGATTGGAACTCGATTTACCAGGCGCCACCCTCAATGTCAATCCACAACACTTCTCTGCAAACCGCAGGGTGTCGAACGCATCTATGTCAAGTTTGGGTGCAAGTAGTTACTCAAGCGGTATTCCGGAAAGCATTCTCGAAAAGTCAGCATGGGACCCGACTGGGTATGGTGGTGGCGGCACCGGCGGGATGGTTGGAAGTTCTACCAGTAGATATGGCGAGGTGCAAAACAGTCCAGGGGGCTGGGCGGTCGTAACCGACAACAGAGTTGCTAGCAGCGTTTACCCAGAGAGTGCAGTGACAGTCTACCCGGATGGGTACGACAGCAGCCGTGCACATGGAGGTATTTCACTGAATGAAAGTGTGGGGGTAACCGATACACAGAACGACGTAAGCTGGTTCAACCTCAGGGTTTAGTCGATGCAGCGAACGACAGACTCGCTTTTCTATTCTAATATTAGCACCTTTTCTTTGTATATCTGTTTGAGTCTCAGGAATCAGATGACGAATTGAATGTTGGGCAACATGGAACTTGGGAGTGGGTGGTTTCCTCTATTTTCTACAGTATCTCAAGGGGCATCTTTGTCAATTTTCTTCATATTTATTACTTACACCTGGACGGCTTGTACTAGTATTCTTGTTCTATGTTTTCCTCTTATCTCGCCCCGGCTTGCCCGGCCAATTTCTCACTAGCAATGTTTGTTTACTTTCCCCTGTCATTTTTTTTTACCATATGCTGGTTGCAAGTGACATCCATTCACATATACTGTTATCTGTCGCATGTTCTGCTTCCTATCTGCTCTTGCATGCATTGGACACTGCATGGCTTGAACTTTTATGTATCTACTTTCTGTTTCGTGTTTTTTTTTTCGATTGTACGTGTACTAGGTGCTACGTTGGGTGCTACGACTTTTGGGACTGTAGCGGGGCGTTAATCTTCTGTGCAGTCGAGCACATGGTTGTTTACTATACTAGGAATGAAATATCATTGTCAATACCCTCAAGTGGAGCTCTAGACTTGCGTGTCGGTTGTGCGATGTTATACGTATGCATATGTGTTGAGGCACGTTTAACATACTTAATTAGACTCTCAATTGGTTTTAGAATAGCTTCCGCTGCTGACTTGTCACCAGAACAGATGGCCATGCAGAGAGTTACCCTGACCTCTCACCATATAGTGGTTTATGTAACGACTAGTAATCCTTGCTGTACATACTGCGCGGGGTTGTCGATTAACTGACTTCCCCTTGAATCCTCTCGGGCTTCCGAGGGGCTCATCATGGTCCGCATCTGGACTCACATATGAGTAATGAATCAATCAATCAATCAATCAATCACTAGTAATCCTTGGGGCCGGGAGAGGGCGTGGCGGGGAAAGAACTTCATCCTATGTATTTTTCTTATTCTCCGGAGGATTTCCTTTGTCCCAGTCCATGTATACTTGCTTTATAGTCTGGTTCTTGCTTTATACGGGCCATTTCAAATATCATTCTGCTAACAATGCATATAGAGGTGTCACGCCGCTGCAGACTGGCCAATCCAGACCTTAAACGCTCCGCTCAAGACATGACATGAAAACCTATAGCTATGTTCTCATTCCCTATGGAAGCATTGAAGAGCACACCAAGTTTCAAGCAATGGCATATACGGCAATGTGGCTCCCACACGAGAAAAACATAGCCGACAGACTGCGACTCTCAACCCGATAAGCCCCGCTGCTATCGCCCCGGCACTGCTCCAATGCGCGTGTCTGTCCTGCTTACATACACACGTTTTTATCACAACGCCCAGCCCATCGCAACACAGATAAACTGCCCGCATTTTCCCCGCTGCTTTTTGACTCCTTCAAACCAAAATACCCCCCCCCCCCCCGGCGCCCCCGCGGCCCCCCCCCCCGCGGGCCC
>Ga0307511_10004869_pt1 | contig 13718 bp, 12 predicted proteins | sample 13_EM_MG_FD_200266 | JGI IMG/M metagenome (GOLD analysis project Ga0307511, IMG submission 200266) | Populus trichocarpa ectomycorrhiza microbial communities from riparian zone in the Pacific Northwest, United States - 13_EM | ecosystem: Host-associated > Plants > Roots > Unclassified | place...
TCACTTCATTAGCATAGAACTAGGTATTAAGCACTCTGATTTGACCTACCGTCTATTCTATCACTTTCTCCAATGTGTATTTGACATAATACGCATTGCGTTGATAAGAACTAAGTCGATACTACCCCGCAGCCGCTGTCACAATCTCAATGCAAGGATCGCGTGGGGGCTGATGCACTAGCACGTGATGGTACAGTCGAACCTCTATAATAGCATGCATAGCGATTTTCCGGTCCCGTCGCTGCAAAGCACACGAGATAAAACCTGTATAACAAGTGACATAGTGGCGGCCTATAAAAATTCGTATACATGCGACAGGTATTTACAGCCGAGATGAGCTGAGATGAGCTGAAGCTGAACTGCAACAAGATGAGATGATGGCCTCGGAGCGAAGAAATAGATCGGAGTTAAACAAACAAGGAGCGGAGGAGACAAGAAAAAAAGTGAATATTTATGGATCGGTCCATAGATGATTATAGCAAGTAACAGTTTCAGTGCGATAGTACAACAAGCGCAACATAGATATTCCTATCCATCGTGCTCTACAGCCAGGTACCACATCCCTCCGCCGCAAATATATTGAGGTAACGGAAAGCGAACTCTTTCAGTTGTTTTTCGTATACACAAGCAAACCCTAAGGGAACACAGTTGGCACAGTGGTTTAGTATATAGTTGAAGAAAGAAATTAACAAATCAACCATATCTCGTATGTTTAATCTGCTGAGATGCCTAGTCAAAATACTAATGAGATGTATGGGACATTTAAAGAGGTTTCGAGAGGAGCCACCACCTCCAGAGGCAACCAAAATACAACAAGCAACCAATATTAAGCGAGCCCGTCGAGTTCAGCACCCACAAGTTGACTCAGCCCTCTATGATTGATGTCTAGCTTCGAAAAACAAGTTCCTATGAGTGGTGACTTAATCAAAGAAAAAGCAGTAATAATCTTCAAGGCACTCTATCCAATTGAGGAATTTGGATTGAAGTTTTCTAATAGTTGGCTGGAGCTTGGAAGATCCGGCATAGAAGTAAGGAGTACAAGCAACATGGAGAGTCTGGAGATGGAAATCTTCTAAAATTACGGAATATATTAGGAACGTATTTCTTGGGAATATTTACATGAACGAGATTGCATTTTTTTACCACCTTTTGCCAGATGGATCTTTAGCAACGCAACTGTAGGAAGGTGATAAGAAGAGCAAACATAGGATGACGGTTGTAGTTTGTACTAATGCTACTGGCACGGGTAAAGGACCTCTTTGGTATATTGGGAAGCATACATATATTTGAAAAATATACATATCCAACATTCTTGTTGTCAATCTTACGCAAATAAGAAGGCATGGATGACTGGGGAGGCAAATAGGTGCTAAACGGGAAGTGACTTTAATATTAGACAATTTCAGTGGACATGAGCCTGGCAGTTCTACACCTTCCAATATCCGCATCAAATATCTCCCTCAAAACACTGCATCTAAGCTATAACCATGTGGTCAAGGAATTATTTGAATTAGGAAGGCGCATACTAGACGAACAATCCTGCGCAGCCTCCTAGATTTCATTGAGAAGTACCCAACCTTGGAATCACCTCAATATTATACCAAGAAGGGAGACTTGAAGACCCACAAGTTTGCACAAGATTTTCGCAATGGCATGACCTTGGTGACTTCTGCCTGGCAAACAGTTTCTACCACAACAATTCAACTGCTTTTGTAAAGCCGGCATCCGCTATGAAGAGCCTGGATTATTTGCATTTTCTGATCCGCTGATGGAGGTCACCGCGATTTAAAATGTCATTCAAGCTGATATGGCTCGTATTCAACCCAATCAAAAGGCAACTTTGACTGCGGATAGACTGTATTTTATTAGTTCTGATGTTGGGATTGAGGAAGACAGTGAAGAAGTTACACTACAACGTCTCTTAGAACTATACCGCCCCACTACACCTTCCCCGGGTAATGAAGATGACTCCGGACCACCACAAATAATTCCGGCAATTGAGCTTCGGGAAGCTCTAGGCACTGTCAAGGTATGTGCAATAGCAGTGGGACCCTGGAATGCTAAGTGCCGCATTTGATGCAGTGGACGAGACTGCCATTGCAGTACAGCAAAGATCTCCATAATCTTAAGACTCGCCTAGACACCCTCCAGCTTCGGAAACCACAACGGCAAGCGAAACCACAACGGCAAGCATCAATCACCTCTTATTTTCAACTTTCCAGTTCGAGTGCAGCCGAGAGAGAGGGAGAGAGAGGTAGCTGGCTTGCGGGCTTGCGGGCTTGCGGGGTAGTGGTGGCTAGCTTAGTTATAAATTTGATATTATATTACCCTTGTACACGTGACACCTTTATAAATGCATAGCCTCTCTCATGGCATAAAAGGTCGCGGGCCCGACGTTCTGCAAGTACAGAGGTTCGACTATGACCATAACTCTTGCTTGACCAACACCCATTCGAAATCTCTTTTCATCGACATTCCACATATTGCAAAAGGGTATTTTGTCTCTAATGACCAGTTGATATAACGCATCCAAGAAGATACACACCACTTCCGGGTGGCCCGCAGTGGCACGCTGGGCTGGAGTGAATCCCTGTCCCAATCTTAGCTGTCAGCTCTTTCGACCGTCTTCAAACCCACTTTACCCAATGGTCCTCAAACTCCAGCCCATTTCCCTCATGGAACTTTTGGTATAAATCTTCCGCAATTTCCCGGGCAATTTTTTTAGACAATGGAAATCCCAGATCATCCACCAATAAGGAATATCTCACAAACGATGCCTCTTTTCAAGCGTAAGCAAGTATTGTACCACATGTGCTTCGATTATACCAGGGACTCAAAGTACACTGCGGAATTTCAAAGCGAAGTGCAGCTCTCCGAATCGAAGGAAATATACCCGCTTTGATGCCATTAATGGTCTCCTGGAATTTCCCTTTGCTGAGCATATTGGGTGATGAGGTCTAACTTTATCTCGGTGTTGCTGCTACATGCGCCCCGTACTTTGGTGTACTTAGAAAAGAGATACACTGATATTCATGAGACCGATCCCTATGGTACGGCCCATCCGCCTCACTGGCGTTAATATCCGTGTGTAAGTCACCAGTAACTGCGCCAGGCCAAAGAGACTACCAACCACAGCCTTCCTTCATCCAATGAAGGCTTGACCAACCCTCTGTGGATGAGTGCACGTATTTCTACCCCGAATCCGTTTAGTTGCTCAACTCTGAGTCAGGGGTGGTGCCCCTCCTGTGGCCTCCGGTTGGCCTTGCTCAGCATGTGTTTGTTTGGCCTTGGTAGTATCAAGGATTGGGGTAACAACGAGAAGGATCCAGGTAATATGGGATTATACCCAATACTACCCCTTTTAATGTGACCTAGGAAGGTTTCACCGAGCATCTACAAGAGAGCCTCCGAGGGTGACAACGCCATTGGCAGAGTACTAGAAGGATATTAGCTACGTCCACCTAATAGGGTCTCGTTCTGCATTACCAATGCCTGCCAATCAGAATTCCTATATGCGCTGAGTATTGCAAGATTTGCTAGCTGTACCTATATATTCTCGGCTATATTTGTTAGAGTTCTTAAAAAGCTTTATGGGATCTTCGTGCCTTGGAAGGTGACGTAAAAGGCATGTAATCGATGCAAAAAAACCCGGTGCTTCCGTGTTCTTACCACCGCTTGTCGAAACCACTTCCCCATCAGCTCATGGTAGGGCGGAATCGAAGGCCTCTGATGAGGTCAAAGGAGAATTTCGGACAGAGAGGGCAACTTCTGACAGGAGAGTAGAACGTCTCTAATGAACTCCTAGGAGAGAAGCCATGGGCTTAGTCCAATGGAGGGACAGGGATATTAAAGCAGGAGTACAGCCGATGAGGGCTCTACAGGTTTGAAAAATGGTCCTGTGGTAACTGTGGCGCAGAGGTTGACTCTACAGTTCAGAAACCCTATGTTGGAGATTGGGGAACACCTTAAGAAGGCTGGACAGAATGGACATTCCACTGCGAGAGGGGATCATGTTAACGGTGGAGAATCTTACACCCTGTGGTGTACCCGTGACGCCCACAACATCGTGGTGGGTAGTGACTACCATAGTAGGTTTAGCGCTGACGCTAGGTGAGATGTCATCACGCCCAGGAGTTTTGATTGTGTTAATTCAACATTAATATAACAATCTCGATGCACTCAGGTTAACATCAGGGGGAGTAGAATCGTGTCCAATATCGTACGTAGTATATAAGTAACAAATACCTTCACTACCTGAATTGTAATCCCGGGTGACCCGAGATTGAAACTCGTGGTATGACCACGAACGCAACGCAGGTTCTATATGGGAGTTTACCATCGGCAACATACTAGTAGTCAGCTACTATCTTATGTGCAGTGTCTTAGACATACAACACGGCAACCCTCTGCTCTCCAATAGACCCCATTCTCGACCCCCCACCACCAGCATGGCCGCAACGTATATCAGCCGAATCACCAAAACCCAGGTACTATCACCAATGGCCCTACCATACGAGGGAAGCCGAGATATGCCGAAGGAGACGTACAGGCAGCCATGAAGCACGCTCGCACAGAACCAGATATACCGACTATCCGAATCGCCGACCTGCGTGCGGTAGAGCGTCAAACACTGAATCGGATGCTGCTGGGACGCACTAAGAGAGGTCAATAGACTCCCTGGATGAACAATTACGCACTCCTATCGAAGAGAAAGCAATTGCGGACGATGTAGGAATCATGGCGGATGCAGGAATTTGGTTAAATCATACTCTTCTACGCACAGGAGATCGTCAATGAGAGGCAGATACCACAGCAAGGTAATGGAGGGGTAATTACAGGCCCCTGAGAGTCAAGCAGCGGCCCCCAAGATCTACGCACACAAAGACAAGGTGACAATATTCCACAACTGCTTTCCAGCAGCGCACCCCAAGGAAGTACTCTCACTACTAGCAACCCCACCCATATCGTGGGTGTCAACCGGGGCCGTACAATTCTTGGCCGTAACCCAGGGTTCAAGACAGTCTATATCCGATGTCAGGAGAGCACGAGCGATTGCAGCCAATGAGATTGAGCTGCAAGCTCATGGCGCCGGAGAAAGCTATCTCAGGAGAAATGTGGAATTGTGACGGGAAGGGTATATCCATGGGCCGGAATAGCGCACAGAAGATGCCTATGGTGCGAGTTGGAGTCAACCCACTGCAATGAAAGATTCTCGTGAATTTTAGAATGTGTTGGAGACCCTCAGCACTGGTCGCACGGTTATTACACCTTTATTGTATAGCAGGGAAAGTGCCACCAGCAGTCCTATTATCCGTAAGGAGGCCTAATAGCGGGGGCTACCTGTGCAGTAATATGAATGATGAGCTGGGTCTGCGGTATATGGTTGAGCACGTGGAACCTGATATTCGGGTTGAAGCCCCTAGTTGTCTTACCGTGTTGGCTATTCTTCACATATGGCATGGAAGGTACCATCTTCCTCGGGAAGCGGATCACCACCGGGAAGTGGATCACCATGGCACTAACTATATTGGGACCGGGATCGAGCTAAAGGAGAGCCCAGAATGGACGGAATCGAAGGAACACACACCAAAGACCCTCGAGTGACCTTTTTTAGGGTAAAGAGTGGGTATGAGGGGTCGTACCCTGCTAGAAGGCGGGTAATGAGGTCACCGTGAGGAAAAAAGACCAGATGAAATAGAAAATGACAACCTGCTCAGATATGTATCCCATGGCTCTAATTGTTTCTTAGATATCTTTACATGTATTTTGGATTGCATTGTAACCACTAGGATTGCACTCATGTTGTGGATTGGTCAATTTGGCATACAAAATATTCTTCAAGTTGATACCGGTAATAAGTTTAAGGGTGAGGTACTTCGTATTGTGGAATCTGCTGGGATTACATTAATACATGGACGTCCACAACATCCAATAACTAAAGGATTAATAGAACAGGCAAATGCGGTACTTAGCACAAAGCCAGAAACCGAAGTCGCTTCATGAGATTACACGTCTTGCCTCTGCCGGATCTGTGGGTTGCTGCGAATGCAAAGGCCTATGTGCTGCCCGTCGCTGCCAATGTAAAAATGAAGGGCGTTCATGTACTGCCTACTTCCTACTGGGTGAGAGCGGCACCCATGTACGAATTTAGTATAACCGCTGGCAGGGCATTGGACGAGATGGGGGTTGGGTGATTGCGCAAGTAGAGCTTTCTTGTATGTATTGTATAATTTTTTTATATACTTTTCTTATGCATATACCTCACATAAAAAACAATAAACTCGTTTCCTCTCAACTTGCTGTATTACATGTGCCCGAAGTGATATATATGCCATCCGGCTGCAACTGCCCGGGTCATCCGGTATGGCCTGAATCCCGGTATGGCCCTGAACATATACATATCGATAGGTCATATCTGATTACAGCAGTTAACAGCCTCAGCGGGATAGTACAATAAGTGAAATATGGATATTCTAATTGAACCTGCCCTACAGCCAAGTTCCTCAGCCCCCGTTATATTGAGGCTATAGAAGGTGAAATTCCGGCAAGTGAGCTTAGAGTCCACAGCCAAACTCTATGTTTAACAACAGTAGGATCCTGGTATGCTAAGTCTTGTTTGTGAGGTGGTAGACGAGACTGCCATTGCAGAATAGCATGATCTCCACAATGTTGAGTGTCGCCTGGCCACTCTCCAGCTTCAGAAACCACAACTGCCCAATCAACTCTGGCTTCCAACCTTCCATCGTCTAGTTTTTCAAGTGCAGCCAAGAGAGAGCCAACAGGGCAGATAAAAAAGTGGCGGGGTGGCCATCGCTACCTATTTTATAAATTCCATATCATGTTATCCTTGTGCATGTGACACCTCTATACGATACTCTACGGGCTACCGGATCATTACGGTTGACCGGATCCAATGGCGATTTGGTAGTTTGAGTGTAATCTTCAACCAAATAGGCTCAAAGTTAGGGAATAGTTTGTATATATATAGTAGTTTCTTGGACAAATCACCCCAGGGCGTATGCATATTACTTCTCAAAACATGGGAAATATTCGTGGTTTCATAGAATTGGGTTGGTCGTACGATCTGTGAATAGAATGGGTATGCGGGGGTTTTTCTTGGCAGGAACTATTACTTCCACTTGATAGTTGAAGTATGCACAAACCAGGGGTGACCAATTCCGACGGAATTTTTCTGATCCCCAGGTCAGTTGAGGAGGGGCGCCGGTAAGCAATTTCTTGGGAGTATCTTAACCAGACTAGACCGACAGACGAGGGATTAGCGAGATATAGCTGTTCGGGGCCGTTCCGGGATTCAGGCCATACCGGTATAGCCCGGTCCATACCGGTATGGCCTGGATCTCGCAACGGCCCAGGCAGTTACGGGATTAAAATTGGTCAACGCCACGGCGACAGGGATTTAAATTCTACAATACCACAGCGACTTTACAATACCACAGCGACATTATAATTACTAAATCGGGCCATACTGAGGATTGTTTTTGTAGCAGAAACATTTGATCAAAAAACATCGGAGGTAGCATAGGCGACCTATCCAAAAAAATACCCAATAGAGGTATACCGAAAAACCATTTTCCGCACCTGCACCACAACTCCTTAGCGATACACACGAGAAATTTAACTAGTACTTCAAGTTACCAAGTTTGAAGAATATCTGCATGCAGATAAGAACAAAACCTATGCGAGTATAAATGAGAAGCACCACCGAACTAATCGCAAGAAGCTCGCATGAGTCTTAATCAACTTAATATGTGGTATAGGTTATTAAACTTTTGCGGCACTGTCAACTGCGTGGACGTAATAAACCAAGTCAAAGTCATGGACAATACCAATGGATTTTACATATTCGAGATCATTTTAGCAAGTATTCTTGTGCTTATCCCCTGAAGTCTAAAGAAATTATGGAAGGTGTGATTGCACTTATGGTATGGGTTAGTCAATTTGGTCCATCAAAGATTCTTCGATGCGGGAATGGTAATGAGTTTAAGGGTGAGGCCCTTCGCATTGTGGAATCTTATGGAATTACATTAATATATGGACGTCCACAGCATCCACAAGCTCAAGGATTAATAGAATAGGCAAATGCCAAAACAGGTGTTAACCGACGGAGACAGTTCTACCTATGGCAATTTTAGCAATCAGTCAACAAGGTATTTATTTTCTATATCCACGTAATTTTATAATTAAGTTATTAAGTGGGGGATTCAGTCGGGGGATTCAGTCAGCAGGGGATTGAGCAAGCGGGGCATTGCGCAAGCAGAGCTTTTCTTGTATATTTTTCAAATTTTTTATATATACTTTTCTTATGTATATATCTCATGTATAACACAGTAGACTCGATTTCCTCTCAACTTGTTATATTACATATGCCCGGAGAGATATATATGGCATCCCGGAACGGCCCTGCAATTCCGCAACGGCCCGGGCAATCCTGGAACGGCCCGGTCCATACCGGTATGGCCTGAATCCCGGAACGGCCCTGAACATAGCCACAGGAGGCTGGAATACCAGCCACCGGGTACCACGGGAATTGGTCCCAAATTTTCACATCAATAGCGAAGTTCTATCTCTGTTGTGGATTCCGGGATATAGTCCGGAAGGTGGGCGTGCCGGCATATTTTGCGGCAGGAAGCAGTCGTTAATCCAGTGCCAGGCAGCGGATGATACGCGAGCAGCGGGCATGAATGGATCATACAAATAAGTTATGTTGATACATGGATAAATTGCGTTAATCATTCGGTGGCTGGCATTGAGGTGGCCATCATGCCAGGGATGGTTCGGTGTGGCAATGGGATATTGTGCCCTGCTTATGTCGGGCATGCGTGTCTCTAGCGAAGCCTCTAAACAACCAGTTAAACTACCTCCCTAACAATCACAACACGGACTTAGAAACAGAGCAATTTGCCTGGCACTGTGACAGTTGATTGATCGATTCACAGGTGTGATTAACTGAGAGCACAATTATAATATGTCTACAGGATAAATAGGCACTCGTTTGGAATCTTCTGGGTTTAATGTACTCACCCACACATCCCATAAATCGCCGGATAGCGGGTCACCACCGGTATGTGGATTCTTAAATACATCTCGAGCTAGTTCTAGTTACACGAGAGCAAGTAGATAGAATCGAAGGGAAATGAATGAAAGACCTCCGAGAGCGCCCTATTGAAGGTGAAGGGGGGGTATGAGGGCTAGGGGCGGGGTAATGGGGTCGTAACAGTGATGGGTGGTGGTTTTGGTAATGCCACCTTCAGTTCTTTGGCCTGCTTTTTCTCAGCTCGCTTTAAATCCGCAGCCTCCTGCTCTTTATACAGCCCAGCCAATGTCTTGCCATCAAATACTTCACCATAACCCTTCCCAATATGCCTCTTATCCTTCGGGGCCACCAACTTTGCTGTTTCTTGCCATTTGGTCAAGTTAACTCGCTCTAGGTCACGATCCTTATCTGCTGCAATCCCAAACCGTTCAAGGCGCTCAATGACATCCAAAAACTCTTCTTTACCTAGCGGAGCATCCCCTTTCAATATCAGCTTGGCCTGTCGGGTATGGTGGAGGAGGTTGCTTGAGTTCTTGGGAGTTGCTATAATTGTAGCAGGAGGAGGGGATGGAGATTCTCAGACATGTCTGTGCGGGAGCTTGGCTATAACATGTTGGGTATTAAATGAAATTAGACCGGTACCTCACCATCCTGCTATAATATTTGCCCATGTATATGCTGCTTGTCGAGCCTGAACCAGTAATGGAAGAAATTTGCCCTTCCAAATCGTAAAAAAAGAGAATTGAGTAGCTTAATCGACTGCCTTGCCATATGCTTTCTGGAGGGGAGAAAAGAACCCAACATCCAAAGGTTGTAGGAGGTGAGTACTATGCGGTGTAATCAGTATGGCTTGATGTCTGCCTCATCACAATACTTAACAAACTCTAAGGTATGAGAATCATGTCCATCAATGATCAGAAGGCGATAAGGGGAAGTGATAGTAATTCGAGGCTTGGTGACTCGATCAAAATGCTTCAGCCATTCCGTCCACAGCTTGCAGTTTATCCACCCCTTCGGAGAAATTGCAAATAAACAATCACCTGCTTCAGAATCTTCATCTAACAGCTGAAAACCAACCCATATAGCACTCTGCTCCCTTATAAATTACTGCTGGTGGTAATACTAACCCGTCTCCGCAAATAGTCACAAAAACTGTAATTAGTTCCCGATTTCCATCTTGTGCCAGCTTTCTTGTCATTTCTCTTCCTCGCCTACTACAGATAACCTTACAACGATCTGACTTCCCCATCACAAACCCCTTCTCATCCATCTTAAACCATACATCTTCCTGTATATCAAATTTTCGGATAACTCCACCCAACTTCAGAAAGTAATCTTTTAGGATTTTAGGGTCACTGGCTTTGATCCGTTTTTTATCGAAGGCAGATGAGAATTTGGCAACAAGACCTAGATGTCAGTTCAGGAATCTGGTAATCCAATTCTTTCCAATAACTTTGTCCAAATCCTCAGGGTCATCCCGCAAGATCATGACTGCTTCTCGTGCATGGTCAATCCGAGGTGGAAACCCGGCCAGCTCCCGCCAATATATTCATTGCACAATAGCTCGCTCCTTTGCCGCTGTCACTAGTTGTTGGGCTTCATGGGCAGCTACCCTACCCTGTGCACTATGAAAACGTCTCTGCAAGGTACTATAAGAAATACCATTGATATCGGCAGCCTTGTGGATCGATGGGTAGCGGCCACATTGCAGTCATTTAAGGGCTCGAGGAATGGATGACGCTCTTTGACCTCGGACTTCAGCTTCCTAGGCTTTACTCGACCCATTTTTGCAAATGTAGGCTACCTAAATGCCGCCAAAATATTTAGCTAATAATCACATTCATCCGGAGGTTAGACCCAGCTATGTCCGATTACCCTTCAAATTCTGGGCTTGAGCAGTCTAACCTGAGGGCGAAGTGTTGATGAACCGTGGGATTCAGCGTTGCCCCGCATGGCACGCATTGGAAGGTCGTTGCCCCTTGTCGCTACCCTTATCACTAGCGCGTGGGGGCTGACCCACATCCCTGTGGTGACCCGCATCCCGGCGATGGTGCGGAGCTAGTTTAGTACTACATGCAAACATTTTGTACTTCAATGAATTGAATGTGGAAATTATGGGGGAAGTTTGCAACCGTAGTAATAGAGGGGTCCAGATCGCGGTCTGCTTGCTTGTAACTCAATGCAATGAGGTCCAAACCAAGCAAGTAATATCTCAAATAAATGTGTTTAGCGGCTAGATGCTTGTATGAACCCTACTCGGCATATCTTACTTGACTCGAGAAAGGTCACCCTATATTTAGTTAGCGCGCCCCAGGAGCGTGAGCCCATAAGAAGGTGAAAGTGAGCAAACTTTGAGAAAAGTCTTGCAAATAAATGTGTCGTCAGGCATTCAATATCCCAAAAGGATCGCAGCATAACGAAAATTCTTTGAAAGCTATTCCAGACGAATGTAGCCTAAATATGAAGTGGTTTAGCTTAGTAGCCAGGTTAGCCGAAAATGACAAATCTTGGCATATACACCGAAGTACAGCTTGCCATGATACATTGAGTCGCTGGCTTGACCTTTCCTACCACTCCTGCCCATGTAAATTCTTTTAAGCTATTGAGCATTCGGTTTGAACTAGTCTCGTTGGTTTAAACCTGTTTTGGTTGATTTAAACACAGAAACACCTCATCAGTATCCCTGGTAAGACTACTACCATTTCAGAGTAGTGCCTTTTGAGCAACGCATTGTATGAAATTGCTTCTATAATGTACGCAATTTATAAGTACCAAGTGGTAATAAGAATGCTTACTTACAGCCCTCGTGGGCCCTATATATCTACTTTTCTTAAAGTGAGCATTCACCGGGATCCCTTGTATTTCTGTCAGGATCTCTGGAGCAGTAATGCAACTTAGCCCGTCCGCACTATATTCAACAAACCACCATACACCCACAATATAATCCTAAATTTTGAGCCTCTTTGGCCCTATATTGGTCGCGAAACCGTCGAAACCGCAAAAATGTCAGAGTGATCCACATGCCGGTGGTGGTCCTTATCCCTGTGATGGATGGTATGTGACCTCGCCAATCACCTTTACCAACAAGACCTCACTTCGTTCTAAGAAGAGATATCAGTAGAGTACCAGAAAGTTTCTTCAACCTATGTACGTAATTTTGAGCTATCGGGCATGATATGGACTTGCTTTGGTTGAGTTACAAGAAGGCGTAATTTATTCACATCTGTTCTTAAGCTACTCTTGGGGGCATGGCCTCAATATTTTCTGGTTAATATCACGGCTACGGTACCTAGATGATCCTCCTACCTACGTTTTTGCTTTTGAGCTATTATGGACTTCATTTGGACCTATTTATGTTGAGTTACAAGAAGGAATACCTCCTCGGCACCCCCTGTTAAGACTACCTTTTCAGGCCAGTCCCTCTATAGCAACGTATTGTATGCAATTGCTTCTATACTGTACGCAGCGCATAAGTGCCCAGTCGTAACAGCAATTCTTGCTTCATTTTATCTCCTTTTCTTAAAGCGAGCCTACACCGTGTTCCTCTATCAGGATCATGCGAGCAGTAATGTACCTGGGTCCATCCACGCTATCTTCAACAAACTACCATACACCCACAATGTAACCCCAAATTTTGAGCTTATTTGGTCCTATATTGGTTGCGAAACCGTCGAAACCGTCAAAATAAACAAGTGATTCACATCTCGGTGGTGGTCCTTATCCCCGTGATGTATGGTAGAAAGTACTTGACCCTAGAGCCAACACGGATTGGATGGCATAGTCTTGGGTTTCTGGTATTCCATTCTTGGTAAAGAAAGATTCACCTGTATAAAGTCAGCCCCACAGTCGGTCGACTATACCATACCTGCCTTACAGTAAATGTCAAACTTTCACTAAGTTCTAGTTATGCATGGGTCGGCAATCGTTTTTGCGGGGCGTAGTGTAGGTAGGCAGGTCCAGTCCGCCCAAGTTACCCTGAACCACTTGGCCAACCTATCTTCCATGCATACGGGTATAGACAACTCTCGTTATGTTATCCCTGGTCCCGACTATATGCATGTTACAAATGCGGGGGAACCACGGGGGCATGCACATAATGATATATGTTCTGGGCCGCTCGCGGGCAGCACACCCTCTATGCCGGTCGCGGGCAATTAATATAATTACTCAATTTAGTAAATGTCAATTGACCAAAACGTTCTGTTACACTCAAAATTCCCGATGATATTGTTTTTGACCGACCCTATCCACATCACGTACCCTTCCTTTTGGTCAGTGGGAGATCTTGATGCGCCTTATGGAACTTGAGGTCAGTGAAGCTTGGGACAATCATAACATCTTTTGTCTACATCTTGTCGCACGATTTCTTTTTACACTAGAAAATCCCCATTGTTTTTTACAGTAATCACAGGATCTGGGTAATGCGCAAGGCGGTGGTTTCTTAATCGCAGGTACTATATGCGGATTTCTGCCATACCTTCAATTCCTCGATTTTAAACTAAATTAAAGCTGGCTCTAGACTTATACAATAGGTACATATTGTTTTACATCGTTGTCGATAGGTGGGATGGCACAATGCTACAACAGACGTCATATTTTTTAGCCAAACCCAATAACAAATAGCTATAGGCAAACGCTATTGCAAATCACAGCCTGAACGCCA
>Ga0307511_10004870_pt1 | contig 13715 bp, 8 predicted proteins | sample 13_EM_MG_FD_200266 | JGI IMG/M metagenome (GOLD analysis project Ga0307511, IMG submission 200266) | Populus trichocarpa ectomycorrhiza microbial communities from riparian zone in the Pacific Northwest, United States - 13_EM | ecosystem: Host-associated > Plants > Roots > Unclassified | place...
CTATAATATGCGAGGAAACATATTTAAATATGATAAAACACCTTTTTTTATTTAAAAAAATAAAAAAATCGATTAAATTAATTAGAATATTTTAAAAAAATTGGTTTGGTTTTGGTTTTATAAATTTAAAATCAAAAAATCTTAACCAAACTGATCTAGTTAAAAATAAAACAAACTAAACAAAAAAAGTAAAAAAACCAAACTAAAATAACCCGAAACGAACAGTAAATAATCACCTCTAGTAAGGAAAAGCAACAATTTCATGGAACTTCTCCACAGTTGCCTGTTGGGCTAGCATAGAAAACGCACTCGATTATTGCGCCATTTCATCTGTAAGAAATGTGTAAGAAGCTTTTAAATGATGGTTGTAAAGCAAAATTTGACCTCATTGTGCCCAAGCTTTTCTTGATTCCTTTTCGTTTTATTATATGTGTGAACCATAGTTACAGGACACAGCTAAGGAGTTGACCTGTCCCAAGACCTTGTAGGTATGTAAATTGACTTCGTTCAAAGTAATTATTTAAAAAAAAAATACCCAAAGGAATAGTATTTTAATTTTTTTTAAAAAAAAGTTTTTCATTTACATCAATTTAAGCTAGGATTTGAGTTAATAGATCACCGCATCTCAACATGTTAGATCAGTTCTTATAACTATAGTCTAAACTATAGTTTTGAAACTTGGGATCCGGAGTTAAAACCAGACCGAGTTGAAGAAAAAATAGGGGAAGGAAAAACCCGGTGTGACCCGGTTGACCCGATGACCCGACAAGATCCGGTTGCAACCCGTTGACTTTTTTTACTAAAATGATGTCGTTTTGATTTTTAAAAACAAAAAATTGACCTGAACACCCGGTTAAAACTCGAAACCCGGGCATTGGATGGGGCCGGCCACTGGACCGGGTGTGAAAACTATAGTCTAAACTCTGTCCCTTTTTATTTCACTAATTTTGAGCTTTAACTTCAAAATCAATTATTCCAAATACACATAAATTCCAACTTAAATGAATTAAAAAAAAAAAAAACTTTGTGATAGATTAAAAAACTTCTAGTTCCGTACGTGCTCCATATTTGACTCTGAATTTTTAAATAGGACGTTGCAAACAACCCCAAAAGGCTAACTTCAAATTCTAAGTAAAGGTTAAGTAAAAGGCTCATATGCACACTAATTGCTTTATCTACACTCAGATATAGTACAAGCCAACTGATAACTGGAAAAGTTTTGATTCCCATTTAATCGGATAGAAGTATTTCAAATGCAACCATTCGAACAAAAAAAATAAATAAATAAAGTAGAAAAGAAAGAAACTTCAAAGAAAGAATTTAAGAATTAAAAGCAGAGAAAAAAAAACCAGAAAAGAAAAAGAATAAGGATTGGAAAAATCTTCAACTATATAATTTTTATTCAATTCAATAAAATTATCTCACAAACTAAAAAAAATATATATAAATATCATAACCCTAAAACATTCAGTTATTAAACTCAACTTATCAATTAAAATTTTCTAATATAAATAACCAAAATAAAAAAAGCAAATTAATAAAATAGATCCAAATGTGCTCAGTCTCCGAACTATAAAGTAACAAGTTAGGTCATCATATGTTGTTTTTATTCATGTACTCGTGTAATTTGCAGTCGACGTCTAATCTCCTCACCAAATCAGATGTTGCCTCTGATTCACCAATAAAAACAATCATATCACAAAAAAATCTAACATGTTATAATTGAATAGTTAAAGCCTCGTACTAATAATTGATGAATTCATAGGTTAAATTTCTATTAGATGCATGCCAATGGAACACAACGTTGAAAATATGCAACTTAAATTTGTATTTCACAAAATTTTGATTTAGTACTTGAATTGTGAGATGAGCAATGATGTGTTATAAATTTGCAGCAAATCAGAAATATAAAAAGACTTGACTTCTGGACATTAATTCCTGAATTCTTTCTTCAATTAAAATTATTGTGCTCATTTCATTTCTTGATAACAAAGCGAATCCAAACTCTTGTATCTTGAACAACAACCAACGAAGCAAGGGATAGCTATGGCAGTTTATAAAGAATTAAGGATAAAGAAGACGAGCAGACCTGCAAAATGAAACAGAAACCCTTATAAGCTTGAGATATCAGCAGCATGTATCGTGATCTTTTTCCGGTCAACATAGACATGAGGGATGTGGGCAATAAAAGGCCAGTCCATGCTTGTTCTCGTTTCACATATTCTCAGCAACTTGGGACAGTTGTAGATTTCCAAAATTTGCAATGCTTTCATGCAACCCTGTGGTAGAGAATTGAGCTCGGGACAATCAGAAATGTCAAGCCTTTGAAGTAACTTGAGTTCATGAATCCACTCTGGCAAAGTCTTCAAGCCAACACAGCCTTCAATCTTTAAATCTTGCAACGATGTAACTTCATGAATTCCATCCGGTATAGATTCTAATTGTGGCATATATCCGATTTTCAGTCTCCGAAGGCTCTTCAGTCCTCGAAATTGCAAGCTGTTCTCTTCATCGCAATCTGACATATCAAGTGCTCTGCACTCTTTGATTTCAAGCTCTTCGAGGGAGGTGAGATATTGCAATCCCAGGAACAGTGACGTTAGGCTTCCACAACCACGAATGGAGAGAGAACGGAGTGACCTTAAACCCCTTAAACTTTCCTCTGGCAGAGATGACAGATTTGGACAATTCTCTATGGTTAGATGCTCAAGGTAAGTGAGGTTTTGGAGTCCCACCTCTGACATTGAAACAAGATCCAAGACGCTGTCGATACACAAATGCTTCAGTTTAAGAGTGGAGGGGAAGGAAGGAAGTGAAGTGTTTCTTCCTGATGCTGAACTCCCTTCTATTGAAGCAAGACCCACCATTGACCACTGCACCAGCCCAGCATTTACATCCTTGAACTCCACTTCATTAAGAAATGGATGCAATGGCAAGTTTGATAGATTTGGACAGTGGCCAATGGTTAATTTTGAAAGACAAGGAAATGACGGCAGAACTAGCTGCTGCTGTAGTGGCTGCTGCTTCTCACAGGCTGCTACTGATGGAAGTGATATTCCTGCTGTTTCGGTTGTCGTTTCTACTGTTGCTTCATCATTATTAACCACAGAAACTTCTTCCCTCCACCATCCCTTAAAGTTACGCAAGTCAAAGAGTCGAAGTTCTTGTAGGCTTGGGAAGAACAGTGCCGATTTTTCTTCTCTTTTTCCTCTCTTGGATAGATTGCCCCTGACTGAAAACAATGAAGAAGACCCATTGCTGCTATTCTCGATGTACTCCAAAGCCGTAACCTCTTCAAGTTTCAGAACCTTGAGCATAGGTAGCTGACTAAACATCGGGAGTTCTAAGCATCTGTAACACCTCCATATGATGATCTCCTGAAGATTCGGGAGCAATAAAGACAAGTTAAGCACCATCCAACTTGGAAACTTTCCAGCTCTATACCCGTAAATGTGAAACTCCTTAAGATTAGAATGTGGCTGAAAGCTTTCTAGCAACACTTCATCTTCATCAATAACTCTGTCATCATTAACTCCTCTGGTCCATTCTAATCTCAAGACCTCCAAGTTCTCTTTTCCCTTCAAATTCGCTTCCCTTGATTCCGTTGCAGAAACCTTCAATTTTTCCAGCTTTGAAATTTTGAACTCTCCTCGGAGGTCGTTTAGGCCATTTAATTCCCTCAGACGTGCACTGAGATCAGGGGAGGAGCCATACTTGCCAACTACAAATTGTGTTAATGTCTGAAGAGCAGTTAGTTGCCCCAGACCATTTGGCATGTGCGTCAAACCAGTACACTGGTCAATCTCAAGATGCCTAAGACTGATCATTTTACTGATATGTCTTGGCAATGCTTCTAACCTTTTGCAGGAAGAGAGTTTGAGTGTCTGCAAATTCTTCAGTCTCGCAATGCAACGGGGGAGTCTTTTTAGATCTTCGTTCTTGGAGAGATCAAGATACCGCAAATGCTTCAACTTACTGATTGAACTAGGCACAATGTCAACCCCTGTGTTATGGAAATCTAATGCACGCAAGCACCTGAAACTGGAAATAATTGTATCATGGGGAGCCTGATTCAGTATTTTACGATAAACTGGTTGCACAGGCAGCACAAATGTCCGAATTTTGTTTGCTTTGAACAAAGAGGGGGGGATTTTCTGCGATGAATCTAATTCAAAGTCAAGGGATACATGACGAATTCTTTCACTTATATTTTCTGCATTAGAATCGACTGTAGAGCTCTCACTTCCACCAACTAATAGGGCAAGGTCATGCATCAGATCGTGCATTCCGCAACTCACCACATCACCCCATTCACCATACTCTAAATCTTGGAAGAAGGATCGCCGAGCTAAATCCATGAAACACTGATGACCGACTTCCTCAGGATGTTGCATTCCATCGGCTGGCTGCAGAAAACCTTGTGCCATCCAGAGTTTTATCAGTGTTTGCTTATTAATTTCGTAGTCCTTTGGGAACAAGGAACAGTAAGCAAAGCAATTCTTCAAGCATGGCGGAAGTAGCTCATAGCTCAACTTCAATATCGGTAATATGTCATTCTCATTTTGAGGTATCATGGAAAGATCTCTGTCTTTAAAGGAGAGCCACTCAGTTTCTGTATCCTTGCAGTAAAGAAGGCTTCCCATAGTCCTTATGGCAAGGGGAACTCCAGCACATTTTTTAACAACCTCCTTTCCGATTGCTACAAGTCTTGTATTCTCAAAGTCTTTCCCTTGTTTAAAAGCTAACTTCTCAAACAAAGACCATGACTCATCTTCAGAAAGACTTCTGAGGAAGTATGGTTTAGCTGTGCCAGTAATTGTTGCGATCAACTGAGTGCGTGTCGTCACCACAACCTTACTCCCCCTTGCGCCACCCATTAACAGATCCCTCAGTTTTAGCCATCTCTCACGGTTATCATTCCATACATCATCCAAAATAAGCAAAAATTTCTTGCCATCTATTTCTTTTCCAAGACGAGTTAACAAGGAATCCATCTCAAGGCCATCACATTTAGTATTAGTTGCAGATTCCAAAATTTTTTGAACTATTAACTTCACATCAAAAATATCAGAAACACACACCCAAATTCTTAGCTCAAAATGCCTTCGTATTTTCTCAGAATTGTAAACGAGCTGCACAAGAGTAGTCTTTCCTAGCCCCCCAATGCCAACTACTGGTATAACAGAAACATTCTCCTCAGTGTTAGAGTGCAACAGCAATTCTACAATGGCCAATTTATCATCCTCTCTCCCCACAACTTCTTCAACGCAAACAAAAGAATGAGTCTGCTCCCTCTCTGCAATAACACTAGGCATCTGTCTGGGGTGGTCTGTCAAATGGAATTTGCTTCTGTCTGAAGCTATGTCATTCAGTCTCTCCCTAATTGCCTTAATCTTACAAGACATGCTAAAACCATATGCAGTCTTCTTTATCTTCGAAAAGAAAGCACATACCTCTATCGCCTTCTGATCCTGCATCATCAGCTGCTGTTGCAACATTTCCGTGGAGAAATCATCCAGCAAATCATCTGCATCATAAATTGCATCTTTAAGCTTTTGGAGCCAATCTCTAACCTCATGGCTTTTTGTTTGCTGCTCCTCTGCATCAAGAAATATTGCTTTGATAACAGAGGCAGTATTCCTTAGTTTTTCAAGCTCTTCCTTGACACCCCATATCAGTCCTATCTCTTGCAGGGCCAGGTTCCCTAGTTTTCCCAAGATTCTATCAGTAATACTGACCAAAACAGCTTCTGTCATTTGATTTACTGGTTGATTGGGAGATGGAAATCCCAACTATAATTGTTTTTTTTTTCTTTTTTGTATTTTTTGTTTGATTAGCAAGGAAGTTTCGCTATAAATGCCTTTACAATTGATTGGCAACAAATAGCTAACAAGAACAAGAAAGTGGCAGAGGTTGTGCTGCAAGGAGCTGGAGCTGTAAAGAGTTAATGAAGAAGCATTCAAATCATTCACACGAAGGTGGAATGGTGAAGATTGACCCCAAATGATGGGAAGAAATTGGCATCAATCGTTAGTCTAATCGGGACCAATTGCAACAAACTATGAATATATGTGAACATTCATCGCTGTTTTGAACCTGCCTTATTAAAAATGGATTAAGCTTAATCACATGAGTTGGGCTTTCTGGCCCAAAATCCAAGCCAACAAATATAACTCAAAATTAAAAAAGAAAAAATGAAGATTAAAAGAGAAAAAATATTTGAATTTACTTAAAAACACAAAAAATACTTGGAAAAACCTAGAAAATATATATTCAAAATAAGACTAGATCATGTCAAATTGAAGGCATAAAAGCATGTAAAAACAATATTTAAATAAGATTTTGAGGCTGGATTAACACAAGAAACAACATAATTTCACAATTATTTGATTCTTTGTGAAAAATAAAATGAAAGAATCAAAGATCAAATACCATGATTTTAGTGTTTTTAAACCTTATGATCCTATATTAATAATCAAGAAGCTAAAGTGCATATGTAGGAGCTAACAAACGATAAAAAAAACATGAAAAACAAGGACTCAATAGATAAATATCAACCCAAAAAAGCAATGAAAACTTAAAAAAAATAGCAAAGACTTTAAACTTAGAAAATATATAAAACCCAGAAACAACAACCAAAAGCCTTGCAACTATATATTGGTTAAGCATGCTCAATATAACTTTTTTGAACCATCAAAACAACAAGAAATAAAAAATCAAGAGCAAAATAACAAGCAAAGTACATAATGACAATAAGAAAAAATAACATTTTTTTAGGCAAAAACATTATTTCATTGGTTATTTCCATTGTTTTTAAACTCAAACCTCATGTTTGCAACTCCAAACAAACCTAGCAAGCTATTCAAATTAATCTAATCCACAAGCAACATTTGTACTAAACATATCTTACCATTGCTCAAAATTGATTAACTAATCATTAAAACATGCTAAAATATATCTCAAACTGATATTTAACACTCTAATAAACAATCATAAATATCAAACTAAATTGTGGCAAGACTAAACATCTAAAAACAAACATTCATTATATTTAAATTAACAAATAACTTCAAAAGATGCCCAACAAATATTTTGAGTAGCAATTTAACATAAAAAAAATAAAAAGAAAGAGGTGTGTGCTTATTAAACTTCATCTCTTCATCAAAGTTGAAACATACCTCGTCCAAAATAGTTGCTTCTTAGTTAGGAATTATTGAACTAACTTTGGACTTGTATTGAATGGCCTATCAAAGACTTTCTTGCTGTTTTTTTAGCTAGTTAATGGTTTGGCTGAGGATTTTTGGATTTTGCAGTATAAAATGTTTATTTTCTAGGTTTTTCTTTCTCATTTATGCATTTGAATTTCTTTTTAGCATATCCTCCCCAACCAAGTTGCTTCTTTCCTTTTGTTTTAAAAAAATAGAGACATTTATTTGGAAATAAAAAATTAGGTTTAGATATTTAACCTGAAATGGCAAGTATTCAATTTTAATTTAAATTACTTAAAACGAGTTAAATAAAAGAAATTGTGATATTTTTTATAAAATAGTATTTAATTTTTGCTTAGTTTCACCTTCTTTTATTTCACATCAAACATATCGTAAATTTTTCCTAATTAATTTAATTTCTCTACATAACATTAAAAAAATATTATAAATGGAGAAAGACTAATACGAGTATATTCTTAGATGACGACACCCTTTTTGTGTGAGGAAACATATTTAAATATGATAAAACACCTTTCTAAAGTACTTTAAATCTCAATTCAAATAAAATAACTTATTTAGAACAATTAATTGTATCATGAAGTTATTATTTAATAGTTTTTTTTCAATTCAATTTTTGTTTAAGTAGTATCACATATTAGAATAATACTTATAAAAAATAAAGTTTTTTATTTGGCCTCTATATTTATGAATCCTCTAAATCTATTGTTGATACCATCCTTCTATTTATGCACCAATGCAAAAAATAAAAAATAAAAGAAAAAAGAAAAATCTTTGTTTTCATTAAAATTATTATAAGAAAATTTAGAAATCAAAGGAAAATCTATGTTCTCAATAAAATTATTATATGAAATTGTCAATGAAAAAATAAAAATAAAAATAAAAATAAAATACAATCAAGAAAACATAAATATATGAAGAAAAAAAAACCCCATCAACGAGGCATATATAAATTTGTGGCTCAACGCCGCACAACAAAACACAAACACGAACGACCAAAGCGCCTTCTTTCCTAATATCCACATTATGTGGCCGTGCACATCCTTACTGCCACACACTCTCTTTTCCTCCATTCCCTCTCTTCCTTTCTGATCATTCCCTCCATCTCCCTCCTTCCATGGCCAAAACCACCACTACTCCCTCCCATCTCACTCCTTTTACTCAAAACCACTCCTTCAACTCTCCACCGCGAACCACCATCTCTTTTTGGCACCGACCCACTTACCCTCCATCCTTTGCATTGCCCATAAACTGCCATTTTGTTGCTCCTTCATGTAAGACACTCAGGTCTAACTGTAGAATAGTGTGCAAGGCAACAGAGGTGTCGTTGACTGAAGAGTCACCGTCTTCTGGTGGAGAGAATTGGGTTCCAGTTGTGCCTCTGACTGCCCTGCCTAAGGGAGAAAGAAGAGTGATTATTCAAGATGGAGAGACTATACTGTTGCTATGGTATAAAGACCAGGTTTATGCAATTGAGAATCGGTCTCCTGCAGAAGGGGCCTATACTGAAGGTCTGCTTAATGCCAAGCTCACACAGGTTTGGTATATTTACTTCACTTGTTTTGTATTCATCTCAGTTTTAAACGCTGCAGCAGTATTTTTATTTTTTAAAAAAAGATGGTAACGGGAAATGCCAGTTTTTATGGGCTTTTGGATTAGATTTTGATTGAAATGTTTTGATTTGTGAATAATGCCTCTTTTCCTCGTTTGAATCAAGTAATTTTGAATCCTAGATTTGAGTGTTGAAAGTCATAGAGATGCTTTTATTCTTCTCACTGTGGCCTGCTTTGTTTGAAACTACAAGACAATAAATCACGAGTACATCTATGTAGTGGATCCTAGTATCTGAAAGAAGAATTTTTGTATACAAATGTTTAATTGGAACTTGGAAGCATCTTTTGTGCAGAAAGGGAATAGATAGTGACTATTAGTAGCCATCTGTTAAGCCATGAGTCCCAGTGCATCGTCTTTGCAAGTGTAATTGTTTCTCTAAATTCAGTACTCTTGTCAAATAAAAGGTCAGCTTCTAGAGTGCAAGTGGATAGTAATTGGATATACCTAACATCAGTGGTGAAGGAAAGAGAAGGGAGAGTTAGTAAGCTTTTGGTTACTTTCCTTTAAGCTCCTAATATCTTATAGCTTTCTTACATTTCAAGGTCTGAATTTCTTGATCTCTAAAATAACAGATTCTGGGTACTTGAGAAATTGCAAGAGATTTAAGATGTGATTGAATATAGTTTAGATTGGACCGTTCAACTTAAGAGTTATAAAGTGCTTAGCACTCCTTGGTTATATTGTGTGAAAGCTTAGCAGTTGAAGTTAATGCTTGTTTTCAGATGTCTTCCATGGTAACCGTTGTGAAGGTCCTTCGTGGTTGTAAATGATTGTGTCAGAAACCCAGGATCAGATTAGGTTAGCAGTGTTGGTTTTCCATTGTGAGGAAGGCATATCAATCATATAGAGATCAGATAAACTATAGGCATCAGATGAGTTAAATTTAACTTCTTCTTTTTATCCTTTGGTGCATTTAACTGAAGTTTTAAGTCTACAACTCCTCATCCCACAGCCAAAAAAGGATTCAGTGCCTGCTTTGTTCAGCAGAAATGACTACTCTGTTTGTTTATTGACTGTTTATATCCGTAGTTAGGCTGCAAGCTGCAAGTATTATAAAACATATAATTGTCAATCCTCACTTTAGATCATGTGAATTTTCATAGATTAGGACTTATGGTCTGACATAAAACACCCTCAATAATCTTTAGGATTTATGGCATTGAACTAAGTTTTAAATGTTCTCTCTAACTAACAGACTGTGACAGAAAATGGGTTTAGTTGTAGTAAGTTTTAATTTGCACTATACAATATTTAACCTTTGGTTAATAGCTCTGTTATGCTAATACAATGTAGTTGCTTCCTTCAACAGACATTCTAAAAAGAAGAAAAATATTCATATAGATATTAAAGTCATACAGTTCCCTTATTTTACCAGCAGTTGAAATCATATTTACAAATGATTGCCACATAGCAAGAAATGAAATTATGTCCCCAGCTGCCCTTGGATTCTTGGACACAAGTGAAAAATGACTTTAAAATAAAAATAAAATAGAAAGGTGTTTTCCACTGAATTTCACATTTTATGCACATCCAAGACTTGGGAAATTCATTTGTAATCAAGTTTCCTCTGCTATTTTACTGTGACAATAGGAACCTTGCACTTGTCTCTTTGTAGTGGAGCATCTGTCAATACCTTTTGAAACTTAAATGAATTGTTTTATGTCTATACTTGTTGCGCACTTGTTGTATTTTCTTACACCAAGGGAAAACAAGAAACATGAGAATATTTCCTTATTCTTTCTTTCCCGTAGGATGGTTGCATAGTTTGTCCATCAACTGATAGCACTTTTGATCTTCGGACTGGAGCCATCAAAGAATGGTATCCAAATAACCCTGTGCTCAGAGTTCTCACACCTGCTCTGAGAGCGCTTTTCGTGTATCCTGTGAAAACTGATGAAGAAAATATTTACATCAGTATCAGAGGAGGTGTAAAATCTGATGTGTCTGCTGAGATTGTCTTCAGTGGGAAGGCTCAACCTGGTGTGACAGCATCTGATGTCAACGTGGATGAGGTAACTGCAATACTTTGGTTTGTCTTAACATAATCATGTGGACTGGTTATAAATTGAAAAGAATGTACACATACTCCAATTTTGTGTGGTTGAATTGACAAGTTCTGTCCATGCTTATCAGGTGAGAATGGTAATCGATGAGGGTCAAGAGGGGTTCGGTTTCACCAGCAAGAATGAATTGATAAATGGGCAGGCAGCCATAATTGGCTTCTTGTTTTTGATAGATTTTGAACTCTTGACTGGTAAAGGTGTTCTCAAGGGAACAGGCTTCCTGGACTTCCTATATGCTGCTTCTAATGGTTTCAATTAAACCATTGGGATCCCTCTTTCGAAAAGGATACAGTCTTTGATCCATACAAAGGTGATTTTTCTACGTAGTCACAACACTTTGGTTGTATAAATCTAATCCAACTTCCCAATTTGTTCATCTGCTATTGTATATTGTTGAGAAAATTAAACCATTTCAATCCATGTTTACCTCTTGATTTCATATACCTGAACAATCTGTAGTATAGATACCCATGAAGTTGAATGACATTAGCAATACCATGTTCGGATTTTCTTATAATTCAATTCTACTGAGTAAGACATTTGATTTGACCTGGAACAATCTAGTAAGTTAACCTACGCCAACCCAATACCTGACCTAGGCTAGGTGCCAAAATAAAGTCAATATGCAGTTATTTCAGCAAGTAAAGTGATCTGGATAAAACTTGTTTTGTTTTGTTTTTTTTTTTTTAATTTTGTTTTTTAAAATTATGTCATTTAAACTTTTTTTTTTTACTCGAGATAACCTGTTTAATACATCACTAGAGCTTTACTCTTAAATCAAGTTTAATAACCAAGATTTAAAAATTGTTATTCAAATATAAGAGGAGTTTATGGATACAAGGAATAAGTGATATAAAGAGCAATTTTTTTTTTTAATTTTTAATCCTTTCCAATCATTAAGAGATTTATTGTGCAATAATTCCGTTCCCTACCTTGTCATCCACACTAAATTATATAAAATCATTTAAAGATAAATATTTTTATAAACTGATGGGATAAGATTAGGTTTAAGAGGAGATTTAATTGTGCTAGACTAGCATGTTATCTTAAAAAAGTTATTTTTTCTGATTGTTAGATCAGTTTTTAATTCCTAAAATTAGACTTGGAATATCATGTTTTGATAATTTTCTTTGATTTTTTATATTATTTCTACTTTTAGTTATTTTCTTTTATGTTTTAGGATTTTATACATAGATTCTTTGACCTACTTAAAGACATTATAAATCTTTCTATGAGATTGATTTTATTAGAATAAAATGTAAATTTAAGGTTACTGTTAGCAGCTTTTTTCACTCATTAATTTTTGTTGATTTTATGATTGTTTATTTTCTTTTGTGCTTTCGTCTGTCGAAAGCCCTGAGAATCGTCTGTGTTTGTATCAATTTGACCAAATAATTTGGTGGTTTTTTCAGTAGGACGTAATCAGTGACTAATTTGTGTTCGACAACAAATTCAAGACTCCTTTGATATTATCTCTCAAATCTCTACAAGAAATTCTGATTGAAATTTATAAAAATGCAACTAAAAATCTAATGATTTTGTTTTGAGCAAATAAAATATTTTCCCTCCAGCTATCCCACGATTCTTGACTAGTTAGATTCGGGAAAAAAAAACCCTAATTGATTCCTCTATCTATCAAACGTTATGCAATTAACCGGCAATAGTGAATTTTCTGAGAAAACAAACATCAAATAGGTACTCTTCTTCTGCTTTTTATTTTTTATATATAATTTTAAATGCCAAAATATTGAGGTCCATTGATTGTGTAATGTACAATAGGTGAAAGCTTTCTTTTGCTTGCGGATTGTTAGATTTTGTAATTAGTGAGATGATGAACAAGCTACTAATCTGTGTCACTATTTAGCCATAATTTCATTTATTTGGTGTTAAGGAGGAGTTTGAGAGTATAGTTGCGGTTGTTTTTTAAAGTATTTTTTACTTGAAAATATATTAAAATCATTAGTTCAATATAATGATTTGAAAGCATAAAAAAATATTAATTTGAAGTTAAAAAAATCAATTTTTTTCAAAAACGGTTTTGAAACGTAATTTTCTTTTTTAATGGAAGATACTGATCTCTTAACCATAGTAAAGGATTTAAGGAGTGGAAATAATATCTGTTCTTTAGCAGAATTCAGTGAACAACACTCTTTTATTAAGCTTGGAAAGGTCTGGCAAGCTCTTCTCTTGGAAGGGGTTAGAAAGAGTGGTTCCTGATTTTAACAATTCGATTGTTCTTGAGACAAATGATGATATGGAGGTGGAATTTCTAAACATGAACATGTATTGACCAGAGAGAGTTGCTTTAGCTTTTTGTATCAGTTAAATTTGGTATGAAATTGAATTTGGACAAGAAATTCAAAATAGACCGAGGATTCAAAGTAATTTCAGATTTGTTTTGTTTTTTTAAATGGTATAAAATATATTGATCTGATCATTATGGACGGAATAGAACAAAATTCACAATCTTGATGTCAACTATAATTCTTTTTATCACTAGAATTCTATCATTTTTTTTTTTACTCTCAAACCACGGACTTAAAAATAAAAAAAATAAATTTTTAAACTAAAATCTAATTTAAAAAAAATTTTAAAGGGACTTAAAGTTTATAAATTGAAAAATATAAGGGTCAAAGTGAACTTTTCACTTCATTTTTTAGCAAGTCTCATTGAGAGTCAACAACTCTAAAAATGATTAAAAAAAAAAAAGTCTCATCAAAAGGCAAAAGGCATCTACTCTCTAAACAATTAAAAATCAAACATAGTCTCATAAAAAAAAATACCCTAAAACAATAAAAAAATGAAAAAAAAA
>Ga0307511_10004872_pt1 | contig 13712 bp, 12 predicted proteins | sample 13_EM_MG_FD_200266 | JGI IMG/M metagenome (GOLD analysis project Ga0307511, IMG submission 200266) | Populus trichocarpa ectomycorrhiza microbial communities from riparian zone in the Pacific Northwest, United States - 13_EM | ecosystem: Host-associated > Plants > Roots > Unclassified | place...
GTTTGAAAGTTTCCAAGTAGCCTAGCTAGGTAGGTCATGGGTGATGTAAGATTAATATAGAATATTCATCGATACAGAAGAGGTACTTTGCTGGAATTATACATTCGCCGCTCTTATCCTGAACAGCCCACAATTATAGTTTACTTCCCTTTTGGTCACCAACTCGTTCTAGGCCTCTGTTCTATTACTTAAGTACTGTTACGACTCCCTATATATCATGCAGTCAATCTATATGTAGATAGATGGGTTGTTTTACCTTGATATCGTCTTCAGATATACAACTCGCCTTCCTTTCTCTCTCTCTAACCCAAATAAACAAGTCTTCAACTGTCTCCTCTGTACATTTATCATCTCTGCTACACAGGTGATTTCCTTCCTTGCTGAGATTCACTGATCAGTTTTTTCATCAGCTGAATACTGGCGAGTCTCGTTTTGTTGTATTCTGTTGTGGTCGAGTTGAACTCTCCTAGTATTGGTTCTAGAAGTATGTAGTATTTGGCATATAAGTCTGTAGGTTAAGGCAAGGTATACTACAGTGTCAATAGCTATTTCTGCAAAGCGTAGGTCGTGGAAAAGAGTTTTTGTTGGGGCATATATTCAGGGTAACGATGGTCAGTCACCTCCGGGAAAGAGGGAAGGAGTTAAGATAGTATTTCTTAGACGGTGTTATTCTCTTTATCTACGCCTGTGGAAATATACATGCTATCGACTCGTCAATAGCAGTATCGTCATTTTGTCTGGGAAATGAACTCTGGAAAATATATTGAGAAATGATAAAGATACTCCCAGGGAAGAGAAAATAGGCTGTAATTTACATTCGAGCTTTGGTCCGTGCGTCTCGTGAGCTGAGCGTCCCGAGGGTCGTTTAGTGTAATGCTGCTACTGACGAGAGTCAATCTTCAGTCGATGGAAGCGGGAAGAGGCACATGCCATATTTTCATGCGCTATTTGAAATCATGACTAGATTAATTAAATATGTTATGAAGACTTGCTTGTATTGCGATTTGTTCTCGTGTCTGTGGGTAGGGGACGGGAAATGGGGATTGTGGGAGGAAGTCTTGAGGCGTTCTCTGGAATCCTTCCTGATGTTCTAATGACAGTGGGTCTAAATATGAACTTGTAGCTTTTCATGCTCAACCCTCACTACGTAGAGGATTTTGGTGGGACGGTAATGCTGGAAGTAACCTGTTCAAAGAAATTGGGTTAACAACGGCTCACGGAGTTCTGAAACAAACGAAGAACGAATACTTGAGTACTTACTCTGCCAAAGAAATGTAATTGGCTCTCATAGCAACGGTGAGATTGAGAAGGGGCCAAAGAGGTTAGATGTTTTTTTCTGGTAATTTTTGAAGTCCATATGCCCAGTCGGCCTAGGGCTATGAGACGGGAGTTAGATGGTAGTCTGGTTAGATAAGGAATCATTCTGTAACACCAAGAAAAGGTAATCTTTTGATTAGGGAGACAAAAGGGTCAGCCACTCCTGCCGAAGTCAGGAGAGGCTAATTTAATCCCTACCAGTTGTCCATCACGAGGGACTGGTTAAATTCCCACGTCTGAGGGGGGAATCGAACCCTGGCTATCTCGCCCCCCTATGGCTTTAAGTGGGTACTATACCACTACACCATAGGAGATTGGGATGAGATATGGGATTGGGGATGAGGTTATCAGGCAATAAGGGGTGGTGGGAATTGCAGTACCTGGAGCCTAGTTAGATAGTCTGTCAGACTTTTAGGCTTGGCTAGGGAACCTCTAGCACGAACTGGATTACCAGCAAACACCAATACGAGGGTCGTGAAATCAGCCTACAGCAAGCTATAAATCTCAGCATGCTTTTCAACCCACCGAGCATCGTCGCTCCGTCCCAAGCGCATACCTAGCCTAGGCGCCTGGACTAATCCACTGTCAGAAATGGAAGTTCTACAAGTGGTCGCGGAGGTAGGGCTAGGAGAATATTTTTCCGTTTGCTCGTACTACAACCCAACTAACTGCACACTACCATTAGTTGACGACAGCAAGTAGTGGTTCGACACCAGTATCATGGGTGAGACCTCACAGCCCGGAATATGCTCCAAACACGGTTACCAAGACACATACAGCCAGTTCCACCCAAGTACCCAGAGGTAACGTTTACCTAAATATAATACTCCATCTCGTGCATTATCCCTTTAACCAGATGCACGATAGCCTCGATACCTCGCTAGACGGATGTACTGTATGTACAAATTGGCTGTTGGCTTCATTGTTTTGTTTACCCACGTTGTTACCCTCAACTTAGATTCGCTCCTCAACCCTACTGCCTGTCAGCATCCCAAGGGGAACCCCGCCATATGAGAGAACCTGGGCAGTATGGTAGATCCCGACTAAACCTTCCGATTTGCTAACATACTGTGTCATATAGACGTCGTAACCTTCCCAATCACAAGCCTAAGCGAGCATTACCTGGAGTCATCACATACCACTCCATGAGAACTTTCCAACTGGCCATGTCTTCACATATGAGCACAGTACGTACTAATTCAACAAGGCGTCCGTGGTGCAGTGGTAGCACACCTCGACACACTAAGCGACAGAGTGAGCAACTCCAAGTCGCTCACTCTGGCTTTTTCACCCCGTTTCGTTTTCTCATCATGTTGCAAATCTTGAATACAAAACTACGCGGAACGGAAATTACATGTCCTCGCCTCGCAGCTCCCACCTGGATATCTTTACCACCACTGCCCTTGTCCTAATCTGCATATTAATCCTCACCCTGGGATCGTCCACTTCATATTCACCCCTATAGCAATTAACAGGACTTGTGTAAGTGATGGCAAAGTAACAGAGATTAATATACAAGGCAAGGCAGCTCTCCCCTAATCTTCTGCTGAGACATCCGACAATTCTAATCCCTTCCCCCCGCTTCTGCCCAAACAAGGTTCATTCCCGAAGAAGGAATCACCAAATATTACTTCTCAGTACGAAATATCTTTCTCTCCCCTCCAGCATTCACCATTCACTGCAATAAATATCCTTGCCTCATCTCGGGTAACCCCTCAAAAGTTGTTAAAAATTCCCATAGGATATATGCAACGTGACAGGGTGTAGTCATTCTCTGCAATCCTAGAGAGCTTGTGGTCATGGCATAGTACGCACTGGGGGATAGTGATTCATTTTCCGTGACAAGCAGTCATATACCTATGGCCGGGGATACTTTTCTGCGGAGGTAAGTCCTTCTAGGACTCACTAACATATCCTATGACATGGCCACTCTAGCAATTTTATCCTTGAACCTTAGTATTCTGCTGTTTCGAATCAAACTGTTGGGACGGAATAATGGTCGACGCATGGGATGAAAAGGGATAACCGCATAAACGGGGCCTCGGGGCTGAATGAGCTGAATGGAGGGGTGGACGTATAGCGTTATTTTCTCGGGCTGATTGTACTCCACGGGTAAGGGTATTTAAGTCGGTGGATTTCCTCACGTTCTCTTAGTCAGATGTCTTTAAGCAAGTCTTCTCTTCTGTAGTATACGAATATACTGGCTATTATCTCGCGAACGAGACAAGCGCTGAAGAGCGATCCCCCTACAAACTTGCCTCGGTCTCTAATCCAATCCTAGATATATAGGAAAAAAAGTCATATGATCCCAGTCTCCTCAATGCCCAACTATAATAACATCTTCTGAGTGAAGAGTATTCAGAAAGTGTGAACAAAAGTTCAGCATTTCAATCGCGAGCGGTCGATTGTCAAGTACTTTTCAGATTGAACCTACAGCCTCGTCAGCACTTTTGTTTTACTGAAGCTCAGGGAGTAGAAGAGCCGAAAAGGGGTTCGACGGAAAAACCTGAATCTGAAAGAGTAACGCAATTACCAGAAGGTTGACCGGATAATCCACCCACAAAAAAGTTTTTCTCGCTTGTAAATTGCCGATAAAATGGAAAATCAAATTCCAAACACTACCCTCAAATCATGAATACCATAGGCACTTCAAATACCAGGAATTCCCCAAATAGGTCTCTACTCCACTCAAAAATACTATCACGTCAAATGTCCTCCAGGGCAAGCTGGTACCATAATGTTCCTGGAGGTCCAAGACTGTGGAGTTATTAATCATAGACGGATGGAAACATGTTTTGGGCGGTGTAATAGGTATATATCGGAATAAAAGAATTTAATTATTAGGTTTCATCTAACAGGAATCTTACCCTGAGCTGACATCTCGCTGCAATGGTTTGTGCGACACAATTCCGTACTGTTCACCACCTCAGTCCACAGCCTCAATGATTCACACAGACTCCCCGAAAACACCACCCCCATGGCTACTTGCTAGGGAGTTTCAGTCTGAGGATGGGAAGGAGGAAGCGGAAAGAAACAACCCTTAGGCTTCACATCCTCACTGTAATACAGCGCTTGAGTATATTGTTGTTCGTAGGCGCTCATTGGCCAGCCTTCACCATCTTTCATCTGTTGACGTTCGCTGCGTTTGGCTTAACGAATGATCGTTTCGCTGTGAGTCTAAATAGGCAGGGCAAGTGCCCTCCCCCATCCTCAATATCATCCAGAAACAAATTTACAAGGATATCTCGAGTTCTGATAATTTCAATGACCCAACTTTTGAGAGATTTCTGTATGATGACGCCATGTGTGAGGGATATCAGCACGAAGGATATGGGGTTGTAGGGTGTGTGATCGACAAGTATGAGGCTGTAGTATTGTTAGAATGCAGTGCATGTCATTCCGCCCATACCTAGCTATACTGTTATTACCTTGCAACCCGCCTTGAGCCTATTCACCTAGCCTCTCACGTTGAGTTGCATGTGCTACCATGTGCACTCATGTGAACGTTCATGTGCACTCATGCGCACATTCACCTGAATACTCGTTCATGTCTATATAGCTCCTGTATTGCCTGATAACCTGATACTTCTGTATAATTCATATCACATCAGTTCAGTTCATCTCAGTAGCTAGAACACAATACAGAGCTTCCCTCTCATCTCTCTCATATAGCACGTCCTTCATTGGATTCACGACTCACCGCTCGCATCCTAAAGGGAGAGGGGCTTGAGAGGTCACAACTTCCCGTATTAGAGTTTGAATTTGTATGAATTATAAGTACTCCCCATTGTCCGCTGAAGTAGTTCATAAGCATTCGCCCTTAATAATAATGTTCCGTCAGTAGCCGAGTTATCGATAGTAATAAGAGTATCAATAGTATGACGCTTAAATCATGTCCTGTTGTTCTCCAATCAACGAATACACCTAATTCAATTCTGTATCGTATCTCTTAGTTCCAAGAATTACTTTATCTGGGGTACGGGGCCTAAGCTGAACCTGGTGTCGGAAACAGGATCAAGAGTAGACGGAAATATAATCTGATGGAGGCCACTGTTTGTAGAAGCTAATTATGCAATTATAGCAGTGAAGATGGTGAAACAGTCCAGGAGTTCTCCGTATTGGTGGTCGTGTCTATGTGGGTTCCAGGACTTGAATATTGCTGGGATGTATACAGCTAAGTCGAACGGGGTAGATCAAGGAGCTTTTTCGTTTGCTGCTAATGGATTTAAGACGGAAAAGCTGTGTCGTGCACGATCTTTGGGTAATAAAACTCATTCGCTGTAAAACAAGTCCATAACGCCGTCTGAGAAAGGCTGATGAGACTGCCGTCGATGGTACGGGTGCGTCCGATTGTCGTGAGCCCAGTGCAGAGGCTCAAGGTGTTTTAGCCGTGACATCCTCACTTTCTCTTTAAAAGCCTTTGTGCATGGAATTTCCCCACAAACAATATATCCACTTCCTTCCAACTTATTGATCTAAAATATCCACGCGCCTTGATATCTCGCATAGCATCCCGTATATTCCGCTTGCCTCACAGGTGGGGATTAGATGCGGAAGTAGTCGTAGAACCATATTATGAAGAAAGATATCTGCCAGTTGGTTGCAGCCATATTGAGGACGAGAGAGAGCCAGGTTTCCGAGGGGTGAGTTTTCTGGTACTGGCATCTAGCTTAGCAAGTTGAACTGGTAACACAATGCCAGGAAATCAGGAAATAGTCTGAGATGTTACAGTAAGGGTGAGAGCAGGTCCATGGAAGCGGGAGTAGTTTCTGTGCTTCTGGTGTAGTACAGACATAGTCGGGAGTGGTACCCAATGTCGACATACTTCCAGGTCAAAAGAATAGAGATGGGTACATAGCAGCGGTCCGTGGTACGTAATAGTCCCCAGTGACCAGGGCGACGTGCCCACTGCTCGCAAGGGGTATTCTGGGCACCAGGTTGTCGGAGATGCCTTAGGAAGCAGAGCCCAACCAAGGACACCATCTCCGAACCTCTCTTAGTCCCTTTGGGTCATACTTTCCCTCCCAAAGGTTAGATAATATTACCGGCAGGGTGTTAGGAGAGGCAATTACGTGGGTAACGACAGAGCTGGATGGAAGGCAAGCGTAAGGTAGAATACTGCTCCTGGCGTCAGGTGCAGGTGAGTATTAGATATGAATTTGTGTCGACTTCTCAGAGGGGTACTTACGGATGCGCCGACTTTCACAACGGTGATGTAACACCGACGTTGGTGGATGGTAGTCTGGTTAGGTGGTTTGAAAAGCATGGTGAGGGTAGTCCTCGCTTGTTGGGCAGGTCTCTGGGTTCCAGATTTTCCTGGTCGAACCTATGCCACCACCCCTATCAATTGATAATACCATCCCTCGTCCCCTATCTCATCCCAATCCCCTATGGTGTAGTGGTATAGTACCCACTTAAAGCCATAGGGGGGCGAGATAGCCAGGGTTCGATTCCCCCCTCAGACGGGGGAATTTAACCAGTCCCTCGTGATGGACAACTGGTAGGGATTAAATTAGCCTCTTCTGACTTCGGCAGGAGGGGCTGACCCTTTCGTTTCCCCAACTTTTTATATAGTATTAGGTCCTTTTGTCAGAGCAACAAGATGATTTGTTCCCCTGCTATTATCTCATCCCTATGCCAGGGAAGTTTATAAATGCATTACTTTTAGCAGATGACTACTTGAGTGTTCATTATTAGTCTGCTTTTAAGCTCCGTGGGTTATTGCTAATTCAGGTTAATTGAATGGTGTGGTAATCGTGGTCAAAGTTTACTTCTATCATTACCTACTCCCCTATTGAATCTCCAGGATCGGCTATTTGACGTGGTGGAAATTACACAGGAGACTCTTTGGGTTTGGGTCCAGCGTAGTTGTTGAGGGCGGTATCTACCTCTCTAAAACTACGGCCTATAAACTTGTTCAAAGTATGGATAATTTCTGCCTCCAAACACTGAAGCGCGGAGGCTATAGCCTTGAAAACCATATGGGAGTCAAGACCAGATATAATACAATATTGCTCGAGAATTTATAGCTTCGCGCCCTGAATTGGTAGACGTGGTTCCCCCAGTGTCTAGATTTGCCACTGACCTTCATTGTCTTGTCCTTATGCTTATAGGAGATGCATCAGCAAACTTCACATATGAAGGAGAAAAGACCGAATAGAAGATCCAGGAGAAGAGGCCATACTACAGTGGATGGAGGAAGACAAAGAGTTGGCACGGCGGACCCCCCGTTTTAGGAATATCAAACGACAATGGCCCTCGGGCCTCTTATTGCTTCTATACTTATACATCCTTTGTGCGAGCGACCCTGAAAAGCTTGAGCGGAGTGAATTCAGTGAATACAGTTAATAGACAACTACCTCCTCAACAGCAACCACGCCTTCCTCTGTAACCCCTTCTCTACAGCACATTCGAGGTACCCTCAATCCCGCCGCAGGCCTCGTCTATACCCCAACTGAGACATGATGGCTTTCTGAGTCTGATAAACCAAAAATATTAGGTAGTCTATAATTAAGAAGCATGCCCTTGGAAACAGCGGTAAAAACCATGGAAAATCCAGGGCATGGATACATACCATAAATATTTTCGGTGAAAAAGAATGCACGATTCATGTTTGGCAGTAGGGGGGCATGTGGTGAAAATCTCTGACGGTATGTGGTAGGTTCCCAGACGGGGGGAGGGTGAGAAAGTAAGATGAGGATATAAGGATTCTTAGATTTTGCTCCCAATCGTTACCGTGATCGACTGACGTTCTAGTACGGCCATGGACGTTTACTCTACCTAGCTGTGAGCATCCTTCCTTTTTTTACTTTTGATATATATTCTTGCCTTCAAGCACCAAGGGAACGAGTCGTTCATTACATGTCAGGAAGGAGACAAGAGCAATATTGACTGCGGTATTGACCGCGTGGGGAGGTGTGGGCAGGATAAGGATTCGCTATTGTGATGATTTTGTTGGGGATAAGGTCAGGGGAGGGCAGGGTCACGGATATCTATGTGCATAAAGAATTGGACGTCAATCATGGGTGCCGGTGAGATTACTGCCTAGGTATATTACTCCTAGGGCTGATAATGACAGGACACTCATGATATTCTAGTGCAGTAATGGCTGTCAGCGAGATTTAATTGAGTCTGGCAAGTCTTCTTTAAATACGTCTAGCTATGTGTTCACAGAACTCAGGAGACATATGGCATGTGCCTTTTCTTTGCTTCAAAGGTTCGATAAATTACCCTCTTTGGATGTCCCACCTTGAAGTTATGCCCAAAGAGTGACTCTTTTCAGAAGCAGTAGTACCCCAAACCTCATTGGGGCCTCATAGCTCCTGTGGCCTCCGGAGCCCAATGCTTGCGTTATAAATCGCCTTTTTGCCTCATGTCCATCAACCGCATTACCTCCTGGGAATAATGTTCAAAAGGTTCTTGCATGTCGATTTTGCTGTGGGTGGGTCGCGGGGATGGGTATTTTCGCAGGGGTGGGTGGCGCTTGGAGCTGGGGGGGAGGTATTGCTCGAAGTGAAGAAAGGATAAGAGGTGCTTTTTGTGCAATATTCTTGGGTTTCTCTGGGAATGAACATTGGTGGAGGGTTGATTTTGAAGGGTAGTTGCCGGGGGGAAGAGCTTTAGAATTGTATCATGCACCACAACCAACAATCAGGGGAAAGCTATATTATAGTGGTTTGCTCGGTACACAAATCTAGAGGTAGTGGGGAACCACATCATGAAACCCTGAACCCGTTTCTCCGCTGCCGAATACCCTACCCTTGCTGGCACACACAAGTTCTGTTAAACAGTGCTATGAATATACAATGGATGACCCCGGGGTGATCATTGGTATGCAGAGTTGGGGCGATCCTGTGGTGGTAAAAATAGCTAGCTCGGAGGTGCCAGTCAGTCGAGTATAAGTGGGAAATAAATTCATCCTCGTCTGGCGCTGGAATTATGACTCACTCTTATTGTAGCTCCCACTTAGGACATGTAGTTTCTGCGCCTCGTAGTGTGAGCGAGGTTGGTACATTTTCGGTGGGGCGGTCTATTTTGCGATTACTCAGGGTAATGCTCGCTCTGGCCGAGGTAAGGCCGTATCGCGCCAAAATGACGCAGGTCAGCACATCCGAAAGGTTATTGCAATGGTGGAGGGGGTTTAGTGTACTGACCTGAGGTACGGAAATAGCTCCCGACCCTCGATGTGGGTTAAGAACTGTATGTACCTAGGGGATGAGGCTGACCAGCATGGGTTGAACCAGGTGCGCTTTACACACAAAGCTCTAAATACGACTTACCGCTGTGGAGCTATTCACGATCCCCGGATTAGTTCGTAACGTAGAGTTACCTCCGGCAACCAGACTATTCTTCGGCAGCCAGGGTATGCTGAGAGGAAACTCCGAAGTTGGGTGGATTGAAAACATGGGGGGTAATAAACCAGACTACTTGTTCGGTAAGTCTCGGAGCAATAGGCTAGCAGTTGGCACTACAACTGCCCTCTACCCCATTTCTTGATAACACTATCCCTCATTCCCTATCTCATTCCAATCTCCTATGGCCTAGTGGTATAGTACCCACAATAAGCCGTAGGGGGGAGGGATAGCCAGGGTTCGATTCCCCCCTCAGACGGGGGAATTTAACCAGTCCCTCGTGATGGACAACTGGTAGGGATTAAATTAGCCTCTTCTGACTTCGGCAGGAGGGGCTGACCCTTTTGTTCCCCAATCTGCAAATGAACTTTTTATGTTTTTCTTTTTCGGGGTCACAGAACCGTGTTCCCCGGCTAAGGCTCGTGAGGCCTCGTCATCATCTCACCTATTTTGCCGACGGGGCCTACATTAAGAGAGTGACCCTCTGTGTCATAGTTTGATTGCGCCTAAACTCCATGAGTCATTGCTAACTCGTAACGATTGTGGTCGACGGCGACCTCCATCATAACTGCCTCTCTAAAATCGGCTTTTCGACATGGTGGGGGGTTGAGTATGAAAGCCTATGAATACTAGACTCGGTATCGGCTGGGGAACAGGTACGGTCCCATTTCTCAGCTTCGAGCCTGACTAAAATACGCTGAAGATATAAGAATTTTATCACCACTCCCGAACTTTTACACGGGTCAACGCCTTAGGCAGACGGACCATGGACATCTACTCAACCTAGCTATGGACAACCTTCCTTTGTGTTTCCCCAACATATATTCTACTCTTCCAAGTGCTAATGGAACTAGTTGATCTACTGTTAGGAAAGAGACACAGGCAATGTTGACCGGATGGAGAGGTACAAGCGTACGGGGATTCTCTGTTGTGATGATGCGCTGTTGTGATGATGTTATGGGGCATAAAGCCATAGAAGGAAGGATCACGAATTTCTATAGGAATGTCAAATTGGACATCCCTCACGGGGTTGATGCTGAGGGGAATCTGATACTACGGCGTAGGCAAGTGGCTCCAGAAGCTGACAACAACGAGGTCTAGCTCCCATAAACAGGACAATACACGGGAGATACTGCAAGATCCTCCTCATCAACCCCATTTTTCTGTTCCTGGGAATGGTGTTCAGGCTTCTTACAGTTGCTGCAAACCACCTGTCATGGTCATGGAGGCAAAATGACAATACTGGTGTGGGTGGGTGGGTTCCTGAAATAAATATTTGGCAGAAGGGTAGGGCACTTGAGGATGAGGGGGAAGTGCTCCCCGAGAGGGCGAAAGGAGATATGTTGAGGGGACAAGATAATACGGTACGAGGGGAGACTGAGAAAGACCTTTCGTAGTGATAGGTGTGCAAATGGTGCCAGTGGACCACAATCGCGAGAGGTGATTTGGGGTGAATTTTTTGTGGTCGGTTTTCGGGAGTGAAGATTATTGGCTAATAAATTTTGGTAGGTAGCTGGGGGGGGGAAAGGGCAGCTGGCAGGGAATAAATTAGCCTCCCCTGATTTCTGCAGGAGGGGCTGGCCCTTGTACCCCGCATTCGCAGAAAGCTTTTATCGGTGTTCCCCGACCAGATATTCGGCCCCCCCGCTGATGTCTTACACTCTCCCAGGAGCCATAATTATTTTTACAGAGTGCTATTCAATTTGTTTGATATCAAAATCTGAGAGTCATTGCAATCTCTCTTTGAATAAGGTGTTGCCATACTACTGTGTCCCACCGCTGGTTGTCCTTGGGTTGTAGAAGATCATGTGGATGAGGTGCAATAGGTTGGGGTTACTCTGATACTTAAACCGTTTTGGAGGCCGTGGGGGGACCGGGACCGCAGCGGGTGGATTTGGATTAAGAATACTATAAACGCCTATATTCATTGCAGGCCCATATGGCAAGCAGAGCCAGGAGCGACATCGGAGCAGAAGTGTGCCGAGGAGTTTGGAGACCGTTCGGACTTGTAGCATATACTGGAAGTGGAAAATGTATCAGACGGCCCTAGCAATCTGTTGTATAGGTACAAAATCCGATCCTGGCGGTGGTACTGCACCCTGTAGAGCCTTTTCCACTCCAAAGGAAGCGAGTCAGGAGGCATCTACTACTTCGAGGAGTGGTAGATTTATGGGGACTTGAACGGATATAACAGTGGGGACAGGAGTCGAGATATGGGGAAAAGACTGAGAGGAGTGATACGGGGGCAGCAACTAGTGGTCAGCATGAGTTACTAAACTTGCTGGTGGCAGGAGCAGTGTTTAGGTATGGTGCTCCGCTGCACGACAAACTAGGCACAATGAGGCGATGGATTGAAGAAGGTAATGTAAGGGTAGAGGTATCAGGGAGTAAGGCATCACCATCACTGGGCTGTTACATGAAACCCGGGGGGAGGGGTAGTGAGTTGGTTTCGGAGACCAATGGGTTTCTATAGAGTTTTCTCCGAGGTAATTTTTTTCGGCGGGGCTCTGGTCTTGTATGTAGCTACGGGGGCAGGGAGCAGCCCCAAAGGTGGATAAATAATCTCTTGGGACCTGACACAAAGCCTAGAATAATTTGAACACGAGTACGGAATGATAATAAAAACGACAAACCTGCCCTGCTTCATTTCGAAATGATAGGTCTAAGGAAATAGTAGGTAGAAAATTTCAAGATATGCAAGAATCTGACCTTTATTCTCCACCCTTTTACTTTGTCACCAGAAACATCAGACAGGATTCCAGAGAACGCCTCAAAACTTCCTCCCACAACCCCCATTTCCCGTCCCCCCACCCACAGGCACGGGAGCAAATTGCACTACAAGCAAGTCTTCATAACACAAATGGATCTAGTACTTTTTTCAAGTAGCGCATGGGAATATGGTATGTGCCTCCATCGACTGAAGAATGACTCGTAAGGAGAAGAACTACAAATATTTCCGTAGGTGTAGATGAAGGGAAGGGTTTCGCGAGGTGAAGCAAGGATATATATTGCGGAGAAACGTGAATGCTAGAGGGGAACTGAGAAAGATGTTTCGTACTGAGAGGTAATATTTGGTGATTTGTACTTCGGAAAGGAACCTTGTTAGCTCATAATGGGCAGAAGTGGGAGAGTTGGATTAGCATTGTGGGATATCTCACAGCAGAAGCGGGGGGGAGAGCTGTCTAGCCTTGTATATTTATTATTGTTACTTTGCCATCGCTGACACAAGTCCTGTTAATAGCTGTGGGGATGAATATGAAGCGAGGTGAGGATTAATATGCAGGTTAGCACCGGAGCAATAGTCCAGGTGGGGGATTCTCGGAATCCAATACTGAAGGTCGATAACTTAAAGTTGCTTGCTCCATTTAGTGTGGTATTCAAGATTTGCAATATGATGAGAAAACGAAACGGGGCGAAAAAGCCACAGAGTGAGCAACTCCAAGTCGCTCACTCTGTCGCTTAGTGCGTCCGTAGGGAATCGAACCCTCGTCTCCTCGCCTGGACGAGGTGTGCTGCCACTGCACCACGGACACCTTGTTGAATTAGTACGTACTGCGCTCATATGTAAAGATGTGGCCAGTTGGAAAGTTCTCATGGAGTGCCATGTGATGATTCAAGGTATTGCTCGCTTAGGCTTGTGATTGGGAAGGTTACGGCGTTAGCAAGACCGAAGGTTAACTCGAGAGGTAGTCGGGATCTACCAGGTTCTTCCGGGTATGAGTATATCACCTCAATACGGACAATCATCAGGGTTCCATGTGCCTGTATCGCTTTAACTGACTTGCGGCAGATCCTGTCCACCAAAATAACAAATTATGTTCCCCACGTAACAACTTGTCCCTTCTACCAACCACAATAACTGGTATTCCCAAACACCAGCGCCGCTCGGTTCGGTGGCAGGGGGCCACGGGGATGGTTATCTCGGTAGAGGTGGTTAGGGAGACATGTTTGGCTTAGAGCCCCTGTGGAAGCGGTTCCACTTGGGGTACTGGTAAGTGGTAGGGTCGGGGGGCGGATCTAAGCTGGGGGGGGTTTTGAAGTGTA